>ERZ773272.228-NODE-228-length-23120-cov-5.793713_pt1 | contig 23120 bp, 20 predicted proteins | sample MGYA00511891_ERZ773272 | MGnify/ENA primary metagenome ERZ773272 (study PRJEB29015, sample SAMEA2738150) | human oral metagenome | biome: human oral; feature: human-associated habitat; material: saliva | place: China | collected 2198 ...
GCCAAGCCCGCACTCATCGCAACGGCGTGCTGTTCTGCGATACCAACATCAATGACTCTGTTCGGATGCGCTTGCGCGAATTCACGTAGGCCAACAGGGATGAGCATGGCACCGGTAATGCCCACAATGTCCTCGCGTTCATCCGCGATCTGTTTGATCTCACGACCGAAAACACTCGTCCATGACTCTTCAGTGCTGGTTGAGACAGGCTTACCGGTAAGAGGATCAATCCGCCCTACCGCATGGAATTGATCATCATCATTCGCACGTGCCGGAGCGTAGCCGTGTCCTTTCTCCGTAATAGCGTGCACAATCACCGGTCCGCCGTAGTTCTTAGCGGCACGCAAGGCGGTCTCAACAGCTTCTTGATCGTGCCCATCAATTGGACCAACATATTTCATGCCGAGATCTTCAAAAATACCCTTGGGGACCACAACGTCCTTAATACCGACCTTCATACCGTGCAGCCCCCGGTAAATCATCTGCCCCAGCGGCCCACCACGCTGCAGACCACGGCGCATAGCATCAAGCGCCCGATCATATCGATGGTCAAGACGCATACGGTCAACCTGCTGCTGCACCTCGTGCTTAAGTGCCGTCAGCTGGTTAGCAAAACCGCCAATAGTAGGCGCATACGATCGACCATTGTCATTGACTACAATAACGACTTTACGACTACGGTCAGCGGCGATATTATTCACGGCTTCCCAGGCCATGCCTCCGGTCAACGCACCATCACCGATTAAAACCACCGTATAGCGGTCATTTTCTCCGTTGAGAGCGTAGGCGCGTGAAATACCATCAGCCCAGGAAATTGATGATGAAGCGTGCGAGGACTGAATAATATCGTGTTCAGACTCGCCACGATCCGGGTACCCCGACAACCCACCCTTTTGGCGCAGGGTGTCAAAGGCGTGACGACCGGTCACTAGCTTGTGTACATAGGACTGATGCCCTGTATCAAAGAGAATAGAATCGTGGGGCGAATCAAAAATACGGTGGATACCAAGAGTCAGCTCAACAACGCCAAGATTGGGGCCTAAATGACCACCCGTTGCAGAAACATTCGTTACGATAAACTGACGGATCTCTTCAGCGAGTTCACGCAGCTGATCGTAGCTGAGGGGGCGCAAATCCCGAGGTTCACGAATATCGGACAAGAGCCCTGAGGATTCCTTGTTCGCCTCGTTCTCAGCAGACATACACTCTCCTTCTGCACGGTTGAGGTCAACAATGTACCTCTAGGTCTAACAGTTAAATTCTAACGGGTTAGGTTATATATACCCATTTGAAGGTTGCCGAAAAAAGTCATGGTTACCGTGTTCGCCATCTTAGGTACATACAGTTTTGCTGTCTCTACGAGAATTTACTTATGACGTTTTGACAGACGCGCTGGACGAATACGCGCAGGCGCACGGTGAAAAAGAGCAAGCGTCTCAACATGATGCGTATTAGGGTACATATCAAATGCCCGTACCTGTACGAGATCCCAGCCTAGTTCACGCAAAATAGCTGTATCGCGTCCCAAGGCTGCAGGATCACATGCCACATATAGAATGCGCCCGGGTTTGAGTTCGTTGAGGCGTTCCAAAACTTTGCGGTTTGCCCCTTCACGAGATGGGTCAAGTACCACGGCATCCGGGGTAGGTATCTGACCAAGGCTATGTGCTGCTTTAAGATCTTGAAGGCTTTGTGCAACGTCTCCGCGAATAACCTCAACACGGGTTTCCTTGGAGTTATCGCTTCGGGAAGGACCATCCGGCGCGAAGTTGGAACGCGCATCACGGTGCGTTACCGGGGAACCTTCAACGCTGATAACCGTTCCTTCTGATCCGACAGCATCCGCGAGCGCTGCTGTAAATAGCCCAGCACCGGCGTATAGGTCGAGGGCGCATTCGCCTAAGGTTGGGCGGAGCATGGTTAACATGGTGCCCATGAGAGTTGAGGGGGCACAGCGGTGAATCTGCCAGAAGCCACCTGCGGAGACCTGATAGCTGAACCTTCGCGGACCAAAACTTACTTCTTCGGTTACGGAACGTAACCCACCGCCAAGGAGTATATCTCCCTGACGCACACGCCGATAAGGGCTATGCACGCTGGGCTGCCCCGAACGCTTGCTCGGTTTTGCTTTCGATCCGCTATAGGGGGTGAAGAAAAGCGAGATTTTACGCTTAGCAAGCTCGCCCCAAAGCTGGATGCACTGCCTTTCAATCTCTTTGGCGACATGGGTTGTCTCAAACCGGGGGTCAACCATGAATTGGAGCAGAATACGCCCACGTGAAGACAGTGTTGCTTCCAGTTCTCGAACGCCCCGCAGGTTGAGCTTGTGAAGTTCTAGATCACGTAATTCGCGTGCCACGAGGGGAAAATCAACGACGGGTACCGGTTGCGAGCTGTGGTAGGGGTACATGCCGATGCGCCAATACGTGGTACCGTCTTCAATGCTTTTAGCGGTGGTGTACCGTATACGAGATCGCCAGGAGAGGTCGCCTTCGACGAGGTCTCGATTAGGCATAGACTCAACGATAAGGTTTGTTAAGAGTGGTGATTCTAGAGGGATGCCGCCTAGGCGATGAAGCTGAGTTCGTACGATCTCGGCTTTGTAACGCCGTTGTTCAGAGGGTTCTAGGTGTCCATATTCCATCCCACCAAGAAGCTCTGCTATGCCGGTGAGTTTCTGACGTTCTTCGGGGGTTTTGAGGGCATCTGCCTGTGCCCAGGGATGCTTACGGCGCACTGGTGCAGGCACTTTGACGGCTACAACATCTGCAAAGTAGAAACGGTTTTTTGGGCCTATTGCGGTAATCCGAACTTGGGCTTCTTCACCCACTACACCGTGCCTTACGAAAACGACCCCGGCGTGCGTACGTGCAACGAGTGCACCTCCGTGGGCGGGTGTCTCACAGGTTACCTGGATTAGATCGCCTATAGTGTACCCCTGCTCCGAGGTAACGTTATCCGCACCGGAGTCACGTACTGTGCTGGTTTCAGGGGTGTTCACGCGTCTTCTCCTTACAGAATTCTGATGTGAAGCATTCTACACCGCTTATTTTTAAATAACCGTTCAACCCTGCCATAAGCATGAGAAAATCTCAAGGGTTCTCATGGAATATCACGTTTTTTCTGTGTGGGTTGAGCCCCGATACATCGTATCGTTTTTATGGGAGTGAACGGAGGTATCAATGTCCTCGGTATCAATGGACGTTGCATTCTCATGAATGCTCCACGGAACAGTCACAAGAATAACATTAGGCTCTTGCTCTAAAACTTTCTTAAGCTGTTTGACAGTTCGCGGATGAATGAGGCGCTGCCACCAATGTTCCGGAACAAACTCTGGAATGTAAACGGCAATAACATCCCGCGATGTATTGTTCTGAATACGGCGCACATAGTTATGTACGGCTTGGACGGTATCGCGGTAGGGTGAGTCAATCACCGAGAGTCGTACAGGAATCCGCATGCGATCCCAGCGAGTCTTCACATCGTCAAGAGTGGCCTGGTCGTTATTAACGGTCAGAGCTTCCAGCGTTGAAGGATGGGATGCGCGCGCATAGGCTAGGGCACGAAGCACGGGTTTGTTGAGATCTTTCGTGTAAACAATGGCGTGAACCCGTGAAGGCAACGAGGATAGATCGGCGGATTCTAGATCTTCATATGGTATTTCTGCCGCTTTGATGACGGCATCGTAGTGTTTACGGGTTATCATCATGCCCCCGAACAAGGTAGCGATTATAAGAAGCGAAAGCCAGGCACCTGCCATGAACTTAGTGACAATAACAGTAATGAGTACAGCGGCGGTCACGATAACCCCGATGATACTGACGGCTAGGTCACGGATCAGGTGTCGGCGCGAAGTAAATGCCAGTGTAATGCGCAGTTTTCGGATGCGGTAGCTCACTACCGATCCCTGAGTGAGCAGCATCGAGAGGAACATACCCACGAGATAGAGCTGAATGAGCGAGAAAATATCCGAGCCAAAAAGCAACGTTAGACATGTTGCCATAACAGCCAGCAGGAGAACCCCGTTACGGTAGAGGCCCACAGAGTTGATACTCCGTAGCTGAACTGGCAGATACCTGCGATCAGCGAGAGCAGATGAACTCAACGGAAAACCAATAAAAGCTGTAAAAGACGCTATGGTCAGCACTGCAACGGTGGCAAAAACAAGCAGCTGAGGTATGAGCGGGGCGCCATCATAGATAGCGAGTGCTATCTGATAGAGCGCGGGTTTCTGGTGGAAGAACTCGCCCGGCGCGCGCCCCTCAATCAACAAATATTGTGTGGTGTCATGCACCATAGTAACGCCGGTGACTTGGGCTATGTAAAGTATGCTGACGAGAAGCACACCCGTTATGGTGCCCATAATCATGAGGGTGAGGGCGGCATTATGTTTTTTGGGGCGCCGGAAGAAACGCACGGAGTTTGAGATCGTGGAAACTCCGGAGAGCGCAACGGCACCCGCTGAAAAAGACCGTGAGATCAAAAAGAAGAACGCTATGCCAATCAGCTGTGAATCGACGTTTTCGGGGAGTACCGAGTAGTTTGCCGATTCTGCTTTAGCAAGCACACCCATCCAGGATTTGATAATTCCAATGCACAGCGTAACGCCTAGGATCGCGAGGAAAATATAGAGCGGCCAGTGTGCTATCTTTCCCATGAGTTGTAGACCGCGCAGAGACACTACGGTCAAAATAATGATGAGCAGTATTGCGATGGCGCTGCGATGATCTTGTAATTCTGGGTAAAGTGCCACCAGGAATGTTGCAGCCGACGACATGGAAACGGCAACCGTAAGCACGAAATCAAGAAGTACCGAGGCCCCCAAAATAACGGCGGGCTTACTGCCCAACCGCCGGTGCACTAGTTCAAAATCGCCTTCAGCAGCAACCTGATTAATGTTGTATCGGTAGGTTCCTACGATCATAAGACCTACGACGGCGACCGCTAACCCAACCCAAGGGGCATAGACAATGGCTGCGTTACCCGCAACGGCGAGCATCAGAATAATCTCATCGGCGGCGTATGCGACAGATGAAATACCGTCAGAGCCGAAAAGGGGTAGGGCAAAACGCTTAGGCAGCGACATGGCCGCTACTTGACGCGAATCTACCGGCTTTCCGGTGAAGGCGCTGCGAATTTTTTCCCAACGATATTTCACAGGTTTAAGGCTATCCGCCTGCGGGGTAAAGCTCAATTTTATTTGCCGCGTGTTTCGCAGGTCATCGGGCGTTTAGTGGTCTTACTCGGTACACTTAACAGGAAAACCGGTCGTCTGTTGAGGAGGAAAGCATATGCCCCATTTCGTTATTATGGGTTCTGGTCGTGTGGGAGTTATGCTTGCCCGTACTCTAGAGGCTTCGGGGCATACGGTAGCCGTTATCGATCAAGATGAGCGAGCTTTCCAACCCTTGCGTAAAGGGTTCAGCGGGCAGTTGGTGACCGGTGTCGGTTTTGACCAAGAAACGCTCAAACAGGCGGGTATTTCGGACGCGTACGCTTTTGCTGCTGTATCTTCGGGAGATAATTCAAATATTATTGCCGCCCGCGTGGCGCGTGAGACTTTCAAAGTAAAAAATGTTGTTGCCCGAGTCTACGACCCAAATCGTGCCGAATTCTTTCAGCGTCTAGGTATTCCCACGGTAGCCGCCGTTCGGTGGTCAACGGATCAGGTGCTTCGTCGTCTGTTACCGGAGCAGGCACTCAAGGGGGATTTTCGGGAGCCATCGGGCAGGCTCATGCTTACTGAGATTCCACTGCATGAACAATGGGCAGGTCATGCACTCGTGGATATTGAGCGTGCTGCCGGGGTGCGCATCGCCTACATTACCCGATTCGGTGAAGGCATGCTGCCACGTCCAGATACCGCCTATCAGCAGGGAGATACCGTACACATTATGATGCGCACGGACGATATTAACGAAGTCTCTCGGATTCTTTCGCGGTCGCCTCGTACTGATGAAGACGTCGAGTACAGTACCGATCCGCGGCTGGATTGGTTCCATGCGAAGCCGATAGACCCCGCGCAGCACCCCGGCGATCGCCGTCGCCCGAAAGCATAAGGAGCTTATAACATGAAGGTACTTATTGTTGGGGCCGGTTCCGTGGGAGCATCTATCGCTAAGGAGCTCAAGGCGAATGGGCACACGGTCACTATTATTGATTCCAAACCTGAGATGAAAAAACGTACCGACCTGCCGGGGGTGCGCTGGCATATTGGTGACGCCTGTGAGCTATCTGTTTTGCGCCAGGTTCATCCGAATACCGCTGATGTGATTGTTGCCGCCACCGGTGACGACAAAGTTAATCTGATGGTATCTCTACTGTGCCGCAGCGAGTTTGGTGTACAACGCACGGTAGCGCGTGTGAATAATCCCCGGAATGAGTGGCTTTTCGATGATGCCTGGGGCGTGGATGTGGCAGTTTCCACTCCGCGTTTGATGACGGCTCTCGTGGAGGAAGCCGTTGAGGTGGGCGATGTGGTGCGCCTGCTTACACTTCAGGCCGGCGGGGCGACATTGGCAGCGTATACGGTACCGCTCGATCATCCTGTGATTGGCTACAGGATAGACCATGTGCAGTGGCCAACCGATACGGTACTCACCGCCATCTTGCGCGATGGCGTTCCAGTTGCCCCTTCCGCCGATGTTGTTATTGAGGGTGGCGACGAACTTTTCTTCATCACAACGCTTGACGGAGAAGACCAGATTCGGGCGCTCTTCGCCTAGATTATCTCTCTTCCCTCCTAGAGAACCAACGAAAACGAGCTATTTCTCAGCTGAAACGCGCGAAATATAGGAGCGGGTTATAGCGTCCTTTTGCTTACGCAGGTCGTTTGTCTTCTGAGCCTACAACAATATGTGCCCAGCGGCACTTACCTATGATGTTTCAGCCGGATCAGATACTCGCCACGCCAGCCAGATACCCGCCGCGTACAGAGGCAGCCCCATAACGATGCGCATAGCACCTAAGACTTCGGTAGCGTTCATATAGTAAAGCGGTATTTGGATCGCAAGTCGCAACAGCAAGACAGCCGCCATAATCCACGTTGCCAGCTTATAGGCTTTCAAACGTTCGGGTTTCTGTCGCCAGGTAAGCTGCTCTCCTCTGATATACCCGAAAATGAGTCCCGCCAGAGGCCAACCCACGATAATCGAAGCTATGAACGCAACACTGTAAATGCCGTTTGTCCAAAACCCCGGCAAATAGTAGTCGGCAGCGTTCCCTGTGCGAAAAGCAGTGAAAGCACAAATTGCAACACCCACAATACCCGACACCGCAGGTATGAGTTTACTGCGCTGTATAAGGCGCAGCACGGTAAAAATACCTGCAGCTGCCACCGCGATAACTAATGCCAAGTTTAAATCTTTGGTGACCGTGAAGAAGATAAGGAAGAGTAATGAAGGCAGAGAGGTTTCTACGAGTCCACGCCACCCGCCAATTGCATGGAGCACATCCACATGACCTGACTCTGTACGGCGGATATTGCCGCCCAAAGAAGCACCCAGGCTCTTACCTAATGGCTCTTGCCCCGATATCGAGTTTGTCTCTGCACTCTGGGCATCAGAGGCATACTGGTTATTCAAATGCTGAGGGTCATGTGGAGTATTAACCACGTCGCGGATCCTTATCTAAGAAGTATTGGGGAACAATCTCGTATCGGGGGTTGTACATCACGGGCGGGTACGTGTGCGTTGAGATAACCCCAGAGCACCGCAGCAGGCACCCTGCCAATAAACCAGAAACCATACGCTGCCCATGCCAAATAAGGGTTACTCTTTCTCCTACAGAAAACGGCGGACGTGAGGGGAACCGCACTTCTAAACTCTCCGTCATGGGGTTCTTCCCCAGAACCGATTGTTGTTGGTCTCCATCAGAAATAGCGGTCTCAGCATTCTGCGAGTCTTCCTGCTCATCGTCAAAGTCTTCGCCAGGAGGCTCAACAATGGGCATACCAATCAGAGCTAGAGGACTGGCCCATTGAAGCGGCTTTGATTTCGCCACGATAAGTTCTGCTTGGTAGAGAGGTTTATCGTGAACAGCAGGAATCCACACCTGATCGATACGGCCAGCTAGGCGAACACGAAAACGTTCGGGGTACTCCGCCTCAACTTGAGAAGAAGTCCCCGAACCGGGGGCAGAGTGGCTGTTATCTATGCGCGGCATTACCCAATCTCTGTAATCTCGGGTCCACGACGAGGCATTGGGCGTAGTTCGCGTTTATCCTCGTTCTTCTTTTTCTTCGTTTCAGTCTCTCGACTACTCTCCTGCTCCTCAGGTTCCTGCTCTTCATCATCTGAGTCGTCTAAGGTATATATCTGTTCCGGCATCGTCATGGGTAATAGCTCACGTGGCGGGCGGGGGTCGTCGCCACGATTGACAATAGCGGTACGGAAGACCTCTTCGATCGCTTCAGCAGCTTCTTCATTGCCTAGAACGGCCTCGCCAGAAATAACACCGCGTAAGAACCATCGAGGGCCATCGACGCCAACGAATCGTGCGATGCGCTCCCCTCGTTTCCCGTCCTCAGTCGTAGCGGGAAGGCGGGTTAGCATCTCGGCGCCGAACTCACCCGTATACATTTCGGCGGTTCCACCCTGCGATGCTACAGACTCGGCAAGATCATGCCGAATATCATCCCATATGCCAGTACTACGAGGCGCTGCGAACGCCTGAATCTGGAGGGTTCCACCAGCACGAATACAGGTTGCGGCAATTACAGCTCCCGTACCTTCGTCCATCTCAAGACGCAGATTTAGGCCGTCAAGCATCTTAATATATAGAGCACCAAGGTCGATGTATTCTTCGGTATCATCAACCTCACCAATATCGTGGGGGCCTTCAGAACGGTCGTAGATAACTACCTCGGGCTCTTCATCATCACGATCGACCTTGTTAAGGCTGGACTTAGACTTAGCTTTGGTTAGCTCAGCATCTTCTTTATTGGAGTCTTTAGAAGTAACCTTAGTAGTTTTCTCTTCTGCTTTCTTACGCTCATCGTCAGAGCTTTTCTTGCCAAAACCAAACACTGAATATCCCTTACTGGTAGATGTTAGTGCGTCTCATATTGTATGCAGATATTGTATATTTCTTTGTGCGATTAAAGTCTATTATCTGCCGAATTACGCGGTAAAAGATTATTTCAAGCCGCTTGAGCCGAATCCCTGAGATCCTCGTTCGGTTTCGTCAAGGTTCTCTACCACCACAAAATTAGCGTGTTCATAACGCTGAATGACAAGCTGGGCAATACGATCACCACGCTTGATTTGGAAAGACTTTGCACGATCCGTATTCAATAACGTCACCATAAGTTCACCGCGATACCCAGAATCGACAGTTCCCGGTGCGTTAACAATTGTGATGCCGTGTTTAGTAGCAAGCCCCGAACGCGGATGCACCAACCCTACATATCCTTCAGGAAGAGCAATAGCAATACCGGTAGGTACAAGTGCTCTCTCTCCAGGCGCCAGTGCAAAATCTACTCGTGAACGCAGGTCTGCGCCCGCATCACCAGGATTGGTGTAAGACGGTGCTGGGAGCTCTGCATCAAGCATCTTAATCTGGACATCAATGGGATTAATCATGTCTTTCACTCTACCGAACATACGGGGCTACGTCATCTCTGTCCCCTTAGCGTACAGGAGTTTCACATAAGTACTGCACGGTGCTGGAGTGCGCAGAAAATAACCTCGGTTAGAATGTTGAATATGATTTTCTGCCCAGATGGTGCACACACTCTATGTTTCTAGACGCCATCTGAACAGGTACCCAACAAGATTAGAAGGACTATTACGATGGCTTCTTCGTCACCTCATACGCTCTATTATGAGCGTCTTTCTCCTGGACCTGGCATGTGGTTTCTCACGCTGTGTGCCGGGGGTGCATCTTACCTGGTGGGCGCTCCTATTGGTATTCCGGTGGGTATTATTGCTGCTGTCGTTGTTACGCTTCTTCTCGGGTGGATTTTATATTTCTCCGCGCCCACTATCGAGATATCGCAGGATTGGGTTCGTGTGGGGCGAGCAAGTATTGAGCGTGCTTATGTGGGTGAAACACACGCATTTCGTGGCGAACAGGCCCGTATTGCGGCTGGTCCCGACCTTGATGGGCGCGCATATATGTGTTTTCGCGGCTGGATTACACCAAAAATCCGCCTCGATATTACCGACCCTGCCGATCCAACCCCCTATTGGATTGCTTCAACCCGTAATCCCGAAAAAATAGCCGAGATTCTAAACGGCTAGTTTTCTTTGCAGCTAAAAGGGCGGTCTCCCTGAGGAAACCGCCCTTGAGTCGTATGGTTTAGCTTCTTATCCTTCGCATTCTACGCAGTACAGCAGACCGTCTTCTTCACGCGCAATCTGCGAGCGGTGACGAACCAGGAAGCAGGATGCGCAGGTGAATTCGTCTTCCTGTGCGGGCAGAACCACTACGTTGAGCTCTTCATTGGAGAGATCTGCACCGGGCAGCTCAAAACTTTCTGCCGCGGTATTCTCATCCTCATCCACCGCCCCGGACTGCATCTCCGAACGGTGCGCGTTCAGCTCTTCGTAGGATTCTTCGTTCTGTTCGTCATCCTGCTTGCGGGGTGCATCGTAATCAGTTGCCAAACTATCACGCTCCGTCGTTTTTGGTGGGCTGAAATCCTACCGCCCACGGTGGTCTAAATAGGTAGTACCCCATCACATATCGGCGTGTTATGCGACGGCGGCATGCAGGTATTGTTCACTATTGATACCCATTTTGTCTAATCGGGACGCAGTTAGTGAACTTTTAGCCGTCATAAAGGCCTCTTGGAAGGTATCAATTTAGGATTTTTTCACGATGTTTTGGGGGTTTTACTACCGTTTTTTGCGGCTCTCACGGTACCCTTGGTAGGTAACTTTATGTTTTTAAACCGGCATAACGGCATGGTTGTGGTGTTGCCCCACCCATGAATTTGGAGGTTCTTATGCTTGAATTGCGTCTGATTGGCGTACATGATGACGGTGAAAATCTGGTGCTTGAGTCTGCTGACGGCACTAGGTTTCTCCTTCCAATTGACGCGAATCTGCGCACAAGCATCACTAAGGCACGACGCATCCAGCCGCTTCGCGGGCGAGGTACTAAGGGGTCTTTCGGTCCACGTGATATTCAAACTCGTTTCCGACAGGGTGCCAGCGTAGAAGAAATTGCTGAAGAGTCCGGCTGGGAACCGGAGCGCGTGCGCAGGTACGAGTGGCCTATCGTGGCGGAGCGCTCGCACATTATTCGCGCCGCTCAAAACGTGAAAGTGGGACGGCGTGATTCAGCTTCTGGCATAGGGCAAATTCCTGTCACTCTCGCGGCTCGTATTGCCGAGATTGCGCACCAGCACGGTTTTGAGGATGCCACCCAGGATTGGGAAACTCGGCAGAAAGAAAACGGGCAGTGGCGGGTTGAAGCCGACTTTGCGCTCTCCGACGAGGCACGCGCGAACTTGTCTGAGAAGGTGCGGTTCCCCGCTCGTTGGACCTACAATCCGGCTAATCAAGGGTTGTACGCATCAAATGAGGCAGCATACTTCCTGATGGGAAGCCCGGCTGCGGTGGCGGCCGCGGCTAAGAAAACTTCTTTGGACGGCGAAGATGAAGAGCACGAGGAGCATTCGGAGGCAACCGCCCCGGTGCAGCAGCGGCTTGTGACTACTCATACGACTCCGGTACACGTTAATGCGCCTACCTCTTCTTTGAAGGGCGAAAGCCGTGACGAACGTAAACTCAATGAGCTTCTCGAACGCGCCCGCTCGGTACGCCCGGTTACTCCCGTGGTGGAAGAGCCGGAAGTGTATGAGCCTGAACCGGATACCCCGCAGTCAGTTGAACCCGTTGATGAACATGACAGCGACGACTCTGCTCCTTCGACGCCCGAGCATGCTCATCACACTTCGGAGCCTAAAGGTGAGCATCACCAAAACAATCGTGATGGGAACAAGACCAGTTCTTCGAAGAAGCAGCGCCGAAGCATTCCTGCATGGGACGATATCCTTTTCGGCGGGCGTAAATAGTAGTAATTTCTTACTAGGATTCCTGAAGACACAGACAAGTTAGTCTGTCGTCCTTGACTTTACGAGGTCGGCAGATACCGCAGAGGAATAAGACGCTCCGCATCGGTCAGCGAGCCATGCTGCCCCACCATGGCAAGCGCGCGTTCCTTCTGGCGGCGCATATCGTAGAGCGCATAATCATCACGAGCGCAAACAATCAGATCGCCAATTCGTTCTCGCGCTGCATCACGAATTACCGTGCCGTAGTAGCCCCGCTCATACAGGTCATGCGAGTCTAGCACCCAAGCGTGCTCACCCCAGTGCCGAACCCAACATTGTGCGCTCTGGCGACGGGCATCCGGTGAAGTATCGTGCAGATAGAGCTGCACCGCTCGCGGTTCCCCTGCCGTCATAGCGACATTTTCCAGTAGTTCTTTGGTCGCCGAATAGTCGATGCGGTTTTCCTGCGGAACATTTACCATGCCGTGATCGGCCGTGAGGAAAATACCAGCCCACGCCGGGGAACGTTCGGCAAGGCGACGCAGTGCCAGGTTAAGTTCTTCAAGTTGTTCAAGCCATTCGTTACTTCCCGCACCGTAGCGATGCCCCGCTTGGTCAAGCTCTCCCCAGTAAAGGTATATCAAGGTCGGTGTGCGCGAGGCCAGAAGTTCGCAGGCATAAGTGATACGAGCGTTATAGTCGGCTGCGCCCACAAATTCGCCGCCGCGCAAGTTTGCTTCGGTGAGTCCGCTCCCCCGGTATTTCTCCAGTGAAATCGTCACCACGCGCCTATCGGTACAGTACCGCTCGAACACGGTGGGCAGGGGTTGCCAGGCGTGCGGATCAACATTCTTATCCCACCCCGAAAGATGGTTCATCACGGTATTCGTCGTGGGGTTGCGAACCTCATAGCCAGCAATCCCATGAGCCCCCGGCGCGGAGGCGGTGCCCAGCGAACCCAACGACGCTGCAGTCGTGGTGGGGAATGCCGCATCCAATGCCCCTAAAAAGACTGTTTTCTTTAGATAAGGCGCATAAGATCCGTAGCTTTGCAGCAGTTGTTCTCCCAGACCATCGACCATGATCAGGCAGATATTACGGAATCCGTTTGGGTCAGCCCCAGCTTCAGTTAGTCGCTGTGCCAGGTTGAGTGGGTCTGCGTCCAGGCTGAAATCTGGTTCATCATCTAATGGGTGCTGAGCACGCGGTAAGCTTCTTTGCGCTACCAGTGATGCGGCCGATTCGAAAACATCTGCCACGCTGTTGCTTCCATAGGCAGGTGGCGGGGGCACCGGATTTCCAGCGTAATCGAGGTATTCAGACATATCAGCGGCTTTCGCTCACCTGAATATGTGCACGGTGTAGGGCGCGGGCGAACTGCTGCGCTTGAAGGATAGCTTCGGGACCGTCCGCTGTTGCCGAGACGCGTAGGGCTAAATCTTCTCGGCTGGCGTCACCACTATACCCGTGATCTGCGGTGCAGTGCGGATCGGGGCAGGTAGCGGGTGCCAGTTCCAGGTGCAGCGAGCCCGTCCATGCTATCTGCATCGAAAGTTCGGTGGGGACCGTTCCGGGCTTATATGCCTGCGGATTATCGTACCCGTAACTAATAGTGACGGCACGCAGAGAACTCAGCTTAACCGCTTCAACGCCCACATGTGCTACGGTCTGCTGCCCTTCTTCTTCAAGGTGCTGGTCGTCTAAATGCGCTAGAATCAGCAGAGATCCACTAACAACTAAAACCGTGATATGGCGATGCAAATTATTATGGCTAAAATGCGTTTCAACCTGCACAAAATGGGATTCTGGTTCTAAACCGGCAAGGGCTTCATCAACAATGTCACGCACTAAATCTGGGTAGAAACCTGCACGTTCGATATCGGCCGTGAGTTTTTCCCGCGGATCATATGCGGTCGCTGTCATGAAGACTCCTTAGGGTCATAGGTAATAAGGCAGATTCGAGTGCGCATGTGTGGTGCCGTTGTTAGACACTGTAGTTTATACCTTAGTGCTTTACATGCCGCCTGTGCTACTTTGACGGGCATTTGGGCGGATTTTTCTGCGCTACCTGTAGAATAGAATTACGAATACGCCCACCCCACATTGGGCGCATTATTGTGCGCCTCAAGGAGAGAAATGGCACGCCGCAGCAAGTCCGCCGTTGAAGATTACCCGGTTGATATTGTCGAAAATATTGTCGATATTGATGTCTCTGCCGAGATGGAATCCAGCTTTTTGGAGTACTCCTACTCGGTTATTTATTCGCGTGCTCTGCCGGATGCGCGCGACGGGCTGAAACCGGTGCAGCGGCGCATCCTCTATATGATGCAGCAAATGGGGCTGCGCCCGGATAAGGGGCATGTGAAGAGTGCCCGTGTGACCGGCGAGGTCATGGGTAAACTGCACCCGCACGGCGATGCCGCTATTTACGATGCGATGGTGCGTTTGGCGCAGTCTTTTGCGATGCGCCTGCCATTGGTGGATGGGCACGGTAACTTTGGTTCGCTAGACGACGGCCCAGCGGCTGCCCGCTACACGGAGGCACGTATGGCCCCCGCAGCAACGGCGCTGACTGCGGATCTTGACGAAGACGTTGTTGATTTTGTGCCGAACTACGATAACCAGTTCATGCAGCCGGGCGTGCTGCCAGCGGCGTTCCCTAACCTGTTGGTCAATGGTACGACCGGCATCGCGGTGGGTATGGCAACGAACATGGCTCCGCATAACCTGCGCGAGGTTATTGCGGGTACGCGGCATTTGATTGCGCATCCTGATGCCACGCTCAAAGAGGTTATGAAGTTCATTCCCGGCCCCGATCTGCCCAGCGGCGGCACGATTGTGGGATTGAGCGGTATTAAGGATGCCTACGAAAGCGGGCGCGGCACATTCAAGACCCGTGCCAAGGTCTCTATTGAGCAGGTGACCCCCCGTAAACAGGGCATTGTGGTGACTGAACTGCCGTATATGGTGGGCCCCGAAAAGGTTATTGAAAAGATCAAGGACGGCGTTAACGCCAAGAAACTGACCGGTATTTCTGATGTGGTCGATTTGACCGACCGCAAACACGGGTTGCGTCTTGTTATTGAGATTAAGAACGGTTTTAATCCGCAGGCTGTGCTGGCCTCGCTATATAAGCACACGCCTTTGGAGGATTCCTTCGGCATTAATAATGTGGCGCTGGTGAATGGGCAGCCGCAGACCTTGGGGCTGCTTGATCTTCTGCGGGTGTATATCGATCATCGTCTGTCGGTGGTGCGCCGCCGCACCGAATTCCGTCTGGGTAAGCATAAGGATCGTCTGCATTTGGTGGATGGTCTGCTGATTGCCATTGTTGATATTGACGAAGTTATTGAGATTATTCGGTCTTCGGATGAAACCGCGCAAGCTCGTGAGAAGCTGATGGCGGTCTTCGATCTGACGGAGGTTCAGGCGAACTATATTCTTGAGCTGCGCCTGCGCCAACTTACAAAGTATTCCCGTATTGAGCTTGAGGCTGAGCGTGATAAGTTACGCCAGGAGATCGCTGAACTGGAGCGAATTTTGGGTTCCGATTCTGCGCTGCGTGAGCTGGTATCTGACGAGCTTGCCGAGGTTGCCGAGAAGTACGGCAACGATCGCCGTACCGTTTTGAAGACGAAAGACGATATGCAGTCTGCGATTGAGGCTGTCTCAAACGGTGCCTCAAAGGCGAAGAAGAGCCTCGGGTTGGCGCTTGAAATTGCCGATGAGCCCTGTTGGGTGCTGCTGACGGCATCCGGCATACTGGGGCGCACGGTGGGTAAACCAATGCGTGAGGCTTTGGTTGATCCGGGCAAACGTATTAAACATGACGTCTTCACGTCTATTGTTCCTACGACGGCGCGGGGCGAGATTGGTGCGGTGACCTCTACGGGGCGCATGGTGCGCCTGTCGGTCATGGATTTGGTGGTGTTCGATGATTCTTCGGGAACTCCCGCATTGACTACGGGCGTCAAAGCTACTGAGGTTGTTGCCCTAGCAAAGGGTGAGAAGCTGGTGGGGCTTGTGCCGTTGAATGAGGTACTTGCACTGGCAACGGCGAACGGCGTGATTAAGCGCGTGAACCCGGAGTATCCGCTGAACCAGACGGAGTGGGATGTTATCAAGCTCAAGCCGAAGGATACAGTTATTGCCGCAACCGTGTGCTCTTCCGATGATAACGCCCTAACGTTAGTCACCCAGGAAGCGAAACTTCTGACCTTCGATGCGGCTAAGGTTCGTCCGCAGGGTCGCGCGGGCGGCGGTATCGCCGGTATTAAGCTGGGCGCACATGATGCGGTAATTGCGCTCGGCGTGACCGCCCCGGGTTCTGCCGCAGAGGTTGTGACCGTCACGAATGGGCAGGATGGTATGGCGAGTGCGAAGGTCACTCCCCTGGCGGAGTACCCGCAGAAGGGTCGCGCGACCGGTGGCGTGCGGGCACATCGTTTCTTAACGGGAGAGTCGAAGCTGGCACTGGCGTGGGTTGGCGTTGGCCCCGCAAAGGCTGGCACGCCGGGCGGTGTGGCACGCTCCCTGCCGACCGAGCACGGTTCACGTGACGGCTCGGGTGTGCCCCTTACCCAGGCGATCGGCGCGGTAGGCCCCAACTATGCGGCTATCACTGAGCAGGCAAAAATGGCGTCTGACGGAGAAAAGTTGTTCTAGCCTTTTTTAGTTGGGTCGCTGCTATTTTCATCCGTTGTTGCAGGTAGCAGTGTTGCTTCCATGCAAGTTAAGGCAACGCTGCTACCTTTAATGTGAAGTTTTAGGTGAGACCTGGATTTTTTCTACCGCAGCATTAAGGATAGGCAGGCATGACCGAACCGATTAAGCCCTGGGAGCAGATGACCACGCAAGAGCGGCTTGACCTTGGTGTAGAGTGCCTTGAGGCGGGCAGGCTGAATGACGCCGTTCATATCCTCGCTACGGTTTCAGCAAGTGAAAATCCTGGGGCGTACTCTTGGGCGCAGTACTTTCTAGGTGACGTCTACGAGGATGCGGGAAATCTTCGTGAAGCGATGACCACCTACAACAATGTCCATCGCCACGATAACCCTGTAGCCTACGCTTCGGCGCAGAACAGCGCAGGTATTCTCTATAAGAACATGGGGCGGCTTGATGATGCTGTTGCCGCGTTCAGCCGTGTTGTTCGTGAAGACAATCCGGAATCTTACGCGTGGGCGCAGAACAACCTTGGCACCGTCTATCAAACTATGAGGCGGCTTGATGATGCCGCCGCCGCGTTCAGGAATGTGCAGCTTAACGACAGCCCCGAAGCGTACACTAACGCACAGTTCAACCTTGGCAACACCTATAAGCTTATGGGCAAGACAGATGACGCCCTTCAAAGCTGGGGAGGCGTGCTTCGCGAGGTAGACGCAGAAACCTATGCTCAGGCACAGTTCAACATTGGTTCTACGTGCAAGAATCAAGGGCGGATAGATGAGGCAATCGCCGCGTGGGGAAGGGTGCGCCATGATGACAACCCCTCAGTTTATGCTCGGGCGCAGCTCAACATGGGCATCGCCTACTATGACAACGGGTCTCTTGATGAGGCCGTGACCGCGTGGAACCGTGTTCTCGAGGAAGACGACCTACAGTCCTACGCCGAAGCACAACGTAGCCTTGCGCTGGTGAATAAACACTAGCTACCCACAGCGTTGTTCCTGCGCAGACGAGGGGCAACATTGTTACCTTTAATGTGAAGTTTTAGGCGAGACCTAAGGCTTTGGACTTTTCTAACCACTGCGTCAAGGAGAAACAGGCGTGACCGAACCACATAAGCCCCTAGAACAGATGACCGCTCAAGAGTGGCTTGCCCTCGGAAGAAGCTACTACAATGAGGGCAGATTTGATGAGGCTATTAAAGCCTGCTCAAGCATCCGCCGCGAAGAAGTCGACTCCGAAACCTACGCACAAGCACAGCTCGGCCTCGGACTCGCCTACTATACCCGGGGCAAGCTGGATGACGCTATCGCCGCCTGGTCAAACATCCACCGCGAAAAAATCGCCCCCGAAACCTACGCCAAAGCACAACTCAACCTCGGAGTAGCCTATAAAGACCAGGGTAAGCTGGATGACGCTATCGCCGCCTGGTCAAACATCCACCGCGAGGACAACCCCGAAACCTACGCCAAAGCACAACTCGGCCTCGGACTCGCCTATCGCACCCAGGGCAAGCTGGATGACGCTATCGCCGCCTGGTCAAACATCCACCGCGAGGACAACCCCGAAACCTACGCACAGGCACAGCTCGGCCTCGGTGCTGCCTACTACGCCCAAGAGGACTGGAAACAGACCATCAAAACCTGGTCAAACATCCACCGCGACGACAACCCCGAAACCTACGCACAGGCACAGCTCAACCTCGGAATCACCTACTATACCTGGGGCATGCTGTATAAAGCCATCGAAGCATGGTCAAACATCCACCGCGACGACAACCCCGAAACCTACGCCAAAGTACAGTTCATCATCGGTAACGCCTATGAAGACCAGGTTAAGCTGGATGACGCTATCACCGCCTGGTCAAACATCCACCGCGACGACAACCCCGAAACCTATGCAGGAGCACAGCTCAACCTCGGAGTAGCCTATGAAGACCAGGGTAACCTGGATAAAGCAAAAGAAGCATACCGCAATGCGCGAGAATTTTTCTACTACGAGGGTGAACGGGGGTACAGGATCCATGAGTGTCCCCCAGAGGTTATTAAAAAACTGCGTAACATAGCTAAAAGTACTGACAAAGTCCTAAAATCTCTTCAGATAATCCCAGATTTTGAGTCACAGGTTGCACATTATAGTCGAGCATCAACAGCTTTTACCCTACTTGAAAAAAAGAGAAACAATCAGAAGCCGTCACATTTCCGGCTCAGCACTATTCGTGGTGTTAATGACCCGACGGAAGGGCTGGTTCTAGGAAAATATTGGGCGCAACAAGGTATCTCAGAAACTATACATACGAATGACACCGCAACCTTCATTAGCTGTTTTACCTTTAACCATGACAGCCTTAACCAGTTTCGCCTCTACGGAAAAGAGGATGGGCAGGAGGCAACAGGCGTTAGCTTGGTATTCAAGAAAGAGTTTTTTCGCGACCAGTCAGATACCCTGGAATTTATAGCTGCCCCCTCAATAGATCCATCTAGCAATTCAGGACAAGATAGTTCCAAGGAAAAAGAAAAACCAAAAAGCAATAATAATAAGGAATTAATAGGAAAGTCTACGCTCTACCGCTGCATTTACCTGGATCCTGAGACCGGGTATTGGACTTTAGCCCAACGGGACAAATCCACCTTCTATCGCCAATACAAAGGGGAAGCAAAAGAAAAGTGGGAAAAATATTATGAATCAATTCCAAAGAAAGATGAAATTGTCGAAAAATATTTATTTGCAGAGGATAATAAAAATAAATCTGTCTTATCTATACTTAAATCCATCTCCAAAGAATTAGAAGAATCTAATGCACCTGAAGAATCTCATACATACAGCATAGAAGAGAAACAGAAAATCCTTGAAGCCGTCCGGTTTATTCTCCTCCCTCTACAATATCTGGTGAAACATATTGCTTTCCAGGAGGAGCAGGAGTGCCGCATTATGTACATTACTCAGTTTCGTGACGAGAAGATTCACAGCGACCGTGAAAAACAGTGGATGTACGTCGAGTATGAGGAGCCTGTACTGCCACATATCGATAATATCTGGCTCTCCCCTGGTGCGGCGAAGGACCAAGATTTCTTCCGCATCCTGCTCGATCAAGGCAGTGGTAAAAGCAAGGTTCGTATCTCCCAGAACCCGTTTAGGAACAAGGAGTGAAGGAGTACGGAGCCTGCACAAGGGGTCTTCCTCCACCTGAAAACATGATGTCTACCCGCAAAAACTTATTCTAATCTTCATCTTTCTACGGGGGCGTCAAACTTCACACAGAGGTTGCACACCGTTACTCTTATATATATGCGTTTCAGGCAGGATCTTATGCCCTGCCCGAAATTCTACAGACACCGCCTATGGAGATCACCGTGACCGAAGCAGAGAACCCGTTAGAGCAGATGACCGTGCAGGAGCGCCTTAACCTGAGCAAGGAGCACTACAAAGCTGACGCTTTCGATAAAGCTATCGACGTCCTGGGCACAATTTCTGCCGACGAGAACCCGCAAGCCTACGCAACAGCTCAAAACAATCTCGGTATCGTTTACCGAGACCAGGGCAAGGTAGAGCAGGCGGTCGAAGCCTGGAACCGCATTCCCAAAGATGTTCCCGAACTATACGCCAAGGCGCACAATAACCTTGCCTCTACCTATATTAAACAGGGCGAAACTGATAAGGCTCTTGAAGCGTGGAAGAACATTCCCTCTGCTGCCCCAAAGCAGTACGCAATGGCGCAGTTCAACCTGGGTGTAACCTACGCGCAGCAAAACAACGTTGATGAAGCTGTCGAAGCTTACCAGCGTGTTCCCAAGGATGTCACTAATCTTTATGCACACGCGCAATACAATCTGGGTGCCACCTACACACAGCAGGGCAAAATGGATGAGGCCGCTGAAGCCTACAAGAACGTCCCCGATGCAGCCCCCGCAAAATACGCGAAAGCACTCAACAACCTGGGCGTGCTTTATGAAGGGCAGGGTAAAGCCGAACAGGCATCTGAAGCCTACCAGCAGGTACCCAGCACCGTTCCTGACCAGTACGCGATGGCTCTCAACAACTTGGGCGTAACCTATTACAACCAAGGCAAGACAGAGCAGGCTCTCGAACTTTGGGAGACCGTTTCTGCCGACATTCCCGAACAGTACGCGACCGCGCAGATGAATCTGGGCATGGTGTACGACAGCCAAGGAAAGCTAGAACAGGCTATTGCCGCGTGGGAGCGTGTACCCGAGAGCTTACCGGAACGTTACGCTTCGGCACAGTACAATATCGGTACTTCCTATGTGGAGCAGGGTAAACCAACGAAAGCAGTCGAGGCTTGGGAACGTATTCCTGCGAGCGCCTCTGAGCCCTACGCCGTAGCCCAATACAATACCGGACTTATCTACGAAGAACAGGGCAATATCGACGATGCCCTAGTGGCGTGGGAACGTGTTCCCAAGGATGCTTCTGAGCACTTCTACAAAGCCCAATTCAATATTGGCGGTGCCTACTACAAACTGGGGGAAACGGACGAGGCAGTTGCCGTCTGGAAGAATATTCCCGAGTCTGCTTCGGAGCAGTACGAGATGGCACAAACCAACCTGAGTATCATCGCCGAGAACCAGGAAAAAGCCAAGGATAGCGGCGAAACCGAGCAGCAGGACGGGAGCGCCGAACACCAAGAAAAACCCTCCGAACAGAAGAAGCAGGAAGGCTAAGATAACGTGAGGATTACTCCCCTCACTATCAGCGATGTTCCGATTTTGCGCGGCATTGCCCGTGATACGTTTACCGAAACATTTTCAGAGGCTAACAAAGCCGAAGATATGGATCGCTACCTTGCGGAACGGTTCTCAGAAGATCAGCTCGCCCGGGAACTCAGCAACCCTGAATCGTTCTTCTACGTTGCCGAGGTAAACGGGCACGTCGTGGGTTACCTCAAGCTCAATACTGCACACGCACAAACCGAACCGCAGGCGGCGGACGCGCTCGAAATTGAGCGTATCTACGTGCTGAGCAACTATCACGGAAACGGTGTTGGGCAGGCCCTCTACCATCACGCCATGAGTGTGGCAGAAGACCGAAAGGCAAGCTATGTGTGGCTAGGGGTGTGGGAGCATAATCATCGAGCCCTGCGCTTCTACGAGAAAAACGGGTTCACCGCCTTCGGTACGCATATTTTTCAGCTGGGTAACGATCAGCAGACGGATATCCTGATGCAGAAATCTGTTGCCGTCTGAACGCTGTGCCTAGCCTGAATCCCTTCGGCGGTTAGGATATGAAGGATGCGCTTATCTTCGCGCTGAGGCTCCTTCCCGTATAGTTAGAGAAAACAGTTTTTGCTTGAGGGCAAGCCCCGGCAAAATAGGTGCTCATCAACACCTGGTGCAGGAAAGGAAATCATGGTCGATCAGCCTCATGCAGAGATGCAACGCTACGCCCAGGAACAGGTAGATCTTGGCGCACAATACTACGAACAGGGTCTGCTCGATCAGGCATGTGAAGCGTGGGAGAAAGTACCTGAAAGTGTTCCCGATCAATACGCCATCGCGCATGTAAATATAGGCATTGTCTACGACGGTCAAGGCCAGCATGAGCAGGCTATTAAGGCATGGCAGAAGGTTCCCGAAAGTGAGATTCAGCCCTATGCCGTAGCACAGTACAATATCGGATCTGTGCACGAGGCTTTAGAACAGGACGAGTCTGCTTTAGCGGCATACAGCAAAGTTCCTAAAATAGATGTTCTGCACTATTCCATGGCACAGTTCAATAGCGCCGTGCTCCTGCACCTGCATGGTAACCTGACCACGGCTCTAAGTACCTATCAGAAAATACCTGCCAGTGTTCCCGATCAGTATGCACGAGCACAGCTGAATTTAGGCGTTTTGTACCAGCAGATGGGGCACAATGACCAGGCTTTTGAGGCTTGGAAACGTGTTTCCCCAGATTTTCCTGAGCTCTATGAGGTGGCTCAGTCATATCTGAACGACGAAGATTCCTAATAGTTCAACAACGGTTGCGGTGAGGTATTATCACCGCAACCTGCTTTTAAGGCGCACGCTGTTTAATCGCTCAGTACCGCCACAATTTCTTGAACAATCTGCCAGTTTTCGCTGCGCTTTTTCCAGGTGATAGTGAATAGAAAATCCTGCTCCTGCGCTCCCTGACTCATCCTGCGTTTGAGCACAATAGTTCCAGTTTCACCGTCAGAATCTGCAAAAAGTATGGTGTGCGCTGTGTTCAGGGGAGCGGCGCCGCTGTCTCTGAGGGTTTGAAAGAAATCGATGTTGTCCTGTTTCGAGAGAATCTGCACGGTATTATCCGGTAGAATCCGCACAAATTTTAGGTCATCGGCATACACCCGCTTCAGAAAATCAATATCGTAGCTGGTACCGCGCGAAATTAATTCTTCGGTAAGTGTTTTCATCGTTTCGTCAATCATGATGCCCTCGCTCTCTGACGTGGAAATACGTACAAGCTCAGCCTAGCA
>ERZ773272.231-NODE-231-length-22954-cov-5.537927_pt1 | contig 22954 bp, 18 predicted proteins | sample MGYA00511891_ERZ773272 | MGnify/ENA primary metagenome ERZ773272 (study PRJEB29015, sample SAMEA2738150) | human oral metagenome | biome: human oral; feature: human-associated habitat; material: saliva | place: China | collected 2198 ...
GGGCAGTCAGGTCGGCAGATCCTGACCCAGCGCATGGTGCGGCCGGCTAGCCCAGCAGACCTGCCAGTCAGGCGCGCGGTGGGGCACGCTACGCGGCGCGGCGTTTAGCCCTTGGTGGCTAGCACTTCCGGCGACTGGGCCTGGAAGAAACTGCTTTTATCTGCGTCAACCGTCTTGAGCGCCAAGATCTGGTACTTCTCGTTAGGCCGCTCCACCGCACCGCGCAGCACCTTCCAGGACAGGTTCACGGTTATGGCTTTGCCTGCTGGCAGGTCGGCGGTGAGCGCCAAAATGGAATCGTGCCCCTCTTGGCGCACAAATTTCAGGTCGGCGTCTGTCTGGCCGCCATCCCCGCGCACTGGCTCAACCTCAGCCTTAAAATAGTATTCTTTAGCAATATTTTTATTGCTTAACGACTGCCCTAAATTGTTTAGGCGCCTGCTGCGCACAGTAAACTCAGTCCCCGCCTTCCAAGCGGTATTGCCATCGTTAATAATGGTTAAGGCCTTGGGCATATTGGTGAATTTAGCTGAGCGCCCGCGTTCCTTGGGCACAACCACGCTCGTATCCGCGCTGATCAGCCGCAAACTCACTGAGGCCTCGCCGAATGTGCCCATAAGAGCGGCTGAGGGCGGGCATTTGGCGCATTGGGACACGATCCCCTCTGTTTGGTTTACGCCGGTTTGTGCTGCGGCAGTTGGGTTGACGACGCCGTCGGCAATTTTCGCGGCCGTCTCAAGCCCACCAGCCCCAAGTTCTCCGCCCCCAAGACCGCCATGGCCGAGTTGCCCATGCCCAAGTCCCTCGTGCCCGCGCCCCTGCACCAGGCCCACCAGCACCCGGGTTGCGGACAAAAACTGGTCACCGTCTAGCTTCGCAGCTCCGGCGTCGGCGGCCACGCCAGCTGCACCAACCGTCGCCCCTACCGCGCCAGTTACGCCACCGCCCACAGCCCCTACGCCGCCACCAACCGCGCCCGCAGCATCGGCGGCTGCACCGCCCACAGTCCCCAGCGCATTGCTAACCGACCCAAAAGCCGCCCCTAGCGGCAGTGAGCTGGCCCCCTGCACCCCACTTACGCCGTCGCCGTGGCGAGAAATGCGGTAAATACCCCCAATAGTGCCCTGCCACCACACGCCATGCTTATCAATAACCCCCACCATCTGGGAGGGGTCGCCGCCAGCCAGTAGGTTAGCCAGGCGCGGCAAACGCTGGCGATGCACCACGCGGCCACTATCCATATCAATCGCGCAGGCATAAACCACCGGCCCAGTGAGCACCCCAGCCGGGCCACGCGGACGTTCACAGGTGTAAATGAGGTTATCAGCGGTAGACAGGCGCGGCACTGCCGCCGAGTAAATCCCGTTATTGCGCCATTTCAGGGTGATACCCGAGGCGTCGTCGTTAACATCCCAGCGTTCCATACCCGGCGCCACCTGGGCACGGTAGGCGGGCTTAGTGTCGGGATACTGCGCATAGGGGTAGCCGAAAGTGCAGGCCCCCACTATCGAGTTTTGCACGCCAATCATGGAGTTTTCCGTGCCCGAAGCACCCGGGGTAAACAGCGGCCCCTCCCCCACTGCGCTGCCGTCAGCACTGCGGTACACAATGAGTTTTTCTTGCCGATCCGCGTTATCCGAAAGCATCACATAGTCCGAGCCGTTAGGCCCAAAGAAAGTGGCTGTGGCCCCTGAGCCGTGCGAAAGCTGCCCGGGTTTTTGCTTAGTGCCCCGGTCATAGCTGTGGCTCCAGATGATGCGCGGCTTGGAGGTGGAGGCGTCAGCGCCCAGCATATAGATGCCGTGGCTGGTAATAATGCTTACCCCCTGGGGACATGCGGAAATAGAGTTGTCGATGCGCTCTGCGGGCGAGTATTGCTGCAGTTTGGTCAGGCGCACCACGTTGCGTTTAGGGTCAATTAGGCCGACGACGCCGCGCTCTGAAGCCACCCAGATGCGTCCGTGCCAGTCGGGTACGATCCCCACCACGTGATCCTTGGGTTCAAGTTTCATGGCGTCGGTTAGGTCAATGCGGCGCGACACCCACACTTTCATGCCGTCTTGACTGTGAGAAATCCAGGTGAGGGCGTTGGTGCCGTCAACCATCACCAGGTTAGAGTCGGCGTCCAGATAGGCGTACACCCCACCGAGTAGCGCCCCGGTGGGGATCTCAATAGCCCCTAGCTGCGCGCCACTGGCTGGTTCAATAATGGCTAGCTTGGGTTTGCGCAGTTTGGCATCAGAGCCCAAAAACTGCGTCATTAGGGCCTGAATGTAGCCGTCTTGGCCAGCCAAAATAGTGGGGCAGGCAGCCCAGTGGTTAGTGAAAGTGACTTTCCAGCTTCCACCCACGCCCGGATCGCCTGGGCCAGCAAATGGGGTGGCGTCCGAAGATTGGGCGTCACCATGCATGGTGGCCAGACTGTTAATCCCTAGATAGGGATTTTGTTGGGCGTTGTAGCTAACCGGCATGAGTCAAATCCTAAAACTGGCCCTGCCTGCCCCTAAAATCTGGGGTCTAAAGCGCGCCTTAGAGCAGCTTGCTTAGAGCACGCCGCCTAGAACACTCCGTTTAGAACACGCCGTCGCGGTTTTGCAGGTTAACCTGCGGCGAGCCCACCCTGCCGCGCCAGAACTGGATGTCGTCGCCGACGACGGTGCCCAGGTGCGGGGTGTTACCTTCCGAACCAGCGGTGAGGTAGTTACCGGTTTCGTGCGACCAGATCCACTCACCCGGCTCCAGGTCCTTGAACACGCCGTTGAGGCCCTTAGCCCAACCGGTGTACTTCAGGACGGCGCCAGCCAGGGCCTCTGTGGAGCCGTTAGCCAGCTTGGTGGTGTTCCAACGCTTTACGCGGGCCTGGTAAGCAGCCCAGTAGCAGGCGCGGATGTCATCCTCATTGGTCCAGCGCGGATCCTGGGCCTTAGCGAAAGCCACCACGTCATCCCACTGCGGGGGCACAAACCCCAACACGCGGGCGCCCAGAGCCACGTAAATGCGCTTACCAACCGTGGTTAGACCACTACGCAGCTGGTAGTTGGCAGCCTCCGCAATGGCATTGGGAGCCAGGTCTCGGTTGTAGTGCAGGATGATGTCGTAGTGGGTGCCGTGCGAGTCGGTGGCGCAGGTGAAGTCGTTTTCGCCGCTAATACCCGGGATGCGCTTACCGGTACCAACGTTATAGAAGGTTCCGTATGAGGTAGAGATGTTTAGATCCCGACGACGCGCGCAGCTGTTGACATAGTCTGCAGTGGCGGCAGCCGGCTGCCAGGGGTTCTTAACATTAACTTTAATAATGTTACCTACCGTGCTACCCGCCAGGGTGTTGTTCATAGCCGGTGAGGTAGCTACGTTCATAACCCCAAACTCGAAGTTCAGCGGGTACTTGCTGAACTGGAAAGTCTTGGATCCCTTGTTGCGCAGCTTAAAGAAGGAGGGGTTGGCTAGTTCACCAGCAATACTACCGGGGGCTGCCATCCAGCCCTCCAGCACGGCGCCAGCCATAGCGTTCTGACCCGGGTACTTGGCGGGGTTAGCTTTGTAGGCAGCAAAAATCTTTTCAATGTCATCAGCAACCTCGCTGCTGATGCAGCTAGACATGCTGGCAGCCAATGCGGGTGCAGTTACAGTCACTGCGGGCACAGCCCAAGCTGCGCCTTTCATCAAGGTGCGGCGGGAAGTGCTCGCGCCGCTAAGCGAGGAGGGGACAGACATATTCAGTTCTCCTGGGACCACTGGGAACGAGGGGTAAGGAAACAACCCCTCTGGGTATAAAGCGACAGCATGGGGGTGCTGCCCTAACTTCATTCTAGAGGTATAAGACCTTTACCCAGTAGACACTGAGTCACTTCTCATATGCGCTGTGCGGATGCAGGTTTGGGCTAGGCTGCCGCAAATTGGACAGGTGCCACTGCAAGCTGCGCAATTAAAAGTGGGCCGGCCCGAAAAGGGCCGGCCCACGGCTAGGCTGTAAGTGGCTAGTTTTTAAGCCAGGAAGTGCTTGTATGCGGGCGAATCAGTAACTTCATGACACTCATAGCCCAGATCTTGCACATGCTGGGCAAACAATTCATCGCCAGCCACGTTCTCGAACGCCACCAGTACACGCCCATAATCGGTACCGTAAGAGCGGTAATGGAACAAGGTGATATTCCAGCGCGTCCCCAACTGCACTAGGAAGTCGCGCAGCGCCCCAGGCGCCTCAGGGAATTCAAAAGCAAACACCGATTCACGCAGTTCACGCTGCGGGCGACCACCCACCATGTAGCGCACATGCTGCTTGGCGATCTCATCCTCAGTTAGGTCAACTACCTCATAGCCACCCCCGCGCAGCAGCTTAAGGATCTGCCCACGTTCGGCGTCGCCCCCGCTAAGCGCCAAACCCACAAAAATATGGGCTTTTTCCCCGGCCACACGGTAGTTAAACTCGGTAACCGCCCTATCCCCAATCAGCTTGCAAAAACGCAGGTATTCGCCCTGACGTTCAGGGATAGTTACCCCCAGCAGGGCTTCACGGCGTTCACCCAGCTCAGCTCGTTCAGAAATGTAACGCAGCGAGTGGAAGTTCAAGTTAGCGCCCGACAAAACGCAGGCCAGGCGGGCATCTTCGGGCAGCTCATGACTGTCGGCATAAGCCTTAAGACCAGCCAAAGCCACCGCCCCGGCCGGTTCAGCTACCGCGCGCACATCCTCAAACAGGTCCTTAACCGCAGCGCTAATCTCATCAGAGCTAACAATCACCAAATCATCCAGGTAGCGGCTGCACAGGCGGAAAGTTTCATCCCCCACACGCTTAACGGCCACGCCCTCGGCATAGGCACTAACTCGCTCCAAAGTGACCGGCTGACCAGCCTTAATAGCGGCGCCTAGACAGCTAGAATCCTCAGGCTCTACCGCAATCACCTTCACCTGCGGCATCAGCTGCTTAATCACCACCGCAATGCCGGCAGCCAAACCACCGCCCCCCACGGGCACAAACACGTGGGTTAGGGCTGCATCCTGCTGAATCAGCTCCAGGCCAATAGTGCCCTGGCCAGCAATCACCCAGCGGTCATCGAAAGGCGCAATATACTCAAGCCCCTCAGTCTGGGCCAGGTGACGGGCGTGAGCGGCGGCGTCGTCGAAAGTGCGGCCATGCAAAATTACCTGGCCACCCAAGGCGCGCACCGCGTTGACCTTAATCACCGGGGTAATCACTGGCATCACAATAGAAGCCGTAATCCCCATAGTGCGTGCAGATAGCGCTACCCCCTGGGCGTGGTTACCGGCAGAGGCCGTGACCACTCCACGGGCGCGGGCAGCGGCGTCGAGCTGACGCATACGCGCATAGGCGCCACGGATCTTAAAAGAGTGCACCTGCTGGCGGTCTTCACGCTTAACCAGTACCGGGTGCCCCACCCGCGCACTAATGGCAGGCATCGGCTCTAGCGGCGTGTGCTCGGCTACCTCATACACCGGTGCGCGCAGCACCGCCCGCAGGTAGTCGCCACCGTTCCACAAGCTCTGCTCGTCTTGGCCCATTTCCCCATCTCTCGACGTCGCCGCCTCCGCAAGTAGCGGGGCGCTAGTTTGCGCCAAACAACTAACTGTGGCGCATGGATAGCTACTGTTATAGCCCTAATTTGGCTCGGTCACGCACAGCGCCTAGGTCTGCGCTGGTAGCCAGCATGGCGTAGGCACGCAGGGCTGCCGACACGTGGCGAGCACGCTGGTGGTGCGGGGTCCAGGCGGCGGCGCCGCGAGCTTCCTCCTGGGCGCGGCGCTGGGCGATTTCTGCCTCGCTTAGATCCACGCGGATAGAGCGGGCAGGAATATCAATCTCAATCACGTCGCCGCTGCGCACCAAACCGATCAGGCCGCCGGCAGCTGCCTCAGGTGAGACGTGCCCAATGCTCAGGCCGCTGGTGCCGCCAGAGAAACGCCCGTCAGTTAGTAGCGCGCATTCCTTACCCAGGTGCATGGATTTGATGTAGGTGGTGGGGTACAGCATTTCTTGCATACCCGGGCCGCCGCGCGGTCCCTCGTGGGAAATAATGACGACGTCGCCGCTTTTAACCTTGCCGCCCAGGATGCCTTCGACGGCGTCCTCCTGGCTTTCAAACACCACCGCCGGGCCGGTGAAGGTCAAGATGGAGGCGTCCACACCAGCGGTTTTAACAATGCAGCCCTTTTCAGCGATATTGCCGAACAGTACTGCCAGGCCGCCGTCACGAGAATAGGCGTGCTCTAGGTCGCGGATGCAGCCGCCAGCGCGGTCAGTGTCTAGCTCGCTAAAACGGTTAGCTTGGGAGAACATCTGGGTGGTGCGCTCACCGCCAGGGGCGGCCAGGTAGCGTTCACGTACCTGCTCGCTGGGGTGGCGCATAATGTCGTAGGTTTCCAGCTGCTGACCCAAGGTGGTGTCCAGCACGGTGGTGGTGTCAGTGTGCAGCAATCCGGCCCGGTCTAGCTCACCTAGGATGCCCATAATGCCGCCGGCGCGGTGCACATCTTCCATGTGGTACAGGTTGGTGGAGGGGGCCACCTTGCACAGGTGCGGCACCTGGCGCGAGAGGCGATCAATATCTGCCATATGGAAGTCCACCTCGGCTTCCTGGGCGGCAGCCAGCAGGTGTAGCACAGTGTTGGTGGAGCCACCCATGGCAATGTCTAGACTCATGGCGTTTTCAAAGGCGGCCTTGGTGGCAATGGCGCGTGGGGCCAGGTGGGCCTGATCCTGCTCATAGTAGGCCTTGGTGATCTTCACGATCTGGCGGCCGGCCTGCTCAAATAGGGCTTTACGGTCGGCGTGGGTGGCCAGCAGGGAGCCGTTGGTGGGCAGCGACAAGCCCAGCGCCTCGGTCAGGCAGTTCATGGAGTTAGCGGTGAACATGCCTGAGCAGGAACCGCAGGTGGGGCAAGCGGCGCGTTCAATGGCGCTAATGGTTTCGTCCGAAACAGTGGGATCGGCGGCGTCCATCATGGCGTCAATCAGATCCAGTTTGCGGATCTGGCCGTCAATGTAGCTCTTACCCGACTCCATCGGCCCACCAGAGACAAAAATAGTGGGAATGTTTAGGCGCAGCGAGGCCATCAACATGCCGGGGGTGATCTTGTCGCAGTTGGAGATACACACTAGGGCGTCAGCGCAGTGGGCGCGCACCATGTATTCCACACTGTCAGCGATCAGTTCACGGCTGGGCAGCGAGTAAAGCATGCCCTCGTGGCCCATGGCAATACCGTCGTCGATAGCGATGGTGTTGAATTCCTTGGCAATACCACCGGCTGCTTCGATCTGCTCAGCCACGATTTTGCCGACGTCGCGCAGGCCTACGTGTCCGGGCACGAACTGGGTAAAGGAGTTGGCGATGGCAATAATGGGCTTGCCAAAGTCAGAGTCTTTGACCCCGGTGGCGCGCCAAAGTGCGCGAGCACCGGCCATATTGCGGCCCATAGTGGATGTGGCACTGCGGTAGATCATCTAATTCCTCGTTCCAGGCGTGTGGCGCACGCCTTTGCACGGTGCAGAGCAGCCCACACACTATCTAGGTCCTAGTTTCCCACGACCAGGGCATGAGTCAAAAACTATTAGTTGCGCTGGAGGCGATTTAGCGCACTACTTCTTGCAGCATGTCCAGGTCTTTACCGTTTTGGGAAACGTACTCAGAAACCGTGTCAGAGTTAAAAGCCCGGCACACCGCTGTGAGCCTGTCACGGTCCAGGTTAACAATCGACTGACCGTCATCGCTGGTGCCCGTACCGGTTACCGGCGCCTGGAAGAAATGCACGTCAGCAGGGCGAATTGAGCTAGCTGAGCGTCCCAGCGAAATCATCTCACTGGTGGTTAGGCTTTCATCCACTGCCAGATTCTTGTTAACTACATTCACGAAAGACACCAGCTTGCCCGGGTCGGTGAGCGTGTTGCGGTTTACTAGCGCCTTCAAAATTGAGCGCATCCAGGCTTGTTGACGCTGAATACGGTCAAAGTCGCCGCGCGCCACGGTGTAGCGTTCCTGCACGAAGATACGTGCCTGCTTACCGTTTAGGTGCTGCGGCCCGGCCGGCAATACATTTGCTGACTTTGCCGCATTCTGCTTACCCGTTAAGTCCAAAGGTTGAGACAGTGTCAAGTCGACGCCACCTAACTCATCGGTAAGCGCCTCGAAGCTAGAAAAGTCAGCTAATACAAAATGGTCAATACGAATTTGCGTTAGCTTTTCTACGGTTTGAATTAACAGCTTAGGTCCACCCCATGAGAAAGCTGCGTTAATTTTTGCGTAGGAAGCATGTCCGACGACGTCGTTAGCGGGAATCTCCACCCACGAGTCACGCGGGATAGACATGACATTGGCGCTCTTACGGTCACCCGATAGCTGCACCAGCATGATGGCGTCGGTACGTTGCGCGCCTACCTTCCAGTCTGAGGGGTTACCGGCGCTAATACGCGAGTCTGAACCCAGCAGCAAGAAGGTAACCGGCTTACCCTTAGTGGTTTGGGCGGCCGCCGGACGAGTGGATTCGTCAGGGAAAACGTTGCTAATCGTTTCAGGCCTGCCCAAAGAGAAGAAAAGCCAAGCCAGGGCGCCAGTCAAAATCAGCGCAAAAATAGCGAAAACACCAATAAAGGCGGTGACCACCCTGTGGCGGCCAAACCAACCTAGCAGGCCCTTGCGACGGCGTCGGCTAGAGGAGTGGTGACGCGAAGAGCCCGAACGGGATGAACCCGAACGAGACGAACCTGAACGCGAAGAAACGCGCGCCCCACTGCCAGCGGCGCCACTACGGCTGGAACTAGAGCGACGGCGTCGGCCAGAAGAGCTAGAAGAATGGTGAGAGTGGTGATGGCCGTGATGCGAAGAATGGTGACCAGAGCCGTGCGCAGCCTCGCTGACAGCCGTGTAATCTACCGGGTCAGAGTTATCAAACAGCGGCTTATCCGATTCTAACTTTGATTCAAAGGCATCCAACCCTGGATCCCTAGAATCAGAGTTAGCAACGTTTTTATCAGTCATTAATTCTCCGATTTGGGCACACGCTAAACGATATGGGGACACGATTTAGCGCAGATCGATACTAGCTTCGTTTCACGGTATCATTAGTGAAGTAGAAGTAACAATGAAACGTGGGAGCATCGGTTGCGAATTCACACTTTCGGCCTCGACTTTGAACTGGATCTAACCAGCCTAGACGCGGGCCTAGCTGCGCACCTAGCCGAGCTTTGGCGTCATAGCGAGGTGAAACCTGACACTGACCAGGAGCTATCTGACAACCCGATCCGTTTGCAGGTAGTACCAGAGAACGACACCACATCCCCGGTACCTGAAGGCTGGGACCGTTTCGCCATCCCCACTGAGCCGCGTCAGGCCAGCTACGCCTTCTCCCAAGCCATCACCCATATCGCTATCCAGGCCCAGGCCGGCAACCTACTCATGCTGCACGCAGCTGGGCTACAGGTGCCCGGAAGTAGGGATGTAATTGGTATCGCGGCGCCGTCGGGAACCGGTAAATCCACTTTTGCTAGCCGCCTAGCCGGACAGTTCAACTATGTAACCGATGAGTGTTTGGGTTTTGACCCCGAAACCCTAAAGGTTTACCCCTACCCCAAGCCTATTTCCCTGGTGGACCCCCAAGAGCCCACCATTAAGGGCGACCACGCGCCGGCTGAGCTGGGTATTACCCCCTCCACTGAGCTAACTTTTGCCGGTGAGCCGCTGCGCATGGCTGCGCTGCTAATCGCTGAGCGAGTCAGCCAAGGCAATAAGCTGGAGCCACTAACTCTAGCGGAGGCGCTAACCAAGTTCATTGCCCAAACTTCTTCCTTCTATCTACTGCCCAACCCGCTGCTGGCCCTGGCACGCGCCCTAACCCTGGCCGGCGGGCCCTGGAAGCTGAGCTTTAGTGACCAGGCTGAGTGCGGCGAGCTATTCAAGCAGCTTCTAGAGCACCCGGCAGATCCGCCCAGCTACCAGCACATTCCTGGCAGCGGTGACGTGAACTTGAAGCTGACTAGCTCTTCCATGGGCACCTCCCTGGGTGACTCTGACCGTTTGGTGCGCGCCCCCTTCACTGACGCTATCTACTCTGAATGGCAGACGGTGGTGCTGGTGGGCACGGTTCCGGTACTTCTCGACGGCGCCGGTGCGGCTGCCTGGATGGCCTGCCCCATTCCGCACACTTTGGCGGAAATCCACGCCGACGTCGTCGCCGCCCTGGGCGAACACCGCAAGTCTTGGAACCTAGTGGATGAAACCGTAGACACGCTGCTGGCAGCCGGTTTGCTACAGGTAGTGGAGTGACGCGCTTGAGCGAGAGCTGGCTGATTGTAGGTTTAGGTAACCCCGAGGCCCGCTATCTGCGTAACCGCCACAATGTTGGGCAAATGGTGCTTGACGTGTTGGCTGGACGCGCGGGTGGCTCGTTTGTGAACCACCGACAGGTGGCGCGTATTGCCCAGGTGCGTATTGGGATGCTGCCGGGTGGCGCGCCGGGGCCGAAGGCAATTTTGGCTAAATCCAATTCATACATGAACACTTCCGGCGGGCCGGTTAAAAACCTGATGCAGTATTTCAGCATCACCCCTGATCACCTGCTGGTTATTCATGACGAACTGGATATCCCCGAGCATGAGCTGCGGCTAAAGCTTGGGGGCGGGGAGAACGGCCATAATGGCTTGAAATCTATCTCGACGGCGCTGGGCACGCGCGACTATGCGCGGCTGCGGGTTGGTATTGGCCGCCCGGTTGGGCGCCAGAGCGTAACTGACTTTGTGCTGGCTGACTTCCCTAAGGCAACGCTAACCCAATGGGCCACTACTTTGGAGCAGGCCGCTGACGCGGTGGAAGAAGTGGTGACTTTAGGGCTAGCCAAAGCCCAAATGCGTCTACACACCGGCAACTAAAACCAGCCGCCACGCCTAAAAACACTAGGGCCGCAACGCTTTCGCGTCGCGGCCCGCAGTGCTAGCAAGCAGCTAATTTCACTCAGCGGCTTCCTCAGGGGCGGCCTCGGCAGGAGCCTCTTCCTCAGGGGCTTCTTCCTCGTTGGCGGCGATGTTGACCACGGGCAGCTCGGCCTCGTTGTGGATCTCGACGTCGTCGGCAACCTTCAGGTCAGCCACGGTGATGATGGTGCCAGCCTCCAGGCCGGTAACGTCAACCTCGATGGACTCGGGGATGTCAACCACGGGCACGGACACGCTCAGGTGAGCCAGCTCGATGGTGTGCATGGTGGCCGGGGCGGCCTCGCCGACTACTACCACGGGAACCTCAACGCTAACCTTCTCAGAGCGGTTAACGATCATGAAGTCGATGTGCTGGAAGCCGGGGCGTAGCGGGTGACGCTGGATGTCCTTAACGATGGTCAGGATCTTCTCGCCCTCAACGTTTAGCTCTACTAGAGCGTTGGAGGTGCCACGCAGAGCCATGTAGGACTCGTGACCGTCAACCAGGACATGCTTGGGGTCAGTGCCGTGGCCGTAAACAACGGCGGGAACCTGGCCGGCCACGCGGGCGCGACGGGCGAAGCCCTTACCGAAGTCGGTACGTAGGGTTGCGGAAATCTTGGAAGCCTTAGCCATGATTTTCTCCAAATGCTTGGGGCTTGGGACGCCTCAACGCGTGCAGCACCAGAGCACTACCACGTCGATCACGGATGCATACGCACGGTTTGCGCATGTCCCTCGCCGGGTTTAACTCCCTTACCCTATCGGTTTGGCCGCTAAATCCCAAGCTTTTAGCGCGGTGAAGCCGCTTACTCAGTTAGCTACTAAAAATTAACTAACCAGGCCAGTTTCGTAGGCCACCACCACGGCCTGTACACGGTCACGCACCCCTAGCTTGGCTAGCACTGAACCCACATGGGTTTTCACGGTGGTTGCGGAAACCACCAGTTCAGCAGCAATTTCAGCATTGGACATGCCGCGTGCCACCAGGCACAAAATTTCTGTTTCGCGCGGAGTTAGGGAGGCAATACGCGGATCTACCTGCCCGCTAGCGGTAGCCCCACTAGGTAGCTGGCCCGCAAACATTTCCAGCATACGCCGGGTAATACGCGGCGAAACCACCGCCTCACCGCTGGCCACGGTGCGGATAGCTTCAATTAGCTCAGCTGGGCGCGTGTCTTTAAGTAAAAACCCGCTAGCCCCCGCCCGCAGCCCGCCAAAGGCGTATTCATCCAGGTCAAAGGTGGTCAGGATAAGTACTTTGGTGTCTAGGGTGCGGGTAATTTCGGCGGTAGCCTCAATCCCGTTAACCCCCGGCATACGGATATCCATTAGTACGACGTCGGGGTTAAGCGCCTTAGCCTGAGTGATAGCCGCAGCGCCGTCGGCAGCCTCACCCACCACTTCAATATCCGCCTCAGCATCCAACACCATCCGAAAACCCATACGGATAAGTGCCTGGTCATCGGCTAAAAGCACGCGGATCATACCGGCAGCTGCCATTTGAGTTCCTCCAAGGTATCTTCCTGCCAACGCAAAATAGCGTACACCTGCCAGTTACCGTCAACCGGCCCGGCCTGCACTGATCCGGAGTAGACGGCAGCGCGTTCACGCATCCCAATCAGGCCCTTGCCAGAGCCGTGCATGGAGGGCGAGCCGGGGGCGGCGGCGTTAATTACCCACAGCTCGGCGCAGCCTACTCGCCGCGCCAGGCGCACGGTAATGCGTTTGGTGGTAGGCGCGTAGCGCAGCACATTGGTGAGGGCTTCTTGGGCGATACGGTAAATGGTCAGCTGTAAATTGGCGTCGTTTGGCAGCGGCTCCCCCAGGTGCTCGTAGCTGATAGGCATCCCGGCTTCTTTAAAGCGCTCCACCAGGGCGGCTAGGTCTTTGCTTTCCGGCGCGGGGGCCAGGGGCGCGCCCGCATCCTGGCTGGTTTCTTCCACTTCACGCTCACGCAGGTTGGTGATGGCGCTGCTGGGGTGGGTGGGGACTATTGTGCCCGGGGCGGCAAATTCCGGCACCGGCAGTTCTTTTACTTGCAGTTTGGGGGCGACGACGCCGCTGCCTGCCGTATTCGCGGCCAGATCCGCGCTACTTGCCGCTGCGTTAGCCGGTGAGGATACGCCCAGTCCCTGCAGCGCCGCTCCCGAGCTGACCGGGCTCTGAGTGCTGGCTGCGCCCAGTGCGGATCCCCCGGCACCCGCGCTGCCTGCCGCGCCAGCGTTAATGCCGGAGGCGGGGGTAATCTCCCCACTCAGGCCGGAAACTGCCGGGTCTTCGCGCAGCACCCCCACTAGGCGGCGCGTGTCCGCGAGCGCGCTGCGGCTGGTCTCAGCCAGTAGGTTGAGTGCTTCTTTGGCCATTTTGGGGTCGCGGTCAATGGTGGAGGCGATACCGTCTGACATGGTGATCATGACGGCTAGGGAGTGGGCGACGACGTCATGCATTTCGCGGGCAATGCGGCTGCGTTCATTGGCGGCGGCCAGTAGTGTGGCTTGCTGGCCGGCGAGGGCTTGGCGGGAGGCTTCACTGCGTAGCAGCGCCACCTGGTAGCGGTAGGCCCAGGCGCAAATGCACACCACTACCCCCAGTGCGGCGTGCACGATATAGGCCACCAAAAGCACGATCCGGGTGTGGGCGGAGGTTTCTAGCAGCAGTTCTATGGCGAACAGGCTGCTTATAAATACCAGCCAGATGCTAATTGAGGCCGCTGGGCGGGCGCCAAGCTTTTCGAGGATGTTTAGCCAGGTTTTACGCATTGTCCACTTTTCCACGCTTACTCCTTTAAGCTTAACCGCAATTGAAATTACTAGCCCTGGCTTGGCTAAGGCGCCGCCCTTACCGGGCGGCGCCTTAGCCAGTTTTTAGGTACTTGCGTTAAGCAGCGCAACTACCGCATTAGATACCCTGTACTGCCAGTACTGCTTAGGCATCGCGCTTGCTGAACACGAAGAAGGCGATAATCATCGGGATGATGGCCCAGGCGTAACCGCAAGCGATCACTAGGTCGTAGTCCAGCTTGGTGGTGACAAACAGGCCGTAGGGGTCAGCTGCGGCCGCACCGGAAGTACTGGGCATAATTTCCGCAGCGTAGGCGGCCCAGCTCCACTTGGTAGAGGCCAAGCCTAGCGGAATCTGAATTACAAACAGCAGCACTACTACCAGCGAGATAGAGCCGGCAGTGGAGCGCAGGATATAGCCAAAGCTCATAGCCATCAGGCCGATAATGGCGAAGGCCAGTGCGGTGCCCCAGAAGAAGCCAAGATATTCAGGGTTTGATAGAGAGCCAGCCTTATCGCCCAGGATCGGCAGGGAGAACAGGTAGGTTAGCGTCACCGTCACCAGGCCCAGCAGCGCTGAGAAGATAGTTACCGCTGCAGCTTTGGCCGCAAACAGGCGACCACGACGCGGCACTGCTGCTAGGGATGAGCGGATCTGGCCTGAAGAGTATTCACCGGTGATCAGCAGAGCACCTAGCACTGCTACCGCGATCTGTCCGAAGGAAGAGCCTACCGTCAGGTAGTTGGCAGCCTTGTCGGCGTAACCTTTCATACCTGAGTACTGGGCCATGAGCGCCACAGAAAAACCGATAGTAATTAGTGATGCAATTGCAGCGGTGATCCAGGTGGAGCGCAGCGAAGCTAATTTGCTCCACTCTGACCTAAAGACGCTAAAGAAAGTTTGCTTGGCTTGCACTCGACGGCGCGGGGCGCGCTGCTGGGCGGGTACTTGCCCATGTGGGGCCTGCCGCACCTGGCCCTGCTGGGCGGGAACCGGCACGCCCTGAGCGTGAGACGTGGGCGCCGTCGTCGGCATTTGCTGGGCAGGAACACCCTGGGCGGGCACGCGGCCCTGGTTAGCGCTGTGGTTAGTTGCAGTCATGATTGTCTCTCTCCTTGCTTTCAGCGCTGCGGTGCGGGGTAAACGTTCTGGTTGGCAGCAGGCCCCTGCGGAGGCTGCTGCGGCAAGTGGGCGCCGGCACCGGCACGGTATTCGACGGCGTCGCCAGTAAGTTCCAGATAGGCGTCCTCAAGGGAGGCCTTAATGGTGGTCAGCTCGTGCAGCACAATGCCGTTAGCGGCGGCTAGCTCACCCACGTGGACGGCGTCGGTGGCGGTGGTTTCTAGCACTGAGGGCTCCACCGGGCTGGCCTGCCAACCCTGCTGTTGCAGTAGCTGGGCCAAGGTTGAAGCCTGGGGCGAGGCTACGCGCACCCGGTCAGCGATAGTGTTTTCAATGACGCTATCTACCGGGCCGGTGGTAATAATGCGGCCGCGACCGATAACGATCAGCTCATCTGCGGTCTGGCTCATCTCGCTCATCAAGTGGGAGGAGATGAACACGGTGCGTCCCTCGCTAGCCAGCTGACGGCAGGTTTCACGAACCCAAATAACGCCTTCAGGGTCCAGGCCGTTGACGGGCTCATCAAAGATCAAAACTTCAGGGTCACCCAGCAGCGCAGCGGCAATACCTAGGCGCTGGCCCATGCCCAGCGAGAAACCCTTAACTTGCTTGTTGGCTACGGCGCTAAGGCCAGTAAATTCCAGCACCTCATCTACGCGGCGGGTAGGAATACCGTTTGAAAGTGCCAGCTGCTTGAGGTGGGCACGGGCAGTGCGTGAACCGTGCAGGCCCTTGGCGTCCAGTAGGGCACCCACTTCAGTTAGCGGGGCCGCCAGATCACGGTAGGGGCGGCCGTTTACGCGCACCGCGCCGGAGGTAGGCCGGTCAAGGCCCATAATCATGCGCATGGTGGTGGACTTACCTGCACCGTTAGGGCCCAGGAAGCCGGTCACCTTACCGGGGTGAACGTCGAAAGAGATATCGTTTACAGCCACTTTGTTGCCATAGCGCTTGGTTAAGTGTCGCGCCTGAATCATGGGCTTAACCTTTCTGGGTTTCGTTGTTACGACTTAAATTCTAAGAAGCCACTGCGCCAGCCTTATCGGCCTAGGTGAGGAAACTTAGCCGGCAAAATGGCCAGACTAAAGGTGTACGCCGTCTCCTACTTAGGGAGGAGAGAGCAAAGAAAAGCCCCCAAAACACCCGTAGTGAATAAGTCCCTAGCTGAGTTAATAGCTTAAATCTCCTCATTGTGGCAGGCTGGGAGCAGGAAAGAATGGAAGGAGATGGGGCTAATGTCCAACCCCGTATTCAGCTCCAACCCTGTATTCAAGCAGGGTGCGCAGCAAACCACCCCGGCCGGGTATCCGACCATGCCCGGCTACACCCCCGGCCACCCTAACCAGGGCGGCTATGGTGCCCCCTACGGCCAGAACGCTTATGGTCAAAATACTTACGACCAGAATGCTTACGGCCAGACCGGTTACGACCCCTACAGCCAGGCCCAGCTTGAGCAGCAGTACGCTGCCCCCGCCGCCTCCGCTGTAGAGACCGGGCGCATGACTTACGACGACGTCATTGTGCGTACCGCTGCCCTGCTGCTAACGGTAGTTATCACCGCTGCTTTCGGCTGGTACCTAGTGGCTAACGCCTACCACACCCAGAGCGCACAGGCCATGGGCACTGCCGTCATGGTCACCAGCACCGGTGCCGTTGGGGCGCTGATCTTCGGTCTTATCAACACCTTCAAGCGTGAGCCTTCACCAGTACTGATGTTCATCTACGCCGTAGCTGAAGGTCTAATGCTTGGTGGCTTCTCTGCCGCCGTCGAGCTAACCCGCTACAGCGGTATTGTGATGCAGGCTGTGCTGGGTACTTTGGCCACATTCGTAGTAATGCTGTGCCTGTACAAGTTCGCTAACTTCCGTCTGCAGGGCAAGTTCCTCAAGATCTTCATGATTGCCCTAATCGGTTACGGCGCTTTCGCTCTAGTTAACTTCCTGCTGCAGATCACCGGCCTGGTGGGCGGCGAGTTTGGCCTGTACTCCATGACCGTTGCGGGCATCCCGCTGGGCCTGATCATTGGCCCCGTTGCCGTGATCATGGCCGCCGTATCCCTGGTACTTGACTTCCAGAACACCGAGTCGCTGGTAAACGCCGGCGCTCCTCGCCGCTACGCCTGGACCTGCGCCTTCGGCCTGGTAGTGACCCTGGTGTGGCTCTACATTGAGATTCTGCGTCTGCTGGCTATCTTCAGCAGCGACGACTAAGCCAAATAGCGCTGCACCCATTTAAGCGCAGCAAACACACAGTGGGGGGCGCACCTAAAAGGTGCGCCCCCCACTTGTTTTTATTAGCTTGCAGCTGGTGGGCAAAGCCTACAGGCAGCTGGCAGCGCTCGCGGCTAAGCAAGTCCTTGGCCCGCGCCAGCGCAGCTAAGAAGCTTCTCAACGTCGCAGGCTTTCACAGGTACTCGGCCCGCGCCAGCGCAGCTAAGAAGCTTCTCAACGTCGCAGGCTTTCACGGGTGCTCGGCCCGCGCCAGCGCAGCTAGCTATTTGACCTCTTCAATGCGGTTAGGGCCGGTAATGTCATAGGGGCGAGCAAAAGGCCAAGCCGGTAGCTCGTCCAAAGTGATTAGCTCACTGTCTGCCGACCAGTTCAGGTCCAGGGCCGGGTGCGGGTTACCGTTTAGCAGATCCTGCCACAGCCCGGCGGCGTCCTGCGCTAGAGCAGTTTCAGTCTCATGCCACTGACGCCCCAGGCGCCCTTCATGCTCAGCCAGACGCAACGCCAAAGAACCCTGCGTTGATTTACGTTCAATCTGTTCCAGCGAACGCCACGGCAAGTGAATTAGGCGCATACCGGCGTCGGTTTCACCAGGGCGATCCACAAAGTGGTTACCCATAGAAATATTCATGCCCGGTAGCGTGGCCACAGCAGTTTTCGGCAGGCTCGCTGCCCGCTGATCAAGACGCCACACCCCGGCGGTTTCGGTGGGGATAGCGTTGTGCACAGCGGCGCGGAACTGCTTCTTGTCGCTAGCCCGCAGGTAGCTAGCTAGGGTAGCGCCCGGGGCGAACCACAGTTCGTCGGCGTCGAAAGGAATTACCCACTTAGCCCCGTGATTGCGTGCCAACTTAGCCAAGGCCGTCATTTTTTCTGACTGATAGTAGGCCGCCAGGTTATCTTGCACCACCGTAACCGGGTATTCACTGGCCAGCTCAGCCAAAATCTGGGGGGTGTCGTCGCTAGACATATTGTCAGCCACGATCACCCGGTCCACTTCCTGCTCCAGCAGGTGGGTGATAACGCGGCCAATAATGTCAGCTTCATCCTTAACCATGGTTACGGCCATAACTGCACCTGGAGTCACCGGGAAGTCAGGCACCTGGCGAGAGCTTAAAATTTCGCGTCGTTTATTTACCTGCTGAGTAGAAAAGCTACGTTTAATTGCTCGGTTCGCATAGCCTGCCCACACACGCGACTTATAGACGAATCTGCCATAGTCCAACATAGCGCCAACCTCTCAAGGGCTATAAGTGGGATGGAAACCAATCTATACTATCAACGGTATAGTCACGTTTTTCCTCGTGACACTTTCCCACCCCAACCTTAGGACGCTAATGTCACTACGCCAAGATCTGGGTCAGGCCAGCTGGGTTTGCAAGGATTTTATTAAGCATCGCAGCCTACCCGCGCAGATGCGGGCCATGAAACATATGCAGCTACCTAACTTGCCGCGTCGTCGTCGTAAAGAAGGCGAAGTTTGGGGCGTAACGCTAGTTAAAAACGAGGCAGATATCCTGCCCCTGGTCATTGAGCACCTATTTGCGCAGGGCATCAGCCACATCATTGTTGGCGACAACATGTCCACCGATGACACCCCGGAAATTCTAGAAGAATTCGCCCTCAAAACCGGCCGCGTGCACGTGGCCCGAGACCGCGAACCGGCACATATTCAGGCCGAAAAAATGACCTACATGTGTCATGCGGCTTGGCGAGCAGGGGCTGACTGGATTATTCCCTTCGACGGCGACGAGTTCTGGTTCGCCCCCGAAGGCAAGCTGGCAGACTATCTGCGCGCCCAAAACGCAGACATGATTTACGCCGACTTTTTACACATGGTGCCCACCACGCCCGGCCCCAAGGACCTGATCAACGCCGAATTCATTGTGGACACTAAGCCCTCCTTCCCCGGTAAGGTGGCCGTGCGTTCACACCGCTGGCTAAAGATGGGCCCCGGCAACCACTATGCCCTGCGGGTAGGCGCCACCAGCCACGGCCTAAAGATCGCCCACGCCCAATACCGCTCCCCCGAGCAGGTAGCCCGCAAGGTACGTCAAGGTAGCGCCGCCAGCGCCCTGACCGGTGAGGACCTAAACTGGTTCTCCCCACACTGGGAGGCTGGCTCCAAGCTATCCAACGCCGAAATCCTTGAAGTTTGGGAAAACATCAGCCACGGGCGCCCCGATGAGCGCATCCAGTTTGCTGCTAACGGCCCCATGCTTAAATCCCATCCGCTGCGCTGGAAAACCTGGAATGAGTCAGGTGAACTAAACAGCTAATACGCGTTTGTGCCCCAGAAACTTCTGGGGCACAAACTTTTTTATGGCTGCGGCCAGGTAAACAACTGGCCTTATTTTGCTCTGATTCTAGGTTTTGCTCTGGTTTTAGGCCTGCTCTAGAGCCGCCAACTTAACCAGGTTACGGAAGCCCTCAGAGCGCTCCTGCAGCTCTATGAAGCTACCGATACCATCAACCACACCATTAGCCAGGAACACGATCTGATCCGCATTACGAATGGTGGACAGGCGGTGAGCCACAATAATCACGGTGATCTTGCCGCTTAGATTATCGATAGTTTCAGCGATTTCCGCTTCAGTCTCGTTATCTAGGGCGCTAGTGGCCTCATCCAAAATCAGCAGGTTAGGACGGCGATACAAGGCGCGGGCAATACCCACACGCTGCAACTGCCCACCCGATAGGCGTCGGCCCTGTTCACCAAACTCAGACCAGATACCTTCAGGCTGGCTAGAAACAAATTCCCACAGGCGCGCGCCTTCCAAAGCTTCGCGCACCCGCTCGGGGTCAATGTCCTCGCGGCGCTGGTCGAAAGCAATATTCTCGGCAATAGTGCGGTCGGTAATAAACACGTTCTGAGGCACTACCCCAATATTGGACTGCCAGCCGTAAATGTTTTCACGCATGTCAGCGCCGTCAATCAGGATCTCACCGCTGGTGGGCACCTGCAGGCCCATCAGCAGATCCAGCAAAGTAGATTTACCGGCACCCGAGGAGCCCACAAAAGCAGCTTTAGTGCCAAAGGGAATACGCAAGTCCACGCCCTTAAGCACCTCAGGGGCGTCGTCGTCATAACGGAAACGCACGTCACGCACCTCTAGCTCTTTACGCAGAACCAGCGGGGTGACCTCCTCGCGGCTAACAATTTCCATGTTCTTAATCTGCGAGCGGGCCGCCAGCTTAGAGGCAATAAATTCGCGTGTAGCCGGCTCAGCCTGACGGATAGTAGCCAAGGTGCCCAGCATACCGGCAGCAGTGGGTAGCACCCGGAAAGCCGCCGCTAGCAATACCGCCATAGAGGACAATAGCGACTGGCTGTCACCCACAAAAGCAGTAAAAGCAAACACGATGGCTAGTGCCAGCATGAATACAATTTCAATTAGCTGCTTAGGCAGTGAAGCAATGAAACCCTTTTGAATGCTAATGTCGCGCAGCTTAGCTGAAGCCTCATCAATACGTTCTAGATAGAAATCGTAGGCGTTACGCAGCTGGGTTTCTTTAATGGTGCCAAAAGCGTCAAAGCAAGCCCTGAACGAGCGCTCATTAGCGGCCACTTCTTCCGCGCCCAGACGCTCGTTTAGCGGACGCACCTTACGCAGGAACAGCCAGCCAAACAGGCCGATAAACAGCGCCAAAATCGCGGTAGCCACCGGGGCAGCAATCAGCAGTGCCCCCACCACGCTGACAACCGCGAAAATCTGGGTAGCCAGCGTGATAGTGCCAAACAGGTAACCGCTATAAGCCATGGTCACGTTCTGACCAGACTTATTTAGAATTACCGCCAACCCTAAATAGGCGTGCTTAGAGTAAGGCAGACGCAGATAGTATTCGCTGATTTCAATAGCGCTCTTATAGCGCAGGTTAGAGGAAACCTTCAGGCTCCACCACTGCACCAAAATAGAGAGCAGGTCCTTAACGATGAAGCCGATAATAACCGCACCAGCTAAGGCAGCTACCAGCTCACCTTGGGTATTGACGCCCAGAAGTTTAGCGGCGTACCCGGCGGTTCCGCTACGCCACTGTCCCGTCATGGCCTGCGCCAGTGGCGCTACCAGCAGAATCGAGGCGGTGTCCGCCAGTGACACTAGTACCGTTCCCAGCATCATCCACACCAGTGCCGGGCGTTCCGGCTTGTCCACTAGCACGCCCAGGTTGTAGCGAATAATGCCCAGCCTTTGTTTCATTCTTCCCCTTATGTGCTGCCGCCCACGCACGAATACGACGCTGCGCAGGACGCTCAACTCCACGGTATAACAGTTCCGCCGCCGCCTGGCAGATAATCCAAAGCACAATTACAGTTGCCAAATTAACCAGCTTTGAACCATGCGGCCAGGGCAGCGGTTTGAGGTTTAGGAGCACTAATTCGTGCACCAGATAAAAAGCAAAAGACGTAATACCCATGTGCTCTAGCAGCTTCAGCCGCAGCACGCCGCGTACCCCATCCAAGTCAGCCTGCGCGCAGGCATAAATCAGCCAGGCAAAGGCGGGCACCATCAAAATGCCGCTAACCGTCGTCAACTGCCCGGTGCGCAGGCAAACCATCACCATCACAGCGGTGGTCACCCCCGCAAGACACACGCTCCTGAAAGGCAAGCGCACGCCGTCGCGCAAAGCCAGAGCCAAAGCAATACCGATAATAAATTCACCGATACGCACAATCGGCAAGTGGTAGGCGTAAACGTTAGACCCATTAGCTGCCAGCACCAGGCCGATACTCCAGGCCACACCCGCACCAGCGGCGGCGGCTAGGTAGCGCTGCAGGGGCTTAAGTGCGTTTAGCACACTGATCAGTAGCGGCGCACACAGGTAGAAGAAAGCCTCACAAGACAGCGACCAGCTAACTGCGTTTACCCCAAAAGCAATGTCGTTAGGTGAGAACCAAGACTGCAACAACAGCGCGTTGGGAGGTACCGCAACCCAGGTTAGCGGCAGCGGCGTAGCCGGCAACAGCAACGCGATAACCATCATCACTAGGTGCGAGGGGTATACACGCGCTACACGCTTAATCCAAAATTGCTTGGCCTCCACACCGTTATAAATCGGAGTGGACCAGGTCAGCACAAAACCTGATAGCACAAAGAAAAACGCCACCCCAACATAGCCCACAGTAGATGTAGCTTTAAGCGGCATGCCTGGATAAATACGGCACAGGTGATACATGAATACACCTGATGCAGCAAAGAAACGTAGGCTAGTTAGCCTAGGTAAATTAACTATGCCGGTATTGGAAGCCACAAAGTATCCTCAGGAAAATGAAAAGCTTGTTGGGGAAACGAGCGCGTCAAAATAGGAACGCACCTATTCTACTTCAGGCGTAGAAACATACATTGAGGCATTGGTTACCTTAAACTTAAGGCATGATCGCAACACCGCTTCCTACCGTTTCCGGTAGCAAAGGCTCCAAGCCCACCCTCACCTTCCCCGACGCTGAGGCCCCCGCTGACCTAGAGATTCAGGTTCTCGACGCCGGCGACGGCCAGATCGTTGAGCCCGGCGACACCATCGTGTGCAACTACCTGGGCCAGATCTGGGGCGGCCAAGTATTCGACAACTCCTTTGACCGTGGCCAGCCGCTGAGCTTCCAGATTGGCGTGGGCATGGTTATCCGTGGCTGGGATGAGGGCCTGGTAGGCCAGCGCGTAGGTTCGCGCGTACTACTGTCCATCCCCTCCGAGCTAGGCTACGGCTCCCGTGGCGTGCCCCAGGCCGGCATTAAGGGCGGCGACACCCTAGTGTTCGTAACCGAAATCCTGGCAGTTCTCTGAGCTTTAGCGCTGAGCTTCACTGAGCTTTACAAAGCTTTAGAAGGCTAAACACAAAGGCCCCGGCGGCATGAACTGCTCCCCTTTAGTTGGACTGAGAAATCAGACACCGACTAATGGGGAGT
>ERZ773272.232-NODE-232-length-22832-cov-97.963428_pt1 | contig 22832 bp, 18 predicted proteins | sample MGYA00511891_ERZ773272 | MGnify/ENA primary metagenome ERZ773272 (study PRJEB29015, sample SAMEA2738150) | human oral metagenome | biome: human oral; feature: human-associated habitat; material: saliva | place: China | collected 2198 ...
GGGGACTGAAGACTCGTGGAGTTGACTGGTACTAATAGGCCGAAGGCTTACTTTTTCGAGAGATGTTGTTGTTTGCGTTCACTGTATGGTTTTTGGATAACAATCCCATAGGCAATAAAAAGAGCCTGCTTGCGCGGGCTCTTTTGCTTTAACAGCTAAAGCTAAAAAAGGGGGCAGACCCATGCGGGTCTGCCCCCTTTTTTTTTGTGCCCTCAGACCCCTGTCTATGAAGCCTTGTCTACAAGGAATTGTCTACAAGGAAGAATGCTCTCCACAGACACACTGGGATAGAGTAGAACCATGCACTACCCCATGTTTTCCCACGCACCAGAGCCAGTCGATCAGCAGCACCAACACAACGGTGAAGAACGAACAGCAGCCCTCTACGTAGAGAGCACACTGGAGCCTCATGAAGCCTGGGCAGCGCTGACCGAATACATTCACCTCTGGTGGCCCAGGCAGCTCCTACAGAGCGAGGAGAGCCATATCGATCTCTCCACAGAGCTACTGCTCGAAGAGACCGCAGACGGCGACATTATTCCTGTGGCACGCATTATCCAATGCGAGAACGAAGACGTCCTCACCATCGCACCCTACCCGGGTACACACCTGGGGCGCCTCCTGGGCGTAGCTGAAGAATCAGAAGAAAGCCTGAGCTTCATCCTGGACGCTCTAGCGCCGGAGACCGCAGAAGGACCGTTATCCCTGCTCGAAATCAGTAGCGGCACCTACACGGGTCGTGAGGACGAAGAGCTAGGCATCTACGAGGAACAGGAAGAAGCAGCTGCGCTACTCATGGGGGCCTACAGCCGCTTTATTGGAGCTGAACTCCAGCGAGAAGAACTATAGGTACTCACGGGTAAAAGAGGATTCTCAACCCTGTAGAGTGGTATGTCATGAGCACACCAGACCAGAACACCCCGCAGCAGAGCCCTGCACGCCCTCGCTGGGCGCGGCTACGCGCTAAAGCAACTGCAGAAGCAGTGCAATCTCAGCACTACACTAGAGCTGACATGCTGAAGCAGAGCAATATCTGGTTCCGTAAACAGGGTGCGCCCCTCATCATTCCTGCACGTCAACGTGCTCTCGATGCGTTCCCGCGCTCTGTGCCATGGATCCTGTGGGCTGGCATCATGCACATCTGCTATATCTTCCTGCGCGACATTCTCCTCTTCCTAGTAGAGGACGTGAAAGGCTCCCTCCCGGACTACGTCAAAGCCCTCACCACAAACACTGCCCTCAGCAACGAAGTACTCCCACTGCTCGTACTCGGCGGGATTTTCCTTGTTATGCCGGTTATCTTTGGCGTGTTCATTACTCTTGCCCACAAACTCATGGTTCGCACCCCGCAGTGGGTTCAAATCACCACGGGTATTCTCACCGTATTTTTTGCCGGCGTGCTCTTCACCACCGGTGTCTTCGAAACCAGCAGCCTCGATGGCCTCGACTTCGTCTACGACGGCGGCCAAGTCTTCCCGCTCATCGTTATTGGAATCTACCTCGCCATCTTCCTGGGCGTAGACACCGTACTCGGCTGGTCCCTCAAGCACGCCATCCACCAGCTCGCCTCCCTGCCGCCCATGATCGCGAAAGTACTGCCCGTACTCATGGTGTCCGTGCTCTTCATCTTCGTGAACGCAGACCTCTGGAAGCTCGCCAACGGACTCAGCTTCCCACGCACCTGGGCGGTTCTGGGCCTCATGGAGCTACTCGCCGTGTTCGTGGTCGTCACAACCTCCCTGGAGCGCACAGCGCGCCTGCTGGGTCGCTACAGGGGCGATGACATCGCACGCTTTACCGAGAACGACTACGAGCACGCCGCAGCCCTCGAAGGCGGAATCTGGAACACCGCCCAAGACTGGGTCGAAGAGAAGAAAATCCTTGAACACCGACCCCTCAAAGTCGCGCCCTGGAGCAACCTCATCATCATCCCCATGATTGGGCAGATTATTCAGGCGACCTTCTTCATGCTGCTCGTCTTCGGATTCTTCATGGGATTCTCATCCATCGCCATCAGCGATACCACCATCGAATCTTGGATGACCGTCAAACCTGAACACCTCAAAATCCTCGGTGTAGACACCAACATCAACGCCGTCGTCATCAAGGTGTCCATGATCGTTGCCGTGTTCTCCGGGCTCAGCTTCGTCGCAACCACCAGTAGCGACGAAAAGTATGCCCGAAGCTTCCTCAAGCCCATGATTGAGCGAATCAAGCACATCCTGATTATTCGCGATATCTACCTGGGTCTGCTCACCATGCCCAAAAACGAAGTGCTCATACCCCTCGAAGAGGAGAAGAGCACCGAAAAAGAGGCTGACAAAGCATAAAGAGACAGGTCAGGGCGGTAAAAGCTAATGGGTAGACAGGTTCATCGTCAGCAGGTTGAACACCAGATACGCCATCAGAAGAGCCGTCGCACCATCCAAAACACGCCACGCTGAAGGGCGCGCAAAAAGCGGACGCAACAGACGTGAACCATACCCCAGCATCAAAAACCAGATCAGGCTACCGCAGCAGCAACCCAGGTAGTACCACCAACGGCCAGGATCGCCCTGAGCATTCGCCAGCGAACCCAAAAGGATAGTCGTATCCAACCACGCCAGCGGATTCAAATAAGTCACCGCCGCCGTGGTCAACAGAGCCGCCTTCAACGACTGAGAATCGCCCTCCGCATCATCAACCACGATGGAGTGCGGAGTAAACACGCGGCGGCCAGCCTCAAAACCAAACCACGCCAAAAACGCCGCACCCACATAACGGAACACCTCAATAAACCACGGTGCCGCATCCAACAGGGCGCCCAGACCCACAACACCCAAGCCAATCATCAGAGCATCCGACAGAATGCAGAAAATAATAATCGGGGTAATATGCCGACCCAAAATACCCTGACGCAGCACAAAAGTTCCCTGGGCACCAATAGCTGCCACCAAAGAAATCGTGGTGGTAGCGCCCAGAAACAGCAGGGACAGGGAGGAGGACATCGTGAAACTTTCTATGTGGATCAAACGGTACGGGCTTTGCGGATATTACGGGTGGTGGCTCCTTCTAATACCAGCTTGCCAGGCAAATTCTAGTACCAGCTTGCTAGGCAAAAGCATACGACGCAGAGATAAAGCCTGCGTTAGCTGAAGTGTGAAGTGCCAGAGACGAGAATACGGGAAAAAGGACCCTAAATCTATCTAAATATTTTCACACTGCGTAAGATATTCTTATGACACGTTTCAGTACCGACCAGCTCACCACCTTCGCAACCGTCATCGAATACGGCACCTTCGACGCGGCGGCAGATATCCTGCGAGTGAGCCCCTCCGCCATCTCCCAGCGCATCAAAGCCATGGAGCAGATCGCCGGAAAGGTCCTGCTACGCCGAAGCAACCCCGTCACCCCCACCGACGCCGGACAAAGCGTACTGCGCATCGCCCGACAGAGCGAATTCCTGCAACAAGAAATGGAACGCGAACTCATGGGCGCCGGCGGCTTCCAGAGCGTCTCCGTTGCCGTCAACGCCGACTCACTCGCCACCTGGTTCCTCGACGCCGTAGGAACCCTCAGCCGCGAAGACAGCATCTTCTGCGACCTGCGACGAGAAGGCGAATTCCACTCCTCCGCCATGCTCCGATCCGGAGAAGTCATGGCAGTCATCACCTCCAAGCCCGAAAAAATCCCCGGCTGCTCCGTTGAAACCCTCGGTGTGGCACGCTACTGGTGCGTTGCCACCCCCGACTACGTGCAGCGATACCTACCCGGCTGGCCCAGCATCATGAGTCACGAAGAGCTCAATCGTGCCCCCGTCGTCGAATACGATCGTAAAGACTTTGTCCAGGATGTGGCACGAGCCCTCATCGAAAAAGAGGTAGGTCTGGAGGCTGAAGAAACCTTCATCCAAAGCCCCACCATCTACATTCCCTCATCCCCAGACTATGCGCGCGCCGTCAGCTCCGGTATTGCCTGGGGCCTCATTCCCGAGGCACAATGCGCCGAAGAACTCGAAAGCGGGCACCTCGTGAAGCTCGCCGCAACCCCCGTAGAATTTCCCCTCTACTGGCAGCGCTGGAACATCAACTCCCCCGTCATGGAGACCGTAACCCGCCGCGTCCACGAAGCGGCACGAGGGGACCTGATCTACTAAAGGGTTCCTTGGTTTATGATGCTGAGCTTAACTCGAATGTTAAAAATATAAGTCTGACTAGACTATATGTTTATATAAGAATATAAGAACTGGGTAATAAAACCTCTCAATACCCCACCACGCATACAGAGGCGGCCGCTCCACACGGGACGGCCGCCTCTCTATAAGCTCTAACACCTAAGTCTTAACGCCTAAACTCTAACGCCAGCGAGTCATCATCAGCATGCTCACCATCATGGCGCCCACACCAACACTCACATTCCACATACCCAAATCAGGAATCGGGAACAGACCCTGCGTAATGTAGAAAACAATAATCCACAGAATGCCCACCGCCAACAGCGAGAACATAATCACGCGGTACCACAACGGAGTCTGCTCCTTCAGCTGCGTGCCGCTCTCCATCTCACGAGCAATCTCACGCAGACGCAGCTCGCTCGCATCCTCCACCTCAGACTTAGCAGACTTCTGAGACTTCTTCTTGGACGATGCCTTAGCCGAGTTGGTCGACATACTTCCTCCGCTTATTGTTGTATGGGTAACCTAAAAATTATGTTCACACCTATCTTTGCAGACTTACGGGATGATTTCACCTTCTCCGCGCGTTGAAAGATAAGGAACGCCACCCGGCGCCCAAGAACATACACAACCCAAAGGACAAAGGAGAACGCATGAGTCAAGGAACGGCACCCACCGCAGAGCGCCGGCCCCGCACCGTGCTGCACTGGATTATCCAGATTACAGGCGAACTCCTTATCACCATCGGCCTGCTGCTGCTGCTCTTCGTCGCATGGCAGCTCTGGTGGACCAACATCGACGCCGACCGCACCCAATCCCAAGCCGTCAGCACCCTCGTCCAGGAATTCGACTCCACCCCCGCCGAACCCCTCCCCGACTGGGACCCCAACACCCCGCCCGCCGGTCTGAGCGAACCCGGCCACGGTGAAGTCTTCGGCGTCGTCTACATCCCCAAGTTCGGATCCGACTACCAGCGCCCCGCCACCCAGGGCACCAGCTCCGACGTGCTCGACTCCCTCGGACTCGGCCACTACGAAGGAAGCGCCATGCCCGGACAGGTCGGCAACTTCTCCCTCGCAGGCCACCGCCAAACCCGCGGTAAAGTCCTCAACGACATCGACCTGCTCACCGAAGGCGACCATATCTACGTGCGCACCAAAGACGGCTACTACACCTACACCGTCTACAGCCACGAAATCGTGCAGCCCGACCAGGTAGAAGTCATCGAACCCGTCCCCGGACAGCCCGGCGTAGCACCCACCGAGCGCCTCCTGACGCTCACCACCTGCCACCCGCGCTACGGCGACACCGAACGATACATTGTCCACGCCCGCTTCGAATCGTGGCGGCCCGCAGCAGCCGGAGCACCCGCAGAAATTGCCGCCTCCGTCGCAAAGTCCTAAAGCAGAGAGGAAAAGCAGATGTACGCATGGATTTTCCGCCATCTCCCCGGCCCCCTGTGGGTTCGCATCATCATCGCCATTGTGCTGATACTCGCCGTAGTCTACCTGCTCATGGAATTCGTCTTCCCCCACTTCGCAGAGTACGGCCCCTTCAACCTGAACGTCACCATCAACCATTAGCGCTAAGGACCTGCCATGACCCGCATCCTTGTCATTGACAACTACGACAGCTTCGTCTTCACCCTCGTCGGCTACATCCAGCAGCTCGGCGCTGAAACCACCGTCATCCGCAACGATGAATACGACCTCGAAACCGTCATTAAGCTCGCCGAAGAACACGACGGTGTGCTTGTCTCCCCGGGACCCGGCGCCCCCGCAGAAGCAGGCGTCATCATTGACACCATCCGCTGGGCAGCCGAAGCGAAGAAGCCGCTACTGGGCGTATGCCTCGGCCACCAGGCCATCGCGGAGGCATTCGGCGGCACCGTCACCCATGCCCCCGAACTTATGCACGGCAAGACCTCCCGCCTCGTGCACGATGATGTCTCCGTGTTCAAGAACGTGCCCTGCCCCTTCACAGCGACCCGCTACCATTCGCTGGCAGTCGTACCCGAAACCATGCCCGAGGTCCTGGAAACCACCTCCACCACCGACAGCGGCATCATTATGGGTCTACGCCACCGCGAAGCCCCCATGCACGGCGTGCAGTTCCACCCCGAATCGGTCCTGACCGAAAGCGGATACCTCATGCTCGGCAACTGGCTCGAAGAAACCGGCCTGCAGGGAGCCGCAGAGCGCGCTAAGAGCCTCTCACCCCTTATGGCTTAGTACTTTAGCCTTAGATGCCCTCAACGGCTTATATCGCCTCCAGAAGCCCCGCAGTAGTCACGCTACAGGGAAACTGGAGGCGATAACTCTACCCCCGCACACTTCCCCACCCGGACTCGGGTACACAAAAAGGGGCGGCGCCCCACACCGTTTGGTGTGGAGCGCCGCCCCTTTTGCTAGCCGCTAGAACCCCTTAGCGGGCGTTAGCATTCGCGTTAGCGTTGTTCGCATTGGTATTCGCGTTAGTACCCTGAATCGTACGGGTACCCGCAGCAGTGGACGCAGCCGGTGCCGGAGTTGCTGTAGCGGTAGAACGCTGCTGGTTATTCGCTGCCGCAGGCTGAGTAGCCGCAGTAGTCGGCTGGGTGGCGGTAGAACGCTGCTGGTTGTTGGTCGCAGCAGAATTCTGGTTGCCAGTCGTTGCCGCCGAGTTCTGGTTACCGGTCGATGCCGCAGGCTGAGTAGCCGCAGTAGTCGGCGCGGTCGTCTGAGTCGGAGTAGCAGCCACGCGAATCGTCACAGTGCTGTTCTGAGCCACCAGAGTACCCGCCGCAGAGCTCTGCGAAAGCACGGTACCCGCAGGACGCTCGTTAGTCTGAACGGTCTCAATGTTGGTGTTCAGCAGAACATCCTGAGCAGTCAGAGCAGCAATCGCCTGATCCTTGGTCAGACCCACCAGCGAGGGGACCTTCACCTTACCGGAGGACAGGACGATGTTCACGGTGCTACCAGCCTCGACGGTCTGAGCACCCTTATCATCGGTCGAGCCCTTTTCAGGGGACAGCTCCACAACCATACCCGCAGGAATAGAAGCGCTCTCCACAGTGGAGACGCGGCCATCCACCAGACCAAGATCCTTCAGAGCGTTACGGACATACGCCTCACTCTGACCCTGCAGGTTATCCGGCAACTTGACCTTCTCCGGACCGCTAGAAACAGTCACGGTCACAGTCGAACCCTTATTAACCTTTGAACCGACACCCGGGTCAACGCTGATAACGTCGCCCTTCTTGATGTTGTCAGAGTAAGCTGTGCGGTACTCCACCACGAAGCCTCGGTTACGCAGCTGGTTATCGGCATCATCACGGGAAACATTCACCACAGCCGGAACCGGAACCTGCGGAACCTCATTGAGCTTGTTCTGATAGTACAGAACCGAGCCGACACTGAAAACCAGCAGAGCCGCAATCAGAGTACCCACGAGGAAACGAACCCACGCACGCTTACGCGGCGAAGACTCATCGTACTCCGCGTACTCCTCATCGTCGTACAGTTCCTCATCGTCTTCGTACTCGAAGAAGCCGTTGAGGCCGCCGTCCTCCACCGAAGCCTCGGTAATCGAGGTGGTGTACGGGGCGTAGTCATCGCCCAAAGAAGCGGTAGTCGCCGAAGGCACAAATGCAGTAGTCATCGCTGCATCCTGAACCACGGTCTCTTCACCCGGGCGAACAACCGACACCAGAGCCTGAGCAAACTCAGCAGCACTCTGATAACGCTCATCCGGGTTCTTCGCCAGACCCTTCAGAATCACAGCATCCAGACCCGCCGGAACCTCAAGCGGAGTGAACTTGCTCGGAGGCTCAGGAGTGTCAGAGAGGTGCTTAGCCGCCAAATCAACATTCGACTCAGCGTCAAACGGAGAACGACCAGCAATCATCTCGTAAATCACGCACGCAGCAGAGTACAGATCGCTACGGGCGTCAACATCCTTGCCGCTCACCTGCTCCGGGGACATGTAGCGTGCGCTACCCATCACCACGTTAGCCTTGGTCAGCGCCTCGCCGGCTTCCTCAATGGCACGGGAAATACCGAAATCCATGACCTTAATCTGGCCCGGCTGACCCTTAGCGATATCCTCGCTGGTACGCTCCAGCACCATAATATTCGCCGGCTTAATGTCGCGGTGAATAATGCCCATCGAATGGCTGTACTGCAAAGCACCCAGCAGCTGCTCGGAATAACCCAAAGCATCACGGACCGGCAGGTGACCGCCACGAGACAGAATGGAACGCAGAGTATGACCCTCCACGTACTCCATCACAATATAAGGAATAGCGGTGCCCTCTTCCGAAGAAGCAGAGCCCTCACCATCCTGCGAGGGGTTATACGAACCGGTGTCATAGACAGCAACAATCGCAGGATTGTTCAGAGACGCCACCGCCTCCGCCTCACGCTTAAAGCGTGCACGGAACGTATCGTCCTGGGCCTGCTCCGGGCGCAGAATCTTAAGCGCAACCTTGCGGCCGAGGCGAGTATCCTCAGCAGCATAAACGGTTGCCATCGCACCGGTACCGATTACCTCGAGTACCTTGTAACGGTTATCAACCGTGTCGGGAACCGACAGGTCCATAAGTTCTCCTGGATCACTAAGACTAAAACTAAATCAAAACGTAGGGGCTAACGCGCCGACGCAGAAGCGGAAGCAGAAGCCGACGCAGACGGTGCAGCAGAAGCGCTCGCACTCGAACCCCTACCCGAACTGGAAGAGGCCACATACATGTCTACATTACTACCAACCGTGACCTTGGTGCCAGATGAGGGAGTAGTACGAAGCACCGTACCGGGGGCCGCAGTGTCCGAATTCTCATAATGCAGAGAAACATTCACACCCAGAGCGGCAACAGCCTTCGACGCCTCATCAACGTTCTTACCCTCAAGGTTCGACGGCAAAGTCACCGACTTCGGACCGGTCGAATAGCGAACAGTCACGCTATTACCCTGCTCCAAAGTACCCGTCGGAGAAACCGAAATCACCGTGTTCTCCGGCTGATTCGACTCAACGCCCTCAGTCTTGGGAGACAAGCCAAGGTTCTTCAGCTCGTTCACCGCATCCTGCAGCTCGCGGCCCTCATAGTTAATCGCGTTGACGGTCACCTTCTGCTTTGCGGCACGAGCCGAAGCAGACTCAGTCGGCTCCACCGTAGAAACGGTACCCGTGTTCGTCGGAACAGCAGACGAAGAAGCGCTCGGAACTGGATCAGTCGAACCGCCACCATTATTAGAGGAGAGGACCGTCCAAATACCGCCAGCAATCAGCACAATCGCCAGAAGCAGAGCAACCCACATCCACACGTTCGGACCACGCTTCGCCGCAGGAGCGGGAGTAGACTTCACACGGCCCGAAACCGGACGCATCGTCTGCTCACTCGTGCGAGGAATCGGCGCCGTCGTCGGCTCCGGCGAGAAACGACCACCAGAACCAAAACGCGGAGTAGCAGAAGCGCTAATCGGCTCAGCCGCAACATCCATCGCGGTCATCGCAACAGTCGCGTCGTCAGCGTTCTCCTCAGCCAAGAACTGAGCCAGGGAAGGAACAGCCTTCACCGCAGCCTTCAGATCACGGCGACGAATCGCATCTACCGCAGACGCCAGAGCGGTCGCATCCTTAGGACGCTGAGCCGGATCCTTCGCCAACAGGCACATAATCAGCGCACGAGCCGGAGCCGGAATGGTCTCCGGAAGCGGCGGCGGCGGATCATTCACCTGAGCCAAAGCAATCGCAATCTGCGACTCACCCGTAAACGGACGACGACCCACCAGACACTCATAACCAATAATGCCCAACGAGTACATATCCGAAGACGCGGTAGCCGCCTGACCGGTCGCCTGCTCCGGCGCCAAATACTGGGCGGTACCCATCACCTGGCCGGTAGCCGTCAACGGTACCTGATTAGCCAAACGAGCAATACCGAAATCGGTCACCTTCACGCGATCATCCGGAGTGATGATAAGGTTACCGGGCTTCACGTCACGATGCACTAGACCCTGCGAATGAGCCGCAGCCAACGCACGAGCGGTCTGAGCGATGAAGTTCAGAACACGGTCCGGAGGCAGGGTAGTCTCGTGCTCAATGATGCTAGAGAGCGGATTACCCGGCACCAGCTCCATCACCAGGTACGCGGAGTTGTCCTCCTCGCCGTAGTCGAAAACATTCGCTACGCCGGGGTGGTTCAACAGCGCCGTATTACGGGCTTCAGCGCGGAAACGCTCCAAGAAGCCCGGGTCACCGGTGTACTCCTCCTTGAGGATCTTGACCGCAACGATGCGCCCAAGCACCTTGTCGCGAGCTTTCCACACCTCGCCCATACCGCCAATCGCGATACGTTCAGTTAGGGTGTAGCGCCCGCCCAAAGTGATATCAGCCGCAGGCCTCACTTGTTCAACACCGCCTCAAAGAGTTGCTTACTAGTACTGGTTGCCAACTGGGCACCGGTCGCCACATCAATATCCTCATAAACCACAGCAATCGCAATCTGAGGATCATCAGCCGGCGCGAAACCGGTAAACCAAGAATTATTCAAACCTGCCGTGGTCTCCGCGGTACCGGTCTTACCCGCCACCTTCACACCGGAGACACCAGCATTACGTGCAATACCATTATCAACCGCGTTCACCATCCACTGCTTCACCTGGTTAGCAATTTCAGGGCTAGTGGACGTACGCAGCTTCTCAGGAGAGAACTCCTGCAAAGTGCTCAGGTTGCTGGTCTTCACCGAACGAATCAGGTTCGGCTTCATCTGCACGCCGCCATTTGCAATCGCCGCAGAAGTCATCGCCACCTGCAGCGGAGTGGTCTTCACGTCGTACTGACCAATCGACGACTGAGCCAGCTGGCTCTGCGTCAGATTCGACGGGAAAGACGACTTAGAAACCGTCAAAGGAATCTTCAAATCCTGGCCGTAACCAAAATTCTCAGCGGTCTTCGCGATACGCTCCTGACCCAAATCCATCGCAATCTGCGCAAACGGCGTATTACAGGACTGAGCCAAAGCCCACTCAATCGTCGCCTGAGTGCGGGTTGAACACTGGCCGCCCGTATAGTTCGGCAGGCTAATGTTCGTACCCGGCAGTGGCAACTGCGCGGGGTTCGGAATGACCGAAGATGCGTTGTACTTGCCGGACTCCAGCGCCGCCACCGCATCAATAATCTTGAAGGGCGAACCCGGCGAATAGGTATTACCCGCAATCGCACGGTTAAACAGGGGGCTGTCCTCATCAGAAGTCAGCGCCTGGTAATTCGCCAAAACCGAAGAGCTCGTATGAGACGACAGAAGATTCGGATCATAGGACGGCGAAGAAGCCATCGCCAAAATCTCACCGGTCTTCGGGTTCAACGCCACCACAGCACCCTTACGGCCCTGCAGTGCGTTATAGGCAATATCCTGAAGCTTCGAATTGATCGTCAGCTCCACGCTAGCGCCCTGCGCGGAAGAACCACTGAACAGCTGCGCCACACGGTCGTAGAACTGGCTATCGCTCGTGCCTGCAAGCTCCTTATCGAGTGCAGCCTCCAGGCCGGTCGCGCCATAAATCGTGGAGAAATAACCCGTCAGAGCCGCATACTTGAGCGGGTGGTTATACACACGCTGGTAGTTGTACTCATCATCGGACTTCACCGACGAAGCAATCTCCGTACCGTCAACCACAATCGAACCACGTGCCGAACCGTAATTGTCGTAGAGCGCTCGAGAATTCCACTGATTATTCATCAGCGTCTTCGAATCGAAGAACTGAATATAGCTGAGGGTACCCATCAGCAGGACAAACACGCACGCGGCAGACATCCACATGCGGCGAATAGCCCTATCCATTCTTCTCACCTCCAGAATCCTTAGCCGTAATGCGCGCCAGAACGCTAGTAGCACCCTCCGGCTCGTAGCTAGTGTCCGCATGGTCAATACCCTGCGGAGCATCATAACCAGCCACCAGGTGAGGTGCGCGGGCACTATGAGAAATAGACAACCACAGCGCCACAATAATCCAGTTAGCCACCAACGAGGAGCCACCGGCAGACATGAAAGGAGTCGTCAGACCAGTCAGCGGAATCAGGCGAGTCACGCCGCCAATCACCACGAACAGCTGCAGAACCATGACCGTAGACAGGCCGGCAGCCAGCAGCTTGCCGAAACCATCACGAGTACCCAACGCCGCACGGTAACCGCGCGAAACCAGAAGCATGAACATCATCAGGATCGCGCCCAGGCCCACCAGGCCCAGTTCCTCACCCAACGAGGAAATGATCATATCCGAGTTAGCGTACGGGACGAGGTTTGCGCGGCCCTGACCCCAACCGCGGCCAAAAAGACCGCCGTAAGCCAGACCGAAAACGCCCTGCAGAATCTGACCCGAACCACCAGGAGACGCCTGGTACACCTCCGGTTCAAAAGCATGCACCCACGCATAAATACGGGCGTGCACGTGCGAGACATAGTGGTACGCAAAATAGCCACCCACAGCTATGCCGACACCCGCAACCACCAGCCACGAAATACGACCGGTCGAAAGGTACAGCATCGCCATGAACAGACCAAAGAACATGATTGCCGAACCAAGGTCCTTCTGGAACACCAGAACACCCAGGCTCACAATCCACGCCAAAAACACCGGCGCCAAATCACGCAGACGCGGCAGATTGATAGGACCGATGCGGCGGCCAGCCACCAGAATCAAGTCACGGTGCGTCGCCAAATAGCCGGCGAAAAAAATCGCCAAAGTAATCTTCGCGACCTCACCCGGCTGGAACGTGCGGTTACCGATATGAATCCAAATACGAGCACCGTTGAGCTCCATACCCAGACCCGGAACCAGCGGCATGATGAGCAAAATCATCGACAGCACCAGGGAGGTGTACGTGACCTTACGCAGCAGACGGTAATCCCTGAGCACAAACACGATAATCGCGCACAGCACCATAGACACGCCGGTCCACATCAGCTGACCATCACCCACCGGAGCCGCGATCTGCGGATCCAGACGATAAATCATGGTCAAACCAATACCGTTCAGAGCCACCACCAGCGGCAGAATAAACGGATCAGCGTAACGGGCGCGGAACTGCATGACCAAGTGAATCAGAAGAGCACCGGCACCCAGCACCACCGTGCACGGCAACCACTGGCTCTTCGACGTATCAAAAGCGTGCTCCGGATCAATCAAGTACATGCCGAAGGAGCTGATACCCACCGCCAAAACCAGCAGGAAAAGCTCCGTGAAACGGCGTGCACGAGGCGCATCCGACTCACGGCGGAACGAGAGCTTAGCCATTGTTCTCACCGCCCTCTGCCGCAGGTGCGGAAGCCTGCTCAGAAGCCTGCTCAGAAGCTACAGGGGTTGCGGAAGCCGGATCGGTGCTCGGTGACGCAGAAGCAGACGGCGATGCGGAAGCCGAAGCCGAAGCGGAAGCAGCAGCCTGCTCAGCCTTCTCACGCGTCTGATCCGCCTGAGTCTTCAAACGAGACACAATCTGGTGCGCATCATCCAGGTCCTTCGCCGTAATCGCATTACGCAGCAGGGAACGAGTATGATCGCTCAGCTCACTCGTAGGAATATCGGTATTCTCCACCACGTGAGAAAGACGAATCGGGCCCAACGCATGCGGAATACCGTTGTACACCGCAACCGTGCCGTCACTCTCACCCACATAGTAGCTACGCTCCACATAGCGTAGGCCGGTCCACGCACCCAGCGTCAAAACAGCCGCAACCAGCAGAGCAATGAACAAGCGAATCGACCACGACCGCGGACGCGAACGCTCCGCAGTATCCTCAGCGATCAGCTCCTCCAACTCAGCCGGCAGTGCCGCCTCATCAGACTCAACCTTCAACGGCACACGCTGAGCCACCGTCGCACGGTGCTCCAGGGTACGAGAAGTCACCGCCGGAATCATGCCGGTCTCAGTAGCCACCGAAGCGGCACCAACCAGCTGATGCGGGCGGGAACCCAACTCACTACGCAAAATCGCAGCGTTCGTAAGAGCCGCGTCCACGGCGTTATCGTACGTACCGATATGGTGACGCACCGCCCCAGAACCGCTATGCAACAGCGTTCCAGAGAAGTCGCGAGCACGACGGAAACGGCGCAACGACCGACGAGACTCCTCAGAGTCCTCATCGTGGTGCGCACCCAAAAGAGCCTCAGCAGCCTCAGCCGTGGCAGCAACCTCGGGAAGCTTCTGAGTATTCGTGCTGACCTCCTGCTCCGCCACAATCGAATCAGGCAGAGCAGACTCAGGCAGGCTCGAAGGACCCACCGGCTCATCCACCGGCAGAACCTCACGGTCAATCACCTGTAGGGACACAATCGTCACGTTATCCGGCGCGCCACGCTCCAAAGTCATCGCAATCAGAGTGTCAGCAATCTCAGACAGATTATCAGTAGAACGCATCACCTGCTCAATCTCCGATAGGGACACCACAGCATCCAAACCGTCAGAAGAGAGCACCCAGCGCTCGCCGGGAACAGCGTCCAGAGTCTTCAACTCCAGCTCAGGGGATGCGTCAACGTCTCCCAGAACGCGCATAATCACGTTCTTATGCGGGTGGTTCTCCGCCTCCTGCGGGGTAATACGACCCTCATTGAGTAGGCGCTGCACAAACGTATGGTCAGTAGAAATCTGCTCAAACTCGCCATCAGCGCCCGGACGCAGACGATACGCACGCGAATCACCAATATGGGCGAACTCAATGCAATCACCATCAATCAGCAGGGCAGTACAGGTCGTACCCATACCCGCCAACTGCGGATCATTCGCCGCCAGCTCATTAATAATCAGGTTCGCACTCTGAATCTCATCAGCCAGATAGACACCGCCGGCACCATCCTCAAAGTCAGGGTGGTCAAGCGGAGTCAGATTCAAAACCGTCGTAGCCGACGCAACATCGCCGCCCACGTGACCGCCCATGCCATCAGCAACGACAGCAAGGAAACGACCACCGTAGCCGGAGTCATCATTCTTCGAGCGTTTCAGACCCGTATCAGAGCGGGCCTCAAAACGAAAAGCAATCTTCATACACTAGCCCCTCAACTGCATGGTGGTACCGCCAACGCGGAAATCATCACCGGGCTCAATCGGGGTCGCACGAGTCAGACGCTCGCCATTGACGAACGTACCATTAGTAGAATTCAAATCCTCCAGGAACCAACGGGAACCCTGAGGGAACAGGCGCGCATGACGGCCCGAGGCGTAATCATCCTGCAGGGACACCTCAATGTCATTAGCGCGGCCAATAGTAATCGGGTGATCACCCAGCTGCATCATCGCGCCAGCCTGCGCACCCGCAGTAATCACAAGCTGCGAAGGGCGAGTCGGCGGAGGCGCAATATGGGTAGCCTCCGGAACAGCATCAACCGGCGCCGCACGATAGTTCTTACCCAAACCAAGGTCACGGCGAGCAGCCGAAACCACCAGGAAAACAAAGAACCAGATGAGCGCCAGAAAAGCGTAACGAAGGATAGTAACAGTCAGTTCGGACGCCATTAACGGGCACCTCCGGTCGAACTATGGAAAATGATGCGGGTATTACCCATGCGAAGCAACGAACCGTTCGCCAGCACCACGGGCGCACGCAAAGGCACCCCATTAATCAGCGTGCCATTAGTAGAACCCATATCGGAGGCGACCACCGCACCACCCTGCATCGAAAGCTGCAGGTGACGGCGAGAAACGCCCTTATCATCCAGACGAAAATCAGCATCAGAACCGCGGCCCAACACAAACGGCAGACGATCCACCGGGTGCATGCGACCCTCAATCTCCAAGAAGAAACGGGGAGCACCCGCCGCAGGGGACGATACCGGCATGTTCAAGCGAGGTGCCGGAGCCTGCTGAGGCGCAGGCTGAACAGGAGGAGCCGGCTGAGCTGCAGGCTTCGTAATGCGGGTCGGCAAAGAAGACTCACGCGGCGGACGCACCGGCGCATAGTTAGTGGCACCGCGCAGAGACGCCGGAGCCTCCGGCACAGAGAACGGCTCGAAGGTCGCAACAACCTCAAACTCGCCCTCAGAGAGAGAATCAAGAACGTTGAACGTCACGCGAACCGCACCGATCAGGGTGTAACCCTGCGCGCGGGCGTGCGAAATCGCCAAATCGCACAGCTCAACAGCGAACGGGTTGCCCCACTCGCGCACGCGAGGGAAATCAACCGGCGCAAAACGGAGAGTATAGACATTAGGAGCCATAGTGCGGCCACTGCCGTCCACGTAGGACTCGTCATCCATCATGATGCGGACGCGGTTAGCGACATCCGCCTTCGCAAAGGTGCCGAAGCCCTTGGAAAGGCCGACAGTGCGACCGATGCCTTGCTCCAGCTTGCCCAGCTTGTCGAAAAACTTCATGCCGCCTCCTTCTCAACGACCATTCCGAGCAACAGACCGCGCAAACGATCTTTATCCGAAAGGCTCAGTTTAACGAGCGTGTCTGTGCGTTAGCTGTGTGCCCTGTGAATGAACACACCCGATTCTATTTTAGGTGATGCACTCGCCATCGCTCTGGAACCCCGTCATTTAGCGGGGAATTGGTTATGGATATGAAAAAATCCCCGGTTCTTTCGAACCGGGGATCGTTGGTGCGCGAGGGGGGAGTTGAACCCCCACGCCCTCACGGGCACACGGACCTGAACCGTGCGCGTCTGCCTATTCCGCCACTCGCGCATGTGTCTTACGGTGTATCACCGCAGGCAACACATAAAACTATACGGACTGCATGCGGTGCTGTCCAATCGAGAAGGTGTGACCTTCGTTACTTGCTTTGTTGTTTGCTTTGTTACTTGGAGGTGGTGGAGGGTTTAGAAAGAGCCTCCGAGACACTATGAAGCGCTATCGGACACTCCACCGGAAGCCGCCGCATCGGAAGCAATCGCACCGGACCCAGTCGCGGAACCCCGCTCCCGCACCGCACGCTCGTGCTCAGCACGTTCCCGGTCAATACGTTCCAAACGCGCACGCAACAACCACGTCACCGGACCCACATACGGCAGGCACAACACCAGCAGAAGCCACTTCAACTTCTGCACCTCAGAAAAATACGGATTCCGGTGAATTGTCACCAAGCACAGCAGTGCCAACGCAATACCAGCCAGAAACACGACCGTGACCACCAGCTCCAGTACAGCATTCCAATCCATGAGCCCTCCTAATATCCTCCCTAAGCATACAGACCCCGCAGAACACGCAGAACACACAGACTTCAGAAAGCCCCTCACAGACGCCTCAGGTACATAAAAGGGCCCGCCCCGCACACAGCAGGACGGACCCTCCACAAAGCCTATACAAGGCTCACAAACTAGCGGCTAATCTTCTTAGCCTTCTTCGCAGCACGACGCTCAGCAGCCTTCGCATCATACTCAGCCCAGAACTCACGGGTAGTCACGGCATCGGTACCATCCCACGCCGCAAGATTCTTCAACTCAGGCATATCCGAAGCCTTGAAAATCGGCTCCAAACCAGCCTTACGCTGAGCCTCATAGTTCTTCAACACCGCAACAACCTGCGGAGTCATCAACAGAACCGCCGTCAAGTTCACAATCACCATGCCGGCATTCAGCATATCCGCGGTAGTCCACACCAGATCCAGCGAAGAAATCGCGCCGAAGAACACGAACACCAGAACCAGCGCACGGAAAATAGTCATCGGCAACTTACGCTCAGTCACGAAGCGCATGTTCGACTCGCCATAGTAGTAGTTACCAATCACAGTCGAGAACGCAAACATGAAAATAGCGATAGTCAGGAAGTGAACCGCCCAATCGCCCAGCTGCATAGCCAGTGCCGACTGAGTCAGCGACGCACCACGCGAACGATCACCATAGGTCGGGTTCGACAGCAGAACAATAAACGCAGTCACAGTACACGCCATCATCGTGTCAAAGTAAACACCCAGAGTCTGCACGTAACCCTGCTTAGCCGGGTGAGAAATAGTAGCGGTCGCACCAGCGTTCGGAGCAGTACCCATACCCGCCTCGTTAGTCAGCAGGCCACGCTTCATACCCCAAATCACGGCACCCATGGTACCGCCGGTCACGAACTCCTTAATACCGAAAGCACCCTGGAAAATCATCAGCAGCATATTCGGAACCTCAGAGATGTTCAGCAGAACAACCAGCAGACCCAGCAGCAGATACAGCACCGCCATAATCGGCACCAGCCACTCAGTCACCGAAGAAATCGCGCGAATACCACCGAAAATAATAGCCGCAGTCAGCGCCACCATAATCAGACCAATAGTGATGCGGAAGCCCATCGAGTTAGTACCCGAAACATCAATGTTGAACGAGTTCGCCGCAGCATCCACCACAGCATTCGTCTGAACCGCCACAAACACAAACGCATAAGTGATCACAATGAACGCCACAAAGATGTAACCCATCCACGGAGCATTCAGGCCGCGCTTCATGTAGTACGCCGGACCACCAATGTAAGAATCCTTACCGCGCTCCTTGTACAGCTGACCCAGAAGGGACTCCGCGAAAGCAGAAGCCGCACCAACAGCAGCAATAACCCACATCCAGAACACAGCACCCGGGCCGCCCATAGCAATAGCCAAAGCAACACCCGCAACAGTACCGGTACCCACACGCGAAGCCGCCGAAACAGTAAACGCACGGAACGAAGAAATACTCTTCTTACCGTCAGCCTCACGAGCAACCGGGTCACCCAGGACACGAACCATTTCCTTAATGGAACGCCACTGCACGCCGCGAGTACGAATCGTAATGTACAGACCAGCCGCAATCAGAGCGTAGTAGAGGAAATTACTCCACATCCAGTTCTGCACGGCATCCACGGAGGAAGTCAGCCCTGCAGTCTGCGTATTAATGTCCCCGATGATATTCAGAAGAAAATCCACTCGGTACTCCAATCTTGAAAGCAAAAAGCCCTCACTCTCAAACCCGGAAGACGGACGAGGTGGGGGCTACATTGCTGGGTGATGCGGACTCACGCCGCGTAACGGAGGCACATACGCTCCGCATGATTAGTCACCCCATTGTGTCGGGTGCAACCCCCGCAAGGCAACTTAAAAAAGGGCGCAACGCAAAATGTAACGAATACTTAATATATGGGCAGAGTAAATATAGACTCCCGTACGGGGTCTACCAACACTAGCGGGGCGGGCGCGAAAAGCCCGGTACAAGGTACAAAACCTTGCACCGGGCTTAGCAAATAAATGAGGGTTCAATCCGGGGCTATGAACGCTCAGGCTTCACAAACGGGAACGACAACACTCCACGAATCTGCGTCTGAGCCAACAGCATCACCAAACGGTCCACACCCAGACCCAAACCACCCGTCGGCGGCATACCCGTCTCCAAGGCGTACAGGAAATCCTCATCCACCTCCATCGCCTCCAGGTCACCCGAAGCCGCCTTCAACGACTGCTCCGTCAGACGCTCACGCTGCACCAGCGGATCCGCCAACTCGGAATACGCACAGCCCATCTCCATGCCGTTAATCACCAAATCCCAACGCTCCGCCAAACCCGGAACGCTACGATGCGGCGCCGCAAGCGGACTCGTCTCCGCCGGGAAATCCGTATAGAACGTCGGCTCCACCGTATGCGCCTCAACCAGCTCACCATACAGCTCCTCAACGATAGCTCCCGGGCCCATACCCTCATGAACACGCACACCGTGCTGCTGCGCCAGAGCTAGCAGCTCCTCAAAATCCGTCTGCACATCCACGCGGCGACCCAGCGCCTCCGACAGAGCATCACACACCGACACTACACGCCACGGACCCGACACATCAGACACCGTGCGCTCACTCGACGCCTTATGACCCAGCGGCAAAGACACCGAACCAAACACCGCCTGCGCGGCATCCTTAATCAGGCGCTCCGTCAACTCGCGCATCTGCACATAATCCGCGTACGGATGATACGCCTCAAGCACCGTAAACTCCGGATTATGGGTCGCATCAGCACCCTCATTACGGAAATCACGACCCAGCTCATACACCGGACCGCTACCACCCACCACCAGACGCTTCAGGTACAGCTCCGGCGCAATACGCAGCGTCAAATCCTCGCCATAGGCGTTGATATACGTGCGGAACGGACGCGCGCTCGCGCCACCGTGCACCGTATGCAGAATCGGGGTCTCCACCTCAAGGAAACCCTCCGCATCCAGTCGGGCACGCAGCGCCTTAATCACCGCGGTGCGCAGACGCAGATTCTGCATCTGATCCGGATGCACCAACAGGTCCGTGGAACGGCGACGCAGACGCGCCTCCGGGTCGGTAAAGGAGTCGAAGGGGATGGGGTGCAGACTCTTCGATGCCATGTGCCAGGTGGAGGCAATCAGCGATGGGGTGCCGTTGCGGCTCGCCCCGTAGGTGCCCTGCACGGTGATGATGTCACCGGTATCCAGGTTGCGGGAGGCGAGGTTCAGTAGGCGTTCACCCACCAGGTTGCGCTCCATGACGACCTGCAGGGTTTTGCCACCTTCAATAAGGGTTACAAAAAGGACCCCACCGTGGTTGCGAAGCGTGCGAATGCGCCCCGAAACAGTAAATTCTGAATCTGGAATATTTTCAGAAGAGAATATACGCAGAGTATCCTTGACACCCAGCACAGAGACGCTATTACTGCCCTTCTCACCACCCAACGGATACGGCTCCATACCCGCCGCACGCAGCGCCTCCAGATGGCGCAGACGATGCTGAGTCTGATCGCTACGCGACACCTCAGGAAGCTCTTCCACAGCAGCAAGCTGCATCCGGTGAAGAGCCTCCAACTCATCAGCAGAAAGACGCTGCTCCTGGTCCTGCAAACGGCGCGCCGACAGATTCGGCAAGAAACCCTCCGCCATACCCGCAGCAAACACAACATTCACCATCGCCAACGTCGGCTCCGTCGCCAAAAAACGAGGAACCCACAGCGGGGCAAACTTTAGATTGAAGCGGTACAGACGGCGCAACTGCAGAAAACGATCCAGCACACCCAAAGAGCGGGAAGCAAAACGGTTCCACGCCGAAGCACCCACCTGATCAGCAGCCTCAAAAATATGGCCAAACATCGCAAAATTCAGCGATACCCGACGCACACCCAAAGACGCCGCCTGCTCCATCAGTGACGCCACCATAAACTCCACCACACCATTAGGTGCCTCGGGGGAGCGGCGCATAACATCCAACGATAGGCCCGTGGGACCCCACGGGACGAACGATAGCAGAGCCACCATCCGGCCTGCCTCATCATGAGCCGACACCAGAACAGACGAAGAATCCGCCGGATCATTCACACGATTCAGCGCCATCGAAAAGCCGCGCTCCACACGCCCATGACGCCACGCAGAAATATTCTCCGCAACCTGCTGACGCTGCTGCTCATCCAGCTCAGAAAAACGGCGCATCTGCACCGTGTACCCGCCGCGACGCACACGCTGAACCGCCTGACGCACCGGCAGCATCGACGTGTCATTGAGCGTGAAACGGTCCGCCTCAAGGACCGCCTCCTCACCCATCTGAATAATCGACAGGCCCGCACGGTTATAGGCGCGAGCACCCGCCTCACTCACGCTCAGCGCCGCAGGGACCCAACCATAGCTACGCGCCTGCAGCATCCACTGCTCAATCGCGGCATCCCACGAATCAGGGTCACCCACGGGGTCACTCGACGCCAAACATACCGAACCCACCGAACGGTACGTAATCGCCGCCCTCTGATCCGGAGAGAAAATCACCTGCTTATCGCGACGCGTCGCAAAATAGGAGAGCGAATCATTGGCACCGTACTGCTGCAACAGAGCGCGAATCTTCAGCTCCTTCTCACCTGTCCACGCATCCGGGGCACGGTAACCGCGCGCCAACAGGTACAGCGCTGCAACCAGCGAAGCGCCGTACCCAAAAGAAGCCAAGAAAGCCACCACATCAGCAGCCCAAACACCGGGATGCGTACGCTCAATACCCATGCCGTGCATGAGCAGCTCCCACGGGGTGATGGAACGCAATGGCTCCCACACACCAATACGGCAGAGGTACCAGAGCACCAGGGTAGTCAGCAGAATACCGCCAGCCGCCGTAGCAGCCGCACCCACCCACGAGAGGCGACCAATACGCGCCGGGAACGCCGAACGAATCGAGAAAAGGAAAGGCACCAGTGCACACGCAAACACAATGGAGAGCGTATCGACCGTTGAGGAGAAAATACGATCCTTCGGCATAAGCCCCGCGGGGAACGCCAGCGTGAAGGCGCTATGGGTCGCAATCAGTACACCAAGTACCTGAAAAACAATGGCGGCAATGAGGGCAGCGCGCTTGCGCACAATCAGCCCGGACACCATCACAATCATCGTGATGGCGCTGGGCAGAGTATGCGTGGAGGGAATATTCAGCAGGTCAGCGGTGACTTCCCACCAGGTGAAGCCGCGCCCGTGCCGCAGAGGAGAGATAATCCACGCGAACGTGGTCAGCAGCGCCGCAAAAGAATACACCCCAATGACCACGCGTGCTGATATCTCTGCATACCTAGAGGGAGGCGCAGGTGCCTGCTCTGCTCGTGCTGTACGGCGACGTGAGGTAGTGCGGTGAGACATCATTATCAGCGAGGAATCGGGGTGTAGAGAAGGTACTGGACCTTAGAGGATTTGGCTAGGCTTCAGCCTTCGGGTCACGGTAGGTGCCCTCGAAGACGTCGGGGATGCCGTTGTCGTCAGCATCCACGCTTTCCTTCTCAG
>ERZ773272.240-NODE-240-length-22588-cov-5.846714_pt1 | contig 22588 bp, 13 predicted proteins | sample MGYA00511891_ERZ773272 | MGnify/ENA primary metagenome ERZ773272 (study PRJEB29015, sample SAMEA2738150) | human oral metagenome | biome: human oral; feature: human-associated habitat; material: saliva | place: China | collected 2198 ...
TGTTGCAGCGCCCCTGGCTGCGGCGCCTGCGCGGGCGTGCCCAGCTCGCTCAAAATCAGGGCAATAGCCTCACGCAGGGCGGCCACGCCCTCAGCGCCCTGGTGAGTGGCGCCGTCGCGACTGGCCCAAGTGCCCTGGCCGAAACCGCACCCAAGTAGGCGCTCAACGTCGTCGCGCGTGCGGATTGGAGTCGATAAAACCGGCCCCACCTGCGGTTTAATCTCCACATCCACCCCTGCCAGGCGTAGCGGCACCATTATGTCTGAGAAGAAAATAGCCGCATCCACCCCGTGACGGCGCACCGGCTGAAGCGTTGCCTGTGCAACCACCTGCGGATTTAGGCAAGCCTCAAGCATGGGTAGATTCACCTGGGCGCGCAGCTGGCGATACTCAGGCAGAGAGCGCCCGGCCTGGCGCATAAACCACACCGGGGTGCGGGTGGGGCGTTGCCCATTAAGTGCGGCCAAGAGGGCGGGCTGGGGCGAGTTGGGTGGCGGCAAAGCATTCATCGTTTATTAATTCTAGCCATAGATAATTTAAATAATATTCACGTTTTCAAATACCGCATTAGTGGCAGTTATGCTCACCTAACCGCTTTTATGACGCCGCGTCTTTATTTATTTAAAATGACACTTCGACACTTAAAAAACCTTGCGGTTACAGGGAAAACCGGCGCTCTAGAGTTAACTGTCGCGGTGGCATAAAAATAGTTTTGTGCAAATCGCGAGATAACTGTGTGTGGCGGGGCGATAGGTGCTTGAATAGCACTCGCTGTGACTATTCATCTACTCTCCGCCGATCATCGTTATCAAAGCCTGGATGAGGTTGCCCGGCTCAGTCGGGTAGACAACCTGGGCCCCAAACTCATGCACGCGCTGCCCTACCTGCGCGGCGCCGTGGTGGTGCGTACCTGCAACCGCCTGGCAATCCTGGTTGACGCCCCAAGCAGGTTGGCTGGCTCCGACGCCGCCTCTGCTAGCTCCGACGCCGCTCGCGCTGGCTCAGCTTGCCCCGGTTCCGCCGTCTCTGGCTCTGTCCCGGCTGGCTCCGCTTGCCCCGGTTCCGACGCCGCCCCCGCTGTTGCCGACGACGTGCGCGCGGTGCTGGCTCACTGCGCGGAGCTACCCCTTGAGCAGGTGCATTTGCGTCACCTGGCCGGACACCAAGCCCACCTAGACCTATTTGCCACCGCCGCCGGGCTGGAATCTATGGTGGTGGGGGAGCGCGAAATTGCTGGCCAGTTGCGCCGTGCCTTCCATGCGGCCTGGGAGGAAGACACTCTCAGCTGCGATTTGGGGCGCGCTTTGGAGCACGCCTCACGCACTAGTCGGCTGGTGGCCACGCAAACCGGCTTGGCTTCTTCGGGCCGCTCAGTGGTGGCAGTGGGCCTGGATTTGGCTACCCAAGCTTTACAGGACGCCAAACTGCGCCCGCTTAAAGAGGCCCAGGTTGTGCTGGTGGGCACCGGCGCCTATGCGGGTGCCACGGTCACGGCCCTGCGCGAGCTGGGGGCCACTAATGTGCGAGTGTATTCGCGCTCTGAGCGCGCCCAGCTGTTTGCGCAGGGACGCGGCATCGGCTGGGTTGATGAGGCTGGGCTAGGGCAGGCGCTTGACGCGGCAGACCTAGTGGTTACTTGTCGCGGCTTGGGGAGCCCGGTGCTCACCCGCGAGATTGTGCAGCGGGTTAAAACCCCACTGGTGATCTTGGATTTGGCGTTGCAACGTGACGTGGAGGCGGCGGTAGCTGACCTAGCTGGCATAAGCTACATTGACCTGCTTAGCGTGCAGCGCGCAGTGCCCCAGGCGCACGGTGAACAGGTGCGTGCGGCCCGCGAGATTGTGGCCCGCGAAGTGGAGGTATTTGAGCGCAGCTTGGGGGCGCGCTCTATGGATCCGGTGGTGCGGCGCCTGCGTGACCATGTGGATGAGGTGGTGGGGGAGGAGATCTCCCGGCTGCGCCCTGTGGATGGGTGCATTAGCGCCGACGACGCCACTCGCGCACTGCGTCATTTGGCGGCACGTTTGATCCATAATCCCACCGTTATGGCCCGCAAAGCGGGCGAAAGTGGACAACAAGACGCATACTTGGAGGCTTTGCAGCTAGTGTTAGGCATGGATGCTAGCCCAAGCGACACTTTGACAGTGTCTAATAAGGAGAGAAATGTCTTCACTTGCGCCCTATGACGCGATCATGCTGCTGTCCTACGGCGGACCTAATGGGCCCGAGGACGTACTGCCGTTTATGCGTAACGCTACGCGCGGGCGCGGCGTGCCTGATGAACGCCTGCTGCAGGTAAGTGAGCACTATAAGCTTTTTGGCGGGGTTTCACCCATTAATGAATGCAACCGTCGCCTGCTGGGCCACCTGCGGCGTGAGCTGGATCAGCGCGGCTGTGACATTGCCTTGGGTTGGGGTAACCGTAACTGGCATCCTTTCGTTAGTGAGGGCCTACGGGAATTGGCCGACGCCGGCGCGCGCCGCATCTTGGCTCTGCCCACCTCTGCTTATGCTTCCTACTCGGGGTGTCGCCAGTACCGTGAGGATATTGCAGCCGCCCTGGTGGAGTTAGAGGACACTTACGCCCCCGGGGTTTTGACCGTGGATAAGGTGCGTCCCTACTACAACACTGACGGCATGTTTAACGCCCAGGTACGTTCCATCCAGGTGGCTTACGCCAAGCTAGCTGAGCAGGGCTTTAATCCGCAGCAAATCAAGCTTCTGTATGTAACCCACTCGATCCCGCTGGCTATGGAGGCCGGTAGTGCCCCTAGTGCTGAGGAGCTGGAGCGTTTCCCTCGCCTGGCTAACGAGATTAGTTATGTGGCCCAGCACCAGGCTTTGATTGAGGCTTTACAGCCAGCTTTGGAGTGGGCGCTGGGAGTTAAGCAGGTGAACGCGGATCTGGCTTACTGCTCGCGTTCTGGCCCGCCGCACGCCAAGTGGCTTGAAAGCGACATTAATGACGTGCTGGCCCAGCTTGACCGAGACCAGATTCAGGCAGTGGTGGTGGCTCCCATTGGTTTCATCACTGACCATATGGAAGTGGTCTACGATCTAGATACTGAAGCCGCCCAAACTGCTGCCGAGCTGGGCTTGGGCTATGAGCGCGCAGACACTGTCAGCGAAGACCCAGAGTTTGTGTCCTCCCTGGTGGACATTATGGAGGAGCGCGCCGCACACGCCCGTGGCGAAAGCTACGAAATTGTTAACACCACCGGCACTGGCCCGTTCCATACTGTATGTCCGCCGCAGTGCTGTCGTAGCGGGGCCACCCCGGCCCGCCCTGGCCCAGACCGTTTCGCCCCGGCGTCCGCATTTAACAGTTTTAGGAGTTGAACATGGGGAAAGCTAAGGAGCTTAGCGCCGAGCAGGAGCTTGAGCGCAGCCAGAAAAAAGCTAAGAAAGCTGCCAAAAAAGCCGCCAAGAAAGAGCGTAAAGCGCAAATCAGTGCCAACGCTAAGGACTGGGATGGCCGCCCGCTAACTAAGAAGCAAGCCCACAAGCTGGTTAAGGAAGGGCAGGTACTGCCCTTGCCGCAGGGCCACCCCAAGGTTGGCAAGAAATACCTGGCCAAACTGGCTGCAGAGACGCAAAACCGTAACCAGGCCGGCGCTTGCCCGGCTGAGGCGAGCCACGGCGTCGAGACTAAAAACTGCCACCCGGGCCAGGCACAGGACCCTAAAGACCCTAAGGTAACCACACAGCCAAAGGAGAAAGCTATGGCTAAAACCCACCCGCATGGGCATCCAGACACTGTCAGCCGCCACGATCCGCGCGACGTCGCCACCGTGGACTTTGACGAGGTAAACAACAAGCAGCACTACGCCCTGTACACGGTTTGGAAGCTGGCCGCCCCGCTACCTGCCGACGACGCCGTCCGTGAGGCACTGGTGTACGAGTCGGTGCAGTATGTGGCCGGCTCAGGCGCCTCCACGCGCGGCTGGTATGACCTGGCCGGTTTTAGGGCTGGGGCTGACCTGCTGATTTGGTGGCTTAACGACGACCCCAAGGCGCTACAGGATGCCTACCAGCGTCTGCGCGCCAGTGCGCTGGGGCGTTACCTGGAGCCGGTGTGGAGCTGCGTGGGTCTGCACACTCCGGCCGAGTTCAACCGCCGCCACATTCCCGCCTGCTTTGGGGGCGTGGCGCCGCGCGAGTGGATTATGGTGTATCCCTTCGTGCGTTCCTATGACTGGTATCTGCTCGATGCAGCTGAGCGTTCACGCATTATGGCTGATCACGGTCGCAATGGTTTCGCCCAGTACCCCGATGTTAAGGGCTCTACTTTGAGCGCTTTCGGTATGAGCGACTATGAGTGGGTGCTGGCTTTTGAGGCTGACGGCCTTGATCGCCTTGAGGGGGTTATGCACGCCCAGCGTTACACCGAGGCACGTTTGCATGTGCGCGTAGATACCCCCTTCTACACTGGTCACCGCGTAGAGCCGGTGGTGTGGGCGCAGCGTCAGCCGCACGTGTAAGTTGCGTTTTAGTAGCTAGTTTCGCCTACGACGACGGCGCAGCTTGGCCGCTCTAGGTTTAGCTGCGCCGTGGGCGGTACGCAGTGATGCACGTTTGTGCAGTAACTGGCGAGGCTAGTTGATGATTTTGTTTGGTGGTGTGCCCCAAGGCTTGGCCTTGGGGCACACGCCGTTTAAATATCGCAAATTTTTGTGGCGCGACCATGCAGAGGGAGTGTTTAATGAATGTGTGCGCGGCCACATGGTGGTTGTGCATACACCCATCCCTACTGCCTTGGCTGCGCCAGTGTTCTGTATCCGCAGACAAAGCAGGTGTCTAGAGGTGAACATGATGGAACGGTTATTTACGAGGATGCGCACGAGCGGGCCGCTGGTTTTGAGCCTGTTCCTGTTTTTCGCTGCCCGGGAGGTGTGGAACACCCGGCCACAACTGATGATCATTTGGCTGGTTGGCACCGTGTGTTGGTTGGTCGGAGAGATCTACGCGCGCTGGCAACACAAGCGTTTGGACTGGCCTGAGTGGGTCTTGGCCTTTAAGCGCGGCTATCAGGGCAACACCAATTAAACCTTGTTAGCCAAGGCGGACCCGGCAAGGGGACAGCTAAGCTGCCCCCTTGCCGGGTCTGCTATGCCCATGTTCGAGTGTCTAGGGCGGGTAAAGTTTGGTGGCTAGATGCTTGTAAATTTTCCAAACTAAAAATGCTGGCCATATAGGCGCATTGGGGTTAACATAGTTATTGAAGGGGTTGATACTTCAAGCCCCTAACAACAAGCAGCTGAGTCAATGTCGATAACGCTGCAACCGACTAAAACTTTTAAGGGCAGCAATTAACGCTGTGCCTGTATTGGCGCTGCCCTAATGGCGGAAACATTGATTTATTTAGGTTTCCTGCTCGCTAATTAGCTGAGTAGGTGGAGTTTGTGCGCCCTAATTGGCTTTTGGGTGCATTGAATTTGAGAGGAGAACAAAATGGAACAGTATCCGACTAAGGATTTGACGATTGATCCGCAGGTAGCTGAGGAAGCGATTAAGCGTTTAGCACCTGAGGCTGTGGATGAAATTGGTGTGGACCGGTTGCGCACAGTACTCCAGATTTTAGATGAATACTCTGATTGCAAGGTTGAGCCTAAAGAGTTACGAGCGTTGTTAAATTTCTTTGATTGGGAATTGACTGGAACTCGTTTGCATGTTTATGATTTCAGGCGCCCTTGGCAAGACCAGATTGACTGGGATCTTGTAAAGGCAATGCTAGAGGAGCAGGTTCCTGAAGCTTTAGAAAAGCTTGGTTTCGACAGGCTTCGCACGGTTACCCGCATGATCAAAGAATATAACGAAGGTAACCTAACGCTTGATGAACTAACTCGACTTGTGATCCACTACAATTTTGGTCTAACCACCATACCTACAACGCTTGTGGGAGATATTGGTTCTAGCCCAGATGAGGGACAAGTTAGTCAGGAATTGCGTTGGGCTTTTTCTGAGAAGCAGTTATCTTATGATGACTATGAACACATTTATTGGGCTCGAAGGGCTAAATAAGCTCTGATTCTATTTATGTATAAAGAAGTATTTGATCAGAAGGGAAAAGATTGAAATGGAACAGTATCCGACTAAGGATCTAACGATTGATCCGCAGGTAGCTGAGGAAGCGATTAAGCGTTTAGCACCTGAGGCTGTGGGTAAGGTTGGTGTGGACCGGTTGCGCACGGTACGCCAGATCTTACGTGAATATTCTGACTGTAAAGTTGATGATGAAGAACTAGAGTTGTTGTTAGATTTCTTTAATTGGGAATTGACTGGAACTCGTATGCATGTTTATGACTACAGGCGTCCCTGGCAAGACCAGATTGACTGGGATCTTGTAAAGGCAATGCTAGAAGAGCAGGTTCCTGAAGCTTTAGAAAAGCTTGGTTTCGAGCGTCTATGCACGGTTACCCGCATGATTAAAGAATATAGTGAAGGTAACCTGACCCTAGATGAACTAACTCGACTCGTGATCCACTACGATTTTGGTCTGACTGATATACCTACAACGCTTGTAGGGGATATTACTCTCGGTCCAGATGAAGGAGAGGTTAGTGATGAGATAAGCTTAGGTGTTTTTTGTAAGCAGTTATCTTATGATGACTATGGCCACATTTATTGGGGTCAAAGGGATTGAATCTCGTAAATATGTCAACCGTAAAGGTGTTGTGGTGGGGAAATGGTGGTGGGGGACTTTCTAAAGAGAGTCCCCCACCATGTTTAGATGCAATCCTGCTGATGATCGTTTGTGCTAAGCAGGCAGATATCAGTTTGTCCAGGGAAGCATGCCGGCATTTTCTACAGAACTAATTTTCTTAATTTTCGACTTCCCGTCCAAGGGGGCCTTAAGTTTCCAATCACCCTTATCCCAGACAACAGACCAACTGTCTTTAAATAAATAAGAAGAATTTAATGAAGATTGAAAGGCTATACTTACAATTACATTATTTTCATCAATTACTTGGATACTATAGCCGACTATAGTTAAGTCGCTACTGGCGCCATCTGAACTCTTTTGAGCAGAATCTATGATGTTTTTTTGTCCATCATCCGCATAGGTTGTCGCTTTAACTACATCAACCAGCCGATTACGGCCAACTAACAACGAATCAAAGTTAGCTACAGCCAGAATTGCACCCTCACTGCTATGGGCGTAGCAGGTAGGCACATCACCATCAGCCCGCTTACCTGGGCCGGTCAGGTTGTTGTAGTAGTAATAAGTGCTATCAACAAACAGGCTGCTGCGCATGGCTGGCATGTTTACCTGACTCGTAGGCTTAAGTTCAGAGCCGGCCAGGCCGCATACTGAACCCCAGGTGTTTACTTTCCCGTTGTTTCCTGAGGTCTGACTGCCGGCAGTTGAAGAAGTAGTTCCAGAACTAGCATCGCTGCGCCCCGCCTGGTTAGATCCTGCTTGGTTAGACCCTGTCTGGTTAGGTCCCGCCTGGCTAGAACCACTAGTGCCGGGAGCTGCAGCCCCAGAAGCAGCCTTAACGGCGTCGTCGTCAGTTAAAGCCCAAACTAAAGCTCCAACCAACACCAAAATAACTACCAGCGCACCAACCAGGGCCAAGCGCAGTTTTTTTGTTCTTCCATGCCTTATCACCAGTTAAAAAGCGCTTTAAGAATAGCTACAGCAACTTAAAGACAAACGCTGTCAATGAACGGCGCAGCGTTCACTAGCTACCAAGCGCTTTTCCGTGTCGAGGATGTAGGCGCGCAAACACCACCCGTGAGCTGCGTACTCAGGGGTGGCGGCAGTGTTGCGCACCACTTACGGAAAGCAACTTAATGCCAAACATAAGTCATGCGCAAGGCCTCATTACATTTACATGCAGACGTGGAACTGGGGACCTGGCACTATAGCCAAGTCCCCAGTGGGAGGAGCTGCGTGAATGGCCCTAGTCAGAGTTATCACTGTCCGTGTTGGTATTCTTCTTGCGCCTGGCGATCCACTCTTCCATGAAGGTGGGGTTAGGCTTGGTGGAAGTGTAAGCCTCGCCGTCCTGTACACCTGCCTTCTTGTTGATCTCCTGCAGCTGCTCGGTTAGGGCGCGAACATTATCCATCTGCTTGGGGGCAACAAAGTTAAACGGCTGCACCAGCTGCTTGTGTGAGCGGCTCAAAACCTGGTCAAAAGCGTGCACCACCGGTTCGCCGTTAATAACCCCGGCGCGTACCTGCTCATTGTGGTCAACCTTCAAAGTGAAAGGCTGGGTCTGGCCATAGCGGGTGGCCAGCGTCGCCGCAGCGCTCAAGTTAGGTAGCCGGCTCAAAGAACCGCCCGGCCACACCCCCAAACGCTCATCAACCTCCGGGGCGTCACGAACCGAGGTCCTGAACGCAATTACTGAAGAGGCGTTACCGCGCAAAGCCTCAAGCAAGCTCATAGACAGCTGCCCCATGTGCTGGTGCAGCAGCGTCAAAGCAATCCCAAACTTGCGTCCCTCCGCCAGCATCTGGCTAAGCAGGGATTCTTGAAAAAGGTGGGCTTCATCAACCACCACATGGAAAGGCAGGTAATCATCTTGGCGGTTAGGTACCGCCAAGGCCAGCTTAGCCAGCCACAACATGCCCAGCATTTGTGCGGCGAAGCGACCAATCTTGGGCGAGGCCAAGTTCACCAACACAATCTTGTTGGAGGCCATAGCCTCGTTTAAATCCAGCGCGTCGGCACCAGTTTCCAGGGCGGCGCGCAGAGCCTGCGAGCTTAGCATGCGATCAAACTTAGAGCTCGCCCAGGCGATAAGCTCCGCGTAGTCGGAGGAGCGGTTAGTGACAATCTCAGTCATAACGCTGCGCGTCAGCTCTGGGCTGATGTTTGAGACGGCCCTGGCCAGATTCTCCAGAGCCTTCTTATCTAGCAGCAGCTCGGGGATCAGGGTAATTGGCAACTCAGGGCCATAGATGTGGTTTAGCAGCTCGGCTAGCTGGTGGATAATCCGTTCAAAACGCGGGCCCACAATACCCTGCCTGGTTGGGTCAAAAGTGAGATACATTATCTCAACGACTTTGCTACATGCAATGTCAAAGTCGCCGCAGTGAAACAGGTTGATAGGTACTGGGTGCTTCAGGTCTGCGTAGTCAATAAACAGGCAGCGTTCCAAAGCCTCGGCGGGCAGTTCATCCGCGATACGCTGCACCAGCTGCCCGTGCGGGTCTAGCACAATGCCCCCGCGCCCCTGGGTCACCAGTGAATGCACCATGGCAGCAGCCAGAGTGGACTTGCCTGCACCCGAAGCGCCCACAACCTGCACGTGCTGCAAGGCGCCTTCTTGGTTCAGGTAGACGTCAGCGGCGTCCCCGGTAGTGGTGGTGGCCGTGCCCAGGCGCATCCCGCCTGCTTCCTCACGTACCTGCGTGTGGTCAGATAGGGGTACGACGGCGGGGTCCTGCTCCACTGCAGGCAGACCAATGATCTTGGCTTGCGTATCTGCTACAGGTAGGCGCGCAAATACCTTAACTAGCCCCTCCGGTTGGGCTGCTCCCGCAAGTGCTTCCTGGCTGCACCATAGTTTTTCAGCTTCGGCGCGGTTGGTGATTTGTTCGTAGCGGATGCCTACTGCCCAGCTGCATAGTGCGATCCATAGCCGGGAGGGGAATCCTTGGGAGCTGTCTGCGCCCATAAAAACCCTTAGGCGCATGGGGGTGCCCAGGTAATTGCCGACGTCGCTGCCCGCCATTAGCTTTTCGGTGCTGGTGAAGGCCTCTTCAGCCATCTCGCATTCAATTTCCTCGGCCTTACCTAGCCGCACGCGTAGGTGGCCACCCACTTCATTGAGGGTTTCCATAAGCATTTGCGAGTTTGAGCTGCGAGGCAAGGGCCAGGTGGGCTTACGCCGCCCGGGCAGCATAACCTCAGGCTTGGTGGGGCTGAGGAGGTCTTCAACGTTTTCTAGGTGACCAGGTAGTGCGCCGAAAACCTCATACACCTGATCTGGGCAGGCAGGTTGATAGACCTCGATAGGTTCCCACACTTGGGCGCCGCGACAGGCCCACTCTAGGTCGCGGTCAAAACTGTCGTTAACCCCCACTGCTTCCAATATGACATTGACGCTTCCGTCGCCCTTACCGCTCCAATCGATGCAGATGCTAGCGTCTTGGGGCTGGGTCTGGAGTAGCTCCAGTAGGCGATTGCTGCTTACTAGTGACGCCTCTTCTGAATTTAGCTTGCGCCACAGCTGGCGTAGTCGCCACGCCTTTTTTACCTTACGATGGCGCGACTCGCTAACAGGCTGATTTCCTGAACTTAGAGATTCTGCTCCCTTATTCATGTTCGCTCCAGACGGTAGAGACACTTGCGGTACTTGTTTACAGCTACATCTATGCCAAGTAGGGTTTGGGGGCTGAAAATATGGGGGTAAAGAGGTAATATCTACTGGATTTCCCGAACGAAATCAGGATTTATTTAAGATATCCCTACCCATATTCCAGGCACAGCTAATAAGTGCGTGCCTTATAGCAGTCTTGGCGCTCTAAATAATTAGTCAACCAAAGGTGGTAGCCGCTTGTTCCGAGCCTGCAATCGCACCAGATGCTCCAAGGTGGAGCCATAAATTTTGTGCGGCTTCTACGAAAGTCATGCGCCTTGTCGAATAGGATACAAAACCGCCTGGACGCATATAGGTCTGATCACTGTGAGCGTAATGGTAAATTAGTGTGCATAGTTATACCTAATACGGGAGTGTTTTCTGTAAATAATGAGGATCAAGTAAACCGCAGCTAAAGCAGTTAACCACAGGGATAAATAAGCTTCGAAAAACGTGGAAAATTATGCGCACGCAGACTTATGTTGCCCTAAGTAAATGTCATATGTGATATGACCACATGGGGTGTGAACTAAAGACGAAATACCAGGTAAATGGCGGCATGCAAGCAAACGTGCGGCCCCAAGGCATTAGCCTTGGGGCCGCATTGGTTAGCGTTTACTAATTTCTATGGTGCGCGCCGCTTGCGCTATTCGCCTAGGAAGGTACGGCGCTGCGGGTCAGCCAGGTAGCGCTGAGCTAGCTCTAGACGCTGTCTAGCGCTAGGGGCTAGTGGTGAAGGCAGATCATCAACCTCAAACCAACCCATATCCACTGATTCGTCATCATTGATATGGGCTCCAGTTGCCGCCTCGGCACTGACCGCATGGGCAATGAAGCACAGATTCATGTAGCTGGCCTGATCCCCGTTGGGGTAGGTGACCAGGTCGGAAGCATCAATCAAAAACACTTCATCAACTTCGATCTCCAGGGCAGCCTCCTCCAGTGCCTCGCGCTTAAGCGCGGCCACCGGCTGCTCACCCGGGTCGGGGATGCCACGGATCTCAGCCCACAAACCATTGTCTGCACGCTGGCCCAGCAGCACCCTGCCGGCGTCGTCGAAAATAACCGCACATACGCCCGGCAGCCACAGGGGACGGTGGCCCACGCTGGAACGTAACTCAGTAATGAAATTGGGAACTGGCATTTATAAACCTCTAGCGGGGACGGCTCATAGCCACCTTGGCAGCAGCTACAGCTAGTGAATCATCCAAGTCGGCCGGGTGCCAGGTCTGACCTGCGTGTTCAACCGCGCGGGCCAGCAGCCAATCAGCTAGGCGAGGGTTTTTAGGAAGCACACTGCCGTGCAGATAAGTGCCGATCACATTATGGGCGCGTGCACCCTCAGTGCCGTCAGTGCCGTTATTACCCCACTCGCCACTTACGCGCCCCAGCGGACGCGCCTGGCTACCCAAAGTGGTCAGACCCGAATGGTTTTCGTAGCCCACCACCTTGCCGAAGTCATCAGTTTCAACCGTAAGATTGCCGATCAAGCGCTTAGGCCCGCCCACGGTGTGTGCGTCAAGCACGTCAATGCCCGGGATAACCTCCCCGCCCACAGTGCGGAACTCATGCCCGAACAGCTGATACAACCCGCAGATCACCAGCATGGGCACGCCGTCACTGGCCCAGGCGCGCAGCTGCGGGGCCACCTTTTGCAGGTCGTCCTGGATGCGCTCTTGCGCTGAATCCTGGCCGCCGCCGCCAACCAAAATATCTACCTGCTCAGGCAGCTGATCGCCGGGGTTGTGTGAAAGCAGCTCCACCTCATAGCCGTGCCAACCCAAACGTTTGGTTAGGGTCAGGGTGTTGCCGCGATCGCCATAAATACTCATGTCGCGCGGGTAGAGCTGTAAAACTTTGATGGCGCTCATAGGACCTCCTCCACGTCGGTGTAACTTGCCAGCAGGGAACGCAGTTCCAACATGGCGGTATAGGTGCTCAAAATGCGGATAGGCCGGTGCTGCTCGCGTGAAAGCTTGACCAGCTGAGCCAGCGCCTGGCTGAGGTTAGCTTCAACCTTGCCGACGGCGACGTCGTCATAGCTCAGTCGCAGCGCCATGTCCGTGGCCCGCACACCGGTAACGATGCTTACGCCCGCCTGCTTAAGCGGGGTGAAGTCCACGTCCCACAGCCAGGACATGTCGCGTCCATCGGCGTACTGGTCGTTGATGGCGATCATGATTAGCGGGGGTTGCTGGGAGCGTACGGCGGCAGCGCTAAGTAGGCTCATGCGGAAGCCGGCCGGGTTTTTGACCAGGCCCAGCTCAACTTCTTGGCCGTCAATGCTCAGTAGCTCGCCGCGCCCGAAAGCGGCAGTGACCTTAGCGGCGCTGGCAGCCAGGGCTGCCTCGTTGGTGCGCTCACCTAGTAGTTCTTTCACGAGGCCCATGGCGGCGGTGGCGTTGAGGATGTTGTGGGCGCCGGGAATGGCAAAGTCCACTTCATGACGGTGTCCGGCCAGGTCGATTACCGCGTGGCGGCCACTCATTTCTTCCAGCGTGGCCACGATTTCTAGCGGCTGGGTGGGCTTTTCGGCCGGCTTGGCTGGGCTCTCAGCGGCGACGGCGTCGGGCTCGCCTTGACCCGGCTCCTTGACGCTGTCTAGGGGCACCTCAGTGGTCGGCTCGGTCTTAGTGTCCGCCTTGGCCTCGACGTCCTTTTTGGGCTGGCCTAGAGTGCAGCCGTCGAGGGAGTCGTGCAGTTCGTCGTCGGAAAGAAAAACGCTACGCAGCTGGGGGCTGACCGCAAAGCCGCGTACATCAGCGCGCAGATCAGCGCGGAAGCTGGGGGCGGCCAGGCGCGGGTCGTCAGCGTTTAGTACCACCGTGCCAGTGGTAGCGCGGGCCACCTTGTGTAGCAGGGAGGCGGTGTAGTCGATCTCCCCAAAGCGGTCTAGCTGGTCGCGCATGACGTTTAGCAGCAGGGTGGCGCGCGGCTTGACGGTACGCACGAAATGGGTGGCGTGGGCTTCGTCCAGCTCCAGTACGGCGACGTCGGCGTCAAGGCGGCCATTTAACGGCATGGCCCCCAGCAGGGCGGCCACTACGCCACGAGTGAAGTTTGAGCCGGTGGGGTTGGTAAACACCTTCAAACCCTGGCCGCGCAGCAACTCAACCACCATGCGCGTAGTGGTGGTTTTGCCATTAGTGCCACTAACCAGCACCACCCCATAGGGCAGGGGAGCCAAGGCGCGAGCCATAAAATGCGGGTCTGCCTTCTCCATAACTAGGCCGGGGAAGGCGCTACCACCGCTGCCACGCAGGCGGGAGGCCGCCCGGGCACCATGCCCGAGCGCGAGGGTCAAAGTATTGCGAGACGCAAAAGTCATAGCCCAAATATAAAACGTCAGGGGAGCTGCCTGCTGGCAACTCCCCTGCGATAAGCGCGACTTTAGATCACTTGAGGTTCTTGAGCGCGTCGGCAGCCTTGTCGGTTAGGCCCTCAGCGGTCTCGATGGCAGAGTCGAACTTGCCACCGGCGGTGCCCTTAGCCTTGTCGGCTAGGTCGTGGGCGGTCTCGGCAACCTTGTCAGCGTCTACGTTCTTGGCGGCCTCCTTAGCCTTGTCGGCTAGTTCTTCGGCCTGCTTGGCGAAATCTGCGATACCCATGCGTTTCTCCTTACGTATAGGGAACTATCAGCAGCGAGTTTAGCCCTTAGTCCCAAATAGCCACACATCGAAGGTAAGTGATTGGCGTCACCCAAGAAAAATAAACTTGAGTGGAATAGACTCAAGTCTGTGGAAGTTGTACTCACCGGAACGTGACGCCGTCGGTTCCACCAGCTCATACAGCTAAAAGTGAGACTGACCGCGTTGCTATAACTACTTAAATTCAAGGAGAACCGTGGACACCAACTACACAACCAAATCCCAAGAAGCCATATCGGGGGCTGTGCAGGCCGCCGCAGCTGCTGGCAACCCCCAGGTGGAGGCGCTCCACCTACTTGGTGAGCTACTAAGCCAAGAGGGCGGCGTCGCCGTCGGGCTACTAAACGCACTAAGCCCGCAGACCCTAAAGAACGTAGGGGCCGCCACCCGCACCGCACTAACCTCCCTGCCCTCCTCAGCAGGCAGCTCCGTAGTAGAGCCCAACCCCTCACGTGGCTTCCTGGCCGCCCTGGAAAAGGCCGACAAACTCGCCAAAGAACTAACTGACGAGTACATCTCTACCGAGCACATACTGATCGCCATCGCTGAAGGCGACGACGCCGCTGCCCGCGCCCTGCGTGACGCCGGCGCCACCGCCCAAGCCCTACGCGAAATCCTGCCCACCGTGCGTGGCGGACAGCGCGTAACCAGCGCCAACCCTGAAGGCACCTTCGAAGCCCTGAAGAAATACGGCACTGACCTGACCGAGGCCGCCCGCGCCGGCAAACTAGACCCGGTAATCGGCCGCGACAGCGAAATCCGCCGCGTGGTGCAGGTGCTATCGCGCCGCACCAAGAACAACCCGGTGCTAATCGGTGAACCCGGTGTGGGTAAAACCGCCGTGGTAGAGGGCTTAGCCCAGCGTATTGTGGCCGGTGACGTGCCCGAATCACTGCGCAACAAGCGCCTAATCTCCCTGGACCTATCCTCCATGGTGGCCGGGGCCAAGTACCGTGGCGAGTTCGAAGAGCGCCTCAAGGCCGTGCTCAACGAGATCAAGAACTCTGACGGCGAGGTAGTCACCTTCATCGACGAGCTACACACCATGGTGGGCGCAGGCGGTGGCTCCGAAGGGGCCATGGACGCCGGCAACATGCTCAAGCCCATGCTGGCGCGCGGTGAACTACGCATGGTGGGTGCCACCACGCTGGACGAATACCGCGAAAACATTGAGAAAGACCCGGCTCTAGAGCGCCGCTTCCAGCAGGTTTATGTGGGTGAGCCCTCCGTGGCTGACACCGTGGCCATCTTGCGTGGTATCGCCCCCAAGTACGAGGCACACCACCACGTGACCATCTCCGACGGCGCCCTGGTGGCTGCCGCCAGCCTGTCCGACCGCTACATTACCGGCCGTCAACTGCCCGACAAGGCCATTGACCTGGTTGATGAGGCTGCTTCTCGCCTGCGCATGGAGCTGGACTCCTCCCCGGTGGAAATTGACGAGCTGCGCCGTCGCGTAGACCGCCTAAAGATGGAAGAAGCCTACCTGGCTGACTCTAGCGCCGAGGAAGACGAGGCCGACGCTGGCGCGGCAGAGCGCCTGGCTGCCTTGCGTGCCCGCCTGGCTGACCTAAATGAAGAACTCAGCGCCCTAAACGCCCGCTGGGAAGCCCAAAAGGCCGGTCACAACCGCATTGGTGAGCTGCGCGCCCAGCTAGATGAGCTGCGTACCCGCGCCGAACTGGCTGAGCGTGAAGGCGACTTCGAGGCCGCTGGACGCATCCGCTACGGCGAAATGCCCAGCTTGCAGCGTCAAATCACCGAGGCTGAAGCCAGTGAGCAGAACCAAGCTGACGCTGGCGAGCCGATGATTGCTGAGAAGGTTGGCCCTGAGGAGATCGCTGAAGTTATCTCTTCTTGGACCGGCATCCCGGTAGGCAAGCTGATGCAGGGCGAAAGCGAAAAGCTGCTGCACATGGAAGAGCAGGTAGGCTCGCGCCTAATCGGCCAGAAGGACGCGGTTGCGGCTGTGGCCGACGCCGTGCGCCGCTCGCGCGCCGGGGTTTCTGACCCCGACCGCCCCACCGGTTCCTTCATGTTCCTAGGCCCCACCGGTGTAGGTAAGACCGAGCTGGCCAAGGCCCTGGCTGAGTTCCTCTTCGATGACGAGCACGCCATTGTGCGTATCGACATGAGCGAGTACTCCGAGAAGCACTCGGTTTCGCGCCTAGTGGGTGCCCCTCCCGGGTATGTAGGCTACGAAGAGGGCGGTCAGCTGACCGAGGCGGTGCGCCGTCGCCCCTACTCCGTGGTGCTGCTAGATGAGGTGGAAAAGGCCCACCCTGAGGTCTTTGACATCTTGCTGCAGGTGCTCGACGACGGTCGCCTAACTGACGGCCAGGGACGCACGGTGGACTTCCGTAACGTCATCTTGATCCTGACCTCCAACCTGGGTAGCCAGTTCCTGGTAGACCCGGCGCTGAGCCAGGAGGAAAAGCGCGAGAACGTTATGGCTACGGTGCGCGCCGCCTTCAAGCCTGAGTTCCTCAACCGCCTTGACGATGTGCTGATCTTCAACGCGCTGAGCAAGGATGAGTTGGGCCAGATTGTGGGCTTGCAGCTAAGCAAGATGAGCAAGCGCCTGTCTGACCGCCGCATCAGCCTGGATGTTACCGACGCCGCCCGCACTTGGCTGGCTGACGAGGGCTACGACCCGGCTTACGGGGCTCGCCCGCTGCGTCGCCTGGTGCAGCGTGAGATTGGTGACCGTTTGGCCCGCCTGATCTTGGCCGGCCAGGTTACTGATGGTCAGCAGGTTACGGTTGACGTTGCCGACGACGGTCTGACGCTAATTCCCGGTGCGGCTGTGGCCGGTTCGGCTGCTAGCGCTGCCAGTGCGGAGTGACCTGCGCTTTTAACTAATTCGACGGTGCTGGGTGGGTTTAGACCCGCTCAGCACCGTTTTTAGTTAAGTGGATAACATTCAAAGTGATTTACGACTACTTGTAACTTGCTGGCCTGCAGAAACACTTTTGGCCTAAAAGAAAGTGCAAAAAATGAGGTTTAGGTACTGGAATTACTAGTAAAAACCAAGGTAATCTATCGCCGCACCGCCGCTGCTGTGAGTGTTCCGTTATAGCTAGCTCATCACCCTGGCTATAGTGCGTGTTGCTCACTGGCGGCGGTGTTCCCATGTACAGGTGGCAATGAAGCTGCGGTACATGGCTTATATTAAGCCCTCCAGTTTGTGTGTGAAGCAGCCTTTGCAATAAAACGAACAAATGCGCTCAGGGGCTGCTAGTTAAATTATCAGCTCAAACCAGATTTGTAACTGTTTGGTTGCAACTTATACTGTTCGGTTCTGCTTAGACTTGACGCTTTTTGTTGTAAAAGGACAAAATTGAGTCAACCACGTCTAGGCAAAGGAGCCCTACACGATGAAGGTAAGACACCTCCACCGACGGTCCCTAGCATTGCTAGGGGTTGTCGCCCTATCCCTTCCGGGGGCAGCTGCTGGCGCAGTGACCCCGGAAACTTCTGGTGTCATTAGTGCTCCGGAGACCATTAGCACCGGTAACTTGACCGCGACCGTATCCAATGCCTTCCCCCAGGTACTTGGCTACACCTTCGCGGGCAATAAAGTTGGCGGCCGCACCCAGGTCCTCGATTCAGTACTGATTGACAATCAGGCTTACACCGTCAAGTCGGTGCAGGCAGTTAAAGAATCCAACACCAAGGTGGCCTACACGGTTGACTTCAATGACACTGACGTCACCATGAAGGCCGAAATTGAAGTAAAGGAGATTACTTCAAAGGCCCAGGGCACGGCTGGTGCCAAGCGTCCCACCCTAACCTTCCGTATCACTGAGCTCACCGGTGGTGCCCACACCGTCGAGATTCCCGGCCATGGCCTGGTATCGGTTAGCGCTAAGGACGGCGGCGCCTACGCTGCCGGTATCACCCTGGTTTCGCGTGGCGCTAGCGCTAAGAACAAATACGCTGGCGTGGCTGACACTATCGAGTCTCTAAGCGAGTCCACCCCGGTCAGCGACGCCGATGCCCCCAGCACCTACCTGATGGTTAACACCTCTAAGGTGGCCGTGGGTATGGAAACCAATGCTACCTACGACCGCCCCACCGGCTGGGAAGCTGACGACGGTTCGCGCTGGAAGCGCCGGGTAGTTGACCAAGATGGTTCTAAGACCCTGCTGGCCTCCAACGGCCAGTGGACCTACCGCTCAGCTGCGGCAACCGACGCCGTCGGCGATGAAGAGCGTCCCTACACCACTTTGGTGTTCACCGGTGACGCCAACTCCTCGGGCACGGTGAACTGGCAGGACGCCGCCGTCGCCTATGCGGACATCACCCCCTGGGTGGCCGGCGCAGCTGACAACCACAAGTGGGTGGTCACCCACATTCCCTTTGACTTCGGCTCGGCCGCCACGCACCCCTTCTTGCAGGTGGCCGACGACGTAAAGCGCGTCAACCTGGCCACCGACGGTCTAGGTCAGCGCGTGATGCTCAAGGGTTACGCCTCTGAAGGCCACGACTCTGGACACATGGACTATGCGGGCAACATCAACACCCGCGCCGGTGGTGACAAGGACTTTGCCACCCTGTTTAACACCACCGCCAACTCCAACGCGATTTACGGCGTCCACGTCAACACCACTGAGGCCTACCCCGAAGCCAACTCCTTTGGCTCCCTGCCCTTCACCGGCGGGCGCGGCTGGAACTGGCTAAACCAGTCCTACTACGTTGATCAGCGCGCTGATCTAGGTAGCGGCACGGTAATTAAGCGTTTCCAAGACCTGCGTAACCAGTTCCCGCTGGCTACCTACCCCAACTTCCGCTGGATCTACATTGACGTTTACTACGGTTCAGGCTGGCAAGCTGAGCGCCTGGGCCGCGAGCTAAACAAGATGGGCTGGGAAATGGGTTCAGAGTGGGCTGACCGCTTTGAGCGCTACTCCACCTGGTCACACTGGTCCAATGATGAAAACTATGGCGGCGCCACCAATAAGGGTTTGAACTCTGATGTGATCCGCTTTGTGGACAACTCCAACAAGGACAACTGGAACCCCAACGTAGTTTTGGGCTACCCCCAGATTGTTGAGTTTGAGGGCTGGACTGGCCACCAAGACCAGAGCGCCTTCTACCGCAACATTTGGGCCAACAACCTACCGGTTAAGTTCCTGCAGAACTCGCGCATTATGCGTCAGGAAAGCGCTAAGGGTGAAAACGGCAAGACCGTCTACACCTACACCTTCGCTAACGGCACCGTGGCCTCGGGTGCTACGGCAGTCACCAACCAGACTCCGGCCACTCAGGTTGCCGGGGCCATCAAGGCTGACATGTCCGCTAGCCGCCAGTTTGTTTACGACGGCGCCACCGTGCTTAAGGGCGACAGCTACCTGCTGCCCTGGATCGACAATGGCGCTAAGGGCGGCGCACCGCGTCTGTACTACTACAACCCCGCTGGTACCGCCACCACCTGGACCCTAACCAAGTCCTACCAGAACGTGGGCTCTTTGAGCGTCTACCGCCTCACCGACAAGGGCCGCGTAAAGGTAACTGACGTAAAGGTAGAAGGCGGCAAGGTAACCATCCCTGAGTCCGTATACGAGACCGTGCCGGCCGCTGAACGCGACCACACCGCCTTCGTACTGGCTCCCGCCAAGGCCCCCGCAGCCGCCGCCACCCCCAAGTGGGGCGCCGGAACTGTGTTTGTGGACCCCGGCTTTAACTCCGGTAGCTTCAAGGACTACCAGACCACCGGCCAGGTAACCGCCCCCCACGACGCTCACGGCGACCCGATCGCCCAGCTGGGTAAGGGCAACTCCTCCATCAGCCAGGAAATGACCCTAAACGCCGGCACCTACCAGGGCAGTGCCTGGGTGCAGGTTAAGGACGGCAAGACCCGCCAGGTTAGCGTGTCTGCTTCGGGTGAAGGCGTCACCAGCGCCGCCAGCCAGCAGCGCAACGATGACCTAGGCGCCACCCGCGACAAGCCGGTCACCATTGCTTTTGAGGACTTTGAAAATGTCCCTGAAGGCTGGGGCCCCTTCGTTAAGGGCGACGCCGGCGAAATCACCGACCCGCGTACGGTACTGGCCTCCCTCAACGGCCCCTACACCCAAAAGGGCGGCACCCTACCGGACGGTTCTAAGAAGGCCACCGACGACGCCGTCGCCGGACACTGGTCCCTAAAGAGCCACGAAGAAAACGGGGGCCTGGTCTACCGCACCGTACCCCAGACCGTAAACTTCAAGGCCGGACACCGCTACCGCATTTCCTATGACTACGAAAACGCGCTCAGCGGCTCCTACTACTGGGTTACTGCCTATGACGCACAGGGCGCCAACGGCCTAAACGCTAACTACCTGTACTCCACGGTGATGCCGGTGGCCACCAGCCCCACTCACTATGTACAGGAACTTAACGTGGGTGGCTGTGGCTCCTACTGGGTGGGTCTGTACAACACTCAGGGTGGCCAGGACGGCAACGACTTTACGCTCGACAACTTCCGAGTAGAGGACCTGGGCACCACCACGGATATGCCCGCGTGTGCCGCTGCCTCCATTGACACCAACGAGACGGCCATTGAAGGCTCCACCTTCCACATGACCACCTCCCTGGTGAACAATGAGCCCAGCGAAATCACCGATGTGACCAGCAAGCTGACCCTGCCTAGCGGCTGGAGCGCCACTGCTGACACCCCGGCCACCACCGCCAAGCTAGCCAAGGGCGCCACTTTCACCACCACCTGGACCGTCAAGGTTCCCCAGGGTGCGGGCGGCTCCACCGCTAACGTGGTACACACGGCCACCTACAAGATCGCTGGTAGCGCCCGCAGCGCTAGTGGTGACACTAACGTGGCGGTTTTGGGCTCGGTGAAACCTGACGCTGTCAACTACCTCTCTGACCTGCCTTTCAGCCCCAAGTACAACTCCAACGGTTGGGGTCCGGTTGAGCGTGACAGTGAGGTTGGTGAAAACCAAAAGGGTGACGGTGGCCCAATCGTGATGGGCGGCAAGCAGTACACCAAGGGTCTAGGTACCCACTCTCCTGCCGATGTGGGCTTCGAGCTCAGCGGCAAGTGCAAGGCTTTCAAGGCCACCGTGGGTGTGCAAGATGGCCAGAGCGGCTCGGTTACCTTCCGTGTGGTAGGCACCACCGACGGCACTAACTGGGTTGATGTGGTACCGCAGACCGGCGTGATCACCGGTAGCAACACTCCTCAGGAGGTTTCCGGCGACGTCACCGGCATGAAGCTGATTCGCTTGATTGTGGGCGACGGCGGCAACGGTAACGGCAATGACCACGCTAACTGGGCTGACGCTCGCGTTCTGTGTGGTAACGCCACCGACGGCGATACTCCCGCCCCGGCACCTGGCAACCCGGTTAAGGACTACAGCGGCGACCAGCAGCTGGTATCCGCCCCGGCTGCTTACGCCAGCAACCCGGCCTCCAACATGTTTGATGGCAACGCTTCCACCTTCTACGACAAGGACTGGCAGCACCCGGTAGCTCACCCCAGCGACATTGACCTGGCCCTGTACCAGGGCGATGACCCCACCGCCGCCTCTGCGGTAACTGTGGCTGGTTTGAAGATCAATAGCCGCGTTGACCAGGCCAACGGGCGTCCCGAACGCTACGAGGTCTATGTGGGTCAGGATGCTGCCAACATCAACCAGAAGGTAGCTGAAGGCACTTTGCAAAACACCGGCCAGGTGCAGCAGATTGTCTTTAACAGCCCGGTTAAGGCCAAGCTGATTCGCCTGCGCGTGCTGTCTAACTATAAGACCAAGGCTGACCAGCCCGATTACCTGCTCTCGATCGCTGAACTAGGGGTCCTGGTTCCCGATGGTGACGCAAGCGGTAACGCGGCCGGCCAGAGCCAGGCCAGCGCCCAGGGCCAGGCCAGCGCCCAGCCTCAGGGTGGCGCTAAGGCTGCGGCTCAGGCTACCGGTAAGGCTGCGGCTACCGGTAAGGCTGCGGCTGCCGGTAAGGCCGGCTCCACCGACAAGGCTGCCACTGGGGCCGCCAAGTCCGAGCCGGAGATTACCGTAAACACCAACGCCGAAGGCCTGGTAGGCCAGAACTACCTGGATGTTAAGACTGTCAACGACACCAACCCAGCTAAGAACCCCTCCACGGTTATTAACCACACTTGGGCTCTGAACTGGATGGCTGCCGACCAGAAGCACACTACTAACGCTTCTGCCAGCTACTTCCAGCGCGTTCCGGTCACCTTCAATGTGGCTAAGGATGGCACCAAGGTTAAGTTCACGGTTGCTGCCGGTGACGGCGACGCCCTGGTGCAGGTAGACAACCTGCGCATGGTCAAGATCGTGCGCCCCACCAGCAATGACCTGATCGGTGTGGACTGCCTGGCCACTCCCGCCCCCGAGGTGTGTACCACCAAGCGAGCTAACGACCGCATTGGGGTAACCACGGCAGTAAGTGCTGAGACTGTGACGCCCACTCCGACGCCGCAGCCCACCGCTCCGGTTTCGCCTACTGCGGCTCCCACTCAGGAACCGACTGCCAGCCCCGAGCCGACTGTGGCTCCCACTGGCTCCCCGGCTCCTACAACCCAGCCCAGCCCGGCACCTACCGATAGCGCTGCCCCCACGGTAGCTCCCACCGGCGCCCCGGCGCCGACTGGTAGTGCGGCCCCGA
>ERZ773272.251-NODE-251-length-22070-cov-5.007540_pt1 | contig 22070 bp, 16 predicted proteins | sample MGYA00511891_ERZ773272 | MGnify/ENA primary metagenome ERZ773272 (study PRJEB29015, sample SAMEA2738150) | human oral metagenome | biome: human oral; feature: human-associated habitat; material: saliva | place: China | collected 2198 ...
TTTTAGAATTTTTTTCTACTTCCCGGTTTTACAAGTTCAATTTTTCCTTCTTTACAAAGTGGACAATCATCCTTTTCAAATGCTTGAACATTTAAGGAAATTGCAGGGAAAAGTGGATATTCAATATCTGATTTTCCATTTGTTCTATCAACTATTGAAGCAATTCCAACTACATTTGCTCCATGTTCTTTTAGTACTTTTATTGTTTCCAATGAAGATTTTCCTGTTGTAACAACATCTTCAACTACAAGTACGTTTTCTCCCTCATTTATGAAAAATCCTCTTCTTAAAGTCATCATTTCGTTTTCTCTTTCTGTGAACATTGCTCTTACTCCTAAGGCTCTTCCCAATTCGTAAGCAATTACAATTCCACCCATTGCAGGTCCAACTACTGCATCAACTTTTACATTTGCATCTTCAAGTTTTTTCTTAATTACCTTACAAACTTCTTCAGCTTTTTCTGGATACATCAAAAGTTTTGCACATTGAACATATTTGTCGCTATGTTTTCCTGATGATAATAAGAAATGTCCTTCTAATAATGCTTCACTTTCTTTTAATAATTCCAATACTCTTTGTTCCATAATTTCCTCCTAAATAATTCCTCTAATTTCTTCTAATTTTTCTATATTTTGTTCTTTACAGAATTTTTCCATTCCTTCAATTATCTTTATCATAACTCTCGGATTGATAAAGTTTGCTGTTCCGACTTGAATTGCGGTTGCTCCAGCCATAATAAACTCAATCGCATCTTGCCAATTCATTATTCCGCCCATTCCAATAATCGGAACATCTACAACTGAAGCGACATCTCTTACCATTCTAAGAGCTATCGGTTTTATACAAGCTCCTGAAAGTCCTGCCGTTACATTGTCAAAAACTGCTTTTCTATTATAAATATCTATTGCCAAGGCATTAAATGTATTTACAAGTGAAAGACAATCCGCTCCCGCTTCAACACAAGTTTTTGCCATTTCTTTTATATTTTCAGCATTTGGAGATAATTTTACCATAAGAACTTTATCCGTATTTTCTCTAACTTTTCTTACAATTCCCTCTGCAATATCACATTTTATCCCAAAAGCCATCCCACCTGATTTTACATTCGGACAGGATATATTTAATTCAATTATTTTTATATTTGTCTTATTGATAAGTTCAACTGATTTTAAATAATCCTCTAATTGTGAACCTCCAATGTTTGCTAAAATCTGAGTATCAAAACTTTCCATAAAAGGTAAATCTTCTTCAATAAAAGTCGGTACTGAAGGATTTTGAAGTCCGATACTATTCATTATCCCTGCAGGTGTTTCGTAAATTCTAATTCCCGTATTTCCGTCCTTGCCTGCAAAGGTAAGTCCCTTTGTAGAAATACCTCCTATTCTGTTTAAGTCGATATATTCTGCATATTCTCTACCGAAACCGAAAGTTCCAGACGCTCCGATAACGGGGTTTTTAAATTTAACTCCACAAATATCTACTTCCAACATTAAAAATTCACCTCCTTAACTTCAAATACAGGTCCTTCCTTGCAAATTCTTTTCATTCCATTTTTAGTTTTACAACTGCAAGCTAGACAAGCCCCAATTCCACAACCCATCCTACTCTCTAAAGAAACATAGACAGGTATGTCAAAGCCTAAATTTTTTACTGAATTCATCATAGGATTTGGACCACAACAATAAATTACATCATAATCATCTTTTATTATTTCAGTTATGAATCCCTTATGTCCTACACTTCCCGTATTTGTTGCGATATATGTATTTTTTGTAAATTCCTTAAATTCTTCAGTAAAATATATTTCATCTCTAAAGCCTGCATATAAATCCACATCCGCTTCCAATTTCTTTGCAAGATATAGCATTGGTGCAATTCCAATTCCCCCTGCTACAAGAGCAACTTTTTTACCCTTATATTCATCAATCGGAAATCCGTTACCAAGTGGTCCTAAAATTTCTATGCTGTCTCCAATTTTCTTTTCAGACATAATCTTTGTTCCTTTTCCCACAACTGCATAAAGAAAAGTTAATTTATTGCCCTCCATATCGCAGATGCTTATCGGACGGGGAAGCATAGTCCCGTCCTCAAAGCATTTAACCATATAAAATTGACCAACTTTAGCTTTAAATTCTCCCTTGACATCCATTTTGTAAATGCCTTCAGAAATTTTTTCATTTAAAATTATTTCAACTTTTTCGTATGACTTATTCTCCATAAATATCCTTCCTCATATTCAAAACAGCTTCTCTAGTATAATGAGCAAATCTTTCTTCGCCGTCTTCAAATTTTTGATAGTATTTTATAATTCCTCTTGAAGAGTTTACAACTCCACCGTTAAAGTCATTCAAGTAAGTTCTGATGTCTTCTGCTTTTGCACCTTGTGCTCCATATCCCGGTAATAAGAAGAAAATATTTTTATATCTTTCTCTTATTTTTTTAGCTTCTTCGCTATGAGTTGCCCCTACGACAAACCCCAAAGGAGAATATCCACATTCAGAAGTCAATTCATCAGCAAATTTTTTAAGTTCATCTCCAACTTTAAAATAAAGAGCCTCGCCGTTGTAGTCAAGACATTCAATATCCTTTGCTCCCTCATTTGAAGTTCTAAGCAATACGAAAACTCCCTTTTCTCCTGTTTTCAAATAATCTAAATAAGGTGTGATACTGTCCATTCCCATATATGGATTAAGAGTTATAAAGTCTGCTTCAAACTCTCCTTTAAAATGTGCCTTTGCATATTCCTTTGCAGTACTTGCAATATCTCCTCTTTTAACATCGCCGATACTTAAAAGTCCCTTTTCTTTAAGATATCTTAAAGTTCTTTGATAAGCAATAAGGCCTTCAAGTCCGTTTGCTTCATAATATGCTATTTGTGGTTTGTAGATTGCTACAATATCACTTGTTGCATCAATTATTGTCTTATTATATTCAAAAATTATATCTGAAATTTTTTCGTGCTTTTCTTTAATATAATTTGGAATATAGTCTAAATGGCTATCAAGTCCTACACAAACAAACCCTTTTTCTTTTACTGCTTCATATAATCTATCTATTATCATTAAAATTCTCCTTTATATTTAATTTCTCCTGCTTTAATTGTCATAAGTACTTCTCCGTAAAGTTCCATTTTATCAAAAGGTGTATTTTTTGCTTTTGATGCAAATTTACTTGAATCTACAACAATTTTTTTATCAGTATCAACTATAACCAAATCTGCAAAATATCCCTCTTTTAAAAGACCTTTTTTAATTCCCATTAAATTAGCTCCACCATAGGACATTACCTTTGACAAAGTTCTTATGTCGATATTTCTCTCTTTAACCAATTTTGTATTACAAATCGCAAAGGCAGTTTCAAGTCCAACAAGTCCCGGACTTCCATTTGCCTTATCCTCTGCAGTATGTGGTGCATGATCCGTTGCAATCGCATCAACAGTTCCGTCCACAATTCCATCTATTAAAGCCTCAACATCTGCCTTTTCTCTTATTGGCGGATTTACTCTGTAGGAATTATCCCAAAGTGCAATATGATGTGGAGTTACTTCACAAGTAACCTTTACTCCCTCTTTTTTTCCACGTCTTACAGCTTCCAAAGAGTCGATTGTACTGACGTGGCAAAGATGAATTCTTCCATCCAATCTCTTTGCAAGATAAACATCTCTTAAAGTCATAAGGTCTTCTGCTATTCTATAATCAATTGGAGAAAGTTCACTTTCTGCATGTATCATTATGATTTTATCATATTTTTTCGCCTCTAAAATCGCTCTGTACATTGTAGTTTCAGAAAGCACCCCCTTACCGTCATCGGATAAAAATTTTGCATTTTCAAATTTAGAATAGTCAACTAAATTTTTTCCGTCAAAATTTTCAGTAACTGCAACAATTTGATTAATATCTACTAAATCTAATTCCTTTGCTCTCTTCATTATATCATTATAAGTTTCCAAATCACCGCAAATCGGCTTTGTGTTTGCCATTGTATTTACAGTTGTATATCCACCTCTTAAAGCTGAAAGTGAGCCTGTTTTTAAATCTTCCTTATAAGTAAAACCCGGATCTCTAAAATGCACATGCAAATCCACAAATGCAGGCATAACAGTCTTTCCATTTGCATCTATAATTTCAAAACTGTCATCAAAACTTAAATTTTCGCCAATCTCTACAATCTTTCCATCTTCAATCTTTATCTCTCCAACTTTATTTATATTTTTATCCACCAAGATTGCATTTTTAATTATTTTTTTCATTATGTCCTCCACAAGAATACAAATTATCACAGTAATTACATCTATAAATTCCCTTTTCTCTATTAACTAATATAAATTTATTTTGAACATTTTCGTGGCAAGTTATACAACGTGGGTTTTTACATTTTATAAAACCCTCTACTTTTTCCGGTAAAATCATTGAAAGTTTTTCCTTGATTTTTTCGTTTTCTATGATGTTTACAGTCAAATCTTTATCGATTAAACCTAAAATCGCAAGGTCAATATCCATAACATTTTCAATCTTTATCATGTCTTTTTTGCCATATTTTTTAGAATCTGCATTCATTATAAGTGCAACTGTAAAATCTGCACTATCCAATTCTAAAAGTTTAAAAATTTCATATCCAAGACCCGGTTTAATATGGTCTATTACAATTCCATTTGAAATACTATTAATATTTAACATTATTTTACCTCCAATAATTTTAAGATTAATGCCATTCTGATTATCATACCGAATTTAACTTGATTAAAATACTTTGCTCTAGGGTCTGAATCGACTTCTGTCGCAATTTCATTTACTCTTGGCAATGGGTGAAGAATTATCATATCATCCTTTGCTGTTTTCATCTTCTTATTATCTAAAATATAAGTATCTTTAAGCCTTACATAATCAGCCTCATTGAAAAATCTTTCCCTTTGAACTCTTGTCATATATAGAATATCAAGTTTATCCATAACTTCTTCAATTGTTCTAACTTCGATAAACTCAACATTACGGTCATTTAGATACATCTTGATATATTCAGGAATAACAAGCTCAACAGGTGAAATAAAGATAAATTTATTTCCCTTAAACTTTGAAAGTGTCTTAACAAGTGAATGAACAGTTCTTCCGAATTTTAAGTCCCCACAAAGACCAATAGTCATATTTTCCAAAGTTTTCTTATTTTGAGAAATTGTAAGTAAATCTGTAAGAGTTTGAGTGGGATGTTGATGTCCTCCGTCTCCTGCATTAATAAAAGGAACAAGTGTTACTTCTTTTGCAAGTTCAGCAGAACCCTCGTGAGGATGACGCATAGCTATAATATCAGAATAACAACCTACTGTTCTTATTGTATCTTGTAGGCTTTCCCCTTTAGTTGCTGATGAAACTTTTGGATCCGGAACAGTTATACAACTTCCACCAAGTCTAAGCATAGCCGCTTCAAAACTCAATCTTGTTCTTGTTGACGGTTCAAAAAATAATGACGCTAAAATCTTTCCCCTACATTTTTCTGAAAATTTTTCAGGATTACTATAAATCTCTGCTCCTAACTCCATAAGTTCAAGTAATTCTTCACAAGAAAAATCTTCACTACTAACTAAATTTCTAAATTCTTTCATACAATCCCTCCTATTAAGTCATTTTGTCATAGACACAAAAAAAGGAAATAACTAAAAGTTATTTCCTAAAATTTAAAATATTAACGAAAAATATTGAATATAATTCCTTTACAAAGTCCTTAACAGCTTTGATAAAAGGAGATTTTATAAACTTAAAAAAAATGCTAGAAATACATTTTTTAAAAAATGAATTCCTAGCTAAATTACTAAGTTTATTAAAAAGAGAAAATTTAAGAACAAAAACAGAAGAGTCAATTAAACAATTTTTATTGTTATTAAAAACCGACATTTTAACTATATTTGTCATAAAATTTACCTCCGTCAAATTTTCTTTGACTATTATACAATAATAGAATTATAAAGTCAATAGATTTACAAAAGTTTCACAAAAAAACTCCACCTTTTCGGTGGAGTTTTTGTTTGTGTTAATTTCTATAGTGATGTTATTTTCTTTCTATTCTAATATATCATTAAAATTATACCAACTTTTTGGATCTTCTTTATAAGAACTGTAAACCCCTCTATCATAGTATAACCATTTATCATTGTCTTTTATTACCAATCCACCAATAAGATTTTTCCCTTTTTTTTCATCAGCTATATATTGAACTTCTTAGAAAAGTAAACTTCAGTTTGACATTGACAGAATGATAAAACAGTCAAAGTTCTGGGACAAATTCTTAAAGGAGATGGCAGAACTTGGCTATGAAATCAAGCACGATAAGCACATCTTTTTAAGCATAAAGACAAGTAAAGATTTACAAGAGCAAAGACCATTGGAGAAGATTATACGGAAGAACTGCTCAAAGAAAGAATTTCAGAAAACGCTAATCAAAAGACATTTGCCGTTAAAAAGTCGTACTATTAAATGCCAAATTCCAAGCAGATTTTTAAGGAACTCAAAAATCTGAACTAAAAAAGAATACTCTTATGCAAGAGTATTCTTCATCAAAATCCGAGAAGCCCTATCTATATCAAATCAGGAAAAACTATGAGAAATGTATGGTGAAAAATATGGAGAGGTAACTATTGAAGCCATTTAAACTTTTTTCTTTAATACAGGAACAATCAGAAATTACCTTAGACCTCAGTGAATACTTTTGAAAAAATCATCTTGGTAAAAATATCATCTATCTGTTTTGCCACCGGCTTTGAATCTATTAGCGTTCCAAGCTCAATATTTCCTTGTTGCCCGTGATAAGAAAGATTAGCAGAAGTAATCAGCGTCTGTTTCTGATCAATCGATATGACCTTTGCATGAAGCGCAGCCATGTTATCATCTTCTTGACGGTAATTGTAGATTTTAAGAAAGCGTCCCTTATATCTAAGGAGTTTATCAAAACCCTGCTGCTTATCTATATCGTTTACAAAAAACTTTACAAAGATTCCTTGTTGACTCTTTCGGATTATAGTATCAACCAGTTCAGAAAAGTATGATGATAATGAATATCCAGTAATCAAAATATTCCTATCCGCCCCGTTAATCATCGACTCAACAACATTCATAGTTGCTCTTGCATTTATAGCAAACGATGGTGGTGCCGTTACAACGAGAGATACTTTATCAGAATCTGACATTGTCATTGCGCCTAGAATAGATTCTACTATATCCTCACAGTGAACCTCTGATATTTCCGGAAAACTACGCTTGAGCATAGCTACAGCATTTGATGTTCCATTTGCAGAATCATTCTTAACCGTATTCAAAAAAATTTCTTTGTTTAAATTTCCAATTGACATAATTCTTGCACCAATTCCTTAAAATACGAACATTCCTCACGTTCTGAAATAGGAACAACAAGACCACGATCTAGCATTCTATTCCCGTTTTCACACGCTGTTTCAGAAATCATACAACAAGAGTGACAGGCAGCACCGTTGGAATTTTTACCCGCAGGCAAATTGCTCATACACTCTGGATCATTCGTGCAGATTAAAGCCTCTTGGAAGGCATCCCTCATGAGTTTTGTCATCTGGTCAATAGTTCCAAGTTCCACCAACCCTCCGAGCGAGCCTTCTTTATCAGAGCTACCTGTATAAAGAAGTACTCCAGCCATTTTGTCGCTAAAATATATCCTCTCCCTGATAGCAGATGAGGAATAGCCGGATGACATAGACATTTGTTTTATCATTAGGTGAGCGAATGTATGCATAAGAACATATACAGCATTCCTATCGACGGTTAATGTCCATCCTTTTGATTCGCAAAATTTCCTGTATGAATTAGCATATTTTTGTGAAATTGCCTTTACCGATGGCAAATTTAGCCATTTGATAATAGTGTCTTTGTTAAATTCTATAAAAATTCCTTCGCCGTTTATTTCAGCTGCTGGAAGCCAACGCTCCGAATTGCCTTTACTTAGTGCGACCACATTCGGCTGTACATCTGCATCTGGATCTGGAGCGTCAACTCTTGTAAATCCAAGCAGGACACGAACTTCCCTTAACCTTGTTACACGAATAATTCTACTGAAATATTTCTGCAAATATCTAGGAAGTGTATCTTCCTCGGCTTTGAAGTGTTTTTTATTTGATTCATAAGTAGGATCACTGTGATGAGTGATAGCACTATATTCCATCTGCTTGATTTCAGTAAATTCCTTGATGTTTTTCATTCGGCGGTCAAGTGCTTCATTAAATTCTTCCCTAGTGAACCTAGAAAAATACTTCTCGTATATTTTCTGAACACCAGTTTCCCCAAAATCTTCCTTGTAACTCTCAATTAGTCTCAGGTGTTCATCTATCAAGTTATAAAGAGGATTAACCCAAGGTGGTATGGAAATTGCGCTTCTGCTCACCGCAAAGTAAACATTAGAAGCACCTCTCTGTGAGGGAATTACAGGCTTTTTGCATTTTTGATTCTTTACATTCGGCCTGAATGGATGATGTCCAAGGCAGTCTAAGTCTTCGAAATTTTCACGCTGAGTAGCTCCACTCATATTGCGTTTTGCACCACAAGAACATTCTACCCACATGTCAGCAAGCGTTGAAGTATTGCCTGTCGAATAGATTTTCAACGAGCCTTTACAATATGATTCGCCTCGATGTACCCACCATTCCCAAGGGAAATCAGACATATGCCCATCCTCACAAATAGTTATGAAACGGGACGGATAAGTGGGACGTTGGCATTCTGGGCATGTAATACCATATTTTAGATACCTGTTGAGGTCAAAATGCTTTCTTGCGTCAAAGAGTTTGCCACATTTAACGTTAGAGCATACATGCCAATAAGGAAAAGTTACAACGGGTACATCTCCTGAGAAACTAGTGCGTGGCATATAAAAGCAATCAACACCCAGATATGAAGCCAGTCTGCCGTCTATCATTTTCTTTCCTTTTTGTTTCCAATAGCTTATATCAAGAATTGTCACTGAATCCTTTACTGCATCTACTACAGAACCAGGACCAAATGTAGTTATAATTTGATTAGGTCGTAATTCGCCTAACTTGTTATTATCAAAAGCCATATCATTCCTCCGTGTAATAGAACATATTCGCAGAGCTTTCAACCTCACGCATTGATTGGAGAGTCGCTTTCTCGTTCTCATCGTGCGGTTGCTCGTACGGATTCATCAGCCTATTGTATTTCTCAGTGCTTACGACATAATAACGTAGAGGCTTTGTTTGGGCAGCTTGTAATTTCCACCAATCAATGAACCTATCTATTTCCTCTTCTGCGTCAACTCTTGCAGATGGCTTTATGATTTTTAGGCGGTCAATTATAAGTTTTTTTACAGAATCAAGCTGTTCTTTGGTTAATGAGCCTATAGCCGCAGCATCCTGATTATTCGCCATATTGGGATAGTTCAATCTAATCGCAGAGATGACTAATGTGTGCATAACACGATCTCTTGCTCTCGCAGAAAAAGGCGTTGATGTTGTTCCTTCGACGAATCTATACAATTGAGAGTGATATCCGGTAAAATTTTCATAATGCGATAAGTCACGAGGTCGATACGCATTATATAGCGTAACAACCAATCCGGGGAAAGCACGCCCGATACGGCTTGTGGCTTGTATATACTCTGAATTCTGTTTTGGCTGACCAGTTACCACCATTAAACCAAGGCGATCGACATCCATTCCCACTGCAATCATGTTTGTGGCGATTGCCGTATCCAAGCAGTCTTTAGAATCACAAGTTATTTCAAGCTGATTGAGCTTTTCCGGAATCTTGTATGAGGACATACGAGATGTAATCTCTACATTATGATTCAGGTAACGTTGTTTATCCAATCCGTATTTATTTTTGATTCGATAAATTCGCTTCGGAATGTCATCCTGCAGAAGCCTAACCGCGCCACCAAGTTCACGAATACTGTTGAAGTAGCCTACCAGTGAATAATATGGATCAATAACCTCCTTATATTCATCTTTTAGTGAGTAAGTGTATGTCGCCTGAAGAATGATAGCATATACTCGGAGCAAGGCTGTCTTAACAGATTGTCCTGGAGCACAAACACCTACATACTTCCTAAATGGATTATCAGCTACTGGAATCTCCTTTATAAAGAAACTGTCGCCAATTTCAAATCCAGTCGGTGGAAATTGTGTCGTATTATTTCTTGCATATAGGCACTTTGTTTGATTCTCTGCATTCTTTATGGTAGCTGTTGAAACAACGTATTTTGGTTTAATGCCATCATGTATGCACATATCCTCAATGATTGTCTCATATGCGCCATATACCGTTCCAAGCGGACCTGTAATGAGATGAAGCTCATCTTGGATAATCAATTCAGGCGGAAGAAATGGACGAATGTTTTCTATCGTTGATGTTGGCAGTGAAGGAGTCTTATTGTGTCGTTTGTGTTCCGCTCCAATTGCTATATAACCATCACGACTGCATTTCCTATCAACTCTACCGAAGATTGCATTAGTATTCACATCCCAAGGAAGACGTGCAAACTTATCAACGGTAGATAATATGACAGTCGGACTCTTGGAATATATTTCTTCATCAACAAGATAAACTGGTATAGGAATTCTGTCGTTTTTATATCTGTAAAATTGACAATCGCGATCGGAGCAAAAAATCTCTATAGACTTTCTGTCAGTATCTATATTGAAGTTTTCCTCTTTAAGCGGCTTACCACAGAATGGGCAGGTAAGGAGCTGCTTATATACGCGATTTCTTGCACTTCTCGCCTCCTGGGGCTTATTTGCCTTTTCAACAAATTCATCAAACTTATTAGGAGTTACCCCACCTCCAACCCAAAAGCCAATACTAATAGGCTCTTTACCGAATTTTGGATAATCTTGTCTTCTGAGCAATTCAGCAGCAAGCACCATTTTTGTAATTCGGTCTCTCTGCTGTGTTGTAAGCAATCGGAGTGTATATCTGAGCATAACTGTCACTCCACCATCAAAATTATAATCTCCTTCGTCTCTTGCTCTAAGCCTTCTATTGGCAATAACAAACGCTATTAAACCGAGATACGCTTCAGTTTTTCCACCCCCTGTGGGGAAATACAGCAAGTCAACCACCTCACGGTCTTTGTGCCGTGGATCTACTATTCCTGCGAGATTCATCAGAATAAATGCAATCTGAAATGGTCTCCATGCAAAATTATTATCAGGATTATTAGGACTGATAAAATCCTTAAAGCTGCATTCTATCCCAGCTCCATGCTTCTTAGCATAGCTCTTAATACTATTCTGCAAAAATATAGCACGGTTCATAAAGCAGAAAGCCTCAAACGAGATGTCATCAGTTTCAATAATTTGGATACCCTCACGGATACGGTTTAGTGCATCTTTACAACGAGAAATAACCTTTTTCCCGATTTTCTGTTTAAAATCAGGATTGTGCATTCGGTCATTCTCAAGCAGATTTTCATTTATCCATTTTTCATAGGAATCGGCGAGAGTATTAAGTTTTTCAATAGTTTCAGCCTTTTTAGATTTTACAGACATAGTAGATGTAGAGAAGAAATACCTGCTAAACCCGTCAAGTGCTGCACTGACATTAGAGAACTCATATTCAGGTATAAAGGCAGACTTTACCCATGTGGTTCTACCGTCAACAGGCGTATCCCATACAGCGGCACAACCGCGTCCTCGCCCCATAATTGGGCGTTGCTCAAAATAGAACTCGTCTGATGAGAGGATTTCTCTGCAAATATGTTCGGCAGTAAATACATCTGATGCATCCTGCGCATATGCCTTAATTTCAACTTGGAACATTATTGCTTCAGTGCTGTTCTCCGGATTCTTTCTCTTGTTAATTACATATGCAGTAACAAGAGAGTATCCACCTTTTAGAGGAATACGAGACACATAAACATTAACACTAGAATCAATAGTAAGCTGATAATCCTTTGTACGTCCAAAATCTTTGAATTTGACACAAATTGTTTCTTTCATAGGTTGACGAATGTAAATAGGACGACTGCGTTCCTTTTCATCATTTCCAATATATTTTTCAGACGATTTCACATAGTCGCCCCAAGTCACATCCAAGTTAATACTCTCAGTATCGCTTTGAATATAAAAACTGATACCAATCGAAGACGGTAATTGAAAGTGTGTTATGGAAATAGGCTCGTTATCGTCATCCTCTCCAGCTGTAAAATCCTCACCATCTTCAAATGCCATATCCGCATCTATTTCCTGCTCACCAGAGCTTGAAGACTCTTCGTTATCAGTTTGTATATCAAGCATGCCTACAAGATACGCAAAACGTGGATTTTCTCTAAGAATCTCATTCTCATCAATAGGTCCGATAAGATCTGCCCTGATGGCATCGATAATTTTCTGTCTGACTTCTGAATACTTAGTTCTATCAGCCATTATTCCTCCTCCTTCACGACATGAGCCGTACCTAGCGTATACTTACAGGTATTCCCAAGATGAATATTATCATCGGAAATAAGTTTATATTCCCATGTCTTATTATCTGAATCTGCCGCAGTTGCAAACTGACACCACTTTATGCCTTCTCGTGCCTTGGATACAACCTCTTCAGATGCAACCTCGTTCAACGCTTTAACCTCAACCATATATTTCCCTGTAGTAGTTTCTACAAGAAAGTCCGGGTTATATTGCTGTCCTGCTTTCCAAAATAGACCAAGCTGGTTGAGTGGTGGTTTAATCCAGCGAACGACATCTGGATCTTCTTCCAAAATAATTGAGAAAAGACGTTCAGTATCGCTGTCAAAAGCATTCGCGGGATAATACGACTTCTTGTATCCGGTGAACAGATACTTTTTTATATTGCCCTTATCTGCAAACGGTTTGTCGTATCTAATTCTTCTATCTTCTTTAACATTTTTTACAAACTTTCGGAACAAAATAAGGTCTTTTTGAATAATATAGATATCCTGCGTCTTTCTATCCATATGCTCATAAATCTGATTGCGAATGTCAGACACAATAAGTGATGCATAGCGGCGTACAATTCTTCTTTTATTTTCTTCGTCTCCCGGAATATGAGCGAGATATTGTTCTACCACATCAATAACAAAATCAGCATCGTCGTACGATAATTCGCTGATTGTATCCAATAACATACAAGCTAACGTATTCATGGCATCACTGACTTCGAGAATCTGAGCATCAACGACAGATAGAATTTGCTGATTAATAGCATCAAAACGCTCAATCTTTGCCATCGCCACCTCAAAGTCAGCAATCGTACGTTTTACCTCGAAACGATTAAATTTTACTTCCGATGTAGTTTGAACAAGGATTTTAGGAACAGAGATAGCCTTTGCTGAGTATTCTGTTACAGCCTTTACAAACTCATCTCTACTCAAAGGCTGTTTTACAGATTTTGAGACTGTTTGCGTTGACGGCTGCTCATTTTGGGAGTCGTATACCTTAGAACTTTCCTCTGCAACAGAATAAATATCAAATAAAGTCATCTGAGCTTGATATTCCTCTTTATCTTGCTTTTGCGTAGCCATAAAATTCTTCACATATTCTTGGTAGATTTCATGCTGTGTTTTAGGATTGTTTACCTCGGTAAAAGATTTCAATCCAGATGCCGTAATTGCAATATCTAATATAGAAAGCTGTCCATCGTCAACAGTTGCAGAAATCTCAACTGATTCAGATGGCTCCAATGTTGTTTTGTCAAGGTCTCGGTAACGAAAAATATCGCTACTTTTAATCTCATCGACAAGCTCCCTATAGTGGTCATGAGCAACGATATCAAGAGAATCTAAGTCCTCATTTCCGGTCTGTTCTCCAAACGGAAGTCTTAATCCACGACCAATAGTCTGCATAGCGAGAATATCACTCTTTGCTGCATTAAGTGGAATAATCGTAAACAGATTATTTACGTCCCAACCTTCCTTCAGCTTGTAAACGTGGAGTACGACTTCAACAGGATTAGAGGCACGTTCAATCGAGAGCAAAAGTCGAATATTTTCTTCTGATTCTTCGCCTGACTGTTTGGAATGAATCTCTATAACCTTGCCCTTATACTTGCCTTTCTGAAAATCATCGTTGTCAATCAATGCTCTAATTTTCTTTGCATGCTCTGTATCCTTACAAGCAACAAGAACAATAGGTTTTATATAATCCAGATTGTGTTCGTTACAATATTCTCTCAAAATAGCCTTACGATGCTCATGAAGTGTAAGACCATCGCGAATTTTCATTTCCTCTATGTCATTTTTATTATAACCAGCCATATTGGAGCGCCCCATTACAACAGGGATTTTCAAATAACCCTCAACTGCACCACGTGCCAAGTCATAGGCATAAATAACATTTGAAGTAGTCTTCGGAGTGGCAGTAAACTCCAGTCCGAGAATAGGCTTCAGATAGTTGATTGCCTTCATAGAAGCTGGCGCATAATATCGATGTGCCTCATCCATACAGATAACAAGATCATCGAACTGCGCTAATACATCCGCAAAGGACGCACCTAGCGTTTCTTTAAACTTGTGGAAGTTAAATTGCGTGTCCGTTTTGCTATTAAAGATTTTCCCAATATTAAAGATAAAAATCTGAATCTCCGAAGTCTTTTCAATTCGCATAGACATCTGCTCAAACTTCACAGGGTAGGTGTCATAGTTTTCCACGTCATACACCTTCGGTCTTCCCATTTCTGATTCAAGCCCTTTGAAAATGTACTTCGGATGACTCGGATTGGACTCCTTGCGTAGCTTTTCGTAGATGGTGTTTCCGGGCGCAAGAATGAAGAAGTGCTTGTAGCCCTTCGTTTTGTACAGATAATAGATGCTTGCTCCTATTAGACGGGTCTTTCCGATGCCTGTGGCCATAGCATAGCAGAATGACGGAAACTCAAACCCAGCTCTGACCTTGTGCTGTTTCTCACAGTATTCAGATGCGACTGCCTCAATAACATCCTTGCTGTCCTTCTTGTAATCACAATGCGAACTTATGGCATCAAGGTAAGATAGAGCTTCCTCTTGCGGAGTTCTCAAGCTCATTGCATATTTTATTTTATTTACTATTTCAGACATCTATTTTACCTCACTTTCAAAATCACATTTTTCAAGAAGGTCTTTCGGTATTTTCTTTACCTCGATATTATCAGGTAAGATCATATCGGATTGAACCTTTGTGCCATAAATTAAGAGTGACTGTCCTTCGGAAAGATGCGCAGATAGTGATTTTACATAAGAAACGTTCACAAACTCCATGGTAATATGAATGAATCGTTTCTCTGAGGAATAACCATGGAATAGCTCCTGTGGCTTATAACGGAATCCCTCAATTTTACAGATAGCCTCACAAAGCATCTCAAAGGTGTACAAAGGATTGATTTGATAAATTGGCAGCTTATCATTTTTAACAAGCAGGCTCGGAGCTAACTCATAGAAGTGGTAACCACCGCCACCTTGCCAATTATAATCCTTGGATATTCCTGTTTTGTCTCCATTTATGACATTATCCATGCGCACCTTACACAATGTATAAGCATGGTCGCCAAGTTCTACTCCTACCCATTTTCTTTCCATTTTGTGAGCAGTCGCAATAGTAGAGCCACTTCCCAAAAATGAATCTAAAACCCATTCTCCCTTGTTCGAGAAATAACGAATAATCATCTCTATCAAGGCTTCGGGCTTTTTTCCACTTCTGAACTCAACACCACCTTCATGTCTACAGTTCCCAAAATTTCCAGATAAATCGTAGAAGCCACCAATAGGTTTTTTACGCTGTACCGTTTCACTTTCAATCTGAGCCACAGGAACTCCCTGGTAATACTTTCCCTTTGTAGCACCAGCACGTTTAGGCCCAGTAAAATATCGATAATCATATCGGTCATCACCTATACCATATACTTTATATAAAACTCCATATCCATCCTCTTCATATCGCCCCGTTAGGCGATCCCTAAAGAATCGTCCCGATGAATTACCATCCAATATCGTACCTGTCGCCCATATTTCTTTGAGACCGTACTCGTCACCAACATCTTTTTTTACTATCTTGTACTCATTTCGTTCAAATACAACAACACGCTTACCACCAAGTTCTATTTCTCTACCATTTCCAGTTTCCTGAACCTCGTATATGAATTTTTCGTAACCAACATCATCGTAATCAAAATTTGGCGATGCACCATAATTTCTTCTATACACCAATACCTGCTCAATTTCCTTATGAAAATCCATATCGGACTTCAATGTCTTATCAGGATATCTTACCCTCACATATAACGTGGTTAGGTAATTAGATCTACCAAAAATTTCATCAAGGAGAACCTTAACATAGTGACTTTCGGAGTCATTAATATGACAACACAAAAAACCTTCATCGCTCAATAATTCCCTGAGTAGAATTAGTCGCTTTTTCATAAGTGACAGCCAAATACTATGTTCAAGATTATCATCATAATATTCAAATGCACTACCTGTATTGTAAGGAGGATCAATATAGATACATTTAATTTTCCCTGCAAAATCCTGCTGCAAAGCCTGTAAAGCAATTAAATTATCCCCATGAATAAGCATATTTTCGCTGGTTGAATCGCCATACGACTTATCGACATCCTCCACTAGGATTCTCGGTTCAATTACTTTTTCGTCGTATTTTCCAACCCAGGTTAATTCTAATTTTCCTGTCTTTTTCATAGTAATGTCTCCTAAAACTTCAGTACGATGTTAACCAACAGAATCGGGTTAATATCAAACTGTTTTTCAAACTCCAAAATTTCGCGCTCTCCTTCGGCTTTGAAGTCAGTTACTTTTTTGTGAAATGACTCCTGAAGCTTTTCAAGTGCCTTGGATTTCTCAATTATCTTTTTTCTTATGTCTATCTTCTCGTAGAAGTTGTCCGAAGAACGCTCCTGTTCTTTCAAACAACTTATTTCTGCGTCCATTTCCTGATATGTCGCTACCAACTGTTCCATCTGAATGCGCTCCCAGTTTTCAATCTTTCTGCGGTTATAGGATTTAATCGATTCTGACTGTTCTTGATAGCGTTTAAGCATCTCTTCGGTCAGATTGTCGTAAACACGCTGATAGAGTTGTATCTCGGATTCTATCGGTGTGAAATAGCGAACATCCATATCGTCTATTTGCTCAAGTTCGGGGATAAGATCTGCCTCGTCAAAGTCTATATATTCCCCTTTTTCATCACAAAGCAATACTACCGGGAAGAGAAGTTTCGAGGAATCGCAGAATGCTCCTATGAACAGGGTTCCATGTGATCCGAAGACTTTTTCTCCCCAATTATCAACCTTCCAGTAATGAAGACCACCGTCAAACTCCGGCTCTTCAAAGGCGCTCCAGTATTCCACATCTTGCAAATACCTTGCAATATCGGACTTTGTAGCGTCAAGCACCTGTTCCTTTGCACCACTGCTTTCCGTCAATAGAAGTGAGCAGAGCTCTCTTGCTTTTTTATCTCGTTTTGCATTCAGCTTGCGATCTAATTTATCAAATGCTTTTTTGAACTCTGGTGTGGTATCACAAGTCTGATAGATTTGCAGAACCATCTTTTCAAAACTTGTACCGGTTTCTAACGCTCCAAGAGCAATGTCCGATGCCCCAAAAACGCCCTCAAAAAGTTCGAATTTCTTAGATAGAATATCGTAAACACGCTTGTCGGCAGCGTTCTGCGTATTTAATAAGTTTATGGCAACAACATCATTTTCTTGCCCGTAACGATGGCAACGACCGATACGCTGCTCAATCTTCATTGGATTCCAAGGTAAATCATAGTTAATGACCGTGTTGCAAAACTGCAGATTTAAACCTTCGGAACCTGCATCTGTGCAGATGAGAATTTTCGCATTGTGGTGAAAGTAGTCTACAATAGCGTGCTTGTACTCCACACTTCTTCCATAGTTTGCCTTGCCGAAGTTTTTAACCTGCCATGTCCTATAAATCTTCTTTGTCATGGCATCATCAAAGTCGCCGTTGAACAAAAGAATGTCATCATCCTCAAACCCGGTTTTACGAAGTTCAGCGGCAATGTATTTCTGAGTACGCTTTGACTCTGTAAAAACTACAACTTTCTTTGAAATATTTCGTTCTTGTTGATAATCAAAGGCAATCTGTATTGCAGTTTTAAGTGCTTTGATTTTTGCGTTTTCTTTAATGCGATTGGCTACATCAATGATTATATTGATTTCATCCAACTCAGCCAAAATAAATTGTTTCTGAATAATTGTATCTTCATCTTCAGTTTCTTCAAATTCGGATTCATCTATTTCATCCTCGACATAACTCCAGAAAAGCTCAAATCCATCTTGTGCATTTGATGATTTGCTTCCCTCATGTAACTTTTCCAAACGCTCCTTCAAAATTTCCAATGTTTCAATCAAAGCAAAACTTGAAGATGCAAGGAGTTTTCTTATTACAAGAATAATCAAACTTCGATTAGATGTCGGGATCGAGTAAAGCAAATCTCGCTTTAAAAAATCGTTCACACGCTGATACAATTCAATCTCATCTTGGGAAAGTGAAAAGTCAACGGTCTTACAGATTCTTTTCTTGAAATGCATATATTTTGCCACATCTTTACGAAGTGTACGATAAAGAACCGGGGACAATTCACACTTTAAATCTGCATAATCCTTCCCTTCGATGTAGCGTTTTTTGAAAGCCTTCTCGCTTCCAAAAATACGCGGGTCAATAAATGAAATCAACCCATGAAGATCTGTTAATGAGTTTTGGAGTGGTGTAGCGGTCAATAGAATTTTAGGTATTCCCTTCGAAATCTCATAAAGATTCTTTGCTCTCTTGGTTCCATTAAATACATTCCTAAGATTGTGCGCCTCATCTATAATTATGAAGTCCCATTTCACATCTTGAAATCTTTTCATCAATTTCGATGAGTAATCATAAGATGCAAGAACTATTTTGACGGACTTGTTGTCTGTGAGCCTTTTATGCCATTCGGAACTTTCCTTTTCTAAGGTAGGTCTATCAAGGATTATAGAATCTAATTCAAATTTATCGTAAAGTTCCAATTCCCACTGCTTTCTCAAAGATGCAGGAAGCGCAATCAACACTCTCTTTGCCCCCAACTCAAGTTCATACTTCAGTATGAGACCCGCTTCTATGGTTTTTCCAAGTCCAACTTCATCAGCCAAAACAATGCCACCCGTTTTTAATGCATCAATAGCAGTGCAGAAAGCATTGATCTGATGGGGATTTAATTCTATGTGGGCATCCAAAAGGAAGTGGAACGGAGAAGCCTCGAGTTCCAACTTCTTATATCTACTGAATTGTTCAAGTAGCAAGTTACCTTCCATCTGAATCTCCTTTATACAGTTGCTCAAAAATACCCATCGCTATCCCTTTTGCCATCATCGGAGGTACAGCGTTCCCAATCTGAACGAATTGTGATGTTCGTGGTCCCTCAAAGAAATAGCTCTCCGGGAAAGACTGTATTCTTGCCGCCTCCCGGACGGTAATTGATCTGTTCTGCTCAATGTCAGGGTGAATGAAATAATGACCATCCTTTGAAAGGTGTGCCAGAATAGTATGGCAGCACGTTTCATCACCCTCGACAACTTTAAACCTGTCCTTAAATGAATGCCTGTTCTTGTGCGTTTTCAATTCATCCGGGAGATCATTGTAATTCAGGCGTTTATGACCGTCATTCCACAATTCAACAGCCCGCCTGTAAATCTTGATATCCCGATCTATATTCGGTCGGCAGTTGTGGTGAGTCAGCACATCATCCTTCGTACGTATTCCTGACTCCATAACATAGCTTGTGGCTTTGGCTTTTGCGTACTTATCGGAACTCTCTCCGGGATGCAGCTTTGGCAAATCAGCAAAGAGGTCATTTACTATAGCGTCAGTTTTTATTTCAAGAAAATCGGGATATTTCAGACCACTTTTCTTTAACCATCCGACGATAATCATACGACGACGATTTTGGAGAACGCCAAATGTTTGTGCATTCTGCTCTCTGCACTCAATTTCATATCCCACTCGTTTCAGATACTTTTGAATATTTTTCCATATAATTCCGCCATTAGCCGATTCAATTCCCATAACATTTTCAAAAACAAACATTCGTGGCTGGTAGTGTCTCAGAAACCTTGCATACAGCTTATACAAGTAGTTGCGTGGATCCTCAGCCATTGGAACCTCCATATGACTGCTCTGCGCTCTTCCTACAAGGGAATAAGCTTGGCATGGCGGGCCACCTACAATCACATCTATCTTCGATATGCCCTTAATTTTCATTATTCCATCAATGGAATTGAAAATTTGTGGCAATGTTTCGTCCGACATCGTTTTGTGTATTATGGTTTTTGTTATCGAAGCAGGAATCAGCTTCATGAATTCATCACGGGATATTTTCCCGGAAAGATATTTTTTATATAAACCGAGATTGCCAGTGTCTTTAAGGTAGTAATAGGCACTTCTCGTTTCAAGCGTTTTAGCTGCAGATTCGTTCATTTCAACATGAGCCACTGGATTAAAGCCGGCTTGGAGAAAGCCTTCTGAAAGTCCTCCAGCTCCTGCAAAGAGATCGATATAATTGTAGCTACATTGCGCATTTATCTTTTGCATATAATTTCCTCTTAGTAAATAGCAACTAACTTCCACATATTCAAAGTTCATTTGAGGTGTAAAATCAGCAAGCTATTTATTTTCTTTACTTTTTTTCGATACTAATTAAACTCCCAATGTCAGTATCTAGCTCTTCACAAATCTTACCAATGACGGTGAGTGATACTGCATCACTTCTAAACATTTTTGATATCGTAGTAAGTGAAATACCTGTCTTTTCAACTAGGGCTTTTTTCTTCATATTCTTATCTATTAAAGTCTACCAAAGTCCGTTGTAGTTGAATTTCATTTTTCTTTTTCCTCACTCCATATATATGGATTTTTTATCCATATTATTATAGCATATTATCAATAATATTTCTATTTAACAAAAAACTCCACCAATTCGGTGGAGTATTTCTATTTATTCAATAAGTCCGGTTTAAATGTCGGAACCATATCTTTTAAGATATCTGTAATTTCTTTTTTATCCAGAGTGTTTTTAACTTTATCAAGTCTTTCAAGTCCGTCTTTTAGAGCTTCTACATTGTGAACTATCGGTTTTTCTATAAATATTTTTTCGTAATCAGTTGCTACTGAATTTTCCATATTTAATAGTATTTCTTCATAAAGTTTTTCGCCCGGTCTAAGTCCAGTAATCTTTATGTCGATGTCTTTATAAGGTTCATAGCCAGAAAGTCTAATAAGATTCTTTGCCAAGTCAAGAATTTTAACCGGTTCACCCATATCGAGTATAAAGATTTCTCCTCCTTTGGCGATTGCTCCTGCTTGTAATACAAGTTGGCAAGCTTCAGGGATTGTCATAAAGTATCTTATTATGTCTTCATGAGTAACTGTAACAGGTCCACCCTCTTTAATTTGATTGATGAAAAGCGGAATTACAGATCCGTTTGAACCCAAAACATTTCCGAATCTAACTGCAACAAATTCAGTTTTGGATTTTTCGTTAAATGTTTGAACTAACATTTCACAAATTCTCTTTGTAGTTCCCATTACAGATGTCGGATTTACAGCCTTATCTGTTGAAATTAAAACAAATCTTGAAACGCCATGCTTATCACAGGCTCTTAGAACATTTAATGTTCCAAAAACATTGTTTTTAATTGCAGAAGTTGAGCTGTTTTCCATAAGTGGAACATGTTTGTGTGCAGCTGCGTGAAATACTACATCCGGTTTATATTTTCCAAAGATAATATCCATTCTTATTGCATCCCTTATTGATTCAATTTCTACAACTAAATCCAAGTCCTTATAATGTCTTACAAGTTCCATTTGAATTTCATAAGCATTATTTTCGTAGATGTCTAAAATTATCAATCTTTTTGGACTGAATTTCGCTATTTGTCTGCAAAGCTCGGAGCCGATTGAACCGCCTCCGCCTGTTACCAAGACCGTTTTATTTTTCAAGAAATCATTTAGCACTTCCTGATCCAATTTAACTTCATCACGTCCAAGTAAATCTCCAATTTCAACATCTCTTAAATCTCTTATATTTAATTTTTGATCATCAATTA
>ERZ773272.253-NODE-253-length-22002-cov-4.101836_pt1 | contig 22002 bp, 32 predicted proteins | sample MGYA00511891_ERZ773272 | MGnify/ENA primary metagenome ERZ773272 (study PRJEB29015, sample SAMEA2738150) | human oral metagenome | biome: human oral; feature: human-associated habitat; material: saliva | place: China | collected 2198 ...
CGATATCGTAAGAGCAGTAGGTTTTTCCAACTGGATAGGAGTTGCAAAATATTCCGACAAAAATCAAGCTTTTGTATTTGAATGCACAGATAAGAATTATAGAGGGAACATAGTATTTATGAGTCAATTTGATCAAGGCTTCAAAATACTTGGCAACATTTACGAGAATCCAGAGTTATTAGAGGAAATATCAAATGATAATTAAATTAATAGGCATGATATACGGAAGACACAGCACAATATACAGAAGAATGATAGATGAGAAGGAAAGAAAAAAAGAGGGTAAGACATGTTAATAACACCAATAATAACACTAATAATTATAGTCGTAGGTGCCGCAACACATGATTATTTTCAACGAAACGAAGAAGAAAAGAAAGCAAAAATTGTGTTTGCCGCAATAGTAGTTGGAGTAGCTTATATAGGTGTGCTCCCAGTGTTTATTGAAATGTTTGGACACATAAAAGAACAGATATTAACTATGACAGCGCTTTTATCAACAGCATCTTTGATGTTTATTGCGGACCTCTAAAGGAGAAAAGAAATGAATTCAGTAATACTGATTGGCAGATTAACAAGAAATCCAGAACTTGTGTATACACCGGGCAATCAAACTGCAGTAACACATTTTAGCATTGCAGTTGATAGACCAACAGCACAAGGGAAAGAGAGGCAAGCTGACTTCATCCGAATAACAACATTCGGAAAGCAAGCAGAGAACTGTGATAGATACTTACATAAGGGAAAGCAAGTAGCGGTGAATGGTCGAATTCAGACAGGAAGCTACAAGAATAAAGAAGGACAGACAATATATACAACTGATGTAATTGCCAACAATGTTGAGTTCCTGGGCAGTAGCCAGCAAGGAACACCAAGACAGCCAGACGAAGCATATAGCGATAGTGCACCGAACTATCAAGATGAGATGCCCGATGCATTCGAGGCAACTGAAGAGGACATACCATTTTAGGAGGGAAATAAAATGACATATGAAGAGGCAATAAAGCATTCAGAAGAAATTGCAGCAACAAATTGCGATGGATACAGAGAAGAGCATGAGCAGATAGCTGCATGTCTTAAAGAGCTAAAGGCGATAAAAAAAGAATCAATCATAATTCCCAACGATGGAACTCCGTGGGAGATAGCGCAGCTCATCATAAATGCAAAGCGGACAGTTCGAGATACAAGATATATTGGAATATATATGGAAAGAAAAATAAAAACATTTAGCAAGAAAGAGATTAAAGCTATCGGAAAGCATCTTCTAGGATATGCGGAAACAGAGCAAGAACTAGAGCAAGCAAAAAGATGCAAATAAAGAGGGCAAAAGGTGAATCGTGAAGAACTTTTTGAAAACATGAAAACTCTCACAAGTGAAGAAAGAGACGGGCGAAGAAAAGAAAACAAAGAGATCTTAAGAGAACTTAAAGAAATTAAAGAGATTTTAAAAGAAAAAAACAACAGTGATAACAGAGTGATAACAAGATGGAATGTGAGAGTCGCATTTACTGATATGGACAATCGAATTTACCTTCAAAAAGAAATAAATGTAATTGCGAGAACGAAAAGCGAGGCTTTGGAAAAAGCGAAGGAAAGATGCGATGAGCGGAGCTGGGGCAAGACAGCAACGATTATCACTGCAGAAGACATAATCATTAATGAAAGCGAGAAACTAAATGGCAATAATTAATAAAACTGTATCACTAGAGAATACATATATTGAGTTAGTTAATGGAAAAGATTTAGAAAAGCTTGCGCCATATATTATACAAATCGAAACAGAAAAACAGTACCAAAACGGAACGTATGGAGTATATATCTGCGAGCTTACTGAACAGGGACACAAACTAAATAACCAAAGATATGAAACTGTAGCAACAATTTAATAAGAATAGAGAGCACATAAAATCAAGCTACAGTTCATATAGATTTGCAGATGGCAAAATGCCATCTGCAATTTAAACAAAAATTTACATTATATATAAGAAAAAGAGGCGGTGAGAATCCGCCATGAAGGTTCATCAGAGTATTAACAGTAGGGCTATTAAGAGGAGCACAAAATGTTAGAAAGAGTTATTCGAGAAACATGCATAGCGGGAGCAGTCATAGATAGATGTATCAAAGCTAGCTTTCCGCACAAGGGAAAAAGAAAAAGAAAAGAAAAAGCTACACCAGATGCAGTAAAAAAGAATAATGATATGCTGGCAACTAAAATGCTCACAAGATTGTTGAACCTAAATTTTTTTCCGGGAGACTATCACACCACATTAACTTATGCAGAAATTGTGACAGTTGAAGAGGCTAATCGCCAACTTGACAATTGGATTAAGCGAATGAGAAGGGAGTATAAAAAACTAGATAAAGAATTTTATTATATCGCAGTAACAGAATATGAAAATCACAGAGTGCACCACCATATTGTGATGAACTATATCGACAGCAGAATAATTGATAAGCAGTGGAAGTGCGGTCACATCTGGCTATCAACATTGGATAAGTCACGCAACTACAGGAAGCTTGCGGAGTATTTAATAAAAGAAACGCAGAAAACATTTAGAGATCCTGGCAATTCGACAAAGCGGAGATGGAAACCAAGTCGCAACTTGAAGAGGCCAGTTGTTAAGAGAGAATGGGTATCGATATCACAGCTATTTCAAAATCTTGATGAGCTGAAACCAATTAAGGGATATGAGATAGACAGAGAATCTGTGCGCAAATATACCAATCCTGTAACAGGACTTGAACACATCGAATATCAAATGATATCAACGGAAGCTGTTCCAAGATTGAAAGTATGGCGCAATGGAAGAAAGTTGAAGCGAAACGAAACATATATTCGCATGCAAGATATAAGGCAACTTGATATGGAGCTAGAAGATAATGCAGCAATCTGGGATGTGCTGTAGGCACTTAAAGTGCGGAAAGGAAGGCAGCATGATAGCGAGAGAATTTCTTGAAGGCTACAAAAGAATCATTACGAGGATAAGGCAGCTCGAGAGGCAGATTCAAGACATCGAAGAAACACTAGGTGTGAAAGCAGTTAGCTATGATTCACAGCCACATGGCTCTGGAATAAGTAAGGTCACCGAGAACACCGCAGTAAAGTTGGCAGCAATTCGAGATCAGAAAGAATTATTGATTGCAGAGCTCTGGAAGCAGAGGTTAAGAATCGAAAATGAAATTTACAAAATGAGTGATGCAACATATGCAGAAATTCTGCGCAGAAGATACATTGAAGGTGAGAGATGGGATGATATCGCAAAAGCCATAAATGCAGCAAAAAGATGGACTTTGACATTGCACGGAAGAGCGCTGAAAGAGCTCGACAACCAATTGAAAGAACAGGGCAAAGAAAACTAACCATGCTAACTCCTTAAAATAGCGATGGTGAAAAAATCAAAATAAATCACTAAAAATCATTTAAATGCACATAGCCAACTTGATATAGTATAGGTGCAATAATAAGGATTCAGGGGAGAGCGAAGGTGTTGAAAATTCAGCATCATCGCTTTTTTCTTGCGTTAATACAAATATAAAATACTGCTGAAGAGGATAGAATGAAAATAGAGAAAATCGCTATCAAAGAAGTAAAACCGAATGAGAATAATGCAAAGCTCCATCCACAGTGGCAGCTCGACCAGATAAAAGAAAGTATAGTTCAATTCGGTAATAATGATCCTATCGCCATTGATGAAAATAATGTTGTGATAGAAGGTCACGGAAGATTGATGGCACTAGAGCAATTAGGCTATGAAGAGGCTGAAATTATTAGACTTGAGCACTTAACAGAAGAGCAGAAGAGCGCATACATTCTGGCGCACAACAAGCTCACCATGAACACTGATTTTGACTTAACGATACTAGAAGAAGAGCTAGAGAAAATAGAATCAATCGACATGGAAAGCTTCGGTTTTGATTTATCAGACGAATATGAAAACTTCATTGATAAATTCTCAAACAAGAATAAAACAACAGATGATTGTTATACTCCGCAAAATATATATGATGCTGTGAAAGATTATGTTATAAAGAAATACAACCTCGATGGAAGAAAAATCATCAGAGCATTTTATCCGGGGGGGGACTATCAAAACATGAAATATCCAGAAAATTGTGTTGTAATTGATAATCCACCATTTTCAATTCTTGCAAGCATCTGTGACTGGTACAACGAAAACGGAATAGACTTCTTTTTATTTTCACCATATTTGACGAACTTTACAGCAAGAGCAAATCATATAATAACTGATACAACAATAACATACGAAAACGGAGCCAAGGTAAACACATCATTTCTAACGAATTTAGGAGATATATTCATAGAATCTGAGCCAACACTTCAAAAGATAATTGAAGAGGTGAATCGTGAAAACGAGGGAACAGAGAAAAAAGAAAGAACGCAGAAGAAATATCCTTCAGAAGTATTAACATCAACTGGTGTGGGTTATTTATCAAAATATGGAATCGAGTTCCAAGTTAAAAAGAATGAGTGTGCATTCATAAGAAGTTTAGATGCACAAAGAGAAGAGGGCACAGGCACATTCGGTGGTGGGTTCTTGATAGCAACCAAAGCAGCAATAAGGTTTAAAAAAGCGAAAGAAGACGCAGAAAAAAAGAGTAACAAAAAAGAGGAGACTTGGAAATTATCGGAAAGAGAACAGACGATAGTTGATGAATTGGGAGAGAATTAATGTGGCAAACGGCAAATATAAAGAATGGCTAAAAAAGGACAAATTGAAGCGCCTTGAGCATATGGCTCGTAATGGCGCACGTGATATTGATATAGCCAAGAAGATTGGAATAAGTAAAGTCACATTGTACGAATGGAAGAAGAGGTTTCCAGAGTTCGCAGAAGCTCTCAAAAAGGGTAAGGACGAATATGATGATGAGGTTGAAGAGGCTTTGTACAACCTCACTAAAGGTTATTACGTTGAAGAAGAAATTGTGAAGATTGAAGAGGACGAAGAGGGCAACAGAACGATCGTTCGCAAGAAAACAAAACGATATATCGCTCCAAGTGTAACAGCTATGATTTATTGGCTGCAGAATAGGAGAGGCGATAGATGGAAGACGAAAGCAACAGAGTTCCAAAACAATCAAACGCAGATTAATAAAGAACGTTTGAAGCTCGAAAAAGAAAAGCAAGAGGATAAGTGGTAATAGCAGGAGAAGAATATGCCAGCACATTGCAAGGAGATTGATGCATTTTATCACTCCAAGGCATGGAGAGATTTATCATATTTATTAAGATTGAAGAGCGGTAAGTGCCAGCGGTGTGGGCGCATTGCTGACATGAAGCAACTGCATGCGCACCATAAGGTGTTACTAACACCATCAAATGTTAATGATGTGAGCATATCATTAAATCCAGATAAAATAGAAATTCTGTGTAACAGTTGCCATGATGAAGAACATAACAGATTCGGCTACGCAGAGCATCACATATATATAATCTATGGTGCACCATGTAGCGGCAAGACAACATATGCACTAGAGCGAATGAGCAACAATGATATCATTGTTGACCTTGATATGATATATGAGATGCTCACAGGGCAAGACGGACACGAGCACAGCGATGGGCTGCGCTTTATTGCGTTCAAGATACGCGATACATTGTACGACATTATCAAGACGCGATACGGAAGATTTGATAACGCATACATCGTGGCTGGCTTGCCATACAAAGGCGAGCGCGAGGCTCTGGCACGTAGACTAGGAGCAGAGCTGGTGCATATAGACACGAGCGAGGGTGAATGCATCAAGAGAGCAGAGGGAAGGCCAACACATACTACGCAAATAATAAAAAATTATTTTGTAAATTTTGAAGAGTGACCCCCCATCATTGATGATTGAGAGAGGTCCTATAGAACCGAGCCCCCTCACCAAAAACATCCGCATCGAAATTTTGACTTTTTGATTTTGAAATTTTGAGAAAGTGAAAAAACAAATGACAGAAAAAGAGATAAGACAAGAAGAGCAGAGAATTGCTAATCTGAATGAACACTATCTTGAATTATTTTGCCCACCAGACGAAGACAACGAAGGGCGCAAAGAATTTGACAAGATGAAGGGTTTGATTTTAAACCTTGCAAGATGTGAAGCTGGACTTGAACAGCTGCATGAGGCACTGCAAGAGAGTGGCGGCATAGTGCTGCGACACCCTCGCAATCCTCAACTTCTGAAAGCTAATCCGCTCAATGCTGAAATCATAAAGCAACGAGCACAGATGGTGAACATCATGCAGATGCTTGAACGCCATTTAGGCAGCAATGCTGATTATGAAGAGGACGAACTAAATGAATTCATGTAAAGAGAGTGGAACACACTCTTTTTTAATTGAATATGCAAATAAGATACAGAGTGGCGAAATTCCCGCATGTTGGTGGATAAAGCTGCAATACAAGTTGTTGCTTGAAGATATCGAAAAGCCAGATGAAATTTTCGATGTTGAAGAGGCTCACAAGCGAATTAGATTCATCGAGGCAAAGTGCAAGCACACGAAATCACCGTTTGCCGGGAAACCTGTATATTTAGAGCTCTGGGAGAAAGCAATTATAGAAGCTGCGTATGGGTTTTATGTACTAGATGAAAAAGGCGAGCGCATACGCAAATATACATATGTGCTGCTTTTTATCCCACGGAAAAATGGTAAATCAACATTAGCCGCAGCTCTAGGAAATGCGGAATTTTTTTGCGGTAATTGGGGAACTGTGATATTCTGCGCCAGCAACGATTACGAGCAAGCTGATATCGTATTCACCGAAATTGATTCGATGCGTGATTTATCGGCATCACTTGAAAGAGTGACAAGACGAAATAACACAGGCATCTATTTTGGCAACAGGAAACAGAGACGAAAAACAGGAAAATTCAGCAAACAAAATAAAGCTGAAATCAAGAAGATATCCGCGCGAAAAAAAGGCAAGGAAGGGCGCAACATTGACTTGGCGATTGTTGATGAATCACACGAAATGGAAGATGAAACACTTATCGAACCGCTAGTGCAATCAATGAGCACCAAGGATGAATGCTTGATGATTGAAATAACCACGGAAGGCACGGTTGATGATGGGCATCTTGACAAGAAGATTCAAGAGGCAAAAGCTGTGCTACAAGGTGAGCGAGAACGAGGGCAATCGCTGTATTTCTTATACACTATGGATAATGAAGAGGAAGTCTGGACGAATCCTGGAAGTTGGATTAAGGCTAATCCAAACCTCGGTGTGTCGAAAAAGATGCGCTATTTAACAAGAGAAGTTGAAGAGGCTAGAGGCAGTGCGACAAAGCGAAGCTGGACACTCTGTAAGGATTTCAATATCAAGCAATCAAATGCGAATGCTTGGTTAGATCCAGAAGTTATCAGAAATGAAAGAACATTCAGCATGGAAGATGTGCGAGGGCGCATGTACCTGGGCGGAGTTGATTTAGCTGTTACAACGGACCTTATGTGTCTAACAATGCTATTTCAGCCAGAGTCGGAATTCTTGGCACATCAGCATTTCTGGATGCCGAAAAGTAAGCTCGAATATCGTAATGATGAAAAAGCTGGCGCTAACTATGAGCAATGGGCGCGCGATGGATGGATAACCATTGTTGATGATGTTGATATCGATACAGCGATTGTTGCTGATTATGAATATCAGATGTATAAGGAGTTCGGAGTGCTGCCATTTAAGGGCGGTTACGATAACAGGTTTGCGAAGTCGTATATCAAGCGGCACAAAGAATTATTCGGTGATGGCATACTTGAGAACGTTCCTCAAGATGCGAAGGGGTTATCAAATCCAATGAACAACACCGAAGAGAATTTGAGGCAAAAGAAAATCAACTACCAAAATAATCCAGTCACATATTGGTGCTTCAAGAATTGCAGTTATAAACAAGATAATATAGGGCGAATAATGCCGAAACGAATTAAGCGCGAAATGAAAATAGACGGAGCAGCATCTTATTTAGATGCTGTTTTCGTTTATCAGAGTTACAGAAATGAATATTCAATGATTTAGGAGTGAAGATGAAATTAAAAGATTGGCTAGCCGACAAGCTCGGCATATCACAAATAAACGGAAGTAGCTCTAGTTATCCGCTTGGCAATCCAACGATTCTACAAGGGCTAGGCGGTAATGATATCTATCTATCTGATTTTGTAAACAACTGTATAGATCGAACTGCTAGCGAGATTTCAAAAATCAAAATCAAATCCGTTGTTGTTGGAGAAGGAACAGCAGTTGCGAATGATGATATCACAAGGCTATTCAGATATAAGCCTAACGAGTATCAGACAACAAGTGACTTTTTGGCAGCGATTGAATGGACCAGAAGAAAGCACATGAATTGCTGGATATATCCAAAATACGAATGGCGAAGAACCGCTAGCGGAAATTTAATCAAGTGGTACAAGGCATTTTATGTGTTATCGCCAAAAACTGTTGATGTTGGCATTGGTGATGATTACATCGAAATCAAAATGACATTCGCAGATGGCTCAACATTTACTCTCCCGGAGAGCGAGCTAATCAACATCAAGTGGCGAAGAGGAACTAACATGGTGCTGGGCGGTAATGATTACGGAAGGCCAGATGATGCGAATGTAATGCACAGTGTAGATGCGTTGCACAAGACAATTGAAGGACTGCCGAAATCAATCGAGGCTAGTTTGCAAATCAAAGGTGTATACGCGGCAAAATCAATTCTTGATGGCGAAAAACTCAATTCAACGCGTGATAGTTTTGAATCACATATCATGAAGAGCAAGACAGGCATTATCGCAACGGACCTTGTTGGCGATTTTACACCAATAAAGATTGATTTCGCACAGGTTGACAGCGGAACACTTAAATTTTTGAAAGAAAATGTGTGTGAGCGATACGGAGTATCATTAGCGATTCTGTCTGGCGAATACGATTCAGAAGATTATACAAGCTTTTATCAGAGCTGTATCGAGCCATTTATTAAGCAGTTTGAAGAGGCCTTCACCGCACACTGCTTTACTGAACGAGAAAAAGATGTAGGGCATCAAGTGCGATGCTATTTTCTTATGCTGCAGAGGCTGACACCGCAAGACAGCATCAGCCTTGCTACACTCGCAACGAACACAGGGCTAATGTATCTTGACGAAATTAGAACAGAGCTCTTTGGCCTTGAACCGTTGCCAGATGGTGAAGGACACACAAGGATGCAATCACTTAATTTTGTTGATACTGATAATGCAGCAGATTATCAAGTTGGGAAAGGGAATGAATAATGAGCAAGCCGAAATTTGAAAGAAGAATGATGGAGATTAGAGCGACCGATGAAGAGGGAATGAAGATTGAGGGACGCGCCATCGTATTTAATTCACCACAGACATATCAGTTTGGAGATGAAGAGTATACAGAAATAATTGCACCGGGCGCACTAGACAACACGGATATGCGTGATGTGCCGCTTAGATACAATCACCATGATGAATTCCTTATCATGGCAAGAACGAGAAACAAGAGCCTTGAGCTCATCAAGAGCCATGAGGGGCTGGATATCGTTTCAGAGTTAATTGATACATCATCTAACAGAGATGTATATACATCAATTAAGAGTGGGCTGCTAGACAAAATGAGCTTCGCTTTTACAACTCGCAAAGGAACAGACAAATGGGAGTATGTTGAAGAGGGCGACAAGCTCAAAATAACCAGAACTATCACGGACATCGAAAAGCTCTATGATGTGAGCGTTGTAGATGTGCCATTTTATGATAGCACCTCAATTTATGCGAGGAGCTTTGAATTGCTGGATAGCGAGAAGAAGAGCCGCATGGATGATGCGAATGATTTTGAATTGAGGAAAAAGAAGTTAGAACTTGAAGCAATGTATAAGATGATCTAATTAAGGAGAAAAGCAATGAAGACATTAAAAGAACTACTAGAGATGAGAGCTGCGAAGATTGCAGAAATCGCAGAGGCTAAAAGCGAAGAAGCGCTGAACGAAATTAAGCTAGAACTCAAGAAGCTTGATGCGCAGATTGAAGAGGCTAGAAAGCTAGAAGAGAAGAAACCAGAGGAGAAGGCCGCAGAAGAGAGATCTAGTGCAAAGCCAGAAATCGTGAAGACAAATCACGATGCAGAGAAGGTGGAGCAGAAGGGCATTGACCTCGATAAGCTAGTTGCTGAAATCAGAAGCGGAAAGCCAACTGTAATTTCAGCAGAGGCACAGAGAGAGATTCAGAAGAGAGCAATTGCATCTTCTTCCACGCAGAAGCCGACAGCATACAAGGGAACACTAGAGGAAGCACCGAACCAGGTCGCACAGGCAATTGACCTTGTTGCACACGTTCCAATGAAGGGTGCTGCAAGATACGAAGTAGCATTCGAAGTAGATGTTGCTGATGCAGATTACACCGCTGAAGCTGGAGCATACACAACAGCAGAAGGCACATTCAACACCAATGATACTGTTGCAACAAAGCTGACTGCGAAAGCTGTTGTCAATGAAGAGGTGAAGGAACTAAACACAATTGATTATCTCGATGCAATCATTAAGAATGTGCAGAAGTCACTGCGCAAGAAGGCATCGAAGGAGATTGTTATTGGCGATGGAACAACTGGGCATCTTCGCGGAATTGCAAACGCACCAGCAAAAGTTATGCCAGCAGATTATAAGTTAGATGTTAGGGCATTTGACAAGAACACACTCCGTAACATAATCATGGCATATGGCGGTGATGAGGATGTAACATCCCCACTCACACTCTTCCTTAACAAGAACACACTTAATGAGTTCCTTGCTGTTGAGCTAAAGAGCGGAGATCCAGCATACAATGTTAAGTTTGAAGGAACAGGCGGAACAATCTCCGAGGCGAAGGGCGGACTAGAAGTACCGTTCTCAATCAACAGCGGTTTCAAGGCATTCTCTGCAGAGGTAGCGGGCAAGACATTCGCTGTATACGGAGATCCACAGAAGTATGAGCTTCCAGAGTTCTCTGATATGGTAGTTGTAGAAAATGATGCAATCTACCAGGATAAGGGGCAGATTGCATTCTTCGGACATCAGCTTCTAGGCGGAGTCGTTGCTGGATACAAAGCGTTCCTGCCAATTAAGAAGCTCGCATAGTTCGAGAGGTGGAGCAGATGAATGCGAAATTAACAAGCAAAATCAAAATGCGTGTGGGCATCGTCTATTCCACACCAGAGCAAGACGAGATGATTAACAGCATGATTGAGGCGGCGCAAGTCGCCTTGATTAATGCTGGATGGCGCAAGTCTGATTTTGAAGAGGATGCGCAAAAGGGCATCAAGAATGAACAGGCGATTGAGGCGATTGCCAAAATCGTAAAAAGAAATCTGAATACAGAGGCAGACCATTCTGCGATAGATCCTATGTTGATATTCGATATCGGACAGAATCGAGGTGTATGAGATGCGAATTGATACACCACTAGAATTCTACATCGTGGATCAAGATGAATATGTTGCTGGCGATTACAATCAAACAAGATGGAAGAAGGTCGCAGAAGACAACGGAGCAACAACATACTATGCGAATTGGAGCGGTACATATGGAGCTGTTCAAGCTGCCGCCATGACAGCGGGAATTACAGAGAGTGTGAATGTGCGCATGCCGTTCGCACCAAACCTATATGAGGCTCTGGCACACAGACGAGTTGTTGTTGCGAAGAATGGTGCTGATATTCTCAAGGACGGACAGCCAGACAGATTGAATCCGAACTGTTATGAATTGTATTCAGGAGTAAATGAAAAGCAAAATCGCATGATGAATTTCATGCTGAAGAGGTATGAAGGGAAATAGCTATGTTCGCAGTTAATGGCGATTTAATTTTGAAGAAAGCGCTAGACGATGCGATCTATCCGCAAGTGAAAACTTATGCGGGTAAATTGCCAGATCTAGAATCTGCACCAAGAGAATTTTGCGTGTATTCTGTGAGCTCAATGCCATCGCAGACATATCAAGATGATGTGTTAGTTGCCGGGCAAGATAAATTAATCTTGAGATATTATCATGCGCGAAGCATGAACCTCAAAGAGGTTAGAGCTCGAGAAAGAGAAATATTAAACGCGCTAATCAATGCGGAATTCACATGCCCTGGTGGCGCATTTGAACTAGGCGACATTGACGGAATAGGCTATGACACAACAGGCTACGAACTGTTGTATTTTTCGTGGGGGTTGTAAATGAAATGCACAATGGCCAACTTCGACATCCTTGTTGATGAAATTTTGGAAGAAGCGGGCATGCAAGTTGTTAAGCTAACAGATAAAGCTGTGGACGAAGCTGCGGACCTAGTTAAGGCGAAATTAGAAAATGCGTCACCTAGCGGAGCTGGTAGTGGCGGGCATCTTGCATCGAAGTGGAAAATCAAGAAGGGCGCGCATAAAAGAATTATAACCAACACAAAGAAAGTTAGAGGAAAGGGCGGCACATCTGTGCCGCTTGTGAATATTCTTGAATATTCAACTAAACATGGGCATCCATTTGTTGATTCAACGATATCTGGATGCGCTAATGATGTTCGAAGAATATTTGAAGAAAATATTGATTTAAAGTAAAGGAGAAAAGAAAATGCCAGAACCAACAAAGCCAGAGGCTAAATATCATCTTGGACTTAAAAACGTGCACTACTATCCCGCAACATGGGATGAGAAGCTAAACAAGCTGACACTCGGAACGGGCAAGCCTTGGAGGGGAGCTGTTAGTTTAAGTGCAGATGTATCGGGCGATTCAAACTCTACATATGCAGATGATGGAACGTGGGCTATTATTGAGGCGATCCAGAAAGAAGAACTCGAACTTGAAATGTTCCAGATTCCAGAAGATTTCCAGACATCGCATCTAGGGGCAAAACGCGATACAGATGGAAATATCGTCAATGGCGATTCAGACAAGGGCAGTTATTTCGCGCTTGCGTTCGAATTCGACCAAGACACACAGGCAAGAAGATTCCTGTATTTTTACTGCAAAGCTGCGATGCCAAGCACCAGCTCTGAAACGAAGAAGGAATCGAATGAGCCAAAGCCAATAAAGATTAAAATAAAGGCAGCAGGGCTTCCGGGAATCGGAAGAAGGAAGGTATCATCGGTGCAGACAAAACCAGAAGTATATGAAGCTTGGTACACCGCACCGAAAGTGCCAACTTTTGCCTAAACAATTTAATAAAAAACTTTATTACCTCGCCAGCAAAAGCATGGCGAGGTTTTTCGCGATTTAGCACAGGAGAAGAATAATGGCTAAAAAAACAATTATCAAGAATGGAAAAGAATATCACTTCGCAGCAACAGGGGCAACACCGAGGAAGTTTAGAAATCACTTCAAGCGCGACATGCTAACGGAGCTAGCGAATATCTATAAAGACACAGACGAAGAAACGATGAAAGCGCTCCAGAATGGCGATGTAGATGTTGCAAATGTAGATATTGAGCAAGTTGATATGGGACTTATGGAAGATATGGCATACATTATGTGCATTGATGAAAAGCCAGCAACAGTTGATGAGTGGCTAGAGCAGTTTGAGCTAATGGATGGTATCGAGATTGTAACAGAGGCATTTGAACTGTGGGAAGATAGCGAGAAAACACTTGTTGAAGCTGAAGAGGCTGGAGGCAGCGAAGGCAACGAAAAAAAATAGAGAGCAGTCGCAAATTCACGACTGCTCTATTTTATTTGCGATGCACAGAAATAGGACTGAGCCAGAAGGACATTGAGGAAATGGATATAGGGCTCATTTATGACATTATGACCGAAAAAATAAACGACAACTATTACGAAGAACGGAAAGAGAAAGCACCTCCACAAGAATTCTTCGATAGATTCGCGGAAGGGTAAATGAGATGGCGAAAAAATCATTAGAAATTGAAATATCTGGAAAAAGTGTCAAATTTATCCAAGCGGTAAAGAAGGCACAGGCAGCAACACGAAGCATGCATAGCGAGATGAGCTCTGTCGATAAGCTAATGAAGAATGATCCACTCAATGCTACACTCATGAAGCAAAAAGGGCAGATTCTGAATGAACAGCTAATCGGCACGAAAAAACATCTTGCGGATTTACGAGCAAATCAAGAGAAGGTGAAAGCTGCATTCGAGCGAGGCGATATCGGAGCTGATGAATATCGCAAGTTCCAAAGAGAGATTATCGCAACGGAGCAGAAGATTGCACAACTTGAAAAAGCGCAAGCTCGGTACGTAGCTTCGCAAACAAGAATAGGGCAACTCGGAGCGAAGTATACACTGCTAGGGCAGAAGATTGAGGCTGTTGGGCAGAAGATGAAAGCGGTATCAATTGCAGCTGGAGTAGTTGCTGCAGCACTTGGCGGAGTTGCGTATAAGGCAGCAAGACAAGCTGACGATTTAAATACGTTATCAAAGCAGTACGGAATCAGCACAAAAGATTTACAAATGTACAAATCAGCTGCAGAGCTCGTTGATGTTCCAGTTGAAACACTGGCAAAATCTCACAGCAAACTGAAGAAGAATATGCTGGCAGCATCACAGTCCGCAAGTGGCTCTGCAGCAAAGGCATTTAACGCACTCGGGATAAGCGTCACAGATAGCTCTGGGCATCTGCGAAATGGCAATGCGGTGTATGACGAAGCTATTATGAAGCTTGGCAAAATGAAGAACGCAACAGAGCGAGATGCATATGCAATGGCTATCTTCGGTAAATCTGCAGCGGATCTCAATCCATTAATTCTTGATGGTGGTGAAACTTATAAGAAAGTATCTGAAATCTTCAAGAAAAATAAGCTAGAGCCAATAAGTCAGAGCGCACTAGATAGAGCAAATGCATTTAATGACCAGATAGACATCATTAAGATGGTGGCTGCTAGAGCTATTCAGACAATTGGAACTAAAATGGCAGGATATCTGCTGCCAGCTATTACAGCTGTTCAAGAAAAGTTTTCGAGCCTTGCTGGTAAAATTGCGGGACTATCTGGCGGAGCACTATCAGCAATCCTGGGCATCGCTGGCGGATTAGCTATATTTGCACCAGCAACAATCTTTGTTGGTAAATTCGCGCAAGCATTCGGAAGCTCTCTCACAACTATATCGAGGATGTTGCCGCTAGTATCGAGAGTATGGGGGTTGCTTGCAGCAAATCCTATAATTCTTGTTGTTGCGGGAATAGTAGCACTTGTTGCGATATTCGGGAAGCTTGGTGCATCTGCAGAGAATGTGGGTGCGAAGGTTGCGGCATTCGCGACTGGGCTTGCTAATAAAATTTCATCAGTAGCAACGATGATAAGTGCACATGGTCCAGAAATCGCGCAAGCTGGAATTCAAGTTTTAACTGCGGTTATCAATGGAATTGTACAAGCAGCACCAGCATTGCTCTCTGCGATAGGGCAGATGGCGCTAGCTATAGGGCAAACACTCGTTGCGAGTGCGCCTGCGATACTATCATCGATAGGCTCAATCATTGGCAATATAGGCTCGATGATTCGTGCAAACGCACCATCAATCTTCCAAGAAGGTGCTGAAATGCTCAAAAATCTCGTGCAAGGATTTGCGAATGCACTTCCGAGTATAGTGGGACATATTGCCAACGCAATAACAGGCATCGCTAATTTTGTAAAACAGAACTGGCCAACGATTATTCAGACGGGAACAGAGTTATTGATAACTCTCGGACAAGGCATAGTGCAAGCAATCCCATCTGTTGTTGCGCACATACCTCAAGTGCTGGCTGCAATCGTATCAGCGATCGTTGCGCTAGCGGGAGCATTGCTATCAGCTGGAGCACATATCATTGCAGCACTGGCGCGAGGCATCGCATCTGGATTCGGCCATGTGATATCAACAGTTGCATCGAAGGCTGCTAGAATTCCAAGCGCTATTAAAAGAGGTGTAGGCTCGTTGCTAGGAATAGGAGCACATCTCATCGAAGGGCTAAAGCAAGGAATGATGAATAAATTTAATCATCTGATTTCATGGATAGGCAACAAGGCAAGTGCGATAAAGAAGAAGATTACAAGTGTACTAGATATACACTCGCCATCAAGATTCACAATTTGGGTGGGCGAGATGATGAATGCTGGACTTATGCAAGGTGGTGAGCGCACCTTCTCAAAAGTTTTGAATTCGTATGGCGCTAATATGGATGCGTTAAAAGAACGCATGACAGTTGGGAGCTTCGATACAGGAACAATTGCAGCATCACCAATGGGCACTGGCAATCAAACTGTGGTAACACAGGTTATCCACTTTCATGAACCTGTGCAGAGTCCAATTGATACAGAGCGCGCACTGAAGAGGCAAGCTGTAATTATGGGGCTTGCAGGAAGGTAGGAAAATGAAACACATTGCTTCATTAAAAGCCATTCGCTCTGATGGCGAGGTTTTCAACTATCAATCAGATAGTTGGGAGCTTCGCGCCCTTGAAGGTTTTGATTTTCCAGAAATTGAAACCTCAAAGCAAGCAAGGGGAGTTGGTGATGGCGACATAATAACAGGACAACGAAGGGTATCGCGCGACATGAAAATTGTCGCGCGCCCACTTGATGCAGAAAATTACAATCTGCAAAGAATGCGAGCGATAGCTTTCCATAATAGCCGCATGAAATATGATTTACATATCAATTATTTAGGAACAGAACGAATCGCCAAAGATTGCCAGATAACAGCAAGCAACTTTCCGCTCGGAAATGTATACAAGATGAAAGATCTAACAATTAGATTTCTATCATCCTATGCAGACCTATTCTCCGTTGAAAGTGAACAAACGAATTTCAGCAAAAAGCAACCGCTGTGGGTATGGCCTCACGCGTATGGTGAAGGCATCATGTTGCCATTTTCAGCAGAAGAGCATACAACTGAAAAAGTTATCAATTATATTGGATCGTCACCAGCACATCCAATTATAGAAATCACTTCGACAGGGTATGCGAAAAATATCGAAATAACTGTGAATCAGAAGACGGTAATTCTGAATGTTGAGATGCGCAGTGGCGATAGAATCGAGATTGATACATCGAAATCATATGCAATTCATAACAACAAAATTCTTTCTCTTGATGTAGATAATGATCCATACGATTTCAGAAAATTCATTCTTGATTTCGGAGATAACTTCATCAAGATTGATGCAGAAGTTGGTGGCTCTGCACTTCGCACGGAAATTGAGTATGTAGGAAGGTATGATGGCTTATGATTCAATTTTATGATAAATTTATGAACCGCCTTGAAGACCTCGACTTTTTTGAAATTGCATGGAATCGTAAGTGGACAGAACCTGGTGACTTCTCCATACATCTCGCAGCGAAAGACTGGAACAAGCACGCTAAATTCGTACGCAACACAGGACGTCCCGAGACGGGTATAATCCAGAAGACCGTATATGAGGTAACAGCTCAAGGTGCGATGGTGACCGTATCAGGGTTCTTTGCTGAAAAGGCGCTGTCAGCGATTTCAATTTTAAATAACGAAAATCTAAATGTAGATATGTACGCATCAACTAGCATAGAAACTTTGTTAAACACCTATGCTGGTGGGTACGATCCGGAAGACTATAGATTTGCCCCCGGAGATTTACCACCATTAATTGGTGGAATTGCCTTTGATGAGAACATAGATTGGCTAAATAAAATCTCTTATTTCTTCGAAGAAGGCACAAACGGAACTCGGGTAATGTACGATGTATGTGCATTGTTTGATTGTAGCTTTTATGCAAAAATGCTGCACGCCAGCTATTCGGGCTGGGAACAGCACTATAAGGATTGGATTGAGCATATAGGTGAGCCGCAATACTTTTACAAAATTTTCCCTATACGGGGCAAGGATTTGAGAAACAAGGTAGTTTTTGGTGAAGGATGGGCGAATGTTTCTAAAATAGAATATGTATATGATGATAGCGGAGTATATCCAGGTGTTGAAGCACACCAGACTATGGACGAAATAGGTTTTAAGCGTGAGGAAAAAATAAAAACCGATAGCGGAGAGTACAAGGGGCGCATCAGAGAATTTTATATCGATGAGACAAACCGACCCAGAGACCTTGCAATTTGTCCTAGAAAAGTAATCGAGGGCAACGTTTCAGGTATTGAATTAAAGGTTGCCAATGAGTCAATAATTCGAGAACAGCTTCGAAATCAATGCAAACTTGAGATGCTTAATCATTGGAAGCAAGAAACAATTAACGTAGATGTGCTACAAAACACTTTCTATTATCTAAAAGATTACAATCTAGGCGACATATGCACGATTGTCCTTGATGATATAGAGCAGATGTTTACAGCTCGAATTATGGAAGTGAAAGAGGTGCACAGAAAGAACACTGTTGAAGTGCAGCTAGTTATGGGCACTCCGCACAAGCAAAAATATGTAGCACTCAACATTTAAGGGGGAAAAATATGATATCAATACCATTTCAGTCAAAGTTTGATGTAAATCCTAAAGGCGATAGGGCTGTTGATGATACAACAGTTAGAAGCATCGTTAAGGCGGTATGGAGCAATGGAGTGTGTCTAGTTAGTGGTGATGGCTCTGATTTACAAGTACAGCCCGCTGGTGGAATGAAGGTGAAAATTATGCCGGGAGGCTGCATAGTAGAAGGCGGCATAGGTCGTGAAGAATCGGCACGCACTATCGCAATTAGTGCAGCTCATGCATCTCTTAAGAGGATAGATAGAATCGTTGCTAGATTAGATACATCTGATAGTTTTCGTAACATTGAGATTTATAAAAAAGAGGGAACACCCTCTACAACACCCGTTGCACCAACATTGATTAGAGAAAGCAATTATTATGAAATTGCACTTGCGGATATACATATCAATGCGGGAACATCTGAAATTAGTGTTGCAAACATTTTAGATCAAAGGCCGAACAACGAATTGTGCGGATTTGTTGCACCAGCTTTCCCGATTAATTTTGGACTAGAAGCCATGACCTCAAGATGGCAGAGCATACTAGAAGGGGCAATTGATGGCACTGCAGCTGGGAAGTTGCAGAACAGCATCAACGAGCTCCAGAAAGAGTTACAGAAAGAATTGCAGAAATTAAAGGCATCAACGGATGATGTTAAGATTGATAACATTAATGCAGAGAATGAGCTTGCTTCGTTCTTCGGAACATCAATAAGAGCATAAGGGGGTGAGATAATATGATAAGTGTTTTAAAAACATTGATTGAAATCAAGAAGATGTTAGCAACGGTTGAAACTAGAAAATTGTTGTGGAGCAATCCAAGACCAAATTCAGAATTTTCGTCGCAGTCGCTATCAATAGATGGAAATTTTGATGAGTACATCATAGAGTGGAGCGACTACATGGGTGAAAATGCCCGTTCTAGTTTAAGTTTGAAAAAAGGCGAATCCGTCAAATTCTGTGCACCATCGATTGGTGGCGGTGGCACAAATTTCTGGACGAATGGAAGGACAGTTGCAAGCTCTGGGAGTGGTAGCTCTCATAGAATAACTTTTGGAGCTGGAACATACAAATCCCAAGGCAACACGTCAGTAGCAACAACAAATGCTGCAATGATCCCAGTGAGGATATATGGCATCAAGAAGCTTGGCAGTTAAATCTAACACCGCATCTGCGGTGTGTTTTTATGAAAGGAAAAAAGCGATGAAACCAGAATTTATCGGAAGCCTGATAATCGGCCTAACGATGTTAATCGGCTTAATTTCCGCATTGAATAATTATGTGGGAAAGCCAGTTAATGAGTTGAACGCATCAATCAAGGCTCTCAATGTGAGAATTGAGAATCTTGCAGCAGATGTAACAAGTGTTGAATGTGCAGTAAAAGAGCAAGAGGCCCACGATAGAGAGTCGCATTCTCGGATGTGGGACAAGCACAACCAACACGACGATCGTTTAAACGACCATGAAAAGAGAATTACACATCTCGAACACAGGAAGGAGAATTAAAGCATGAGTATAGAAGTTATTTCAAAAATGTATATTCCGTTAGTTCTAGTATTTTGCCTTTGCATAGGGTACATTCTAAAAAAATTTATGCCGACTGACAACAAAATAATTCCAACGGTGCTTTTTGCCATCGGAATGGCATGCGGTGTTATTTGTCTAGGCGTTAGCTTCGAAGCAATTGTGAAGGGTGGCGTTACAGGACTGGCAGCAACAGGCTTCCACCAGATGTTCAAACAGTTAATTGAAGGCTCAAAAAAAGATGATTCAAAAGAATTTAAAATGCCAGTGCCAGCAGATGAAAATAAAAATATAAATGAAGAGGCTATTGCAGAAAATTTAAAAAGAGCAGAGGTGTTAAGCGATGGGGAAGAGGGAACAAATAATCAATACCGCCATTAGATATAATGGCATGGCATTCAAGGGCGGGTCACACCGCACCTTGATTGATGTTTTCAACAAATATAAACCAGACGGTGCACCAATGACATACACCGCCAATTTTTGCGCTGCATGCGCATCAGCAGTGGCATACATATGCGGCCTTGGCGATGCTTATCCATGCTCGTACAATGTTGGAACGATTGTGAGGAAAGCGCAGCAAATGGGCATCTGGGTTGAAAACGACAATTTCACACCATCACCAGGAGACTGGATAATCTATGATTGGAATGATGATGGAAGAGGCGACAACACCAGAGGCGCTAGCCACGTTGGAATTGTCGTATCAGTTAGCTCTGGGATGATTAATGTGTTCGAATTCAACATCGGAAATCGCCACACGACAGGATATAGAAGAGTAGCCATCAATGGGCGATTTATTCGAGGCTTTGTGCATCCAAATTTCCAAACAACAGGATGGATTCAAGATAACAACGGATGGTGGTATAAGAAATCAGATGGTAGTTATTTCAAGAGCACATGGCAGCAACTTGATGGCGAATGGTATTATTTCAACGAATCTGGATATGCAGTAACAGGCTGGCAGCAGATTAGCGGCAAGTGGTACTATTTCGGATCGAACTGCAAGATGCAAACAGGGTGGCAATCAATCAATGATAAATGGTACTTCCTAGATCCGACAGAAGGCAGCATGTACGGAAACGGGGTGCATATGATTGAGGGGAAAAATTATCTCTTCAATACAAGCGGAGCAATGCAGACAGGCTGGCAAATGATTGATGGCGAATGGCAGCATTTTGAATCTGATGGCGCTCGTACAGAGAAGGGCATCGTGAAGGGCGATAAAATTTACATCATCAAAGATGGAAAGCTAGTCACAAATGATGATGTTGAAGTACGAGCGAATGAGCAAGGGGAAATCTCTGTGAAGTAAAAGAGGGTAAAATGAACAAGCTAATTGATGGCATAAACTTCATCTTGATTAATGCACAAGTAGGCATTGAGCTAGGTGCAACAGGATGGAGCTTTTTCTAAACAAGACAAAAGAGAAGCCGCGTGCTTCTCTTTTTTTATTGCAAATTTTTTTAAAAATATTAATAAAACTATTGACATATACGGCAATGCGTGTTAATATAATTACAGAAAGGAGGTAGAAAGATGAGAAAGAAAAAAAGCAGCAACAAGGCTGAAATGCTTAACCTCATCACTGCAACTATCAATTTGATAGCGTCCATAGCTACATTGATTATAGCAATAAGATATGGTTAAGGCAAGGGGGATAACACAATCCCCCGCTCATCTAAAAAAAGATAAAATGAAGATATTAGCAATAACATTAAGTAGCATAGCGATTGTATTATCAATCTGTTCTATCATTGTTACTTTAAAAAGGAGATAGCTATAATGGAACTAAAGGAAATGCGAAAGCTTCTTGGATTATCACAATCAGCATTTGGCAAAAGATACAACATACCTGTAAGGACAATTCAAGATTGGGAGAGTGGTCGTAGAAAAGCCCCCATATTTGTTCTTGAATTATTAGAAAGAGCAGTCGTTGAAGACTCAAAAGCTGAAACATATTAATTATGTATTTACGATGAAAAGAGAGACGATTAAGTCTCTCTTTTTTATTGCAAAATTGACCTCCTATTGTGATAATAGTGAAGAAGAGCGAGCCAGTCGCAGGCCCGCTCTTTTTTATTTCTTTAACTCTTCAACCTTTTCGCTCACTAGCAACTCTATGT
>ERZ773272.254-NODE-254-length-21946-cov-54.057695_pt1 | contig 21946 bp, 15 predicted proteins | sample MGYA00511891_ERZ773272 | MGnify/ENA primary metagenome ERZ773272 (study PRJEB29015, sample SAMEA2738150) | human oral metagenome | biome: human oral; feature: human-associated habitat; material: saliva | place: China | collected 2198 ...
AGGGCGCGGCCCAGGGCACGGACCGGGCGTGCCACCTCGGGGTCGGCGAGCGCGGCGGGGTCCGGGTTTTCGAACTCGCTTTCGCGTACTTCCAGGGCGAGCGCACCCTGGCCGGGGGCGGGCAGCATGCGGGTGGGGTCCATGTACTCGGTGATGAGTTCTCCCTTGCCCAGGCGCTTCAGACCGGAGACGGCGAGCACCACGGCGTCGCAGTCGCCGCTGCGTTCGGTGCCTACACCGTGGTCGGCGCGTTCGGAGGTTTCGGTGTTCTGGCGGAGTACGACCTGCTTGCCGGCGTGCTCTTCAAGGCCCTTCACGCGCCCGATGCGGGTGCCCACGTTACCGCGAATGTCCACGATTTCAAGGTCGGGGCGCAGGGCGCGCAGCTGGGCGGCGCGGCGGGGTGAGCCAGTGCCCACGCGGGAGCCGGTGGGCAGGGTGTCGAGGGTCAGGCCGTCGCGTGCTACGAGGGCGTCGCGGGGGTCTTCACGCTTGAGGGTTGCGGCGATAACCAGACCGGGGCAGGGCGCGGAGGGCAGGTCCTTGAGGGAGTGTACTGCCATGTCCACGCGGTTTTCGTCGGAGGCGTTCTCACCGTCGAGCAGACGCTGACGCAGCGCCGCCGCGAATACGCCGGTGCCGCCGAGGGTTGCCAGGGGTCCGGTGAGCACGTCACCTTCGGTTTTGACGGTGCGCAGGGTGAAGTCCACGACCTCGGCATCTGCGGCGCCGTGGTGTGCCTGGTGTTCGGTGTAGAGGGAGGTGACGGTTTCAGCAGCAATACGACTTTGGGTCAGGGCGAGAGCAGACCCGCGGGTGCCCAAGATGTACTCGTGATGGCTCATATCTCTCCTTATCGGTGATGTGTGTGATAGCCCGTAGGCACGTGCGCTCCGACCCGCCCGCGCACCCCGTTTAGGGGGTGTTGGGGCGAGCCGGAGCTACAGGGGTGGTGTTAGTGGGAGCAACATCCGCCGGAGCCGCAGCCACCGGAGCGACGGGCAGAGGTTTCAGCAGCGGTTGCGGCAGAGGTGGCGTCCTCCGAAACGGCGGGCGCGTATTCTGCAACCACCGGCTTCGGCGCGCCACGACCGGGCTTGCAGCAGTCCGGTTCGCACTCGTCGAACCAGCCATACTGACCGCTCGCGCTCGGGGCTAAGACGCTCTCACGTTCGGGGCGCAGGTCGGCTGAAACACCGTTCTCCACGCGCTCCTCAATCAGGCGGCGCAGCGACTCAACGTACGCCGGATGCGTGCCGGGGGTGGGGGTGCGCACAGCGACCACGCCCAGGCGCTCGCAGGTGTCCAGCGCCTCGGTGTCCAGGTCCCACTTGACTTCCATGTGGTCGGAGACAAACCCGAGGGGCACCAGCACGACGCCTTCCACGGGGGCTTCGCCGTCCTCCGCCGGGTTGGCGGGGGTGGGTAGCGCCTCCAGGGCATCGTTGACGTCCGGTTCGAGCCACGGCATGGACGGCGGGCCGGAACGGGACTGGTACACCAGCTCCCACTCGACGTTCTGCAGAAGCTCCGGAGCCTCATCACGAACCAGCGAAAGCACGGCGCGAGCGACCTGCAGGTGCTTCTCCACGTAGGCGGAGCCGCCCTCGTAGTTCACGCCGCGCGGGCCTGCCTCGTTCGCCGCGGAGGTCGGCACCGAGTGGGTGCAGAACATGATACGCAGACGCGGGTTGAGCGAGCCGCTATCGCGTGCGGCAAGCTGCTCACGCACCGTGGCGAGCCCGTCCTTCAGCCCGTCAGCGAAAGCGCGGGAGAAGCCGGGCACGTCAAAGAACTGACGAATCTTGCCCACGTGCACGCGACCTTCCAGCCCGAGCTGCTCGATCGCCACACCGTAGTCTTCACGGTACTGGCGGCAGCTTGAGTAGCCGGGGTAGGCGCTGGTCGCCAGTACGAGCACGTTGCGGTGGCCGTTCTCGTAGGCTTCGGCGAGTACATCCTTCACGTAGGGCTTCCAGTTGCGGTTCGCCCAGGTGATTGGGATGTGCGGGCCGCGTTCGGCGAGCGCCTGCTGCAGTGCGGCGAGCAGGGCACGGTTCTGCTCGTTAATGGGCGAGACGCCGCCGTTGGCGCGGTAGTGGGTGGCGACCTCTTCGAGGCGCTCATCCGGGATACCGCGGCCAGCGGTTACGTTGCGCAGGAACGGGATGACGTCCTCCTGCCCCTCGGGGCCACCGAAGGAGGAGAGAATCACCAGGTCGTAGGGGCGCGTCTCTTCGGCGCGTTCACGGGTGATGCTGCGTTCGCTTCGGTAGTCGCCGAGGGTCTGCTCGTTGAGCGCGGCGGGGCCGTTGGAGGCGGTGTTCGCCGGGTCGGTGCGGTTGGGTACCACGTTGTCCGGCAGGAGCGTGCCGTTGAGGGTTACGCCGTTGTTCGGCTGATGGCTCACGCCAGAACCTCTGCCACTTCGTCTGCGCCGATGCGGCGGCCGGTGTAGAAGGGGGTTTCCTCGCGCACGTGCAGGCGTGCTTCGGTGTTGCGGAAGTGGCGCATCATGTCGACGAGGTCAACGAGCTGGGGTGCTTCGAGGGCGAGGACCCATTCGTAGTCGTTCATGCCGAAGGTTGCCACGGTGTTTGCCAGAATCTGCGGGAAGTCGATTGCCTTCATACCGTGGTTCTTGAGCATTTCTGCGCGGCGTTCGGGGTTCATGTAGTACCAGTCGTAGGAGCGTACGAAGGGGTAGACGCAGACCCATGCTTCGGGTGCCTTGCCGCGTGCGTAGGCGGGTGCGTGGTTGCGGGTGAATTCTGCTTCGCGGTGTACGCCCATGGTGGACCAGACGATGGTGGTGCCTGCGAAGAGTGCGGTGCGGCGGATCTTGCGGACTGCTGCCTGCAGCTTTTCGGGGCTCTCGCCGTGGGTCCAGATCATGATGTCTGCGTTGTCGCGCATTGCGGAGACGTCGTAGATGCCGCGCAGGGTCACGCCGTCGGCTGCGAGCTGCTCGGCGACCTTCTCGAATTCTGCGCGTGCTTCGTCGGTGTTTGCTTCTGCGGGGCGTGCGCCGGAGCGTGCGAACACGGTGTAGAGGGCGTAGTGCAGGGTTTCGCCTTCTTCGCGGCCGCGGCGGTTTTCGTCAGCTGCGGAGTGCTGGACTGCGTAGCCCTTGGGTGCGCCGCCGTAGCCGTGGCCGGGGTGGGTGTAGCTGCCCTGGCCCTGTGCACCGTGTGCGCCGCCGTGGCCGTGTGCTGCGTGATCGTGAGACATTGTGTGTTCCTTTCTTCAGCGAGGGTTCGCTGTGCTGGAGGCGCGGCTTCCGTAGCTGCGCGTTTTCTCAATTTTTGGCTTTGTTGTTGGCTGAGCTGAGTTGTTGGCTGAGCTTCTGCCGTTGCGGTGCCGTCTACTTCGCGGTTGCGACCTTCGGGGAGGTGATGCCTTCCCAGTCTTGCGCGGCGTGGTAGATCAGCTGGTCCATCTGCTCGTAGGTGTCTTTGACGGTGAGGACTAGGCCGGAGCCTGCCGCCCAGGAGCCGACGGTGCTGAGGGTGCCCAGTTCGCTGGCGCGGTCGCGGAAATCCTGCACGCGCTTGCGGTGGCCGGGGGTGGAGGCGGGCAGTACGCCGCGCCAACGCACCACGTCCGCGTCGATGAGGTTGCTGTGGGTGAGGGCGACGCCCATCATGCGGGTGGCATCGCGCAGGGCGAGGGTGATGAGCTGCTCGTCGGCGAGTGCGACTTCGGAGAATCGGGAGTCTTCGCCGCCGCGGCCGTAAGAGAGGCGTACGACGTGGCGGCCGGGTCCTGCTGCGTCGGCGACCCACTGCCACTTGGCGGTGGCGTGGGTGAGGGCCTTGGCGCGGACGGCGGTTGCTTCTTCGGAGACGAGCAGACCGGTGCCGCGCGGGTGCTTGTTCAAATCGGGTGCGTCAACGACGAGGGTGACGAGAGCGACTTCGGGGCCGGGTTCCAGGGCGGGTAGCGCGGTGGAGACGTGCGGGCCAATGAGTCGGGCTACGGTCGGGCCGTCAGTGGCGACTACCAGGTAGTCGGCGTAGAGGGGGGTGTTTTCGCCATCGGTGGTGTGGCGCTGGATGATGAACCACTGGCCGGTGGATTCGTCGCGGTCTACGGCGATGACGTCGAATCCGGTGACGATGCGAACACCGGCGGCGTAGAGCTCCTCGACGAGGCGTTCGGAGAGCTGGTTCATGCCGCCGATGATACCTGCCACCTGAGAGCCTGCCGGTGCTGCTGAGCGGAAGGCTGCCGCTGCTGCGGAGAGGGAGCGGTGCTTGTGCAGTGCCGCGCGCAGGCCGGGGATGGTGGCATCCACGTCGAGTTTGTCGGGGTGGGTGGAGTACACGCCGGAGACGACGGGGGCGACGAGGTTGTCGAGCACTTTCTGACCCATGCGGATGCGCACGAGCTCGCCGAGGGTCTTTGCGTTTTCGCCGGCGGAGACGGGCAGGAACTTGTCCACCTGGGCGCGGCGCAGGCCGCTCTTGCCGATGACGGGAATGAGGGACTTGTCGTTGACGTTGCCGGGGATGCCCATGATGCCGGTGCTGGGGGTGCGGCGGGCGCCTTGCGGCAGGTACAGCCAGGAGCCGTAGGAGTTGGGGGTGACGATCTGGTCGCCCAGGCCGAGTTCTTTGACGAGGTCGCTGACGATGGGGCTGCGGGTTGCGAAGGATTCGGCGCCGGAGTCTAGGAGCAGGCCGCCGACTTCGTGGGCGCCGACGGCACCGCCGAGGTGGTGGCGCTGTTCGAGCAGGGTGACGCGCATACCGGCTGCGGCGAGGCGGCGTGCGGAGATGAGGCCGGAGGGGCCGCCACCGATAACGATGGCGGTGGGCACCTTTTCCTTGCGGGTGAATGCTCGTGCGGTCTGGGGCGCGTTGGAGGAGGGCGCGGTGGAGGAGCTGGCCTGCGTGGTCCGGTGCGGTGCCTGGTTGGTGTGCTGGCCCATGGTGGTTCTCCTTTGGTCTGTCAGCGGGTCTGCCCTGTGGTGTTGGCTTTATCAGCGGGCGCGGTGGTTGTTTTGGGAGGCGGTGCCCCGCGGCGCTGATATGTGGTTAGCCCCGCGGATCTGTTGCCTTAGCGTGTGCCTGAGCGTGCCGTTTTCTCGTGGATATATGCCACGAGGTCGGTGAGCACCTGCGGGTCGGTGGTCGGGGGTACGCCGTGGCCGAGGTTGACCACGTGCGAGGGGGCGGCGTTGCCTTCGGCAAGCACTTCGTCCACGTGTGCGTAGAGGTTTTCGCTGCCTGCGGCGAGCAGTGCCGGGTCGATGTTGCCCTGCAGGGGTACGGCGCCGTTGAGCAGGGTGTTCGCTGCGGACAGCGGCAGGCGATAGTCCACGCCGATGACGTCTGCGCCGGCTTCGTGCATGGCGGGCAGCAGGGCGGTGGTGCCGGTGCCGAAGTGGATGCGCGGCACACCGTATTCGCGCACCATGTCGAGGGCGGTTGCGGAGTGTGCCTGCACGTAGCGGCGGTAGTCGCCTTCGCCGAGGGAGCCTGCCCAGGAGTCGAAGAGCTGCACGGCGGATGCGCCCGCCTCGATTTGTGCGCGCAGGAACTGGCCTGCGGTGCGCGATGCCCAGGCGGCGAGTTCGTGCCAGGCGGCGGGGTCGGCGTGCATCATGGTGCGCGGGCGCAGGTGGTCGCGGGAGGGGCCGCCTTCGACCATGTAGGCGGCGACGGTGAAGGGGGCTCCGGCAAAGCCGATGAGCGGGGTGTCGCCGAGCATTTCTACGGTGGCGGCGACGGCTTCGCGGATGGGGTCGAGGTCGCTGTCTTTGAGTTCGGGCAGGGCGCGCACCTCGTCGAGGGTGCGTACGGGCTGGTCGAGTACGGGGCCCTTACCGGGCACGATGTCGACGTTGACGCCCGCGAGCTTCATGGGGATGACGATGTCGGAGAAGAAGATGCCGGCGTCGACCTTGTGGCGGCGGACGGGCTGCACGGTGATTTCTGCGGCGAGCTCGGGGGTGAGGCATGCGTCAAGCATGGGGATGCCTTCGCGTACCTGGCGGTATTCGGGCAGGGAGCGGCCTGCCTGGCGCATGAACCAGACGGGTCGGTGGCTGGAGGGGCGGCCGGTGAGGGCGCGGAGCATGGGCGAGTCGGCGGTGGTGCCTGCGCGCAGGGGGTGGTTGGCGGGTAGGTGTGCGAGCTGCTCGTCGGTGAGCAGGGGTCGCTGGGCGTCGGTGGGGTGTGCGGGCAGGGAGGGTGCCTGTGCGGTGCCCTGTGCCGACGCGGGGCCCTTTTCCGATGCGGGGGTGGTGTGCTGGTTTTCGCTCATAGTGTCTAGTGTGACAGGTTTATGAGGGCGTTTTTACGACACTATGTCATGGCGACTTTTACCTAAAGGTGGCTTCCTTAGTGGTGAGGGACACCTTAGTTCACACCCGTTAGGCTCCTGCTTGCCATCTGTTTGCGCCCGTTTACGCGGAGATTTGCGCGGCGAATACGCAAGTGAAGCACCAAATGCACCCCTTCGCATTCCGGTGAGCTCTCCCCTACCTGCGCTTTTGAATTGCCACCAGCACCCCGGCAGCACCCCAACAACACCCCGGCGGATACCCCCGCCTCCTGTCCACTATGTGGCACCACTAAGCCATGTGGAGCCGTGAACTTAGGTTCTGTGAGCTTTACAGGGGCTTAGTCGGCGTGGTTATGATTAATCCCTAGATGAGTACTTATGCATTTGTGGCATCGCACCACACCGTTGATCTGACCACCGTCGCTGCGTTGAGCGCCGGTGCCTCCGGCGTACCCGATGTTCTGGCGAGCGATATGGCGCGTCAGCTGGGCGTGAAGGGTGCAGTCGTTCTTGCCACCTGTAACCGTCTTGAAATGTATGTTCAGCTACACGTATCCGCCCATGTGCCCATGGTTCGTGAGCTGATTGTCGACTCTATTGCGCGCGCCTCCGGGCTGGATACGGAACTGGTCAATTCCAGCTTCGACGTGTACGCCGATGACGAGGCCGCACGCCACCTGCTGACGGTCGCCTCCGGCTTGGAATCTGCCGTGGTTGGCGAGCGTGAAATCGCCGGTCAGGTGCGCCGCGCCCTGGCTGCCGCGCAGGCGAAGGCTCAGGAGGAGGGCGTGACTCTTCCCGGCGAGCTGGTTCAGCTATTTGAACATGCGGCGCATACCGCTCGTCAGGTGGGTCAGCATACGGCGCTTGGCGCTCAGGGCCGCTCGATTGTGTCTGTTGCCCTGGATCTTGCGGATGAGGTTGCCGAAAAGGATTGGTCGACCCGCCGCGCCCTGATTTTTGGTACGGGTGCTTACGCGGGCGCGACCATTGCGGCTCTGCGCGAGCGCGGTTGCACCGATATTTGGGTCAATTCCCGTTCTGGTCGTGCCGCCGAGTTCGCGGCAAAGCGCGAGGTTTCTGCGGTGCCGGTGGACGGCATGGAGCAGGCTATGGCTTCTGCCGACGTCATTATTGGTTGCTCCGGCGGTTCCGATCCGCTGCTTCCCGAGCAGATTCCGGGCGGCCACCACACGATTCTTGACCTTGCTCTTTCACGTGACTTTGATCCGTCGGTCGCTGACCTGCCGAATGTTGAGCTGATTACGCTCGAGTCGGTGCGCCTTGCCGCCCCCGAGGAGACCGAGGAATCCGTGGCGACGGCTACGCGCATTGTGGAGTCTGAGCTGGCGGCGTTCCTGTCTCGTCAGCGTTCCCGCACGATTGACTCCGCGATTGTTGCGCTGCGCTCGCACACTATGGATGTGCTGGATTCTGAGCTGGAGAAGGTACGTAACCAGTTTGGTTGCGGTGCGGCGACGGAGCAGTTCGAGCTGGCGATGCGCCGCATGGTGAAGTCCCTGCTGCACACCCCGACAGTGCGCGCCAAGAAGCTGGCGTCGGAGGGCCGCGCAGAGGATTACGTGCAGGCGCTGGAGACTCTCTACGGCATTCAGGTGGAGGAGTCTTAGGAGTCTCTCCCTCCCCTCTTCCCGGCATTTTTCGCGCGCATTTTCACGCATCCGGCGGCGAGTATTTTATTAGCCTATTTTATTAGCCCCGGGCGAAGTACCGCCCGTTCACGGTGCCGATGGGCGCATTCGCGCTAGAGTAGATGCTAGATAAGATAGTTCCCATACCCGGCGCACGTTTGGCTGCGCCGGACTATTCTGCGAGGAGACTCATGGAAATCAAGATTGGCATTCGCCACATTGCTCGTGAAATCGTTGTTGAGACCAGTGAGGCTAAGGAAATCCTCATGGAGAAGGTCTCGAAGGCTATTGAGGATGGCTCGCTGCTGCAGATTATGGATGATAAGGGCAACACCACCCTGATTTCTGGCGCTCAGATTGGCTACGTTGAGCTGGGCTCCGACGCTAAGCGTCACGTTGGTTTCGGTATCGGCGCCTAATTACTTCGGTAGCTACTTCCCCCTTTAGCTTGAGCTTCCCCCGCATCCGTCATGATGCGTAACCGCGCTTTATGCGCCGTGTGCGTGCGCTGTATGCGCCGTACGGTTACGCCGTGCCGGATGCGGGGGTTTGCGTTTTAAACCGCCCGTGCGAAAACCTCGCGGCACCCGGTTCTGGGGCGGTATATCGCCCATCACGGGCGCACACCACAACCGGTCGGGGGTGCGCCGGAAGCAAATCCGGGTTAATATTGAGGGGTTAAGTGAATGACCGGTCGTACCCCTTTCAAGACCCCGAGGCTGCACCGCCTTCTCATCATGAATGAACCATGAGTATTAACCATGCGTGCAGGCGGCGTCTCGGTAAGAATTTCCCGTGTAAGAATTTCCCGCGGCCGGCTTTCGACGCCCGCCCGTCACCGCCTCCACCGTTGGGGCGCTGGCTGGTGCACCCCCGTTCTGGGGAGAAACACACCCCGAACAGGGGTAGAAAGATACGGTCCAGTGACTGAAACGAACACGCAGGAAACCACTCAGACTGCAAAGTCCTTCGCCGACTTCGGCGTTCGCCAGGATATTAGCGACGCCCTCGCGGCGGTTGGCATTACCTCCCCCTTCCCCATCCAGGAGCTGACTCTTCCCGTGGCTCTGTCTGGCCAGGACATCATTGGTCAGGCGAAGACCGGTACCGGTAAGACCCTCGGCTTCGGTCTGCCCACCATTCAGCGTGTGGTCGGCCGCGACGATGAGGGTTGGGCTGATTTGGAGTACCCCGGCGCACCTCAGGCGCTGATTCTGGTTCCGACCCGTGAGCTTGCTATTCAGGTGGGTGAGGACCTGGCGATTGCTGCGAAGCTGCGCAACGCCCGCGTCGCCACCCTGTACGGCGGTGTGCCGATTGAGCCTCAGGCGGAGCTGCTGCGCCGCGGCCTGGAGGTTGCGGTGGGTACCCCCGGCCGCATTATCGACCTGTACCAGCAGGGCTTCCTGAACCTGAAGCAGGTTAAGATCGTGGTCCTCGATGAGGCTGACGAGATGCTGGATTTGGGTTTCCAGCCGTCGGTTGAGAAGATCCTCAGCTACCTGCCCGAGGACCGCCAGACCATGCTGTTCTCCGCAACCATGCCCGGCCCGGTCATTGCGATGGCACGCCAGTACATGACCAAGCCCATGCGCATTAGCGCCGCCGACCCCGAGGACGCCTCGAAGACTAAGGCGTCAATCCGCCAGGTCGTCTACCGTGCACACCACCTGGACAAGGACGAGATGATCGGCCGCATTCTGCGCGCTACCGGCCGCGGCCGTACCGTCATCTTCACCAAGACCAAGCGTGATGCTGCCCGCGTGGCGGAGGAGCTGGTGAACCGTGGCTTCGCTGCCGCTCCCCTGCACGGTGACCTGAACCAGGTTGCGCGTGAGCAGGCGCTGAAGGCGTTCCGCTCCGGCAAGGTCGATATTCTGGTTGCGACCGACGTGGCGGCTCGCGGTATTGACGTTGAAGACGTGACCCACGTGATTAACCACCGCGTGCCTGAGGATGAGAAGACCTACCTGCACCGTACCGGCCGTACCGGTCGTGCGGGCAATGAGGGTACCGCTGTGACCCTGGTTGACTGGGATGACCTGCCGCGCTGGAAGGTCATTAACGACGCCCTGGAGCTGGGTGTTCCCGAGCCGGTTGAAACCTACTCTTCCTCTGAGCACCTGTTCTACGACCTGAACATTCCGCTTGGCACCAAGGGCCGTCTGCCGCGTGAGGAGCGTGTGGCTGAGGGCATGGGCGATGAGTTCTTTGAGAGCGCCCGTGATTCTCGTGATGGCCGCCCGGCACGTTCTCGCGGTGGCCGCGACGGTGGTCGTTCTGGCGGTCGTGACGGTGAGAAGGGTTCGCGCCGTTCCCGCGGTTCCCGTGACGGTGGCCGTGAGGGCCGCGGCGAGCGCCGTAGCCGCTCCGAGGGCCGCAAGCGCACTGAACGTTCCGACCGTGCAGAGCGTACCGAGCAGGGCGCATCCGAGCGTACCGAACGTTCTTCTGAGCGTACTGAGCGTGCGCCTCGTCAGCGTCGCCGTACCCGCCGCTTTGAGGGTCAGCCCGTGGAGGGTGAGGGCCGCCGCCGTACCCGCCGCCGCTCTGAGGGCTCGCGTGCTGAGGGTTCTCGCGGTAAGGGCCGTGGCGCTGACCGTGCTGGTTCTGAAGGCTAGGGCCGGGGTTGGGTATTTCAGCATCCCCGGCGCCCGCCGCGTCCTCCCCTGCCGCTGAGTCGCCCCGCCCGGATTCGACTGTTTTCGATCCGCAGGGCCCGTCGCTGCTGGTGCAGGCAGATAACCTGGAGTATCTGCGTGAGCTGCCCGACGGTGCGTTCACCGTGATTTACATTGATCCGCCGTTCAATACGGGTAAGAAGCAGACGCGCCGCACGTTGAGCGCGGAGGCTTCTGAGAAGGGTGACCGCACCGGTTTTAAGGGCAAGAGCTATTCGAGTACCCTGCAGACTCTGGCGAGCTATAACGACTCGTTCGAGGATTATTGGGCGTTCCTAGCGCCGCGTATTGAGCAGGCGCATCGTCTGCTTGCGCAGGACGGCACCTTGTACCTGCACCTGGATTGGCGTGAGGTTCATTATGTGAAGATTATGTGCGACATGATTTTTGGTCGTGAGAACTTCATTAATGAGCTGATTTGGGCTTATGACTACGGTGCGAAGTCTACGCGCCGCTGGCCGACGAAGCACGACAATATTTTGGTGTACGCGAAGGATCACCGCAGCTATTACTTCAATACTGCGGAGGTTGATCGTGAACCGTATATGGCTCCCGGTTTGGTGACTGAGGAGAAGGCTTCTCGCGGTAAGCTCCCTACGGACGTGTGGTGGCATACTATTGTGTCGCCGACGGGTAAGGAGAAGACGGGTTATCCCACGCAGAAGCCTACGGGTTTGTTGCGTCGTATGATTGCGGCGAGTTCCCGCCCCGGTGATTGGGTGTTGGATTTCTTTGCCGGTTCTGGTTCTACGGGTGCGGCGGCGGCTCAGCTGGGTCGTAAGTTCGTGTGTGTGGATCAGAATCCGCCGGCTATTGAGGTGATGGCTAAGCGCCTGGGCGTGGATCCGGTGTCGTTCGCTGAGTATCGCGGTGTGCCGCGTGGGGCGAGTGTGTTGTTCACGCCGAAGCGTACGGTGGGTGTTCGTGGCGGTACGAGTCGTGATGCGTTGACGGCGGCGAGCCGTCATGCGCTGAAGGCTGTGTTGGATACGCTCACGGAGACTACGCAGCCGGTTGAGGGTGCGTCGTGCCGGTTTGTGCGTCACCGTTCGATGGATGCGGTGGATAAGAAGATGCGTATTGATGGTCGTGATGAGTTGCGTCGTCAGCGTCAGCATCAGGCGCGGGCTAAGGCTCGTGCGGCGCGGGCGGCTGCTCAGCGGGATGCGGTTGCTGCGGGTGCTGTGTTGCAACATCATGCTTCGCGTGAGAGCGTCTAGGCTGTCTTGTCTACGCGTTCAGGAGAGCACGTGTTAAGAGTGTGGGGCGGGTTCCTAATCAAGGAATCCGCCCCACACTCTTTTGCGTTGCCCTAGTGTTCTGTTCTAAAGTGCTTTCTCTTTATAAATGCTTTAGATGCGCTTCGAGTATCAGCTATGCGCAACAGCTCAATAGCCTGTATATGAGTGGCTTGAATTGTCATGCATCGAACCACAGTTCGTCAACAGTCGCAACGTCGCTAGGTAAATACGTTCGGCCATCCTCAGTAAATTTCAGTCAGGCATATGCCCGATGTAACTCTGAACTGTAGGGGAGGCTGTGGCGATATTCCTGCCAAAGGGATTCCAAAATTGTGCTTTGTATTTCTTTTTAGTTTTAATTTAATGTTAAAAATCTTTAAAGTAATAGATTTTATAGGCTTCATTAATATGTTGAGGAAAATTGAAATATTTACATGAAACTTGAAACGAATTTATGTAAAAATCATAAATTTTCTTGCAAAGAGAAGAAAAAGCGATACACACTAGAGGTATCTTCTGCAGCGCAGCACGGTGCTACGTGCAGAAGATAGCCGCCCACTAACGTCACTTCATCGTGATGAAGGGCGAATAATTCACTCACCTCTAGGAGACATCGATGTCTGAATATCATGCGCCATCACGGCGCGCCCTTTTGGCAGGAGGAGCTCTTGCCGCAACCGCTGCAGGAGTCTCAGCTTTCTCCCCAGCCCATGCGGAGCAAGCAAATAAGCCTGAGGAGTTTATGACTCCTGCCCCGGAATGGGTAGAGAATCCAACGAAGCGGCTAGACGAGTTCCGTACGCGTCTGCAATACCTCACGTACACTACCGAAGCGAGGGCACGCACAGTCCATAATCTTGCGAAGAACGGCCTTCACGTTAATGTTCTGGATTACTGCATAGACCCCACGGGTGTAGAAGACTGCACCGATCAGCTGAATATGCTGGCGGAGCGGCTCTATTGGCTCGGCGGAGGGTCAATTGAGCTACCTGCCGGTATTTACAAAGTGTCGTACCCCTTCATTGATTTGGTCGATAAGGTGGAGTTTTTCGGCCATGGAATGTCTACCCGAATTATTGCGACGTCCACAGATAAGCTTGATGATGCAGTTCGTAAAAATCGAGATGAATGTTTCGGTGTTTTCCATACGGGAACTTATCGAGAGCGGGCATCTATGAAGGTGACAGATAACCGTCCGATGCGCTTCGGAGTGCGTGACATGTGGATTCGCACAAGTACCCAGAAAGGACATATCAACGTACAGCAGCTTACGGATAATATGCATGCTGGTCGGCCACTGGGCAACGTTGCAGGGGTTATTCTGCATACTGAGTTTACGGGTAAGCCCAATGACCCTGAAGCAGTCCCTTCCCTCTCTAACCTAGAAATTTGGGATGTAGATATGGGTGTTGCGATTTTGGGGCTTCATGACCGCGGTATGAAAGTCGATAAAATCCGTGTCCGCAAGTCTTTGCGCCAAGGTTTGCTGGTTGGCAAACCTGTCGGTCATCCGTTACGCCGCAAAGATGACAATAATTCTGGCGGTGCAGATAATAAGTTCCTTACAGTAGATATCTCTGATGCCAATCTTTCAAATAAAAACTACGCCGGAATTGAAATCTACGCCTCACAATGTAAATTCTTTGGGTCAACCAGCTGGTACAACCGTCGCTCTATACAAAAAAATTCTATCTACGTAACGCGGAAAAAGGACCAGTCCGACGATCAATATACTGCCAAGGCCGGTGCTGGATGGTATGTCGCCGGAACGCGTAACCTCTTTCAAGGATGCACGGCTCAAGAGAATGGCGGCCACGGATGGTTCGCCCTAATGCCGCGGAATAACTATGTAGGCTGTATCGGTGAATCCTCCAGCTGGCACGACGCAGTCTCAAAGCCAGCACATAACCACGAGGCAGCAAACTGGTATATCAGCTCATGGGCTAGCGACTGCACTTTCACAGGAGTACGCTCAGACAACCCCTATGAAGATAGTGATAAGCCAGAGGATAAATTTTCACTTGATACGGCGCTTGCATCACTATGGGGGTTCTACATTGAAGGAGGAGCCGGACGCCTTAACATCATCGGGGCAAATGCTTTCGACGCCTGTCATCAATCTAGTAAGCAACGTACTAGTGACCAGATAAAATTGCTGACAAATAACTGGATCCTACGCGTTGATAAACCGCTATATAAGTATGCCAGAATTGAAGTTAATCACTACTCATATAATCTTGGAATTAAAGAGGAAGAAAATCCTGATAAGAAGCTCTCCATAACCGTATAAGAGCGAAAAATAGCTGTGCCCCGCATTTATTATGCGGGGCACTATGATTACTTGTCGAATGCTCCCAGAGAGTCAGCGACTCGCAAAGCCGAAAAAGCTAAATCGTATTCTGCGAAGGTGAACCAGCTATTTTTCCCTGATTGTGCACTGAAATTCATTCCGAATCGAACATTATAATATTCGTCAATATATCCTTCTTTCTCTAAAGAAATCTTTTGGGTAATCCACAAATAAGCCTTATGCAGCTCTGAGCCGTAAGGCATATTGGGCCATTCTTTATCCCAGGGGTCGTTCCATGCTTCCCTGTGATATTCAGGGACATTCACGTCCGGCTTACCAGCCAAACGGTACAGCATGAGCACAATCGTGGAATCGCCGGCAGGGGTATCGTAATGGAAATTCCCATCACTCCAACCCCACGTAATACCCCGCTCACGAGCCCACATCACCACAGGAAAACGCGGATCATCAGTCTTAATATCACCATACGGAGACTGCCCCGGAAGATTCTTCACCTCAGGAGAACCCGACAGACGATACAAATACTCCACAAACTGCCCGCGAGATATAACTGGAGATTTAATAAATAACTCGTGTTTTTGATATTCAGTAATGAGACCAGCACACTCAGCCCAGTCGAATACAAGTTCCTTTGCTAGAGCCGTATTTGCCATATAACGGAAAAGAGCCCTATCAGTGCAGGTTACTGCAGGTTCGTTTGGCTGTGCGATAGGTGTAGCCTGACGGGGCTTGACCGACCCAATGGCATACGCCGGCACGCTACCGCACACCATGGCGCCAGCCAAGAGCACAGCGCAGCCAGCCTGGACGGCCCGCTTCGTAGGACGGGCGAATAATTGTCGAAGCATCATAGCTCCTTCAAAATAGGGGGGGCACAATCTTTGTGCACCCTCATGAGTGGAACGTTCTCAGCGTATCAAAAATCCTAACCTTCAGGTAGAGATTTAAAGAATATGCAATGAGGTGAAAATAAAAGAGTGTGGGGCGGGTTCCTAATCGGGAACCCGCCCCACACTCTTTTGTCTTACTCCTGGTCTTACTACCGGGTTGCCAGCTGCTCGCGGATACGCGCCACCGTTACCGCATCCGTCGTATTCTCACCCAGCAGGTTCGGCTTACCCGCGCCGTGATAATCACTCGAACCCGTCACCAGCACCTCACGGCCCGCCGCGCGCTGACCCTCAATGAACTCCAGCAGACGCGCACGGTCCTGAACCGAATTCTCACGGTGATACACCTCCACACCCGCCAGGCCAGCCTCCACCATCAAACCCAGGTACTCCAGGCTCAACGCAGGCCCACGCATCGTACTCATCGGATGCGCAATCACCGGCACGCCCCCAGCCTCACGCACCAGACGCACCGCCTCCAACGGGTCCAGCGCCTGCTGCGGCACATAGTAGGGGCTACCCGTGTACAGCAGCTTCGCAAAAGCCTCAGAACGATCAGCAACCACGCCAGCAGCAACCAGCGCATCAGCAATATGGGGGCGGCCCACCGCCGCGTTCCCCTCCCCCACTTGCGCCAACACGTCATCCCAGGTCAGCGGGTAGTCGGCGGCAAGGCGGTCCACAATAGCCTGCGCACGGCCCGCACGGCTGGCACGAATCGCCTCCACACGGCGCGCAAGCTCCGAATCCACCGGGTCAAAACCATAAGCGAGCAGGTGAATAGTCTTCGTGCGTGCGCGGCCCTCATCATCGGTGTAACGGTACCGGCAGGAGAACTCGGCACCCGGCAGAAAATCCAGACCGTGCTCATCCGCCAGCTGAGCCGCCTGCGCCCAACCAGCCGTCGTATCGTGATCAGTCAGCGCGAAACCCGCCAACCCGGCGCGAGCAATCAGCGGCACCAGCTCGGTCAGGCTCTGCGTGCCGTCAGAAATAGCGGAGTGAATATGCAGATCGTAGCGCCCGGCACGGTTCAGGTTTTCAGGCGCTCCCGATTCAGCGGGCTGCGGTACCTGCTGCGCAGTATTTTGCGGTGCACTATTTCGGTGTTCTGTCTGCGTCATCTTCTCTCCTTCCCCGCCCCCGCTAGTTCGTCGCCACCTCAGCGGGGTTTTAAGGCATGTCATCTACTCTTCTGATTCAACCCTACCAATATCGGCGGCGCAATATCAGGCACCCGGTCGCAAGTCAAAGATATATTCTGCCCCACCGTGCCCCCTCTTATGGTCAAAAGCGCTAAAACACCTGCCCACCTGTGGCGAAGGCGATATGATTAACCCATGACTGAGAACAATGAGAAGAGCACCGAAGCTCAGAAGACTGACCACCGCAGCACCCCTAAGGCGTCTGCGTTCACCGAATTCATTGCCGCAAACTGGGCACCTGCCGAAGATGACGGCTACACCCGCGAGCCCGTGGCAGACTACGCCGCTGAGCGCCGCGCCAAGATTTCCAAGGCATTCCCCGGCGAGCGCCTCGTCCTGCCCGCAGGCCCGCTGAAGGTCCGCTCCAACGACTGCGACTACCGCTTCCGCCCCCACTCGGCGTTTGCGCACCAGACCGGTCTGGGCATCGACCACGAGCCCGACGCTGTGCTGATCTTCGAGCCCGTTGAAGAGGGTACCGGCGACAACGGCTCCAACCACGAGGTCACCCTGTACTTCCGTCCGCTGGCTGGCCGCGACACCGCAGAGTTCTACGCGGATGCACGCTACGGCGAGTTCTGGGTTGGCCCCCGCCCGACCCTGAAGGAGTTCTCCGAGCGTTACGGTCTGCGTACCCGCGACCTGTCCGAGCTTGAGGTTGCTATCACCAAGAACGCCGGCAACCAGGGCCTGGGTGGCGTGAACATCCGCCTGGTCCGCAACGTTGACCCGGCTGTTGACGCGCTGGTTGACACTTCCCGTTACAACACCGGCGTGGAGCTGGAGCAGGCTGACAAGCTGGACTCCGAGCTGGCTGTGGCGCTCTCTGAGGCTCGCCTGATTAAGGACGCTATCGAGGTTGAGAACCTGCAGCGTTCCGTTGACATGACCGTCAAGGGCTTCGAAGAGGTCATTCGTGAACTGCCGAAGGCTAAGGAGCACCACCGCGGTGAGCGCGTCGTTGAGACTGCGTTCTTCTCCGTGGCACGTACCGACGGTAACGACCTGGGCTACGACACCATCGCAGCATGCGGTAACAACGCAACCATCCTGCACTGGATCCGTAACAACGGCACCGTCGATGACGGCAAGCTGCTGCTGCTGGACGCAGGCGTTGAGGACGACACCCTGTACACCGCAGACGTGACCCGCACCTTCCCCGTGAACGGTAAGTTCACTGAGGTTCAGGCAAAGGTCTACAACGCTGTGCTGGAGGCTGCTGACGCCGCGTTCGCTGTGGCTAAGCCGGGCCGTAAGTTCCACGAACTGCACGACGCCGCGATGGAGGTTCTGGCTCACCGTCTGGAAGAGTGGGGCCTGCTGCCGGTTTCTGCCGAGGTTTCCCTCACCATTGAGGGCGGTCAGCACCGCCGCTGGATGCCGCACGGCACCAGCCACCACCTGGGCCTGGACGTGCACGACTGCGCGCAGGCGAAGGCTGAACTGTACATGTGGGCTGAGCTGGAGCCGGGCATGGTCTTCACGATTGAGCCGGCGCTGTACTTCAAGGAAGAGGACATGTCCATTCCCGAGGAGTACCGCGGTATCGGTATCCGCCTTGAGGACGACGTGCTCTGCACCGAGGACGGCAACGTGAACCTCTCCGCTGCACTGCCGCGCACCGTTGAGGGCATCGAGGAGTGGATGGCGAAGCTGGCGAAGTAAGCCTGACTCTTCACGCCACTAACACCGGTTAGTGCCGGTTGTATGTGCATAGCGAAAGCCCCTCACCGATTCGTTCGGTGAGGGGCTTTTCGCGTATCTTCTACGCTGCGTATCTCCTATGCCTGTTTCCCGCCGTGATGGGCTGCTACCGCCGTTGCGGGTTCGGTTATTCGGAGTCCTTCGAGGAATTACCGTGCAGGCCCTGCGGTCGCGGGGTCGGACGCTGTGGCTTGGGCTGAATCAGCTTCGCGTATTCTTCCGGGTCATCCACGCGCAGACCGTACCGCTGAGCCGGGCGCTTCTGCGTATCTGACTTCTGAGCGGTCGCCTGGCCGGTACTTGCCTGTTCGGCAGACTGTGCGGGCTGAGTGGACTGTGCAGCCTGTGCGGACTGGGCGGGCTGAGCGGGGGCAACCGGTGCCGGCATGTTCTGCGCCGCACTCTGAGCCACCGCGTTCTGCGCGGTCGTATCACGCTCAGGCAGGTTCTGGTTCGGCGCCGGCTGGCTACCGGCCTGCGCACGGTACGAAGGAGCCTTCGGCGCACCGGTCGGAACCGGCGCACCATTCATCGAGACGGTGCTCTGAGCCGCACGCGCCTGCGAAGCCTCCGGGGCAGCCGCCGCACGCGCAGCCGCAACCGCCGCCGAGAAGCGAGGGTGCGCGCCCAGCACGCGACGCGCATCCTGAGCGTACTCCGGCAGAGCGTACATCACGGTACGCGAGGGGATCGCCTCGGTACGCATAGGGTAACGAACACCCCTGCCACGGCGCAGGATGAACATCTGCCACAGCACAAACACCACCACCGACAGCGGCACGTACTTTAGCGCCACCGACGTAAAAGAGTCACCGGTCAGCGTCAACAGCACCGAAAACACCAGGCCCATCGACGCACCCTGAATCGCCGAAGAAATCAGGGCACGACCATAACCGGGCTGTACCGGATACTCCACCTGGCGGATACCGTCATTGACCAGGTACAGCGCCGTAACCGGATAATCCTGCTCGCTGAGCACATCAAAAGCGGCGAGCGCATCATCGTGACGAACGAAGGAGGCGATCGCCTCACCGGCGGGCAGGGGCTTGCCCTGAGCCTGCGCCAGCCGCGAGGCCAGATATGAAGAAGGCGGGGTCGAGGGAATATTCGGCAGGTTAGAAGTCATGGCTCCTATTCTACCGCCCACCCCACCCCTGGACTCGGTGGGCAGTCAGCCCCTCTACAGGCGTAGCGAACACCTGTTCAATTCGGCTTCTCAAAGTGCGAATCCCCGCGGCGGAGCGTACCCTAGAGAGGTGAGCAATTCGAAGTTCAGCACCCCCAGCAAGATTTACATTGCCCGCCTTTTGGGCCTCGACGTTTTTGACCCCTTCGGTGACCGCCTCGGCCGTCTCCGAGATGTCGTCGTGCTCAAACGCGGCCTGGGCGCATCCATTGCGGGTGCCCGCCCCGCCAAGGGCAGCGAACCCATTGTTGTCGGCATCATCGTTGAGGTGCTCGGCAAGAAACGCGTGTTCATGCCCATGACCCGTGTGCGAAGTATCGACGCTTCACAGATCATTTCAACCGGCCTGGTGAACCTGCGCCGCTTTGAACAGCGCAACTCTGAGACTCTCATCGTCGGCGAGCTCTTTGACCGCCGCGTGCGCCTGCTCGACGGCAGCGGCGACGCCGTCATTGAGGACGTCGCCATTGAGCAGCGCCGCAACGGCGACTGGGGCGTGACCGAGCTGTTCGTTTCCCGCGTCAACTCCGGCTCCAGCACGTGGCGCCGCCGCTCCAAGGAGACCCTCATTGTCGACTGGGACGAGGCGGTGCTCTCCACCGACGTGGAACCGCAGGCGGCAACCGCGTTCGTCGCTAACCACGAGAACTCCAAGCCCGCCGACCTTGCGGACGCTATCCACGAGATGAGCGATAAGCGCATGGTCGAAATCGCCGCCGAACTACAGGATGAGCGCCTCGCGGACGTTCTGCAGGAGCTGCCCGCCGAGGACCAGGTGCAGATTCTGTCGCACCTGGACGATGAGCGTGCCGCGCAGGTCCTCGAAGAGATGGAACCGGACGATGCCGCCGACCTTCTCATCGAGCTGGACGACGCCCAGCGTGAGAAGCTGCTCGAACTCATGGAACCCGACGAAGCAGACGATGTGCGTCGACTGCTCGAATACGATGAGGGTACCGCCGGTTCGCTCATGAACCCGGTGCCGATCATCCTCTCCCCCGAGGCAACCGTCGCGGAGGCGCTCGCGCACATCCGCGCCGAGGAGATCCCTCCGGCGATGGCGGCTGCCGTCATGGTGACCCGCCCGCCCCTGGAAACGCCGACCGGCAAGTACCTGGGTCTGGTGCACATGCAGAAGCTGCTGCGTGTGCCGCCGAGCGAGCCGATTGGTCACATCCTCGATACCGACACTGAGCCTGTCTCTGACCAGGCAAGTTTGGAAGAGCTGGCACGCGTGCTGGCAACCTACGACCTGACCATCGTTCCCATTGTGAACGAATCGCACCGCCTGGTAGGCGCAGTGACCATCGACGACGTGCTCGATGCGCTCCTGCCCGAAGACTGGCGAACTTACGATGATGGAACTCCCGTACGAAAGGTAGGACGACGCTTTGGCTGAATCGAACCGCCGCGACGCAAACCGTACCGAAGAGAACCCCCGCATCGATAAGGCGCGCATTCTCAAAGACCGCCTGGAGAAGAAGTACGCTGAACGCAACCGCGAGCGCGGCGACTCCCGCCCGCAGCGTAGCGACTCGCAGCTGAGCACCCCCGGCGCCCGCAAGCCGAAGCTGTTCACGAGCCCCAACCCGGACGCTTTCGGCCGCATGACTGAGGCGTTCGCACGCTACATGGGCACCCCGCAGTTCCTGATGTGGATGACCATTTTCTGTGGCGTGTGGCTTGCCTGGAACTCCCTGGCGCCGGAGGAGATGCAGTTCGACCCGCGTAGCCTGAACTTCACCCTGCTGACCCTGATGCTGTCCCTGCAGGCTTCTTACGCTGCTCCCCTGCTGCTGTTGGCGCAGAACCGTCAGGATGACCGCGACCGCGTGGTGGCTTCTGAGGACCGTAAGCGCGACCAGCAGAACCTGGAGGAGACCCAGTACCTGACCCGCGAGATTGCTTCGCTGCGTATTGCTCTGCGTGAGGTTGCGACCCGTGACTTCGTCCGTAGCGAGCTGCGTGACATTCTTGAGGAGCTACAGAACATTGCGCAGGAGCAGGAGCGTCACGCCGAGCAGCTGCAGGACATCAGTGAGGACATTGAGGACCTGGAGGAGGCTATCGACGATATCGATATCTCCGAGGGTGAGGAGAAGGACGCTGAGGAGCAGGGCTCTGATACCCAGAACTCTGAGGACCAGAGCTCTGAGGGCTCCGAGAACGGTACCAAGCAGGCCTCTGACAAGGCTGAACGCTCCGCGAAGGACTCCGCCCAGACCCCCCACCGCGGCGAGGATCCCCACCGCGGCGATTTGAGCCAGCCTCAGAGCCGCGAATCCCAGCAGGCACAGCAGCAGGCAGAGCGCACCCGTGAGGGAGGCGCCCGTGACCGCTAATTCTTCCCTGCAGGATGCGCTCTACGCGACACTTTCCCGCGTCGAGGACCCCGAACTGCGCCGCCCCATTACGGAGCTGGGCATGGTTGAGACTGCGCTCGTGCATCCTGAACTGGATGAGCGCGGTGAGCCGATTCCCGGTCGCCACTGGGCTGAGGTCACGGTGTTGCTCACCATTGAGGGTTGCCCGCTGAAGAACACCATAGAGCAGCAGGTTCGTGACGCCGCCGCCACCGTTGAGGGCATTGAGCGTGTGCAGCTGCAGGTGGGTGCGATGAACCCGCAGCAGCGTTCCGCCCTGCGTTCGATGCTCAAGCCGGAGCGTTCCAACCCGTTCACCGCCCCCGGTTCGCTGACCCGCGTGTTCGGCGTGGTGTCCGGTAAGGGTGGCGTGGGTAAGTCCTCCATGACCGCGAATCTTGCCGCGGCGTTCGCTTCGCGCG
>ERZ773272.259-NODE-259-length-21878-cov-5.230949_pt1 | contig 21878 bp, 16 predicted proteins | sample MGYA00511891_ERZ773272 | MGnify/ENA primary metagenome ERZ773272 (study PRJEB29015, sample SAMEA2738150) | human oral metagenome | biome: human oral; feature: human-associated habitat; material: saliva | place: China | collected 2198 ...
AGCGGCGGCAGCGTAACCCCAGAATACAGCCCGTTGCAGGCGCATGGTGGTAAGTGCGTAATACAAAATTACGGCGGCGGCATTCAGGGCCCCGCCCCCTACCAGCACCACCAATTCCAGGCGGTAACCGGAAATGTCTTGGCCAAAGAATAGATTCAAGATGGGCACGCCAATAGTTACCGTAGCTAAAGCCACAATGGCGAAAGCCCCCACTGTGGCCAGCAGACCTCGGCGCACAATAGCGCTAAAACCACCCCAATTATTTTCCACCCAGTAGGTGGCCATGCGCGTCAGCAGCGGCCTAAACACCAGTAGGGAAAGCATATTGATAGCCACCGCCGGCATGTAGATGATGGCGAAGTAGCCTTGGGCGGTGAAATCCATGAAGTACTTGATGCCATAACGCGGGGCGTTAGACAGGTACATGGCTGTAAATGACGCCAAAAACAGGGGAGCGCATTCAATCAAGAGACGCTTAATAGCCGCCCAATTCCAACTGGGGGTGATACCAAAACTGGCGCGCGCACCGGGGTAGAAGGCCACCACTAGCGCCACCACTGATACCGCCAGGGAAACTAGGGAAGCGATAAACAGCGAATCGGTTAGCACCACCAGCAGGCAGAAAACCGCCATGGTGGTGAAAATACGCCAAAATGAGGCGCGCGCCCCTAAATCTAGGCGCCCTTCACGCTGAAACTCGCTGTAAAAAACATCCTCATAGGCGTCAAAAACCCGCAGCAAAGCAATCGCAATAACCAGCCCCACACTGGTGCTCAACCCGCTAGAAACCAGCGAGTAGATCACGATGCCAGCAATCATGGCGGCCACGGTAAGGATGCGGGTGGCCAGGTAGATGGGGAAATTGAACTCGCGGCGCACATCGGTGACGTGGAAGGTACGCACCTCATACATGCCCAGGGTCTGCCACTGCTGACCAATAGCAATGGCTAGTGAGAACACTCCGCCTGCGGCCACGCCGGCGCTATGGGTAACCACCGCCAGCATGATCACAATAGAAAATGAGCTGATCAGGCTGGAGGCGGTGTTCCAAAAATAGTCGCGGCTAAGCTGCGAAGCGCTCACTGGGGATCCCGGCTGTGGCTACCGTCTTCGTTAAAGTGCCAGCCGCCAAACTCTAGCCGGTAGGGGCGGTGGCCTACGCGCTGCTGGGGCGGGGGAGGAGTCATATAGTCGCCAAAACCGCGCTTAAGCCAAGTGTCATAGTTAGCCGGCAGTTTAATGGTCAGGTGCTCAAATGGCAGCTCAACCGTGTTTTTAAGCTCTGCTGCCGGCAGTGACCACTGCTGGGGGTTGCGGGTGGAGAAATCTGCCAGCCAAGTCTTGGCCCCGGCCTGCTTTTCGTAGCTGCGGGCAGCGCGTTCCCAGTGCTTAATGAGTTTGGCTTGGCTTAGACGGGCAGTTTTAAGGCCTGTGTGTACTGTGCGCATAGCTAGTTGCACGGCCTTATCCACGCCGCCGCTTAAACCTGTGGAGGCGGTGGCACTACCGCGCAGGTACAGGGCCCGCGACCACACCCAGGTGCGGGCGCATTGAGCTTTAAAAGCCCGCTGGTTGGCTGGGCGTGCATCAAGCGGGAAAATGTCCACCCCGATAGGCATCTCAAAGTCACGCCCGGCAGCTGCCTGCGAGATGAACTTGGTGCCTTTAAGCCCAAGTACGGCCACAGTGCCAGGGTAGTTGGCGTGGCTGTGGTGGCTTAGTAGCTCAAAGTCTTCACCCAGTAGGGCTGGGGCTTGGGCCAGTAGCTTTTCGTAGTCGGCGCGCGCCATGCACACGTCGGCGTCGTCGTCCCAAGGGATAAAGCCCTGGTGACGTACCGCGCCAATGGCAGTGCCCCCGTAGGCCGCGTAGTTTAGCCCCAGCTGGTTGCATACCCGGTCAAGCTCACCTAGCACATAGGTGGTGGCTAGCTGCACCTGGCGCAAACTGGCTAGGTCTAGGCCCTCATCTGGGTCAATAGCGCTGCTAGCAGCACCCTCAGTGCCGACGTCGGCGCCGGCTTTGCGCCCACCTTGCCCGCCGGCTGCGGGGCTGGTAGCCGCACCAGGGGAGTCCTTTAAACCAATACCGGTTACCTGCGGGTAGGGCAGTAGATCCGTGTAGGGGCCAAAATCCACGATGCGCGGGATGTGACCGATACGCGCCTCGGGCGGGGGCAGCTGCATATAGTCGCCGTAGCCGCGTCGCAGCCAGGCATCATACTGGGCTGGCAGCTGCACGGTGATGTCCTCAAAGGGCACTCGCACGGTTGGCAGCAGCTCGGAGTTGGTGATAATCCAGTTTTCCGGGTCGCGCATAGTGAAGTCAGCCATGCGCGTGGTGGGGGTGTGCTCCCAGGCCCGCACAGCTTTTTCCCAACGCCGCTGCAAGGTTTGCGGCGAGAGCTTAGTGGCTTTAAGAGCCCAGTTAGCGCCGGTGGTGGCAGTGTAAATGAGCTGCTTTTTAGTGCCGCTAATGCCGGGCAGGAAAGGCTTAGCAGTGCCGTGTAGGAACAGCAGACGTCCCCACAGCCAAGAGGCCCTAGCCATGCGCTTAAAAGCAACCGGATCAGCTGGAATATTGTCTACCGGCAGCACGTCGATAAAGAAAGGCATCCGGTAGTCGCTGTCCACCGCGAAGTCAGGAATCAGCAGGGTGTCTTTAAGCACCATCTTGGTGAACATGAACGGGAAGTTAACCACTGTACGCGTGTTGTGTAGCGCAAAGCGTTCATCTATAACCTGGGGGGCCAGGCTTAAGAACCGTTCATAGTCACTGCGCCGCATAAGCACATCCACGTCGTCGTCCCAAGGGATAAAGCCCTGGTGACGCACCGCGCCAATGGCGGTGCCTCCATAGACGGCGTAAGGAATCTCCAGCTTGGTGCATACACGGTCAAACTCAGCCAAAATTTCTTTCAGCAGGGCGTGAATATTGTCTAGGAGCTGCTGGTCGCTCATAGGTTTCCTAACTTGCAGGTGGGCGATACAGCGATTCTAGCGGCTTTGACGCTTGAAAGAAGTCAGCTCACGCCAGTTTTCGGTGGCCGCCAGCACAGTGCCAACCAAAATCACTACGCACAGCACGATTTGTACAGGCGCGGGCACGATCGACTGCAAAAGGAAGGCAAACAGCACTGCCCAAGCCGAGTAGGAAATGTTAAGCGCCATGGCCCGCGCGGCCCCCAGCAGGTCAATGGCCTTGTAATAGAACAGATAGGAGGCGGTGCCGGCGGCGGCAGCCAAAGCTACCAGTCCCATGGCGCCAGGGCTGGTTAAAGCCTGCCCAGTGCTGCTTAAAGCCCCACCTAACGGCACCACTAACACCAGGTAGGTTAGCCCCGAGGTGGTTTCGCGGATCTGCAGGGCCGTCTCATTGTCGACGGCGTCGTCGCGCATCCCCCAAGCCAAAATCACGGCTTCACAGCCCCAGCCGGCCACAGCCGCCAGTGCGCCCAGCACACCCCAAAGCGCGGAGCCAGAAACACTGGTGGAGGTGTAGCTGGTAGCAATAATGGCGCCAATAGCTACGGCCAGGGCGATCACCTGACGCGGACGCATCCGTTCTTTAAGCACTAGCACTGCCAGGGCCGTGCCCAAAGCCGGGTAGAAGGTGGAGATGATGGCGGTGTAACCGGCGCCGATCTGGTCAATAGCCAGCAGGTAACCGCTCATACCGATAGGCCCGCCCAGCAGCGCGGCCACCATAACCGCGCGGCCACTACGCGTGTGCACTGCTCGCCAAGTGTCCTTTAGACGCCCGCGCACAGCCATAAAGATCAGCAGGATCAGAGCGCAGATAGCGTCGTGTAAGGCCGCTGAAACTAGGGAGGCATGGGCGTCGGTGGCGAAGGGGTTAAGCGCCAGCGCAAGAGCCAAAATGACGGTGTCTAGGCCCCACAGGGCACCTGAACCAATTCCGTAACGCATGGTTTACTCCTGTTTGTTGCGTTCTTGTTGCGCTGGTTTTAGCGGTTCGCGCTGGTTTGATCCGGCGTGGCGACGGCGTCGCTGGCAGCCTCGGCTTGGGCGACCTGGGCAGAAGCCGCGTCTTGGCTGGCGGCCTGCTCATAGGCGGCTAGTACCCAGTCAATGTTGTCGCTGGCGGCCTGGTAGTAGATGTAGAGCCACTGGCCGACGTCGTCGCCTTCAGCCTCCTTAACCAAAGACCACACGTACCAGCACCAACCGGCGAAAACCACGTAGGCGTAGAAGTGACGCTGCTGAGCGGCGGTGGGCTCAGCGCCCAGATAGGCGGCCAGGGCGGCGTCGGACTGGGCCCGGCTCAAACTGGCGCAAACCACCATGGTGCCAAAGTCGGCGGCCGGGTCTGACATGCCCGCATACTCCCAGTCGATCAGATCGATTTCATTGTTAGAGGCGTCGTTAGAAACCAGGAAGTTAAGCGGGAAAAAGTCATTGTGGCTGGGCACCAACTGGTAGCCATCGGCCTCAGTGAAACGCTTTAGACGCATGATCTTGTCGCGCATAACCTGATAGTCGGGCACATCAATCGGCCCAAACTGGCGCAAAATCGCCTCATACTTTAGGCCCTCAGTGACAAAGTCAAAGTGGCGCGACAGGCGCATATCACTGCTGTGCAACGTGCGGGCCATATCCATAGCCCGGGTGAGCTGGGCCGGATCGTTAACATCCAGGTTGGCGGCGTCGGGAATGAAACGTGAAATCTTCCAGCCCTTAACCGTGTCGCCGGTGATGAAGGTGTGGTCAATGCCCAGGTCACGGGCCAAATTCAGGGCCTCAAACTCAGCGGCGCGGTCCACGATCTTGTCCGTGCCCGCACCCGGGTGGCGGTAGACGTACTCCTGATCGCCCACCCTAAAGTGGCAAGACAGGTTAGTGATGCCCTGCTTAAGCGGGTAAAAATCGGTGATTTCATCAACCTGGCAGCCCAGTGTGGAGGTGATGTTGGTGAAAATATCAGAGTCGAGATTCTCCAGGAACATCGGGTCAAAAGAACGAATCTCATCTACCGAATCAAACTCGTTAATTACCCCCTCCGGGTAGGGGCGCATCACCATATTCAGCTCACGAATGTGGTCTAGGTAGATTGACTCCCACAGCTTGGGGGCAGTTTCAGGCAGGTGGTAGACACTTTCCAAAATGCGGCGGAAAGTAGCCGAAAAAGCCCGGTCGAAGTAGACGTGACCAAGCATGTACCAGGCGTTGGCGCCGCCTACGCTAGCGCCAGTAATACGTCCACCAGCGCCGGTAGTAATGCACCATTCAGCCGTGGGACCCTGGGCGTACTGGGCCGAGTAGTAGGCCTGGTAAACATAGTCTTCGAAAGGATTGACCGTGAAGTAGTCATCCGAGGAGCAAATGTAGGTGTTAGCTAGCTGCTCACGCACCAGCCACAGTGAGCCGTTATTGTTGCGGGTGGCGTAGTCAGAGTTGACCACGATTTTGACCCCGTACTTGGCGGCCAGGTAGAAGAAGTGCTCCTTCTTGTAACCCACCACTACCGTGATGTCATTAATGCCAGCTTCATGCAGCTGCTCAATTTGGCGGTCGATTAGGGCCTGGCCGCGCACACGCAAAGTACCCTTGGGGCGCTCATAGGAGATAGGGGCGAAACGCTGGGATAGGCCTGCCGCCATAATGATGGCATTATCCACCTTGTAGGGGGCCAGGGCTTGGCGACCGGCTTCAGTTAGGGCGCGCTCGCTGATGTAACCGGCGGCTTCGCATTGGCGCACGGTGGAGTTGACGCTGCCCAGGGAGATATCGGTGAGCTGGTGCAGTTCACGCTGGGTGAGGGGTTTATCTGCGTGCAGCAGGGCTCGTAAAACCTCAAATTGCAGCTGCGATAATGTGGTGGGGTTGGAGGAACTCATAACAATCCGTTCACCGTAGCGTTACTAACTTACTTGTTCGAATATATTCCTACAAGCAGTAAATGTGAACAGGGTAGGGCCTAAAAGTGTCGCATCGTACAAAGTTGTCTTGTGTTGGGCCCGCTTAGGGCCCGCTGAGGCCCGGTTAAAGTGCGGTTAGAGCCCAGTTAAAGCCTGCTAAAGCCTGCTTAGAGTCCGCTTAAAGCGCAGTTAAAGCCTGGGTGGGACTAAAAAGGCCCCGCCATTTGGCGGGGCCTAGGAGCCTAAAAGGCTGTGGCGCTAGCCGGCATTAGTAGCTTTCAGCTAAAGCCGGTTAGCTGGTGCGACGTTGATACGACGCTGATTTACTTGCCGCGCTCTAGTAGGTCTAGTAGGTACTGGCCGTAACCGGACTTAACCAGCGGCTCGGCGCGCTGACGCAGGCCGTCGTCGTCGATAAAACCGTTGCGCCAGGCGATCTCCTCGGGGCAACCCACGCTCAGACCCTGACGGGCCTGGATGGTGCGCACGAAGCTGGTGGCGTCAGCCAGGGAGTCGAAAGTACCGGTGTCTAGCCAGGCGGTGCCACGCGGCAGTGGCTCTACCTGCAGGCGGCCTTGCTCAAGGTAGGTGCGGTTAATGTCGGTGATTTCGTATTCGCCGCGCGCGCTGGGCTTGAGGTCGCGGGCGATGGAAACCACGTCATTGTCGTAGAAGTACAGGCCGGGCACAGCCCAGTTGGAGCGCGGCTTAGCCGGCTTTTCTTCAATGGATAGAGCCTTGAAGTCAGCGTCGAACTCCACCACGCCGTAATCGCTGGGGTTGGCCACCTGGTAGGCAAAGACCACACCGCCGTCGGGCTGGGTGTGGCGGCGCAGGCGCGTACCCATGCCGGGGCCGTAGAAGATGTTGTCACCCAGTACCAGAGCGGCAGACTCATTACCGATGAAGTCTGCACCAAGCACGAAAGCCTGAGCCAGGCCGTTGGGTTCTTTTTGTACGGTGTAAGACAGGTTCACGCCCAGCTGCGAGCCGTCGCCTAGCAGACGGTGGAAAGCCGGTGCGTCGTGGGGGGTAGTGATAACCAGGATTTCACTAATGCCGGCAATCATAAGAGTGCTCAGCGGGTAGTAAATCATGGGCTTGTCGTAGACGGGCACCAGCTGCTTTGAGGTGCCAAGGGTGATGGGGTTTAGTCGAGTGCCGGAACCACCGGCTAGTACGATGCCACGCATAAGTCCCATTGTTTCTTATTTGCGCTCTAAATGCACCTATTTGCCCCGGTGGGCTTGCTAAATGCAGCTAGTGGCTGGGGGTATAAGGGGTTTTGGTAAGGCGGAAAATGCTGGTTAAGGGCTTGTGTGCGCCACAAAACGGGTAGAGCGGGCCACGTTTAACTGACAATCTAGGACTTATCGGCTAGCGTAGATCTAGTCTTACACACCAGATGAAAGCAAATTTGATGGATCGACTCAGTGGTGCGGTTAAGAACTATGACTGGGGCTCCCCAAATGCTATCCCCGAGTTTTTGAATGTTCCCGCAGACGGTAAACCCTTCGGGGAGCTGTGGTTTGGCGGCCATGCTGGCGGCCCAACCCAGCTGCTCGCAGATGACGGCAGCGCATTAACCACCTCGCCTACCACCTTGGACCAGCTGGTAGCTAGCGACCCGGTGGGGGTGATGGGCGCTGATATTGTGGCGCGCTTTGGCGATCAGCTGCCTTACTTGTTTAAGGTGATTGCTCCTAACCAACCGCTGTCGCTGCAGGTGCACCCCGATATTGAGAGGGCACGCATTCGCTTTGATGATGAGGATGCAGCTGGCATTGCCATTGATGCCCCTAACCGCAATTACAAGGACCGCAACCACAAGCCGGAAATGGTACTGGCCCTGACCCGCTATGAGGCGGTCAGTGGCTTCCGTACTCCCCGCCGTGCCATTGAGGTGGTTGACGGCCTTAAGTCGCCGCTGGCTTGCGCGGTAGCGGAGTTCTTGCACGCTAACCCCACTCGTTTTGGGATTAAGAAGGCTTTTAGCTGGCTGCTTAGCCCGCAAACTCGCCCTACAGCTGAGCAGGTTGAGCAGCTGGTGGATGAGGTTTCGGCGCGAGCAGCGGCGGGGGCCTCGCCGTCTCCTCGACTTGATGCTTACATCATGGCTATGCAGGCGGCTTTCCCGGGCGACCCGGGGGTGGCGGCGGCGCTGCTATTAAACCCGGTTACTTTGAACCCGGGGGAGGCGTTGTTTGTGCCCGCAGGTGCGGTGCACGCATATATTTCTGGTTTGGCTGTGGAGATCATGTCTGCCAGTGACAATGTGTTGCGTGCGGGCTTGACTCACAAGCATGTTGATGCCCCCGAGATGTTGGCCTGCGTGGACTATGTGGCGGCCCCGCCTATGCGCCCGGCCCCAGAGTGCCTTAGCGAGCACTGCCGCGCCTATAACGTGCCGGTGGAGGATTTTGAACTGGTAGTTACCACAGTCAGCGAGGCAGATGGCTCTGTTAAGGTGCCCGGACGTGGGCCGCGCACGCTGCTAAACGTTGACGGCGAGCTAACTGTTAATGCGGGCAGTAAGAGTTTGCCGCTGCGTCGCGGTCAGGCTGTTTTTGTGCGTGCCGACGACGGCGCCGTTAACGTTAGCGGTCACGGCACCCTAGTCCAGGCTGACGTACCGTAAACCAGCTAAAGCGGCCAGCTTCGCGCCGCAAGTGCGGCGGGCTCTAAACGCTGCACTTAAATTAGGGGGCGAAAGCTTAGCTTTCGCCCCCTACGCTATGAGACGTAGTTGCCGTTTGCTTTCAAGAATTCGACTGCTTTGGCCTGAATTTTCTGAGATTTTTGGCGCAGTGCAGTCAGTTCAGATAAGTGTTTTTGTACGTATACATAGCTGGCGCTCCACTCGGTTTCATATTGCAGTTTGGTGTATCCGCTTTCTGTACGACACTTGGCATCTTGGGTAGCGACTTTTAATTCATAAGGCGATACAGGGTGTACAAAGGGATCCTTGTACTGTACTTCCCCTGAAACCCCATTGAATTTGTCGTACAGCGATTTGGAAGGTATTCCATCAGGATGCTCTGCTAAATCAGTTATCCCTAATGGTTCCATGCATTTACGCCAACGCTGGGCAGCTTCTTTAAGGCCTTCAGGTTCAGAATGCTGCGCTGAGGAAGGAGAAATTCCTCCGTCGTGTTCGATCTGCTGTGCAAGCGGTTCTTTAACTGCCTCTTGCGAGCATTTTTCTTGAGCTTGCCTCCAAGCCCGAGGTTGCTGATCCTGCTTCTTCCAGCGATCCAGGCGAGGCTGAATACTGTCTTCACGCGGAACTGAATAGCCATACTTTGCGGCTATCTTTTCGTTAAATAGCAGCCGCCCGCCGCCTGAAGCCACAATTGAGGTTCCTTGTGAGGGGCTATAAGGCTCCACTTCGTACGACAGACCCTGTTTATTCATACAAATCTGAATATAGGTTTCAGTGACCGCAACTATCATGCCGTTATTGCTGCCAACATAAGGGTCTGTAGCAAGGGCCCAAGTTTCCTGATTCTTGGTAACTAAACCATCTGGAGAAACAGTGGCAGAGATGCTTGGGGCAGATTGCTTAGAACCGATAATTCCACAACCGCAGCAGTAGATGCATAGGCATAAGCAGAAAAACGCAGCAACTGGGCGCGAAATCTTTGCGGTTTGCATGATAGTCAGCTTTCTATAAGAGTGGAAATTTTTGGGCTTCCACTGTTATTAAGCAGCTTAAATGTGACGAACGTTCGTCATACAAGAGGCATTTTCTAATATGTCGAACTTCACAATACTAGTGTTAAAGTAAATATGTAAATATATTTAATTTTGCGCATACGGGCTGGTCGGAGCCATTTTGGGTGCTAACTACCTGGGGTTATGTAAATTGAGTAGTATCTAATGTGGCTGCTAACACGATTGTCGATGGCGTTAGCGCTCTGCATTTAAGGTGGTACAGCCTTCTTGAGCTAGGATGCGGCGCACCTGCTGCGCCGGTAGTTGCGGGTCCAGTAGTAGAGCGGTGCGTCCATTTAGCCAAGCTCCCAAGGTTGCCAGCAGGGCCTGGCGGGTATCCGAAGTGGATATCGCTAATGGCGTAATCTCATTGGCGTAACTTTCTTTGCTGTTCGGGCGTGTCGTCTTGGAGTTCAGGCTCAAAGACTGGCTGGTCCTATTTGTTTGCCCGAGGTTGATAGTGGCTTGATTTGGGCTTGATGCTGTTAAAGCTGTTATCTCCTGGGGTTTTTGTGAATCGTTAATGTTCACTAATGTTTGGGCACAAAGTCCCGACTGGTCCAAAATTTGCTGGCGAGACTCAAGCTCACCATTGCTTAGCCAAGCGGGCGCGTCTGGCGCGCAGGCGATTGGTGCAAAACTGTCGGGATAAGACATCAAATCGGCGGCGCCGTCGAGAGTAAGTGGTGGCAGCGTTCCGGGCCAGCGTAGTGCCAAAGAAGCCAGGGGAGTGAGCACGCTAACTTCAGCTCCAGGATTTAAATTTTCCTCGCTGCAAGCCAGTGACAACTCTGCTTCCTGGTCACTGTCTAGTGTTAAAACGTTGCCAGCACGCCAAATTCCGGCCGCCCACACAATCGAACGCCAGTGTGGTGGTAGGGCCATGTGAACGGTTAGACTGGGGGCGCCAATCTCACTATCTAGTAGCGCGGCCACCTTCGAAGACCACATATTGACTACGTGTCCGCTCAATTCGATGCGCTCGTCAATCCCATACCAGATGACGGCCGGTTTATAAAGGTTCGATAACAAATCGAACAAACGTTCAAATGACAAGCATTTAGAGACCATGGCAAAATTAGACCAGATTCCCCCCTTCCCCCACACGCGGATCACGTCAATGATGCGTAGGTATCTAGTCCCAGCTAGACCTATGTATCCTTAGCTGACCCCAACTATGCTCATCATTACAAAACGTTAGGGCGTGTTATGTACGAGATCTTCTCGAATGGACCTATTGCCAGCAGTGGCCTCAGTGGTGAGGATGCCGCTGACAATGGCGTCGGGGTCCAGTCAACTGATGACTCCTCAAACTCTTCGCGCAAGCCAGCCATCGTATTCACCTCCATTTTCAAAAAGGGTGATATAAGCTGGCAGGCAGGCGCACCTTGCGAGGGTATGCCCGGAGATATTTTCTTCCCCGAAAAAGGCGGCTCCACTCGCGACGCTAAGAGCGTATGCAAGACCTGCAAGGTGCGACGCGAATGTTTAGAATATGCACTCGCGTATGATGAACGCTTCGGTATCTGGGGTGGCTTGTCTGAGCGCGAAAGGCGTGATATTAAGCAGAATCGATGAGTGTGCTAACGACTAAAAGCCTGACCCAAACCATTGCCATCCTGGTTACGTCGGGTGTTAGCCCGTATCTGAACCAGACTCTAACTGCGCTGGCGCTACAAACCCGCGCCCCGCAGCTAACCCTGGTAGTTAATGTTGAGGCCACCAGTGCCTCCACCGAAGATTTACAGGCACTGGCGCAAGCCTCCGGTTTAACCGCGCTAAGCCACACAGAGCTGATAAACGCCCCCGAAGCCATGAATTTTGGCCAGGCTGTAGCGCGCGCCGTCGAATTAATTGAAAGCGGACACTACCGCAGTCACGTCAACACCAACACCCCGCTTTGGCTGTGGCTGCTTCACGATGACAGTGCTCCGCAAGTTGACTGCTTAGAGAATCTACAAAGCGCCACCGCCAATGCCCGCTCGGTAGCTATGGCCGGGCCTAAACAGGTGGACTGGGATAACCCCGGCAAACTTTTAGAGGTGGGCCTGCGCGTTACCGCCAGTGCTCGCCGCGCCAATGAGATCGTGCCCGGCGAGATCGACCAGGGCCAATACGATGACCGCGTTGATGTGCTAGCTGTTGGTAGCGCCGGCGTCCTGGTGAATTACCACCCCTTCATTAAACTTGGTGGCTTTAGTGAGCACTTTGGCCCCTTCGGTGACGGCCTAGAACTGTCTAAAGTCATGCGCCTGGCTGGTTACCGCGTAATTGTGGTGCCCGAGGCCGTGATCCGCCACCGGCAAGCCAGCTATTTAGGCTTGCGTGGGGTTGGCTCCAACGACGCCGCCGCTGCAGATGCGTCAGAAGCTGACAGCGGCGCCAAGCTCGCCACAGACGCTGAGAGCGCAGGCAGCCCCGGCGACGTCGACGAAGCGCAGGCGGCAGAAACTGCGCCTGACGCAACGGGCGCGGCAGATGCTGGCGAGGCGGGCGACGTCGAAACCACTGAGCGCGCCAAGGCGGCAACCACCCCCAACCCGGAACTTTCCTTCCGTCAGCGCCGCATCGCCCAGCTGCTGAACTGGCTGCAGGTAAGCGCAGTGCCCGCACCGATTTTGGTGTGGCTGTGGATTCTTCCCCTAGGCCTAGGCCGTGGCCTGGCTCGCGCTCTGGCTGGCCAGGGACAACTGGCACGAGATGAAATCGCCTCAGCCTACTGGCTGCTAAGCCACCCGCGGGTAGTGCACGGGCTGCGCACTCGGCTTATGCGCAACGCCCGCCTGCCCAGGCGCGCCCTAAACGAGCTGTACCTGCCTGCCAGTGAAATTCGCCAGGTAAATCGCGACCAGGTGCGTCAGGTGCGCCAACAGCGTGAACGTGAACAGGCCCCCAGTGAGCTCGAAAGTCGCGAACTAGCCTTCATCGCCCGCCGTCGGCTACAGGTTTTCAGTCTGCTGCTAGTGCTTACGCTAGCAGTGGGCGGCTGGTTGCTGCGCTCAGTGGCGCTAGCAGGCGCAGTTTCTGGCCACTTCACCTTTGGTTACGACTACTCCGTGCGCGAAGGCTGGCAGTTAGTCACCAGTAACTGGTTGCCCAGCGGCGACGGCGTGGCCACCTGGCCGGTAAGTACCTTCATTCCTTTTGCACTGCTGCGCACCATCACCGCGCCCCTGGCCCTAACCAGCGCAAACCTGAACTATGTGCTGCTGGTGGCTTTCCTGCCGCTGAGCCTGCTAGGCGCCTGGGTAGCAGCCGGGGCGCTAACTCGGCGTATCGCCCTGCGCGCCTGGGCGGCGGCTGCCTGGGTGATTAACCCGCTGAGCCTGACCTACCTGATGCAGGGGCGTATTAACTCTGCGCTAGTGCACCTGCTGCTTCCCTTCGCCCTGGCTACCACACTGCGCGGCCTGGGCTGGGCGCGCCGGGAAGCGGTGGCTCCCGGAACCGTGGGCTCACGTGAACACGATGAGGACGCCACTGAAGCTGAAGCCCCCGAAACAGCCCTGCCCCTGGCCCTGGCCCGCCCGCTCAAGCGTTGGGACGTTAACTACCATGCGCTGGCCAGCGCCGCCCTGGCCTGGGCGCTAATTACCTGCCTGGCCCCGCTAGTGGGCCCGGTGGTGGTGCTAATGACCTTGCTATATGGGCTGTGGCATCACAAAGAGTGGGTGCGTTTAGGGGTTCTGGCCGCTCCCACCCTGGTGGTATTAGTCCCCACCATTGGCGCTAGTTTGTCCTTGCTGCGCAGCGGTATGCGCGGCAGTGCCCTGGCGCTTACCTGGGGACAAGCCGGTGAGCTTAACGGCCCGCGTCGCGGCCTCTACCAACTGCTGGTGGGCACCGACCTAACCCCGGCCGGCTGGGTGCTGGCTGCCTTTACCGTACTGCTGGCGCTGGCCTTGATGGTTATCGGGGCGCTTAGCGGAATGCGGGCGCTGGCCTTGGCACGACTGACCCTAACTGGTTGGGTGCTCGCCCTGGCCCTGGTGGTGTTTGCCCACCGCTTTGGGCAGACTCCCTTTGGCTTGGTCAGTTTCGCCTTCGCGCTGAGCCTGGCTGGGGCTTTGGCAAGCGCCGACGTGTTTAGCCGCGCTAAGCGTTTCACCCTGGCTCGCCCCGGCCGCACCATCACCGCCTTTAGTGCCTTAGCGATTGTGGCTGCCGGAGTAGGGGGCGTATTGACTGCCCCCCAGCTGGAGCTTGTCCAAAGCTCCACGCAGCTAAACGCGATTGGTCTAGAGTCCCAGCATTCAACCACTAAGCAGCGGGTCTTGTACCTTTCCAGCCAGGCAGATCAGCTGCGGGTGCAGTTGTGGCGTGGCGACGGCGTCCAGCTGGCTGATGTGGCTCCGGCCAGTGTCATTAACGCGGCCCGCAGCTACGACGAGGCCAACCTGGCTTTGCTCAATAGTGTTGGTGCGCTACTTAAAGGCCAGCAGTCAGGGGCTGTCGATAGCTTAGCTACCCACGGCGTCAGCCTGATTTTGCTGCAAAAAGGCCAGTCCACCGCGATCGCGGCAGATACCGCTAGCGCCCTGGACGCTACCCCGGGCCTGGAGCGTCTAGCTGATACCCCCACCGCCATGGTTTGGCGCGTTAACCCCTCCCATGCGGACCTGTCGGCGCGGGTGCATGTGCAGGGCGCAGATAATACGGTCAAAGCAGTTTCTGCCTCCATGCTTACGGCTGGAGCCCAGCTGCCGGCCAGCTCCGCTAGCCGCACCCTGATTCTTAACGAACGTGCCTCTAGCCATTGGAAAGCTAGCTTCAACGGTCAGGCTTTAACCCCCACCAAGGTGGATAAGTGGCGTCAAGCCTATGTTTTGCCCTCCCAAGCTGGACGCGTTGAAATTAAGTACGGCACTAGCGCCCCGCTGGGCCTGGCCCTGATGGTTTTTGCCGGGCTTTATGTGTTGGCAGCCGTGCCGTTTAGGAAGCAGTCATGAAGCAGCTCAAAATATTTACCCGCCCCGAGCGTCTGACCTGGAAAGGTGCCTTAGCTAGCGCTGGGGCCCTAGCCTTGACCTGCAGTGGGGGAGCGCTAGCCTGGCAAGCTAATGGCTGGTCCGTATATAAATATGCGTCCGGTATTGAGCAAACGGTTACGGTCACCAGTGCTAGTGATGATCTGATTTGCCCTGCTAGCGCCGAAAATAACCTACAGGCCCCGGCTTACACCCAGCCGGTGGGCTACACCCTAAGCGTTGGCGACATTAAACGCGCCGGCGGTAGCCAGGCCTACATTAAAGATGGCGTAGTCTCTAGCTACGACATTTCAGGCGCCACCATTAAGCTGGATCAATCCGCCTCCCGCACTAAAGTGGGTGGGGCCATGGTGGCTTACTCCGATAGTGGCGACCTGCGTTCTTTAACTGCCGGTGGCTGCGTTCAAAGCTCAGTGACAAGCTGGATTGTTGGCGGGGCCACTATTGTGGGTAGCTCTTCGACGCTGTATGTGGCTAACCCAGGTAACACCACTGTTAACGTTAAGGTCACCGCCTGGGGTGCTAGCGGCGAGATTTCCTTGCCTAGCGACGGCCAGCTGTCTATTGCTCCCGGTAAAGCCACCCAGTTGGCTTTGGAGAACTCTGCCGACGCCGACCCTCAGCTAGCTTTGCGGGTACAGGCTGAAGGTGGTCGCGTGGCCGCCTGGGTAGCCTCACAAAAGCTCGACGGCGAATCTGCGGCAGGCAGTGACATTATTACTTCTACGGCCTCGGCGGGCACTTCACTGACCATTGGGGCGCTAAGTATTGATAAGGCTGCCTCAGAAATCACCCCCCAGGCAGCTGCTGCTGATGCCGCTGCGACGCCGTCGCCCACGCCCAGCGCAGCTGCCAGCGCTAAAGCTACCCCCAGTGCTAAAGCCACTGCCAAAGTGAGTGCAAAAGCTAGCAGCGCTGCTAAAGCTACCCCCAGCGCTAAAGCAAGCGCCAAAGCTACCCCTAGTGCTACCGCTACTCCCAGTGCTACTGCGACCACCAGCGCTACTGCTACGGCAGCCGCAGCGACGCCGTCGCCCACGCCCAGCGCCAGCGCAGACAGCCTGGACCTAAGCGGGGCCCTTAATGAGCCGCGTCTGCGGGTGCTTAACCCCGGGGACAAAACCGCGCATGTGAAAGTAACCCTGCTGGGTAAAAGCGGGCCGGTACAGTTCGCGCCCGCCAGTGGCCTAAACGTTAAGGCTGGCCAAGTGGCTGACCTGCCGCTAGGCGGGCTAGCTCAGGGTACTTACGGCGTCAAAATTGACTCTGACCAGCCGGTAAGCGCCGCCGCGCTGTCTACCTCGCAGGGTAGTGAATACCCGGAGCTGTCAGGCCAGCACATCCACGATTTCACCTGGTCTCAGGCCCAAACTGGCCAAGGTGGGGTGGCTATGCTGCCGCGCCAAGACGTAACTAGCCAGCTGCTGCTAACTAACCCCTCAGCCCAGCCCAAGCAGGTCACGCTTAGCGCGATTGGCTCTAACTGGACCAGCACGCTGACCCTGCCGGCGCTATCGACCCAGGTGGCGCAGGTTCCTGAAAGTGTGCAGGCGGTTAGTGTTAGCGGCGCAGTTCCAGCTACCTTGGTTAGCCGCGAAACCTCTGGTGATCAGGCGGGCACACTGATCTCGGTGATTGACCGCATTGAAGTAACTGAAGCCACCGCCCAGCGGCGTATTCGGCTGTAGCGCTCGCTTAGTAATCAGGGTCCAGGTCTTGGGGTAAAACCCCAAGGGCCTGGGCACACTGCTCTAACAGCACGATATAAAGCACCTCTTGTAGCTGCTCAGGGCTAATGCACTGGGAACGAATAGGGCGCTGGTAGAGCACAATTCGGGCGTGCAAACCTGCTTTATGTTCAGCCGGGAAGAACCGGGCCAGGCAGGTGGCATCCTCCCAGGGGGCCGGATCTGAGGCCGGCACTGCCTCCACTGCCAGCTCAACTTGGCCAAGCTTAGGGTGGCGCTGGGAGAGCTCCCTAAAAATCTCCACTGCCACCTGATCAAACTGGGCTGAGCGAGTATTCCAGCCCGGGTGGTTGGGGCGCAGCAGGGGTAGACCCAGGTTTCGCCCGTGGCGCGCGCGTCTACGTGCGCGTTTAGCACGAGCCGCCCCACTGAAACCAGGTGAGGCGGCTACGCGTACATATAGATTACGGCGAGCAATCTGAGGGTCTTTCACGCCCTCAGTTTACTCAGCTCAGGCGCTACGGCGAGAGCGCAAAACCAGCGCGCCCGCACCAGTAGCCAACAAGGCTAGGGCAAATAGGCCAGCGGTGGCATCCAAACCGGTGATAGCCAGCTTAGAAGAGCGCACAGCACCAGTCTTAACCTTGGCGTTAGCGCTAGGCAGCTTGTCAGTTACCAACACGCCAGCGTCAACCGGGGCGGGTAGTGGTGAAGGCTTAGCGGGCACAACCGGCAGCGGCGAAAGCGGGGTCCTAGGCTCCTGCGGGATAGCGATAGCCGTGGGCTCCTGGGTGGGGGCCGCAGTAGGCGCCTGGGTAGGTTCCGCAGTGGGCTCCTGCGTGGGGGCTGCGGGCGCTGTCTCGGTGGGTGCAGGCGTGGGGGTTGCTGCCGGGCCTAAATACATGACCTGAATATAGGCGTTGGGGCCAAAATCAGCGGCGCTAGCAGGCGTTTGCTTGGTGGCATTGTCAGCGCCAGCTACCAAAATAGGCGGTTCGGTCGGGAAAGCGCCAGAGAAGGCCACAGAAATACCAAAGCGAGTACCTGGCTGCTTAGCTTTAATGGTGGTCACCTGGTCACCCAAACCACTGATCGGGTGAGAACCGGCGGTAAAAGCAGTGGCCGGGAAGTAGTAGACCTCGCCGTCGCCTGCATAGGGGGCACCTACAGCCACCAAATGAGGCTTGCCCTCGCGGGCATAAGAAGCCACTGACCAGCCAGAGCCGGCGCCGGTAAGCACCGCAACATTGGGGTCAGTCTGGTTAGCACTGTTAATCGTGTAGGTCCTGGGCAAAATGCCATCGCCGTAAAGCAGTGCCACACCGCCATTAAAACCAATCAGGGTGTCATCGTAGCCATCGCCGTTAACGTCTCCGGCGTTAGCAGCTGTAGTGGCCTTACCCAGGTAGGCGTTCTCTTCCAGAGTGATTGCAGCGATCTCACGGAAGCCGCTGTCTAGGACAATATGGCTTCTAATATCGGTTACTAGCCAAGCCTTACCGTGCTTGCCATTAGCATCAGAGGCGGTAAGCACGTAGTCGGTATGGCCACTACCATCAACATTGCCGACGGGTTGAATGGAATCAAAGAACATGCCTTCAGGGCTGTACAACTTCTTGTTGCTCGTAGCGTAATCGTTTAAATCTTTATCGACCCGACTATCAGCACTAAGAAGATAAGCCACTGAGTGGTTGCCCTCAGGGTTAAGCACGACGATATCGCTACGGTAATCACCGTCGTATTTACCCGCGAAGACGGCTGAGAAGTGGGTGGTACCCGGGGTGCCGGTGATGGTGAAGCCCTGGCCTTTTTCTGAGAGCTTGGTGTAGTCAACGTCAGAAAAGTCAGTCCTGCCGTAAATCAGCCAAGCTTTACCAGCAGTTGATGAAGAAACCAGTATCTCATCTTTGCCATCATGGTCAACGTCAAGTACGCAGGACACAGAAACATCAGGTGAAGCAGGAATCTTGAAGCTGCTTGTGCCCGCCACCGGCATTTTGCCGCCAGGGTTGCCGCCCGGAATGACGGTGACCAAGCCGGAAGGGGAGGCCGTAACGATGTCTTGCTTACCAGAGCTGGTAGAGCCATAGCCCCTGCCATCGCCATTGACATCACAGAACCGATCCTTGGCGATGGTAGAGCCGATCTGCGTACCTACCCAGGTACGCTCATTTTCGACAGATTGTTCGGGGGCTGCATTAGCTAGCGTGGGGAGTGCTAGAGCTGCAACGCAAAGCCCAGCTAGCGCACTGCTGCGACGCCGGTTTGCGGCGAGTAACCACGACGGGACCATGGCTTCCTCTCTTAAGGGAATAATTAACCTGTGTGTATCCTAGCAAAGCTGATAAAAGGCTGTTAGCGATTAGGTCCTAAAGAGACCGTGTTGTAATACAAATCAACCTCAGGGGATTTGCATACCCTTACTTTGTTACACGCCGGTGGCGCAAAAAGCGTTCAGATAGTGATATCAGCGGTATGGTTTTAGTGGCACTTTGTTAGTAATGGAACGGCATTTGCCCTAAGGTTAGGAAATTATAATTGAGCAAACGTGAAACCTATCGCCGTGGCCCAGTGCTGCTGCGTGGTAGCCAGATCCCACGAGACACCTCCGACGCCCGTCTGCTAGCTAGCTCCGACGACGCCGCCTGGCTGCATGAGGACCCCTGGCGGGTGCTGCGTATCCAGTCTGAGTTTGTAGAAGGCTTTGGGGCGCTTACTGGCATTGGCCCGGCTATCAGCGTCTTTGGTTCAGCCCGCACTCCTAAAGACGCGGCCGCCTATGAGCAAGCTCGCGCTGTGGGGGCCGGTTTAGCTAATGCCGGTTATGCGGTTATCACCGGTGGCGGTCCGGGCATGATGGAAGCGGCTAACCGTGGGGCTCATGAGGCAGGCGGTTTAAGTGTTGGCTTAGGAATTGAACTGCCGCACGAGCAAGGCCTAAATGAATATGTTGATTTAGGCGTTAACTTCCGCTATTTCTTTGCGCGCAAAACTATGTTCATTAAGTATTCGGATGGTTTCGTGGTTATGCCAGGGGGATTTGGCACCATGGACGAATTGTTCGAAGCTACTACCTTAGTGCAAACTCAAAAGGCCCGCTCTTTCCCAATTGTGTTAGTGGGACAAGATTATTGGGGGCCATTGTTAGATTGGATGTCTACCACAATGGTTGCGGAAGGCATGATTAGTGCTGATGACATGAATTTACTGCAGCTAGCTGATAATGCTGAACAGGCGGTTGACCTGGTGGTTTCTGGTGCTAGCGCCAGGATTGCCGCTAAAGCCGCAGAAAACCGCGCTCATCGCCGCGCTGAGCAGGGCTGATAGCGTTAAATAGCAGCCATGAAATTTGGTGTTTTTGCGCACCTAGCGATCACATTTAAAGGTTTACAAGACTATACTGGCAGCAGTTGAGTGTGCGTTTTGGGATCCATACTCGTGATTCGCGAAAGGTGATGCCATGGCAGCCATGAAACCTCGGACTGGCGACGGTCCGCTTGAGGTAGTCAAGGAAGGTCGTTCCATCATTATGCGTATGCCCCTAGAAGGCGGCGGCCGACTGGTGCTTGAAATTAGCCCCGAAGAGGTCAAAGACCTCGCCGCAGCGTTAGAGACTATCTAAGTCTAAGCGCTAACGCATAGACATAAAGGGTCACTCTTTGTGAGTGACCCTTTTGCTTTATAAATAGCGGTTTTAAGCCAATCTTGCGTAGTTTAAAGCTCGACGCCGGCTGCGGCCGGGGCGGGGCGCTTGGCCGCGCTGGCGGCCCGCAAAATATCGCGCGGGCTTAGCTCCACCTGGCTGCGTAGCTGCGCTAGCAGAGCCGCATCAGCATCGCTTAGGGGAGCCAGCGCAATATTGGCTGCGGCAGCGTCTACAGCCGCCGCAGTGGGGGCGGTGTCCGCTGGGGCGTCAGCGTTGGCTGCAGCGTCACTGTCAGCGTTGCTGTGCTCAGCGTCAAGACTTTGGTCATCTAGGGTCGGGCTGACCAAGCTAGCGGAGTTGTCGGTGTCTACTTGGGCACTAGTGACCGAGTCAGGCGGGTTTATGTAGGCAGTGTCATCAAAATTGCCGCTGTCGGCGGCCTCGGGGGCGTCAGTAACGGCAGGGGCAAAATCAGTCTCAGCGCTGGCTGCGTCACTGTCAGTAGCCTGTGCGCTAGCGTCGTCGCTGGCCTGTTCAGCGTCAGTGTCAGCCGCGCTGGCCTGGTCAGCGGTAACCCCGGCGGTGTCATTAGTATCAGTGGGCTCAGCCAGGGGAGCTTGCCCAGGCTGGGACTGCAGGGCATCGCGGCCGCTAGTAGCGACGTCGTCGGCTACAGAAACCGTGTCGGTGACAGTCTCTTTAAGGGCCTCAAGTGGATTGCTCAGATCACGCTTAATAGCCTCAAGATCCTCACCCATAACGTCACGCACAATTTTGCGCGGGTCGTAATTGCGCGGGTCAAAATCAGCCAGCTTCAGATCGGACAACTCTGGGCCTAGCTCCTCGCGCACCGAAGCCTTAGCGCCTTCCAAGCTCACGCGGGCTTTACGCACAAACTGGGCGAAAGTACGCGTGTATTCAGGCAGCCGGGAGGGGCCGATCACCACCATGATCACCAGCAGGATTACTAGGAACTCGCCACCGCTAATACCAAACACGTCTCTTAGTATAAATTCCCCTATGCAGCTGCGGCGCCTAACCGGGGCCAATTTATGCCCTAGGAATGATGGCCTTGCCCACCTGGTGAGCTAGTTGGCCATATTTTCTTCCTTAAGGCGATACTATGTAAGCGCTGTTCCCACCCGTCATATGCCAGGAGTATCTGTTGCGTGCTGATAAAAACCTCACCTGGGTCTATACCGAGGAGCAGGCTTTCGAAGACGAGGTGCTGACGCTGGCCCGTCTGCGCGGCACTGAACTGGGGGCCACCCCGGTCTCCAGCGGTACAGGTGCAGCGCTGCGGATGCTGGCAGCCGCCTCGCGAGCCAAGGCTGTAGCTGAGGTTGGTACCGGGGTTGGAGTCTCAGGCTTGTGGTTGCTTTCAGGCATGGGTTCCGACGGCGTACTAACCACCATTGATCTGGAGGCTGAACTACATCGCCAAGCTAGGCGCATGTTTATGAATGCCGGTTACCAAGCTTCGCGTTTCCGCATGATTAACGGACGCGCCAGCGACGTGATGCCACGTATGGCAGCCAACTCTTACGACATGGTGGTACTCGATTGCGGCCCCAGCGAAAGCGCCAACCTAGTCAACATGGCGCTACGTATGCTGCGCGTAGGCGGCATCCTAGCCATCACGCGCGCCCTATGGAACGACAATGTGGCTGACCCGGCCCGTCGCGATCCGCAAACCGTAATCATGCGTCAACTGGGGCGTGAACTTATCGCTCACGAGCAGCTGCTGACCAATATCCTGCCAGTGGGCGACGGCTTGCTGGTGAGCGTCAAACTCAGTTAGAGACCCAAACTTAGCTAGAGAGCCAAAACCGATTAGATCCAGAACTGTTTAGGTCCAAACCCGAGTAGGTCTAAAACTGATCAGGTCCGAAACCGATTAGATCCAGAACTGGTTAGGTCCGAAACCAAGTTAGACGTGGGGGGCCCGCTTGCAGTGCAAGCGG
>ERZ773272.263-NODE-263-length-21722-cov-47.307518_pt1 | contig 21722 bp, 16 predicted proteins | sample MGYA00511891_ERZ773272 | MGnify/ENA primary metagenome ERZ773272 (study PRJEB29015, sample SAMEA2738150) | human oral metagenome | biome: human oral; feature: human-associated habitat; material: saliva | place: China | collected 2198 ...
TGGCGGGTACGCGGAAAGGGCGGGGCGCAGAGGTGAATCTGTGCCCCGCCCTTTCGGCGAGTACCCGTGATGTGGTGTTCCGTCAGGAACGTTTAGGAGGTTTTTTCTTCGTCGAAGTAACCCATCTTCGCCAGGTCTTCACTGCTGGTTGCGGTGTTCAGGCTTGCTTCATCCGAACCCTGCGCCAGCTTGGCAAGCTTGCGGTCGTGGCGCTTGTCGTTAATCATGCAGATGCCGATCGCTGCGAAGAAGAAGATCAGCAGCGGCGCCATGAGCACGAACATCATCATGATGTCGCTACCGGGTGCGGTCAGCGCCGCAATCACTGCAACGAGCACAACAACCCAGCGCCACGCCTTCAAAATGGTGGTGCCGCGAATCAGGCCCAGCATGTTAATGCCGACCAGAATCACCGGGATGATGAAGGCGCAGGAGAAGGTCACAACGAACTTCAAGATGAAGGAAATGTACACGCCCGCGTCAATGTAGTTACTGTCGTGGAGGGGGGTGAACTTCAGCAGTGCGTAGACCACGCCGGGGAGGGTGAAGTAAGAAATGGCGACACCGCAGGCAAACGCGAAAATAGATGCGGTGAGGAAGCCGAAGAGATACTTCTTCTCCTTGGTGTGCAGTGCCGGCAGCAGGAATCGCAGCGCCTGGTAGAGCCAGACGGGAGAGGCGATTACCAGGCCGATGTACATGCCGACCTTAAGCAGCTGGTCGAAAGGAGATGCGACGCTACCGTAGTTCAGGTTTGCGTTGCGGCCGGTTTCTGAGTTGATCTGCTGCAGGGGCACAGAAATCATATCGATGAAAGGCTGGTAGAGGAAGACCGTACCGATGATGGCTGCGATGACGGTTGCGATAGCCGCTTTGATGAGGCGGTCGCGGAATTCGCGCAGGTGTTCCTTGAGTTCCATGCGTGCTTCAGGATTGATTTTGCGGTTGCGCACGTCCTGGTCGGGTGTTGCCACGTGGTGTCCTCTGGGTGTCGGTGCCGTATGTGATGCGGCTGAGGGGGTCTGGTGGGGTGTTTACGGGGTGGTGCCGCAAAACCCGTGCCGGCCGGTGGGCTGGCACGGGTTTGGTGCGTTGGGGCGGGACCGTTACTTAGTTTCGGTCTTGCCGTCCTTGCCGTTGTCTACGACCTCAGCGGTGACGACCTCTTCGCCGTCCTTCTCGCGGGGGTCCTTCTTGGAGTCGTTCTTCAGACCCTCAACTTCGGTCTTGAAGATGCGCATGGACTGGCCGAGGCTGCGTGCCATGCCGGGCAGCTTGGGTGCGCCGAAGAGCAGGACGATAAGGAGGATAACGACGATGATGGTCGCGGGGTGGCTGAAAATCTGGCCCATGGTGTGCCTTTCTGGTTAGAGCAGGTCTCCGATGTTTTGAGGTTGGCCGAGTCGATCTCGTCGGGAGACCCGTCGCTTGATCCGCTCAGACCTGCGTGTCTGCTTACCTTGTTCGTAGTTATTGTATGCCTCGGTGATGGGTGTGAATACCCCGAGGGTGGTGTCTCGCGGGAGTTTTCGGCTTGCGTTCGCTTGCGCGGCGTCGAATTGTCCCTCGATTGACTCGACCCAGGTTACGGTTTCGTCAAGGAGTGTGAAACCGCGAGTGAGTGCTTTGTAGGTGAACCATGCCAAATAGAGGAGCGAGCAGATGATGAGCGCGCCCCATAGCAAAATCCAGAACCACCAAGACATGAGCACCATTATACAAGTTTTAGGTTAGTGTTTTGGCCCCTTGGATGGGTTTTTAGGGTGTTTTTGCTAGTGGGTGAAGTTCTATTTTTCTGTGGGCACATCTGTGGGAACACTTGCGGGCGCACCGTTGCGGCTGCTCGCCCTAAGGGTTTGCAACTGGTCAAGCAGCGCCGCGCGCAGGTGCGCCGGACCGATGAGTTCGAGGGCACCTCGATGCGCGATGACGGTGTCGAGGATGTTCTTATCGCCAGCACCGTGGGCGTTGTTGTAGTAGTGAATACGCACGTACTGGGTGCGTGAAGCCTTCTTCACGTGATGGGTGCTTCGACGCATGTACGTTGCGGTGAGAGTATCGAGTGGCTCACCGCTGGGAATATGCTCGGTCGGGTGAATCCACAACTCAGCAAAGGGATTGGTCTGAGTGCTGTGCTGCTGCGCATGCCACAGCGGGACGGTGTCACCGGTGACCGGGTGGGTACGACCCGCGCCCGCCTCACGGATGTGGTTGATGCGGGTGAGGCGGAAGTTACGCCAGAAAGTGGGGGTCTTCTCCCCCGCTTCATTATCCGCCGCCTCGCTGTCTGCAACTACACTGTTCGCTGCCTCGCCGGTGGTGGGGTGAGCAAAAGCCTCGGGTACGTACTCGGGGACTTCCTCACCGCGCGCCGCATAGTAGCGTTCCTCAGCGGTACGGCACCACGCATGCAGGTACATGTGGTCGCGGTGCAACACCAACGCATACGGGTCCACCAGGCGGTCGGCGGCACGCTCAGAGGTACCGTAACCAATGGTCACGGCATTGCCGCTACTCAGGGCGGCGGTCGCCTCCTGCAACAAAGGCTCCTCCGGGGCGAAGCACAGGTGCTGCGCATAGACGGGCGCGTTCGGGTAGGCGACGGCGAGCGCCGCACGGATACTGCCCAGACGCGCATCCGCCGGGTGCAGAATATCTGCGGCAGAGAGGGTAAAGACGAGAATGGCGAGCTCAGTGTCAGTAAGGCGCGCGTAGTTCAGCAGCGTGTGCGGGGTGGCGCCGCCAAAGTCCGGCAGCAGGTTAATGTAGCTGGGCTTGAGCGCGTCCGGGTCCTTGGGATCAGAATCGAAGGGAACGGTATCTACCTGCGCGAAAATCTCGGGAATAATGGTCTTACCGAGGTCGCGGTTTTTGTCGGTGTCCACGCTGTAGAGGGCGTTGAGCTGGTTCAACGGCATGGGCTCTTCACCGTGGGTGCTCGCCCAGCGGTCGGCACGGTGCAGACCCAGGAGCAGGTCGACGAGGGCATCAAGGACATTATTGCGGTTACGCTGGTCGATTTTGCTCCAGGTGCCGGGATCCTCGACCGCGCCGCTGTGCAGGTCGGTGAGGGTGCGCAACAGCTGCTGCTGGGCGGCATAGCTGTCACGCTGGCGGGTAGAGGCAGCCTCCGATTCCTCGGGCGGCTCAATCACGCAGCTGTAGCTGGTCGCCGCCACAGCACTATCAATCGTGCCGTACGAAGGCACGGTGAAGGGCTCCGAACGCGTGGAATCGGCGCTGACCTCGGCAACAATCAGGCTCTCTTCGTAGCCCTTAATGTCTTCAAGCCAGTTCTTGGCGTTAAACGTCGCGTTGATGGGGGTCGAATCGATACGCGAAAGCATCGTGAGCTTCTGAATACGGCTGGCACGGAACGTGTACTCCTTACGCTCCGAGCTCTCAGTGTAGTAGCCGACAAAATACCAGGTGCCGTAACGGTAACCAATACCGGCAACACTGACCTTCTCCTGCACGCGGGTCGCACCGGCAGCCGTCTGATAGGTAAACGTGACCGTCTTACGCTCCGCATAGGCGGTGAACAGCTCATTCAGGTGCGGGTTATCGCTAAAGTAAATGCGCTGAAGGGGCTCGCGGTAGGTGTACAGGTTCTTCGCGCGCTGACGCTTGCAGGTCTTCGGGTCCTGAATCTTCGCGGCGGCGAGCGCCTCGTCGGTGAGGTTCTCGCTCGTGAGCGCAATCTTACGCAGGATGCGGTAGGCGTCATCCTGCAGTTCGGTGCCTTCCCAGCCGCGCAGAATCGTGTTGATGAGGCGGAACTCCTCGGCGGTGGGGTTCCAGGCGGGCAGCTTTGCGGCGTTGCTGGGTTCGAGGCGGTAGCGCTCCCCCAGATCCGTGGTCACGTGGGTGATGCGCGCGCCGGCATCACGCAGGGTCTGCTTGGCTCGTTCAAAGGCGCGTTCCTGGGACTCGCTGAGGGAGCCGTTAGCGCGCGTGCTAATGCCGAGCAAGGTCAGTAGCTCGTTGCGGCTGATGCCCTGGGTTCGGGTTGCGGTGTCGCGTGCCTCGGCGGCGGTGGCGAGGCGGTGAAGAGTCATGTAAAGCTGAGCTGCGGTGGACATGATTCCATCATACCGTGTGTGTTCCGCAGCACTTACTTAGCGTATGGGGCGGATCAGTGCAGGGGGTGGCTGCGGGAGGAATACGCGGGTACGCAAAAGCCCACGGTACACAAAAGCCCGGTGCCCCTCCCACCAGCGGGAGAAAGCACCGGGCTGCGTGTCTCTTACGCGAGAAACGCGAGAACCTTACCGGTTAGTCCTTAGCGGACGTCCAGCAGGTCCACCACGAAAATCAGGGACTCACCGGGCTTAATGACCGAACCAGCGCCGCGGTCACCGTACGCCATGTCGGCGGGAATCTCCAGGCGACGACGGCCGCCGACCTTCATGCCGAGCAGACCCTCATCCCAACCGCGGATAACCTGGCCAACGCCCACCTGGAACGGCAGCGGCTCGCCGCGGTTCCAGGACGCGTCAAACTCTTCACCGGTGGAGAATGCCACACCAACGTAGTGGGTGAGCACGCGGGAGCCGGGAACAACCTCAGCGCCAGCACCCTCGATCAGGTCGGTGATGACCAGCTCGGTGGGGGCGTCGCCCTCGGGGAAATCGATTTCGGGCTTTTCGCGGTCGAGGTTACGCTGACCGAAAGACATGGGTGTCTCCTTTGATTGGTTCGAAATGAATCGAAATAGTGGGTGCGCCCGCCGCCTACGTCATAGTCATATAAGCGGCGAGCGCGGTATAAAAATGTGGGTACCGAAAATATGGGTACCGGGCTACTGCGCGGTAGCCGAAGCGGTAGCCGCCGGGGTCGCAGAAGCGGTTGCCGAGGCGCTCGCCTCCGCAGCGGCCGCGCTAGAAGCAGCCTGAGCACGCTGCAGGGTCTGCGGGTTCTCCTCCGCACCCAGAATATCAACCACGAACACCAAGGTGCCCGAAGGCTTGGTGCCGCCGGTGTCGTTACCGTACGCCAAATCAGCCGGAATGACCAGCTCAACGCGGGAGCCGACCTTCTTACCCTTCAGACCCTGAGTCCAGCCCTTGATAACGCCCTGCAGGGAGATGCCCATCGGGGTGGCGGCGTCGTAGTTGCCGTCAACGACCTTACCGTCGGAGTACTGCACGCCAATGTAACGCACGTACACGGTGTCGGTTTCCTTGACCTCAGCGCCCTCGCCCTCAATGAGGTTCTTCGAAACCAGCTCGGTGACTTCAGGCTTATTATCGGGCAGCTTAATCTCAGCCTTGCCGGTGGACTCATCCAGAGTGAAGGACGGCAGCGACGGGTCAGCCTCAACAGCCTTACCGGTTGCGTACTTGGGCAACTTCGTCTTCACGGTGTACACCTCAACGTTAGTTGCGGTACCGGGCGAAGCGGTCGTAGTGGTCACGCCCGCGGTGCTACGCTGCTGCAGAACGTTGGTGGTGTACGAGAAAGAACCGCCAACCTTAATCTTCTTGAGGGTTTCGTACACCTGCGGTGCAGCCTGCTTCAGCTGATCGTTAATCGGCAGCAGAATCGGCTCGCTGGAGTAAGTGGAACCGTTAAGCTTGCCGTCGGTGCCCTTGAACACGGCAGCCTCAACGAGCACGTAGTCACCATCGTTGATGGAGTCGCCGTTACCTTCCTCAATCACGTACGCGGAGGGGCTAGAAGCGGCGAAAGGAGTCGCGAAGGACGCCTCAGGCTCAGCGGTCGCATTCTTCAGGGTGTACTGCACCTTGGACAGGTCGCCGTTATTGGAGGACTGTGCGCCACATGCAGACAGTGCGAGCGCGAGAGCTGCCGCGCTGGCACCGAAAATAGTGAGCTTAGAGCGTTTGGTCATAGTGTTATCCTCTGGGGTTTTCTGTGAGAGTGGGGCGTGTGAGTGCCCGTGTGCCACAGAACAGTTTACAGGTATAGGTTTAGCTGTTTTATGCTACGGCACGTAGCTGTGTTCAAGCTGTGTTGCGGCCGGGGTGTTCCCGAAGGTCTACAACCCCGACCGCCGGCGGGTTTCCCCTCGTCAGAGCATTTCTAGCGGAGCTGTTTAGCAGTGCTGTTGATTAGCAGGGTGGCGGGAATGCCGCCTCCTGATGCTGACGTGCCTTGCCCTCCAGCAGGGTCAGCACCTCCTCCAGCTCCTCACTGCCGGTAGCGAACGGGTCCTTGCACACCAGCGTGTGCTGCGGGTAGGCATTGAGCTTCAAGTGCACCCAATCCACGGTGAACTGCTCCCCCGCCGCAACCGCCGCGTTAATGAAACGCGAACGCTGCAGGGCGCGAGTGTTCGGCGGCTGAGTCTTCGCCGCCTCCGCGGCACCCTCAGGCAGGATGCGCTTGACCGCACCGCGACGAACCAGCGCGTGGAAGACACTACGCTCCGGGTCGATGTCGTGGTACGCCAAATCCAGCTGACGGATGCGGGCGCTCGCATAATCGGCAGGCTGACCAGCCGCGCGGGCGCGGGCAATGTACGCATCCAGAAGCTTCTTCTTAATCGCCCAGTCAATCTCAGTATCAATGCTGCTGTAGTCGCCGGACTCGATAGCGTCCAGGGTGCGCTGCCACAGGTCCAGGGCGTATTCCACGTGGCGGTGGTGCGCGCCGTACTGCTGCACGTACTGGCGTGCCGCATCCAGGTAGTGACGCTGAACGCTCAACGCCGTGTAGTGCTTACCGTCCGTGGTTTCGAAGGTCGCGGTGCCGGTCAGATCGTGGCTGATAGCGCGCAGAGCCGCCGGAACAGACACAATATCCAGGCTCGTGACCGGGAAACGGTCCTCCAGCATGCGCAACACCAGGTCGGTGCTGGCAATCTTCAGCAGGGTCGTCGGCTCCGCCATATTCGAATCGCCATTAATGACGTGCATGCGGCGGAACTTCGAAGCGTCCGCATGCGGCTCATCGCGCGTGTTAATGAGTGGGCGAGCGCGCGAGGTCGAGGTGGATGCCGCCTCCCAAATATGGTCGGCACGCTGCGAGAAAGAATACGACGGCACCCCCGTGCTGGATGCCGGGTCGGTCGAACCGGGCACCGGGCCACCGTTCGGGTGGGTCTTACCGGCACCGACCAGAATCTGGCGGGTCACCAGGAACGGCACGAGCTGGGCAATCAGGTCGTTGAACTGCAGTTTGCGGCTGATCAGGTAGTTCTCGTGGCTACCGTAGGAGTTGCCCGCCGAATCCACGTTGTTCTTGAACAGGTACAGTTCACCGTCGAGAGGGCGACCCTCCGAGCCCGCGAGCAGACGCTTGCGGGCGGTACGCGCCAGGTCCGCAAAAAGCAACTCACCAGCGCGTTCCTGCGCGAGCAGTTCGTCAATACTGCCGCATTCGGCGGAGGCGTACTCGGGGTGCGAACCCACGTCAAGGTAGAGCCTACCGCCGTTGGGCAGGAAGACGTTCGTTGAACGCCACTGATCCAGGACGGGCTTGAAAAGAGCGGCGGCGGACTCTTCGATGCTCAGCCGACCGAGCCCGTGCGGGACGTAGCTGAGCCCGAATTCGCTTTCAATGCCGAAAATACGGTGTTCCATGATGCTGACCCGGCGCGCAGGTGCGCCGGTTACTCGCCGCCCTTCTGGACGAAGCCGGTGACGAAGTCTTCAGCGTTCTCAGCGAGCAGGCCGTCAATTTCGTCGAGCAGGTCGTCGACCTCGCTCACGTCAGACACCACGTGCGAGGCGGCGAGGCTCAGTTCCTGCTCCTGCTCGGCTGCGGTGGTTTCGGTCTGCTGTGCGCTGATGCGTTCGCGGCTCATGGTTCTCTCCTTCAAATGGGGTTGTTCAGACCGGTACCGGTCTTAACGTCAAGTTATGGGGTCAGATGGGGTGCTTAGAGGTACTGCTAGAGGCGGTGCTGAATGCAATGCCGAGGCGATACCGGGGTGGTACGCACCGACTGCCGTGAGCTGTGCACTGCACCCTACCTGTGGGTTATGTGGTTTTTACTCTTCCGAATGGGGGTATTCGCCCCGGGGAAGAATGTGAGTTGATGTGGGTTTAGGGGTGGTGAGGTGCTACTAGCGTACTAGCGCAGGCGGTTCAGCAGCTCATCCGAATGGTTCACCTCATCCAGCAGCGGCTCCACCTGGGCGGCACCGTACCGGGTCGGCTCCATCATCGTAAAACGAGTCAGATCCTTCGAATACCTGCCACGGCAGGACACCGTATCCCAGTTAATACCGAGAATCTCCTCCGGCCAACGCGCCATCAACGTGCCACGCAAAAACGCGCGCGTCTCACGCGGCGGCTCAGTCGTCGCACGCTCCACCTGCTCCGCAGAGAACAGCGTGCGCATACGGCCACGCGCCACCAGACGGTGATACAGGCTCTTCGACGGGTCAATATCAGCGTACTGCAAATCCAACGCCTTCAACTTCGGATTCGCATAATCTACGCCCTGAGCGACATAGCCGCGCACCAGCGCATACTTCGCCACCCAGTCCAGACGATCCGCCAGCGAGAGCGGGTTGGTCTCCAGGGCATCCAGAACCTCGCCCCACAGGTCAAGAATCTGCGCGGTCGCAGCATCCACACCCGCCGGGTTCGACTCCTCGTGCGCACGGGATGCCTCATAGTAGGCGCGCTGAATCTGCAGGGCGCTCGCAGAACCGCTCGTGGACACCGGGTTCGGCAGGGTCGCCGAAGATGGCGCCAGCGGCAGCTGAACCGACAGCGACAAATCGTGGCTGACCGCGTGCATCGCCGCCACCGGATCGGACAGGCGCACACCCGGCAGTACCGGAGTCTGCTCACTGTGCGACTCAATCAGGTTCATCACCAGCGCCGCCGTACCAAACTTCAACAGGTTCGAATAGTGCGACATGTTCGCGTCCGCCGGAATCACGTGCAGGCGGCGGTACTTCGACTCGTCCGCATGCGGCTCATCGCGCGTATTCACAATCGGGCGGCGAATCGTGGTCTCCAGACCAATCGTGCGCTCAAAGAAATCAGCACGCGAACTAATCTGAAAACCCGGAACCTCACCGTGCGTACCAATACCCACACGGCCTGCACCCGTAAAAATTGCGCGGGTTGCAAAGAACGGCAGGAGCGCATCCGCAACCTGCTCGAACGGAACATCACGGCTGATCAGGTAGTTTTCGTGGGCGCCGTACGACTGGCCCTTCGAGTCGGTGTTGTTCTTGTACAGCTTCACCTGCGGCAAATCCTGCGCGTGGTTGCCCAGCTCCACCAGCGACTCGTACGCCAGCGCGTCACCGGCAGCGTCATAGAGCACCGCATCGGCGGGGGTCAGAACCTCCGGCGACGAATACTCCGGATGCGCGTGATCCACATACAGGCGCGCACCGTTGGGCAGAATCGCATTCATGGTCACGCGGTCCCAATCCAGACGCTCCGGGAAACCACCGCGGCCGTGCACACCGGCGAGCGCATCCAGGGCGCTACGCGGCTCGGCGGGCTCACCCGGTGCCTGAACGCCCGCCTCACGCATAATCTCCAGGGCGATATCTTCGCTGGTCAGCTCGGTGCGGGTGTGCGTCATCTGGCTCGAGTGGGCGGTGGAGGCGTCCTGAACCTGACCGAAGGCATCACGCAGCGGCGACTCGGACTCACCCAGCCACTGACCTTCCGGGGTGGCGGTCGAGTAGTTCTCTGCCTGGCGTGCCTGCTCGGCGGTCAGCTCATCCGCCAGGGCACGGCGCTGCAACTCCTCGCGGAAGGCGGCGCCGCGGCGGAAGGCGAGCTTGGCGTAGGTGTTGACCACCAGTGCGGACAGCACGGTCGGGTTGGTGCCCGGCGCGGAGGGGGCGATGACGCCGTACTCGGTTTCGGCACCCATAATGCGGTGCACGCCGTAGCTGGGGGTGGAGTTCATGGGGTTCTCCTGAAAAGTTCTATACCATCTGAAGGCTCTGGACCTGCGGTAATACTGAGGTTAGTGCGGGATAAGCGCGTAGTGAGAGCGCGTTGAGCGCCGCCCGGCTGGTGCTTGTAGCGCAGTTTAGCGCGGCGGCTCCACCGACACCAGACGGCCACGCACACCGGCAACGGTGAGCGCATCCTCAATATCGGGCAGCGGCGGCAAGTCCACCTGATCCTCAAACTCGGCGCGCACCGCCTCCAGCAGGTGACGGGTACCAATACCCACGCTCGAAGCGTCCGCACCAGCGGTCAGCGCCTGCAGCTGCTCCTTAATCGCCGCCTTCTTCGCGCGGTCCACAACATTGCGAATCACCGCACCCGACGCGAAATCGCCGCGGTACAGCGTGTGAGTGGACAGGTTCGCGCTCGCGCCAGAACCAACGACCATGGAAGAATCCACGGTCGCCACAGCATATGCCGTGGAGGGGGTGCGCGCGTACAGCTGACCTGTCGCCGCCGCAATCATCGCGGTCAGGGCGGCGCGGGTCGAGCCGGCGGCTGCCACCTCCGCAGCGTCCAGGGGCAAATCCTCGGTCAGGTACAGGCCGAAAATCTCTGCCGCACCGGCGGCGTCCGGGCGGTTAATGCGGATCTTCAGGTCGAGTCGGCCCGGGCGCATCACCGCGGCATCAATGAGGTCCTCACGGTTGGTTGCACCAATAACGATGACGTTCTGTAGCGACTCCACACCGTCAATTTCGGCAAGCAGCTGCGGCACAATGGTCGTCTCAATATCGGAGGAACGACCCGAACCGCGCATACGGAACAGCGACTCCATCTCGTCAAAGAACACGACGACCGGGTGACCCGCCTCCGCCTTCTCACGGGCGGCAACAAAAATATCGCGGATCTGACGTTCCGTCTCACCGACGAACTTATCGAGCAGCTCCGGGCCCTTAATGTTCAAGAAGTAGCCGCGAGTAGCCGAACCCGGGTTCAGCGCGGCGGCGCGGGCGGCCAGGGAGTTCGCCACAGCCTTAGCGATCATGGTCTTACCGTTGCCGGGAGGACCGTACAGCAGAATGCCCTTGGGCGGTGCCAGGTGGTAGCGCTCAAAAATCTCGGGGTGCAGGTACGGCAGCTCCACCGCGTCGCGAATCTGCTCAATCTGCGCGCCCAGGCCACCAATCTGCTCGTAGGTGACGTCCGGAATCTCTTCCAGAACCAGCTCCTGCGAGCGGGAGGCGGGAACCTGCGAGGTCAGCATGCGGGTGCGGGTGTCGAGGGTGACCGCGTCGCCGGTGCGCAGCTGCTCAATGTCGAGGGAACCAGCCACACGCGCCACCTGCTGAGCACCCGAGGACGTATCAACCAGCACGCGCTGCTCATCCAGCACCTCGCGCACGGTCACCACGTCGCCGAAGGGTTCGGTGTCCAGGGCGAGCACCGCCTCCGTCTTGTCGTTGAGCAGCACGGTCATGCCGGGGGTCAGCGTGGACAGGTCAATGAGCGGGGACACGGGAATACGCATCATACGGCCGCTCACCTGAACATCCAGGTACGTATCAATCTCGGCGGGGGTCTTATCGTCCGCAACCTGCTCGTAGGTCATGGTCTGACCCTCATGCACCGCCAACACAGTCGCCGAATTCAGCGGCGGCATAACATTCTGCGACAGGGACGCGCGCAGACGCTCCACCTGGTAGCGCATGCTGGTGATCGCCTCAACGAGCTTGCGGTTCTTCTCCCCCGCACCACGAATCTGTCGGCTCATATTGTCGCGGGTTGCCTCCGCCGCGGAGAGTCGACGCAGCACAGCGTCATACTCCTGCGCGCTGACGGGCTGGCTACCGGGCAGGGAGGTCGACCCGAAAGCAGCCGAGTAGTGCGGTGCCGCGCTGGCTGCACTGTGGGCGGTGCCGTACTGGGGGGTTCCTGCCTGATCTGCAGATTCGTGGGTGGACACGGTAGCTCCTTTAGCTGTTCGTCCTAGTCGGCGGCTACTCTGTGGGGGTGGTTGGGCACGGCGAGTAGCCTGGTGGGTGCACTGCGGGGGCTCCAGGCAACGCCCGTGCCCCCGCAGGTCAAAGGTGGTTCATCAATTATTCAGCAGACTCGATGCCGTTCTGTTCGAGCGCAATCTCGTTCGCACGTGCGGCGTGAGCGGCAAGGTTCTTCGCATCGCGGGCTGCGCGGCGAATCTTCTTATCGGTCACCTCACGCTCACCCACGTTCATGGGAATCCACGCGTTCATATCCTCTTCAGAGAAGTCAGTCTTGGATGCGCGACGCTTCGGCGCCAGGCGCACCGCACCGTCAGCCAGGCGACGAGCCACGACCAGGAACGCGGTGTGCGCAACCATGCGGTGGTCGGGGCGGACCGCCAGGCCCTCCACGTGCCAGCCACGCACAATGGTTTCGTCACATTCGGGTTCGGTGAAGCGGCCGTCCAGGCGCATGCCCTCAACCAGGCGGGACATCTGGGTCACGGTCGCAACGTAGCAGATGAGCACGCCGCCGGGTGCGAGCGCCTCCGCAACAGCGTCCAGGCACTCCCAGGGTGCAAGCATGTCGAGCACGACGCGGTCGACGCTGCCGGGCTCTTCAACCTGCGGCAGGGTGTCCTGCAGGTCGCCGATGCTCAGCTTCCACGCCGGGTGGGGTCCACCGAACATGGTCTCAATGTTGCCGCGGGCGACGTCTGCGAACTCTTCACGACGTTCGAAGGAGTGCACGCAACCGTAGTCGCCGACCGCACGCAGCAGCGCGATGGACAGTGCACCGGAACCGACGCCTGCCTCGACGACGCGTGCGCCGGGGAAGATGTCTGCCTTGACGATAATCTGGGCGGCGTCCTTGGGGTAGACGACGGCTGCGCCACGCGGCATGGAGAGCACAAAGTCCTTGTAGAGGGGGCGCAGCGCCTGGTAGAGGATGCCGTGAGTGTTGGCGATGACGGTGCCTTCAGGTGCGCCGATGAGGTCGTCGTGCTTGAGGAAGCCCTTGTGGGAGTGGTATTCGCCGCCTTCGGCGAGGGTGATGGTGGTGATGCGGCCGCGTTCGTCAGTGATCTGGACGCGCTCGCCGGGGCGGAAGGGGCCGCGGCGGTTGATTGCGCCGGTAGGGGTGTGGGTGCCGCTGCTCACGGGGTGATTCTCCTCGGGTTTGGGTCAGTCTGTGCTGTTCGCGCTTTGCGGCGAACTGCGGACGGAAAAAGTCCTTTTCTATTTTAGCGGAGTCTGCAAATCGGCTGTGGCGCATTACCCCGCGGGCGTGATAACCGGGAAGCTGGTTTCTTGTGCGGTCAGCCAGCGGTGCGGTAGAAAGCGAGCACATCACGTGCAGGCGCAGAAAAGCGCAGAGCGGCAGCCACGGCTTTCACACCGTAGCGCCGCTCCTGCGCTTCAACGTTTCATGGGGTGTTATCCCTAGAGGACCACGCCCAGGCGTGCCGCCAGGATGTCACGCACCAGCGCGCCACCGCCGACGGTGGTGTCCGCCAGAGCCTTCACTGCCCACGCATCCACAGCCGCCAACGCCGCCGGAGCGTTCAGGTCCTCGCCGAGCGCCTCACGCACAGCAGCCAGCAGCTCAACAGCCGCCTCATCGGTGACACCTTCGGAACCCTCACGGCCCTCAGCCACCGACACTGCATGACGGTAGGTGTCCAGGCGAGCCTTTGCGTGCTCCAGCAGCTCATCAGTCCAGAACCAATCCGAACGGTAATGCTGACCCATAATCGCCAGGCGCACCGCGTTCGCATCCTCACCGGCCGCGCGCAGACGCGAAACCAGCACCAGGTTACCGCGGGACTTGCTCATCTTGTGGCCGTCCAAACCGACCATGCCGGTGTGCGCGTAATGCTTAGCGTGCGGGCGTGCAGACACAGCCCACGAATGGCCAGCACCCAAATCGTGGTGCGGGAAGGTCAAGTCGTTACCGCCAGCCTGAACGGTCAGCGAACCATCCACAAAACGGCGGGCAATCATCGTGCACTCAATATGCCAGCCGGGGCGGCCCGCGCCCAGCTCGCCGGCATCCCAGCTCGGCTCGCCCTCACGCTCAATACGCCACAGCAGCGGATCCAGTGCGTCACGCTTACCGGCACGGTTCGGGTCGCCGCCGCGCTCAGCGAAAATCTCCAGCATCTCATCACGGGTCAAGTGGCAGACCTCGCCCGGTGCCCACGAGTAGCCCTCAGCGTTCGCGGGCAGCTCACGCACAGCCTTCAAATCCAGGTACACGTCACCGTCAGGATGCACCACACCCTGCTCATCCGTGAAACCGGGCACGCGGTACGCCAGGCCGCGGCGCAACAAATCCTCAATCAGCGGGAATAGCCACTCAATGGACTCCACCACACCCACATAGTGCGCCGGCGGAATCACGTTCAGCGCCTTCATGTCGGTGCGGAACAGCTCCGTCTGATCCTCAGCCAGCTCACGCCAATCAACGTTCGTCGCGGTCGCACGCTCAAGCAGCGGGTCATCCACATCGGTCACGTTCTGCACGTACGTCACCGGCACGCCCGAATCCAGCCAGGCGCGGTGTAGCAAGTCAAAAGCAACATAGGTGGAGGCGTGACCCATATGCGTCGCGTCGTACGGGGTGATACCGCAAACGTACAGGCTCGCCGCCTTATCCTCCTGAACCTGAACAATCTCACCAGCCGCAGTATCAAAAATACGCGGCAACACAGCCTGACCGGGCAGAGTTACAGAGGCGGGGGCATCCCAAGCTCGCATGGGTTTCCTTTCCGTAAAAACGCCCACAACCGGTGGACGCGCCACACCCGCCGCCCAACCTCAAGGCATGCGGGTGCCAAAAAATCTACTCCAATAAGAATACCCGCCCGTGAGAAACTCACGGACGGGTATGTCATATCACGCTGAGGGCTAAAGCCTTAGAACGCCGAAGAAGTAGCGTTCAGCACGCCAGTACCCAGACCCACAAAAATCAGGATACCCAGGGCAATGCGGTACCAGATGAAGATGCCGTAAGACTTCGACGACACGTACTTCAGGAACCAGCCAATCATCAGGTAACCCACCACAAACGCAACCAGAGTAGCCACGATGGTCGAGGGAATACCGTAGAAGCCGGTCGCCTCCTCGCCGGTGACCACCTTGAAGGTCTTGTACAGACCGGACATGAACACGGCGGGCATGGCCAGCAGGAACGAGTAACGCGCCGCGGCCTCACGGGTGTAACCCATGAATAGACCCGCGGTAATGGTACCGCCCGAACGGGAAACACCCGGGATCAGTGCCAGCGCCTGCGCACAACCGTACAGCAGGCCGTGACGGAACGTCAGGTCCTTCAGCTCACGCTGCTCGCGGCCAAAACGGTCCGCAAGACCCAGGAACACGGCAAAGACAATCAGCATGGTCGCCACAATCCACAGGCTACGGAACTGCGTGTCAATGTAGTCTTCCAGCAACAGACCCAGAACGCCGATGGGCAGGGAGCCAATAATAATCAGCCAACCCATGCGGGCATCCGGGTCGTTACGCGGTACGCGGCCGGCAAGAGCACCGAACCACGCCTTCAGGATGCGAACAATATCGCGCCAGAAGAAAATCAGAACCGCAGTCTCAGTACCCAGCTGGGTGATTGCGGTAAACGCGGCGCCCGGGTCAGCCTTCTCCGGCAGGATCTGGCCAACAATGTTCAGATGCGCCGATGATGAAATCGGCAGAAATTCGGTCAGGCCCTGAACGAAGCCCAAAATAATTGCTTGAATCCATTCCACGGTTTCAAGGATACAGGAGGCGCGCCCGCCGGGAGCGGTTCGCGGAAGGTGATGTGGAACTTCCGCAAACCGCCCCGTCCACACTGTGAAACGCTCAGGGTGCCGGTTCGGGCGGTACACCGCGGTGCATTCACCGTTCATCCGCGGCTCAAGGACACCGCGCCAACGCCTCAACTGCGTATCAAATGTGGGTTACAGGCGTGCTTTTCGGCGCAAGCGTACTAGCCGCACGACCAGTCAAAAACACCGGTCTCAAAATCAAAAACAGCGCTACCGCACCCAAAATTCAGCACATCAAACTCATCGAACTCAATATAACGAGCCGTCATACCCTCCGGCAGGCTCTGCGCATAAAAATGAGTGCCGCCCAGGTGAGTACCCACCGCAATCAGCGGCTTAGCCCACTCAAACCACGCCGAATCCTCCGAGTCCCAATCGAACGGGCTCAGATAACCGGTATCCGGGTCAACATTCTCAAACACATCACTGGGGACCTTACCGGCGTTCGGGTCATTCGTCGGAACCCACCCCACCAGAGCAGGCTTACGAGCCAACGGCTGCTGCTGATCCGCCAAAGCCCAGGCGCTGAAGCTCTCCTCCTCACCACGATGCTCACCGGGACGGCGTACATCCTCAGGTGGCTGTGTGCGGGACGAGAACTCCTGCTCATTCAGGTACAGCACCGCAAACTCGGCATCCAAAATATCGCGCAACAGAAGCTGATACGGATGCACCCGAGCCTGCGCATACTGCACCTCAAACGGGTCATCACTGGCAGCATTAGCGACACCCTCAGTCGCCTCATCCTCAGCGAACTGGCCATCACCGGCGAAGAACGAGAAGGCCACCACGCCCGGATACTTCTGCGCATCCGGCAGGTACTCCTCCGGCAACCTCACCGTAAAAATATGCTGCATTGGCAAACCCGTAAACGTGCTGCGCGGCCACTGATCCTGCTCAATACCGGGACCAGTCGAACCCACCCAGCCAGCCTCCCACACCTCGGGGGAACCGGCAGGCAGAGCAGTATCATCACCGCCGCGCAGCTCATAATTCCAGGCACGAGCAGAAGAATCGGTGCCCGCCGCATCAACGGGGCTAAACACCATCGCGTAGCTTTTCATGAGAGTTCCTCTCTGCAGATTATTTCGCCCCACAAACCGCCAACGCACACAACACCTGCGCACATTAAACGACTAAGGGGCGGGATACATACTCTAAGTATGCATCCCACCCCATACATCATGCGCGGTTAACGGTCACCCTCAACCCTGCACAAAGCATATACGGCTATCGCCTACGCCTGACGCTCATCACGCAGCGCACGGTTCACAGCCGAAATCATCGCCTTCAACGCCGCACGAGTAGTCGAGCTGTCCACGCCAATACCCCACAACACGCGAGAACCAACAGCAGCCTCAACGTAGCAAGCCGCGTTAGCAGTCGACGAAGACGACATCGTGTGCTCCGAATAATCCATCACACGAATATCCACGCCCTCACCCGAAAGGATGTTCTGCAGAGCATCCACCGGGCCAGTACCCGAAGCAGAACGAGTGTACGTGTGACCATCAATGTTCAGACCAACACGCAGAGTCGTCGCACCAGTATCAGCCGAATCAATATTAATCGACTCAATACGGTACTTACCCCAACGCTTCTCAGGATCAGCAGCAGGCAGGTACTCATCCGCGAAAATGTTCCACAGCTTCTCACTGGTCATCTCGCCACCCTCAGCGTCAGTACGAGCCTGAACAATCTTCGAGAACTCAACCTGCGCACGACGCGGCAGATCCAGACCGTGATCCTGCTTCAGCAGGTACGCCATACCGCCCTTACCGGACTGCGAGTTCACACGAATAATCGCCTCATAGGTACGACCCAAATCGCGAGGATCAATCGGCAGGTACGGAACCTCCCAGTACACCTCATCCACGGTCTTACCCGCCTCAGCAGCAGTACGCTCCAGAGCCTCAAAGCCCTTCTTAATAGCGTCCTGATGCGAACCAGAGAACGCAGTGAACACCAGGTCGCCACCGTACGGCGAACGCTCGTGCACCTTCAACTGGTTGCAGTACTCAACAGTCTTACGGATACCGTCAATATCAGAGAAATCAATCTGCGGATCAATGCCCTGGGTGTACATGTTCAGGCCCAAAGTCACCAGGTCAACGTTACCGGTGCGCTCGCCATTACCGAAGAGGCAACCCTCAATACGGTCAGCGCCCGCCAGGTAACCCAGCTCAGCAGCAGCCACGCCGGTACCGCGGTCATTATGCGGGTGCAGCGACAGCACAATGTGCTCGCGGTGGTTCAGGTTGCGGTGCATCCACTCAACCGAGTCGGCGTACACGTTCGGGGTAGCCATCTCAACGGTAGCGGGCAGGTTCACAATCAGCTCGCGGCCGTTCTGACCAATCTCCAGCTCCTCAGCCACAGCGTTCACCACGCGAGCCGCATACTCCAGCTCGGTGCCGGTGAAGGACTCGGGCGAGTACTCGTAGATGACCTTAGTATCAGAGACCATCTGCTCTTCGTACTTGCGGCACAGGCGCGCACCCTGCAGGGCGATATCCAGCACGCCCTCCTGATCCTGGTTGAACACCACGCGACGCTGCAGCACGGAGGTCGAGTTGTAGAAGTGCACAATTGCCTGCGGTGCGCCCTCAATCGCCTCAAAAGTGCGGGCAATCAGGTGCTCACGCGCCTGCACCAGAACCTGAATGGTCACGTCCGAAGGGATGTGGCCGTCCTCAACGAGGGTACGCACAAAATCAAAGTCAGTCTGCGACGCCGAGGGGAAACCAACCTCAATTTCCTTGTAACCCATCTTCACCAGCAGCTTGAACATCGCAAGCTTACGGTCGGTGTCCATGGGGTCAATCAGCGCCTGGTTGCCGTCACGCAGATCCACTGCGCACCAGCGCGGAGCCTTCTCAATGACCTTATCGGGCCAGGTGCGGTCCGGCAGGTCAACAACAATCTGCTCGTGGAAAGGGCGGTACTTATGTACCGGCATGGGGCTGGGCTTCTGGTGGTTTTTCATGATGAATTCCTGTTGGTTGGTCCGTCTCGCTCTACCCCAAATGTGGGGCTCGTACCGTGCCGGGTATCGGTTCCCGGCAGCCGTGGTCAAGGCGGTGCATCAGAAAGGATGCGAAGGTGAGATGCCGCGTCAAAAAGCCGGAACGGTTGCGGCAGATTCTAGCGTGCCCCGTTCCGGCGAATAAGCAGCAGGTTCACTGCCTGGCGGGTAACCCCGCGCATGCTCTCACCGACAATAGTCATACCTCCACGCTATCACAGGCGTCGGAGGCGGTGGCACAGCGCACGGAGTGCCGTCCATCATCTGGAAAGAATTAACGACAAAGGGGCGCAGCCACCATTTCTGGCGCTACGCCCCTTCACTCACTATTCACGCATCAGCGCTGTGTTCTACTCGGTTCTACTAGCTACAACCTAGTAGGCGAAAGCAGTCTGGCACTTGTTCTGATCAGCAGTCTGACCGGTCGCGTTACCCGCAATCGCTGCCTCCTGCTTCTCCATCGCCTCACCGGACGGGAAGTCAGTACCGATCGTCACCGACACACCCTGAACCTCTTCGGTCGCCACCACGCGGGTTACGTTCAGCTTCGCGGCAATCTCCTTCGCCTCCGCCTCGTAACCGCTCGAGTAGAAGACCGTGGTAAAGTTCGTCGGGTTAGCGGAGGTACCCGGAGTAACATTCGAGTAGCCCAGGCCCTCAATCACCGGAGCAATCGTAGCCGAGCGACCATCCAGGCCGGTCGCGTTGTACACGTTCACCGGAACCGTACGATCGAGCTGAACCGGAGCGGCTGCAGTAGCCGGCGCCTCCGGAGCCTTCTCCTTCAGCGACTTATCGTCACGCAGACGCTGGAACACATTCGCAGCATCCACAGAAAGCTGCAGGCGGTTCGCGTCCTGGCTCCACGGCTCAGTCGGCACCGTCGCAAACACAACATTCGACAGGTCCACGCCACCAAGAGTCGCACCAACACCCACCAGAGTGCTGATATTAGCCAGGTTCTTATCCACCGTCACGTTCTGAGTAATCGCCTCAGAAATGTTAATCAGACGGCCCGGATTCGACAGAGTACCCTCGCTCTTCACCTTACGCAGCAGCGAAGACAAGAAGCCCTGCTGAGCCTGAATACGACCAATATCGGAACCATCCGAGAAGCCGTGGCGGCTACGCAAGAACGCAAGAGCCTGCTCACCCTCAACAGTAGAAGTACCCGCAGGAAGCTTCAGGCCACTGTACTCGTCATCAATCGGAGCATCCACACACACCTGAACGCCGCCAACGACCTTCGACAGCTCCTTCACAGCGTTAAAGTCCACCAACATGAAGTGGTCAATATTCACACCGGTCAGCTTGCTAATGGTCGCCACAGTACAACCGGCACCACCGCGAGACAGAGACTCGTTGATCTGAACATTCTCCTCAGCCGGGTACACGGTGCCGGTCTCAGGGTCAGTACACTGCGGAACGTCAACCATCAAGTCACGCGGGAACGACAGCACGCTCACGTTCTTACGGTCCTTGCTGATCTGAAGCAGCATCATCACGTCCGCGCGAGCCTCAGAATTGCGGTCGTCCTCATCACCGTACGCCCCGTTATTACCCTTACGGGTATCGGAACCAATCACGAGAATGTCCAAGGCGCCGTTCTCCAGGCCGTCCTTGTAATTGCTGATGTTCAGCTCCTGAGTATGCAGATTATTGCGCATACGCAGAGCCACCACACCACCGTAGCCGACAACAACGACGAGCATGCAAGCAACGAGCAGAGCAATCCACTTATTGCGGTTTGAAGTCATGACCGTCGTGCGCATATGACGACCGGTGCTTCGTAAACGAGGTGCCTGGGGCATACCTTTTCTCTTTCTGCCGGTGAGCAAGTGCTTTCTCAGAGTAACACTCTTCCCTATGAGCGCCGAATGAGAGTGAAAAGTTTCACCCGGAGGCATGTACATATTTCCGCAAGCCACCGGGTGAAAACTATGGATGCGCGACCGCCTCTCGGAGTAGTCCCTCAAGGCGATGCGCTCAGGAAAGCTACTAGAATCCCAGGCGGTTCAACGCACGCGCGTCAGACTGCCATTCCTTCGCAACCTTCACATGAATATTCAAATAAATGCGGGTACCGAGCATCGCCTCAATCTGCTCACGAGCCTTCGTACCAATCTTGCGCAGATTCGAGCCGCCCTTACCGATAATGATGTACTTCTGCGACTCACGCTCGACAAACAGGTTCACGTGCACATCCAGCAGCGGGTTATCCGCCGGGCGGCCCTCACGGAACTCCATCTCCTCAACCGTCACAGCAATCGAGTGGGGCAGCTCCTCGCGCGCACCCTCCAGCGCGGCTTCACGCACCAGCTCCGCGATGAGGGTTGCCTCCGGCTCATCGGTCAGCTCACCATCCGGGTACAGCGGCGGCGACAGCGGAGTGTACTGCGCCAGCAGGTCAGCAACCGCATCCACCTGGAAATGCTTCACGGCAGACACCGGGATAATCGCAGCCCAGCCGCCCTTACCGTCAACCGGCATCGGCTCAGCAACCTCACCGGCACGGCGCTTAGCCGCAGGACCCGAACCTTTCGCGAAAGGTGCAGCATCATTCTTGCCGCCCTTACCCTTGGGGCCATTACCCTTCTGCTTCGCACGATGCGCGGCGCGCTTAGCACGAGCCGCACGCTCAGCGCTCATGACCTCCTCGCCGAGCGCCTCAACAGCCAGCAGCTGCTCACGCAGCTCCTCAGAGCTCACAGTGTCAGCCTTCGTCACAATAGCAACCACCGGCTTATTGCTCGACGCCACCAGCTGCGAGGCAATGTAACGGTCACCCGGACCGATCTTCTCATTCGCCGGAATACAGAAGCCCAGCACATCCACCTGCGAAAGGGTGCTAGCGACCAGGTCGTTCAAACGCTCACCCAGCAGAGTGCGGGGGCGGTGAATACCCGGGGTGTCCACCAGAATCAGCTGGTACTCGTCCTTGTGCACAATACCGCGAATCGTGTGGCGGGTCGTCTGCGGACGGTTCGAGGTGATAGCCACCTTCTGACCGACCATAGCGTTCGTCAAAGTAGACTTACCCGCATTC
>ERZ773272.266-NODE-266-length-21526-cov-5.625867_pt1 | contig 21526 bp, 17 predicted proteins | sample MGYA00511891_ERZ773272 | MGnify/ENA primary metagenome ERZ773272 (study PRJEB29015, sample SAMEA2738150) | human oral metagenome | biome: human oral; feature: human-associated habitat; material: saliva | place: China | collected 2198 ...
GGGGCGCAAAGCCCACAGCTGGCAGCCAACCTGGCAGCAGCCCTGCGCCCCAAGGTGCGTGTGCGCATGGACCTGGCCTACGACGGCACTTTCTTTCGCGGCTGGGCCGCCCAACCTGGCCTGCGCACCGTGCAAGGGGAGCTAACCGAGGCCCTATCTACCATTTTGCGCGTCCCTGTACAGCTCACCGTTGCCGGCCGCACCGACGCCGGGGTGCACGCCAGTCACCAGGTGGTGCATTTCGACGTCGACGCTGAAGCCTGGCAAGCCCTAGCTGGACGCAACGGGGTCGACCCTGCCCAGGCGCTGCGACGTCGGACCCAAGCCCTGCTCAAACGGGCTGCAAACCCCAAAACTACCTCGCGTCCGGAGCCGGGGCTGGTGGCGCTGGGGGAGAGCGCGGGTAACGGGGCTGACATTGTGGTGGGCGCGGTGAGTCAGGTGGGCGGCGATTTTGATGCGCGCTTTAGTGCCCTGCGGCGTACCTACCGTTACCGCGTGGCCGACGGCGTGGCGCGGCACGACCCCCGCCTGCGCTCCAGCGTGCTGTGGACTGACCAGGAGCTGGACTTGGAGGCCATGAACCGCTCGCTGCAGCCGCTGCTGGGGGAGCACGAGTTTTTGTCTTACTGCAAGCCGCGACAGGGGGCATCCACTATTCGCAGTCTGCTTGCGGCCGCGTGGAGCCGGCCCGAAAGCGGTGTTGATGCTGGTCTGGCCGTGTTTGAAGTTAGTGCCGACGCGTTTTGCCACCACATGGTGCGGTCTCTGGTAGGGGCCACGCTGACGGTGGGGCAGGGTCGTAATAGTGAGGAGTGGCCGGCGGCGCTGTTGGCGCGGCGCTCGCGGGAGTTGGCGGCTCCGCTGGCGCCTGCTCATGGGCTGACTTTGGAGGCCATCACCTACCCTGAGCCGCGCCGCTGGGCTGAGCAGGCGCAGGCCGCGCGGGTTTTGCGCGCCAGCGCTGCTGATGACTAAATGTAGTGGCTGAGTTGATGTGCTGGCGACGGCGGCAGGGGAGTGAAGGGGGTCGGGCGTCGTCGTTGTTGTTGGTGGCGGGGCTGAAGTATGTGGGCCAAGGAGGCGTCCCGGCGTCGTCATTGGCTGGGCCGGAGGCGCGGGCGCGGGCGTGGCCGGAGGCGGGGTCGCACAAAAACTGACATTTCGTCCGTTGCCTATAAAACCCCATGAATTTTTTATAGGGAAGGGATGAAATTGCCTGTGTTTGTAGATGAAATTGCCTGTGTTTGTAGGGTAGTGGTGGGCTTCACGGGGGTGGGTAGGGTAAGAATCTTTGACCTAGTTGTATGCCTTGGGTAAAGTAGTCATGTCTTGCAGCACGTCTGTGCGCGCTTGCGGTGCGCTCCCACTCGCCCCACGCGCTACGTGCTCCAGCAACGTTCACCTGACCACGGTGGGTTATGCAAAAAGCTGTGACGCTTCAACATCAGCTAAGTGTGCCCACCGCCAAGTAGAAACGAAGGCAAACGCCCGTGCGTACGTACACACCGAAGCCCGGCGACGTCGAGAAGAACTGGTACGTCATTGACGCCACCGACGTCGTGCTGGGTCGTCTAGCGGCTCAGGCCGCAACCCTGCTCCGTGGGAAGCACAAGCCCCAGTTCGCCCCTCACGCGGACACCGGCGACTACGTCATCATCATTAACGCTGACAAGGTCGCGCTGACCAACGGTAAGGCTGACAAGAAGATCGCTTACCGTCACTCTGGTCGTCCCGGTGGCCTGACCGCCACCAGCTACCGTGAGCTACTGGCTACTCGTCCCGAGTTCGCCGTAGAAAAGGCCATCAAGGGCATGATTCCCCACAACAAGCTTGGCCGTGCCCAGCTCAAGAAGCTGAAGGTTTACTCTGGTAGCGAGCACCCGCACCAGGCCCAGAACCCTCAGGTTTTCGAGATCACCCAGGTCGCTCAGTAAGCGCTCAGCGCACGAGCCTCATAACGTAAAGGACATATCGTGGCTGAGACCACCATCGACATTGAGGTACTGGACGAGGAGAACGCTCCCGCCAGCTACACCACTGAAACCGAGACCACCGGCGAAGGCCGTGGTCAGTCCATCACCGCTCCCGGCGCCGGCCTAGGCCGCCGCAAGGAGGCCGTTGCTCGTGTACGCCTAGTACCCGGCACCGGTAAGTGGACCCTAAACGGACGCACCCTGGAGGACTACTTCCCCAACAAGCTGCACCAGCAGCTAGTGCGTTCCCCGTTCACCATCTTGGACCTAGAGGGTCGCTTCGATGTGATCGCTCGCATCCACGGTGGCGGCGTTTCCGGCCAGGCCGGCGCTCTGCGTCTAGGCATTGCCCGCGCCCTGAACGAGATCGACCGTGAGGCCAACCGCGCCACCCTAAAGAAGGCCGGTTTCCTCACCCGCGACGCCCGCGCTGTTGAGCGTAAGAAGGCCGGTCTACACAAGGCCCGCCGCGCTCCGCAGTACTCCAAGCGCTGATCGCGTTTCGCGCTTTATCTGCTCACACCCCGCTACCTGTACATGGTGGCGGGGTGTGTTGCGTTTTAACTGGTTGTGGGATAATTGCTTTATTAACTGAGCTTTTGCAGGAGGAAATCAATGGCTCGTCTATTCGGTACTGACGGTGTGCGAGGCCTAGCTAACGACCTACTCACCCCCGCCCTGGCGGTGCAGCTAGGTGAAGCTGCTGCCCGTGTACTAACGGAAAAGTCGCCGGCTAAGGGCAACAAGCGTCCGCGCGCTATCGTCGGTCGAGACACCCGTGCTTCAGGAGAATTCCTAGACCACGCTATCTCTGCAGGTTTGGCGGCCTCCGGCGTCGACGTCACCCGCGTCGGGGTTCTTCCCACCCCCGCCATCGCCTACCTCACCGCCGCCCACGACATTGACCTGGGCGTTATGATCTCCGCTTCCCACAACCCCTTCCCCGACAACGGCATTAAGTTCTTCGCCCGTGGCGGCTTCAAACTGGAAGACGCCGTCGAAGACCGCATTGAAGCCCTACTCACCGCCGAGCACGAGCGCCCCACCGGCGCCGCCGTCGGCCGCGTAATCAAGGGCGAAACCGTAGCTGACCAGGCCTACATCAACCACCTGGTGGCTTCCACCGGCACTGACCTGTCCGGCCTGCGTATCGCCGTGGACGCCGCTAACGGCGCTGCCTCTAAGGTTGGCCCCGCTGCGTTGCGTGCCGCCGGCGCTGAAGTGCTGGTTATCAACGCCTCTCCCGACGGCCTAAACATCAACGCCCAGGCCGGCTCCACCCACCCCGAGCAGCTACAGAACTACGTCAAGTTCGTGGGTGCGGACATGGGTGTGGCCTACGACGGCGACGCCGACCGCTGCATGGCCGTTGACGCTGAAGGCACCTTGGTAGATGGCGACCAGATCATGGGTATCCTCGCCATTGGCGCTAAGGCTGACGGCACCCTAGCCTCCGACACCCTGGTAGTGACGGTTATGAGCAACCTGGGTCTGCTGCTGGCCATGCGTAAGCACGGTATCCGCACTGTTCAGACCGGTGTGGGTGACCGTTACGTGCTAGAGAAGATGCTCTCTGGCGGCTACGTGCTCGGTGGTGAGCAGTCCGGTCACGTCATCGACTCCATCCACGCCACCACCGGTGACGGTATCCTCACCTCGCTGCGTTTGGCGGCCCGCCTCAAGCGCTCTGGCAAGACCCTCAAGGAACTGGCCAGCGTAGTTGAGCGCCTACCCCAGTCGCTGATCAACGTCCCCAACGTGGACAAGCACGCCGCTTCCACTAACGACGCCGTCCAGAGCGCCGTGGCTAAGGCTGAGGCTCGCCTAGGTGAGACCGGCCGCGTGCTGCTGCGTCCCTCGGGCACTGAGCCGCTGGTGCGCGTCATGGTTGAGGCTGCCACTCAGGAAGAGTCCGACGCCGTCGCCGCTGAGTTGGCCCAGGTAGTTAAGGACAACCTGGCTCTGTGAAGCGCCAAAAAATGCGTTAGTGCGCAGCTAGACACTGCAGCTAGAGACTAAGGCCGGCCCGAAACTTCGGGCCGGCCTTTGCTTGCCTCTGTGCTTGGCCTGCGCGGCTTGGCCTGCGTGGCAGCTAGGCCTGGCAGCCGGGGCGCCCAGCTCCGCTTTGGCCGCTGAGCGCGGCAGAAGTGGGGTAGGCTGCCTTGGCGCTGCGCGCCGTATGCAGGCGCCGCGCAGCCCTACTCTTTGCGCAGGCGCATATAGTCCATGTGGTGGTTAGCGTCCTTATGCAGCAGCAAAGTAGCGCGGGGGCGGGTGGGCTCAATGTTTTCAATCAAATTGGGTAGATTGACGGTATCCCAAATCTGGCCGGCCCCAGCCAAAGCGACGTCGTCGTCAATATCAGCATATTTACGGAAGTAAGAGTCAGGCTGGGTAAAAGCCGTGTGTTTCAAAGTTAAAAACCGCTCCAAATACCAAGAGCGAATGTTGGCGGCGTCGGCGTCAACATAGATAGAAAAATCAATAAAGTCACTAACCGCCATAACCGCCTGATTGTTAGAGGCACGCGGGGCTGGCTGGAGCACATTTAGACCCTCCAGCACCAACACGTCAGGTTGACGCACATCCACCTTACGGTCAGGCACCACGTCATAAATCGTGTGGTCATAAAGGGGCGCCTGCACCAGGGGAGCACCAGATTTAACCGCGCTAATGAAATCAAGCAGAGCGCGCCGGTCATAAGACTCCGGGAACCCCTTACGGGCCATTAGTCCGCGTCGCTCCAACTCGCTGTTGGGTAGTAAGAAACCGTCTGTGGTCACCAAAGACACCTTGGGGGTGGCCTCAAAGCGCGCCAGCAGGTGAGCCAGCAGGCGGGCAGTAGTGGATTTACCCACCGCCACCGATCCGGCCACCGCAATCACAAAAGGCACATGCGTGGGTTTAATGCCCAAAGTACGCGCCACCGCCTGGCGGCGCAGCTGGGTAGATTCAATATAAGTCTCTAAAAGTGCCGATAGAGGCCGGTAAACCGCATCTACCTCAGGTAGCTCAATGGGGTCATCTAAAGAACGCAAACGTTCCAGATCGGCTTCAGTTAGCGGCAGGGGGGCGTTAGCGGCTATACGGCCCCAAGCTTTACGTTTAATCTCTATAAACGGGCTGTTCTTATGCCAGATGGGCAGCCAATCTAGGGGGTTAGCAAAATCGCTCACGGCTCTAGTTTGGCTTACAAACCAGCCAAAGATAAAGCTCAGACCTAGGCGGCGTGGCGCATATGGCCTCTACGCTGTGGGAATAGTAAGCAAGCTCGCGCCTTTCAATCATTGTTTTGCGCATTAAATACATGATTCAATCAAGTTTATGTGTGGAATCGTTGGACATGTCGGACCGGTAGCGGTCCCCAGTGAACGTAGCCTAGAAGTACTACTAGATGGTCTTAGCCGCCTGGAATACCGTGGCTATGACTCCGCTGGCGTAGCCCTACTGACGGATGAAGGTGTATCCGTACGTAAGGAAGCCGGCAAGCTAGAAAACCTACGGGCGCAGATCGCTGCCCACCCCGTAGCCCCGGCCACCGCCGGTATTGGTCACACCCGTTGGGCCACCCACGGCAGCCCCACTGCCGCTAACGCCCACCCGCACGTGGCCGGACATATTGCCCTGGCACACAACGGCATTATTGAAAACTTCCGTCCCCTGCGCGAAGAGGTAGAAAGCCTCGGCCGCACCCTACTGTCTGAAACTGACTCTGAAGTTGTTGCCCACCTGCTAGACATCGCCTACAGCGCCCTGCGTGAAGCCAACCCCGCTGGCGACCCGGCCCTGCAGCTGCGTGAAGCTATGGCCCAGGTAACCCCGCGCCTGGAGGGTACCTACGCCCTGCTAGCCATCACCGCCGACGCCCCCGGCACTATCGTGGCCGCGCGTCGCTCCTCCCCGCTGGTTTTGGGTGTGGGCGAGGGCGAAAACTTCGTTGGTTCCGACGTCGCCGCTTTCGTAGCCTTCACCAAGCAGGCTGTGGAGGTGGACGACGACCAGATCGTGCTGATCACCGCTGCTGGCATTGAAATTACCGACGCCGCCGGCCAGGTAGTAACCGAGTCGCATGGCTGGGAGGTCACCTGGGACGCCTCCGCCGCCGTCAAGGGCGGTTACGACACCTTTATGAACAAGGAAATCCACGACCAGCCCACCGCCGTGGCCGACACGCTGCGTGGCCGCATGGACGACGCCGGCGAGCTACAGCTAGACGAAATGCGTATCGACCCCGCAGTGCTACGCAGCGTGGACAAGATCATCGTGGTTGCTTGCGGCACCGCCGCCTACGCCGGACACGTAGCCAAGTACGCCATTGAGCACTGGTGCCGTATCCCGGTAGAAATCGAGCTCGCCCACGAGTTCCGCTACCGTGACCCGATCGTAAACGAAAAAACCCTAACCGTTGCCATCAGCCAGTCCGGTGAAACCATGGACACCATCCAGGCTGTGCGCCACGCCCGCGAACAGGGCTCGCGCGTACTGGCAATCGTTAACACCTACGGCTCTACCATTGCCCGTGAAGCCGACGCCGTGCTCTACACCCACGCCGGCCCCGAGGTGGCCGTAGCCTCCACCAAGGCCTTCCTGGCCCAGATCACCGCCTGCTATCTGCTGGGTCTATACCTGGCCCAGCTGCGCGGCAACAAGTGGCCTGAAGAGGTGGCTGACTACCTGGCTAACCTGTCCGCCATGCCTGAGCGCATCCAGCGCTTCCTAGATGAGAGCGAAGAGCAGGTGCGCGCCCTGGGCCGCGAACTAGCTGACAACAACTCCTTCCTGTTCCTGGGCCGCCACGTGGGCTACCCGGTAGCCCTAGAGGGCGCCCTCAAGCTCAAGGAACTGGCTTATGTGCACGCCGAAGGCTTTGCCGCCGGCGAGCTCAAGCACGGCCCTATCGCCCTGGTAGAGGAAGGCCTGCCGGTATTCGTGATTGTGCCTACCCCGCGCCGCCCTGTGCTGCACGACAAGGTCATCTCCAACATTGAGGAGATTCGCGCTCGCGGCGCCCGCACCATAGTGATCGCTGAGGAAGAAGACCACGCTGTGGACGCCTTCGCTCACGATGTGATCCGTGTGCCCGCCGCCCCCACCTTGATGATGCCGCTGCTGAGCGTGGTGCCGTTGCAGGTGTTCGCCTCCGCTTTGGCTCAGGCTAAGGGCTATGACGTGGACCAGCCGCGTAACCTGGCCAAGTCGGTAACGGTGGAGTAATACCGCTAGACTCAAGGCATGTATAGCGGCATCGATGTGGTGGATATTGAACGCTTTAGTGACCGTATCGAGGCTAATGCCGCTTTAATGCAGCGTTTGTTTAGCGCTGACGAACTTAATAGTTGCAAGGGCGCGCTGCCTTCTTTGGCGGCGCGCTTTTGCGCTAAAGAGGCGGCCTTGAAGGTGCTGGGCCAGGCCGACGTCGTTGCCCGCGCTACCTGCTTTGGTAGCGGCGACGGCGCCAGCGCTGAGGTTTCTGGGCTCGACGACGGCGCTGGCGTGGCAGGGCTGAATTTTCGCGATATTGAGGTCACTAGCCGCCCCGGTCAGGCCCCCCAAATGCGTCTACACGGCCAGGTGGCGGTGTGGGCGCGGCGTTTAGGACTGCACAGTTGGCGCGTGAGCCTAGCCCACGACAAGGTAGCCATGGCCCAAGTTTGGGCTAGTGGTGGCCCGGCAGGAGGCTGTAAGGTCAGCTCGCATGACGCCGCCTTGGCCCGCTACCTGCTCAAACCCGAGGCTGACAGCCACAAATACTCACGCGGCGTGGTGCGCATAATCGCTGGCTCGCAGCGTTTTCCTGGCGCCGGGCTGCTATGTGTGGCCGGAGCTAGCCATAGTGGGGTGGGCATGATCCGCCTAAACGCCCCTGAGCGCGTAGAAAACCTGGTGCTAGCCGCCCATCCGCAAATTGTTCCTGATGGCCCGGTCTTAACCGGAGCCTGCGACGCCCTAGTGCTGGGCCCGGGGCTGGACGCCCAGAAGGCAGATTGGGAGGCGCTGGCCCAGTTGCTAGAAAACACCCCGGCAGTAATTGACGCCAGCGCCCTAGAACCAGTTTGCGCCCTGGTTAAAGAGGGCAAACTACGGCTGCGCGCCCATCACATCCTCACGCCTCATGACGGGGAATTGGCTCGTTGCCTAAACCTGTTCGCGGGCACGGATACAGATAAAACTACAGGTGAAATTGCGAGAAAACTGGCAGACAAGGCGGATAACCCCCTTGGCAAGTTTGCTTTTGAAATTAGCTCCGCGCTGCAGCGGCGCATCCAGGGAGCCCAGCAACTGGCGGCATTAACTGGGGCCTGTGTGCTAGCTAAAGGCAATCGCACCGTGGTGGTAGACGCCAAGGCCCAAGTCCACACCCTGCCTGCGGCCACGCCCTGGCTGGCTACCGCCGGTAGTGGGGATGTGCTGGCGGGTCTGATGGGTGGCTTGCTGGCCCTAAACGTGCGCGCCGGCGCGGGGAGTGGTGGCGGCGTTGACGCTCAGGGGCGGGGCGCCGCACTCGCTAGTGCCGCTGCCCTAGCCCCCGAAATTGCGCAGCTGGCCGCGCGCCTACACGCCCTAGCCGGACAACTGGCCGCTGAAGCAGCCGGCCCAAAGCCCACCGACGCAACCGGTCCAAAGGCATCTGGCGCAACCGGACCAAAGTCCGCTGGCGCCGTCGTCGCCCATCCCATAACCGCCCCAGAAATAGCCGCAGCCATCCCCAATGCCTGGGCACTCTGCTCCAGTGCTGCAGCAAACTGAGCTGATGGCGGCTAAAAGTGGGACAATAGCGCCGTGACTGAGCAACCTAGTAGCTATCAAATTCCTTGGACGGGAGCACAAACCGCCCGCGCCATTATCGATCTCGACGCCCTAGCCGCCAATGTGGCCCAACTTCGTAAGTTTCACGGCGGAACTTGGATGGCTATCCTCAAAGCCAACGCCTACGGACACGGCCTAGGCCCCATGGCACTAGCCTGTATGCGTCAAGGCGCCACCTGGCTGGGCGTGGCACAGTTGCACGAAGCCCTGCGCCTGCGTGAATACCTCGACGCCGCCGGGGTAAAGCCGGTAGATGCAGCCCAGCTAGCCCAAAACCCGGCCCTGGCTACTGCCCAAACTCCCAGGATTTTCACCTGGATCATGCCGCCGGTCAGTGCGCAAGAAGCTGCTCAGGCAGACTCGGGCCTACGCCAGGCACTACGAGCCAAGCTAGACCTATCAGCCTCCACTGTGGAAGTTTTGCAGGCCATCATCGCCGCCGCCCAAGCTGAAGGCAAATGTGCCTACGTGCACCTAAAGGTAGACACCGGCATGGCCCGTGCTGGCGCCAACCTAGAAGACCTAGCTGACCTGGCCCAATGTGCAGCCCAAGCCCAAAGCCAGGGACACATTAAGGTAGTGGCGCTATGGTCGCACCTAGCCCGCGCAGACGAAATCCTCATCCCGGCCACCGGCCAGCAGCTAGAACGCTACCGTCAAGGCCTGCAAATCCTGGCCGACGCCGGCATTGACGTGCCCGTGCGCCACCTGGCGGCCACCGCCGGCACCCTGTGGCACCCCGACACCGCCGCCCTAGACATGGACCGCTTCGGTATTGGTCTATACGGTCTAAGCCCCGATCACACCGTGGCCCGCGCCCAGGATCTAGGCCTACACCCAATCATGCGTCTAGAAGCCCGCCTCACCCAGGTCAAGCACATCAAAGCCGGCCAAGGCGTCTCCTACGGCGCCACCTGGCAGGCCCCCACCGACCGCTGGGTAGGGCTAGTGCCGCTAGGCTACGGCGACGGCATTTTGCGTAGCGCCTCCGACCGCGCCCCCATACTGGTTGGCAAACAACGCACCCACATTGTTGGGCGCGTATGCATGGATCAAGTTATTGTAGACCTAGGTCCCACCAGCAACCCGGACGGCACCCCCCGACCCGCCCCCGCGCGAGCTGGCGACCTAGCCATCCTCTTCGGCGATCCCGCCCCCTTAAACGGCCCGGCTAACCCGGCCATCCCCACCGCTGAAGACTGGGCTACCGCCTGCGGCACCATCTCCTATGAGGTGGTCACTCAGCTACGCGGCGCCCACCTACCGCGCTACTACGTTTCCCAAGGCTCCTACAAATTAGCGGAGATTCCCCAATGAGCACATACGTCACCCACACCACGGATGCCGATTCCACAAGGGAATTCGGCGCCCGGCTAGCCCCGCTGCTGCAAGCCGGAGACCTGGTGATGCTTTCAGGCGAGCTAGGTGCCGGTAAAACCACTCTGGCCCAAGGTATCGGCTCAGCCTTAAACGTACGTGGGCGCGTATCTTCACCCACTTTCATCGTGGCGCGCGTGCACCCCTCCCTGGCCGGCGGCCCGGACCTGGTGCACGTAGACGCCTACCGCCTCACCAGCCTCGAAGACCTCGAAACCCTGGACCTGGATTCCTCCCTGGAAGAATCCATCACCCTGGTTGAATGGGGCGAGGGCATGGTAGAAGGCATCAGTGACAATCGCCTAGAAATCAAGGTGGAACGTCCGCAGGGGGGACTGGCAGGTGCCGATGCTAGCGGCATCACTGACCTGGGCGGCGTCGACGACGGCGCCCGCACCATCACCCTTACCGGCTACGGTCCGCGCTGGGAAAAAGCGCTCAACCAGCTCTAAGCCATGAACTGGCAGGCTAGCCACAGGCAGCTCAGTTCACTCGCGCTCGCGGCAAAAGCGCCGGGTTCTTCGCCAAGTGCGTTGCCAGGCTTTTTGCCGCGAGCCTTGCCGGGTTCTTGGTCAGTCTCTTGGTCAGGATCTTTGCTGGCGGCAGGCTTGGCGCTGGTGGCGCTAGTTTTGTTGGCGCTGGGAGGCTCGGCGCGAGCTCAGGTGGACCAGAACTATCTGGAACAGTGGCTTAAATCGAGCTCCAATAATGCCCTTAGCGCCACCCAACGCACCCAGGCGGAATTCACTACACCTGCGCATGTGTGGAATGTTTCGCGCTCTGACAATGGCTCTGTGCAGGTGGTGCGCAGCCCGGAGCAGTGGTACACGCTGGTACGTCTGGGTGGTGAGCTCAAATTTGTGCTGCTAATAAACGCAACCGACGCTAAAACCACGGCAGTGCAGATAGCTGACGCGGCCTTGGCGCACTCACTTGCAAGCCTGGGCACAGGCCAATACCCGGTTTATGAAGCTCAAGATACGGCCTGGTATCAGCTGGAGGACGGTCAGCTGCGCCCGCTGGGAGCTAAAGCCAATAAATTGCAGCGTGGTTCAATCTCGGTTTCGGCCTATATTTCTATACGTGATGTTAGGCACTCTGGTTCACCCACTGCATCTGCTGATGAAAATGGTTCCGCCTGGTCTAGCTGGGTGCTTTGGACCATGGTGGTGTTAGCTTGTCTGGGTTTAATTGGGCTGGCTGTTCTGGATAAACACACTAGTAAATACCGGGACCTGGAGACTCAGGACGGCTCTGGTAAACGTAAGCTGCGTCAGGCAGTGATTGAAACTCCAGCTAAGGGCAGGGCTCGCCCGCAGGTGTCGGTGCACTCAGCTACGGCAGTGCCGGCTTCGCAAACGGCAGCTGCTATTGAGAAAACTAAAACCGAAAAGGAATAGGCTTAAGCCGTGCGTATTGTCTCCATCGACTCCTCTTTAGCGTCCGCTTTGGCATTAATTGAGCTTAGCGACGGCGTCGCTACCACCGTGCGTCAGCAGGTGGGTACTGACGCGCGCCACCACGCCGAATCTTTAGCCCCCATGCTTAGCCAGGTTTTGGCGGGCGAGGCGGTAGACGCCATTGCCGTGGCTACCGGCCCGGCTCCCTTCACTGGTTTGCGTGCCGGTCTGGTGACGGCGCGGACTTTTGCGCGCGTGCACAACCTGCCTCTGTGGGGGGTTAGCTCTTTGGATGCGCGTGCTCGGGCTGCTTTTGACCGTCTTGGCCAGGCGGGGCAGGGTAAGTGCCTGCTGGTTGCTAATGATGCGCGCCGCAAGGAAGTTTATGCCGCCCGCTATCAGGTGAAGGGTGCCGACGACGTCGAACGCCTAGGTCAGCTGCACGTGCTAAGCCCCGCAGCTGCCATGGAGCTGGGCGAAGTTGACTACGTAACCGGCTCTGGCGTGGCCCTATATCCGCAGCAGCTGACCGGCACCGAAGTTGACAGCCAAGACCCGATCCTAGAGCAGCTGGCACGTATCGCCTGGTACCGTCACCAGCAAGGGATTGACCAACCCACCGAGCCGCTGTACCTGCGTCACGCCGACGTGCAGATGCCCAAGGCTCCTAAGCGAGTTATTTGATGCCCACTTTGCGCCTGCGCGCAATGCGTAAAGCCGACCTGAGCTGGGTGGCCCAAGCTGAGCGTCAGCTTTTTTCGGCCGAGGCTTGGAGTCCTCAGTTGCTGGCCAGTGAACTGGACGCGATGGAGTCTCTTGACGACCGGATTTATGTGGTAGCCGAGGTTGACGCCGCTATGGCTGGTTACGCCGGGGTGTGGCTGGGCGATAGTGCTGACGTGCTGACTATCGCCACTTTGCCCCACTTTCGCCGCCAGGGGGTGGGGCGGGCTTTGCTTAATGCTTTGCTCGACGCCGCCGCTGAGCGTGAGTGTGAAGCGGTGCTGCTGGAGGTGCGGGCTTCTAACGACGGCGCCATCGCCCTATACAAAGAGGCTGGTTTTAAAGCCATAGCTAAACGTCGCGCCTACTACACCCACCCGCGTGAGGACGCTGTCGTGATGCGCAAAAAACTGGCCGCGCCCAAAGTGGGGCCGGTAGGTAGCTAGACACTTTTTAGACCGGTTAAGCCCTTATAAAAAGGCAGCAAGTTTATTTAGTAAATCACGTGTGCCCTAATAAAGGCCTGGTGGTTTGGTTCTCAGTGCTCGCTGACACTTGTGCAAGCATTTGCATGACCCCCACTAAACCGCGTTATATCAGCGCAAATAGCTCCCTAGTGGGGGAGCGTTAAGCGCTTTCTGGGTCACTTAGGACTTAAGCCACGTTAATGCTAGATAGCCTTGTGACGTGGCCAAATCAAATGTTTCTCCCAAGAGGCAGACTGCTGGACGTACGACCGTCGCGATGAAGCGGATCATGGCGTACAGCGGTCTGTTCTTCCTCTTCTTTGTTCTATTCCACGCCTACGGCAACCTCAAGTACTTTGAGGGCGAGGACGTCTACAACGGCTATGCCGCTCACCTGCGTACCATGTTCATGCCGATCCTGCCTCGTGAGGGTCTGCTATGGATTCTGCGTGCGATTATGGTCGCCTGCCTCGTTGGGCACGCCGGCGCTGCTTTCCACCTGTGGCACCGCAACAACAAGGCTCGCGGTAACCAGAAGTACGCAGTTAAGAAGGCTCACGCAGAGTACGCAGCTTCACGCTACGCAAACCGCACCATGCGTTGGGGTGGCGTGATCCTGATTCTGTTCATTGTGTGGCACATCCTGCAGTTCACCACGCTGAACGCCACCCCCGGTGGTCACTACGTGCACGGTGACGCCTACAAGAACATGTACCTCGGCTTCCACGATGCCCCCTGGACCTACGCCATCTACTTCATCGCCCTAGCTGCGCTGGCGCTGCATGCCTGGCACGGTGTTTGGTCCGCCCTACAGACCCTGGGTGCTATCCGTGGTTCTGTAATTCCTGGCGTGCGCATCATCGCCACGCTGGTTGCCCTGGCCCTGTTCGTAGCCTTTATGGCTGTGCCTACCGCCATCCTGTTTGGTTGGGTAGACGCGCCTGCTGCTGGTTCGTGGACTGCACTGCACGGCGCAGTCGCTGGACACTGAGAGAGCGTGAAGATAAATGAGTAAAGTTATCGATGGCCTGTACCGGGTTGGCGAGGACATCGCCGACACCAAGGCCCCGCATGATGTTCCGATCGAAAAGCGTTGGGAACAGCGTAAATTCCTAGCCAAGCTAGTTAACCCGGCCAACCGCCGTAAGCTTGACATTATCGTAGTTGGCTCCGGCCTGGCCGGTGGCGCTGCTGCCGCCTCCCTGGGCGAGCAGGGCTACAACGTCAAGGTGTTCTTCTACCAGGACTCCGCCCGTCGCGCCCACTCCATTGCGGCCCAGGGTGGTATCAACGCTGCTAAGAACTACCGCAACGACAACGACTCGGTTTACCGCCTGTTCTACGACACCGTAAAGGGTGGCGACTACCGCGCTCGTGAAGACAATGTTTACCGTCTGGCTGAGGTCAGCGCCAACATCATCGACCAGTGTGTGGCTCAGGGTGTGCCCTTCGCCCGCGAATACGGCGGTCTGCTAGACAACCGTTCCTTCGGTGGTGTGCAGGTATCGCGTACCTTCTACGCCCGTGGTCAGACCGGTCAGCAGCTGCTGATCGGCGCCTACCAGGCCCTAGAGCGCCAGGTGCGCGCCGGCACGGTTAAGGAGTTCCGCCGTCACGAGATGGTTGAACTGATCGTGGTTGACGGCAAGGCTCGCGGTATTGTCACTCGCGACATGATCAGCGGCGAGATCGAGACCCACCTAGCCGACGCCGTCGTGCTAGCCACCGGTGGTTACGGCAACGTATTCTTCCTGTCCACCAACGCTATGGGCTGCAACGGTACCGCGATCTGGCGTGCTCACCGCAAGGGCGCCTACTTCGCTAACCCCTGCTACACCCAGATTCACCCCACCTGCATTCCGCAGTCCGGTGACTTCCAGTCCAAGCTGACCCTGATGAGTGAGTCGCTACGTAACGACGGACGCATCTGGGTACCCAAGAAGGCTGAAGACTGCGAAAAGGACCCGCGTCAGATCCCTGAGGAAGACCGCGACTACTACCTCGAGCGTATCTACCCCGCCTTCGGTAACCTGGTGCCCCGTGACATCGCCTCACGTCAGGCCAAGAACATGTGTGACGAAGGCCGTGGCGTTGGACCTGCCATTAAGGAAACTGACCCCGATGGCAACGAGCGCACCATGCGTCGTGGCGTCTACCTGGACTTCTCCGAGGCTATCGGGCGTCTAGGCAAGGAAGCCGTTTCTGCTAAGTACGGCAACCTGTTCGAAATGTACGAGCGCATCACCGGTGACGACCCCTACGAAGTCCCGATGCGTATTTACCCCGCCGTCCACTACACCATGGGTGGCCTGTGGGTTGACTACGACCTAGAGTCCTCCATCCCGGGCCTGTTCGTGGCTGGTGAAGCTAACTTCTCCGACCACGGCGCTAACCGCCTGGGCGCCTCCGCCCTGATGCAGGGTCTGGCTGACGGCTACTTCGTCCTGCCCGACACCATCAACAACTACCTGGCTGACATGCTGCGTGAAGGCAAGGTAGACCCCAACGCTCCTGAGATTGCTCAGGCACGCAAGGACGTTGAGGACCGAATTGACCGTCTAATGGCTTTGGACGGTACCCGTTCGGTGGATGACTTCCACATGGCCCTGGGCCGCATTATGTGGGAGTACTGCGGTATGGAGCGTCGCGAAGACGGCCTGAAGAAGGCTGTAAAGCAGATTCGCGCGCTGAAGGAAGAGTTCTGGAAGGACGCCCGCATCACGGGTGAAAAGATGGAACTCAACCAGTCCCTAGAGAAGGCCGGACGCCTACTGGACTTCTTCGAGCTAGCTGAGCTGATGTGTATTGACGCTCTGCACCGGCGCGAATCCTGTGGTGGCCACTTCCGTGCAGAATCTCAGACCCCTGAGGGTGAGGCCCTGCGTCACGACGACGAGTTCCTCTACGTGGGTGCCTGGGAATGGACTGGTGAAAACCAGCCCCCGATCCTGCACAAGGAACCCCTTGTTTACAACGACATTGAACTGAAGCAGCGGAGCTACAAGTGAACATCAAGCTGAAGATCTGGCGTCAAAAGAACAAGGACACCGCCGGTCACTTTGAAGAGTACTCGCTAAGCGGCATCGAGGAGCACATGAGCTTCCTTGAAATGCTAGACGTGCTTAACGAGCGTCTATTCAAGGAGGGCAAGGAGCCGGTAGCCTTCGACTCTGACTGCCGTGAAGGTATTTGTGGCCAGTGTGGCCTGGTAATCAACGGTATGGCTCACGGCCCGATCCGTTCGACCACCTGCCAGCTACACATGCGTCACATCGCTGAGGACCCCTCGTTCTCTGACGGTGACACCATCACCATCGAGCCTTGGCGCGCAACCGGTTTCCCGGTACTCAAGGACCTGATCGTGGACCGTTCCGCCCTGGACCGTATCGTCCAGGCCGGTGGCTACATCTCGGTCAACACCGGTGCGGCCCCGGAGGCACACTCTGTGCCCGTCGAAAAGCCCAAGGCTGACCGTGCCTTCGAGGCTGCCGCCTGCATCGGTTGCGGTGCTTGCGTGGCTGCCTGCCCCAACGCCTCGGCCATGCTGTTCACCGCAGCTAAGATCACCCACCTGGGTCTACTGCCTCAGGGTCAGCCTGAGCGCTACATCCGCGTGATCAACATGCTCAACCAGCACGACGAAGAAGGCTTCGGTGGCTGCACCAACATTGGTGAATGTGCCGCTGTGTGCCCCAAGAGCGTGCCGATCGACGTGATCAGCCAGCTCAACCGCGACATGGGTAAGGCCCGCTTCAAGGGCGTGCACGTCCACTGAGTTTGGCTTAACGCCACTATTCGTCTCATTTGAGACGGCCACCGGTTCCCGGTACTACGCAAGTAGGCCGGGAACCGTTTTTGGTATTAGCGCCAGGGGACTAGACTAGAAGGGTGAGCGATCCTTTGGTTCTAGGTGTGGAATCCACCTGCGATGAGACCGGTGTAGCCCTGGTACGAGGCCGTGAGTTGCTGGGGGATGTAACCGCCACTTCCATGGATAAATATGCGCGTTATGGAGGCATCATCCCCGAAATTGCCTCGCGCGCGCATTTAGAGTCTTTTGTTCCTACCCTTAACGCCGCCCTGGACAAGGCCGGTGTTGATCTACACGACGTCGACGCTATTGCCGTTAGTGCAGGTCCGGGCCTGATTGGCTCGCTAACTGTAGGTATTAGCGCCGCCAAAGCCCTAGCGGTGGCGCTAGATAAACCCATTTACGGGGTTAACCACGTAATTGGTCACCTGGCTGTGGACGAGCTAGTTGACGGCCCCTTCCCGCAACGTTTTGTGGGTTTGATCGTCTCGGGTGGTCACTCGAATATTTTGGCTATTAACAATATTGCTACCGACGTGCGTGAGCTGGGTGGCACTCTCGACGACGCCGCCGGGGAGGCCTTCGATAAGGTCGGGCGCTTGTTGGGGCTACCGTACCCGGGTGGCCCGCATGTGGATAGGCTCAGCCAAACCGGTGACCCAACTAAGATCCGCTTCCCACGTGGTCTATCTGCAGCCAAAGACAAGGAACGTCACCGCTATGACTTCTCCTTCTCTGGCCTAAAGACTGCGGTGGCCCGCTATGTGGAGAGCTTACGCTCCCAGGACCAGCCCATTCCGGCTGCCGATATTTGCGCTTCTTTCTCTGAGGCAGTTAATGACTCACTGACCGCCAAAGCGGTGCAGGCCTGCCTGGACACTGACTGCGACACCCTGGTGGTGGGTGGCGGTTTTTCCGCTAACTCGCACCTACGCGCCCTAGCCGCTGAGCGCTGCGCGGCCGCCGGCATTACCCTGCGCCTGCCCCCGCTACGTTACTGCACCGACAATGGGGCCCAGATTGCCGCCATGGGTAGCGCCCTAGTGCGAGCCGGGGTGGCGCCGTCGTCATTGGACTTTGCCCCCGACTCGGGCATGAGCCTGTCGCAAACCGTTATGCCCTAGTGGCTGCGTTGGCCCGATAGTACAAAACTAAACTAATTTCGCTATAAGCCGGTGGCCTAGTCGCTAGAGAGGCCACCGGTGCGGCGCGTAGCATGTGTTTGTTACTTTCTAGCAAGGAATTTAATGAGCACAATATTCACGCTGCTGCGTAGTTTGCGCCGATATTGGGGCGCATCGATCCTCACGCCGCTATTTATTATCGGCGAAGTCATTTTTGAATGTTTAATTCCGCTGATCATGGTCAGTTTGGTGGATAAACTGGACGGCCATAGCCTAGGCCCGGTAGTCCACCTGGGCCTGATTTTGGTGGCCTTGGCAACAGCCTCCCTGGCTTGCGGTATTCTTTCAGCGCGTTTTGCGGCCACAGCCGCCACTGGTCTGTCGCGAAACCTGCGTCAGGACATGTTCTTTAAGGTGCAGGAATTTTCCTTCGCCGATATCGACAAGTTCTCCACTTCCTCCCTGGTCACCCGTATGACCACGGACGTAACTAACGTCCAAAACGCCTTCGGAATGCTGATCCGTATCGCCGTGCGCGTGCCGCTGATGATTATTTTCTCGGTGGTTATGGCCTGGCGTATTAACTCGGATATGGCACTGATTTTCCTGATTATGGTGCCTTTCTTGGCGGCTATCCTGTTTGGGATTGTGCGTTATGTATTCCCGCTGTTTAGGCGCATCTTCAAAAAGTACGACGCGCTAAACAACTCGGTGCAGGAAAACATTGCGGCTATCCGCGTGGTTAAGTCTTTTGTTACTGAGGAGTACGAAACCAAGAAGTTCAACCGTGCCTCGCAGGATGTGCGTAAAGACTTCACCCATGCTGAAATCGTGTTGGCGCTTAACGGTCCGGTGATGATGTTCTTCATTTTCGCCGCCATCATGCTGGTGGACTATCTGGGTGCCTCCATGATTGTCAGCTCTGGCGCTACCAGCCTAACTAAGGGTGGTTTAACCGCGCTGATCACCTACGGTATTCAGATTCTGAGCCAAATGATGATGCTGGCTTTCATCTTCGTGATGACCACCATGGCTGCCGAGTCTGCTCACCGTATCGCTGAGGTGCTCAAGCACAAGCCCACCCTGACCTCGCCTAAACGTGGGGTTAAGGAAGTTGCTGACGGTAGCGTCAGCTTTGAACACGTCTCCTTCCGTTACAGCGACGACGCCGAAGCTAACGCCCTCAGCGACATCAACCTAACCATTCCTTCTGGCTCCACCCTGGGAATCGTGGGTGGCACCGGTTCATCTAAGACCTCCCTGATCCAGCTGATCTCGCGTCTATACGATGTCAACGATGGCGTAGTGCAGGTAGGGGGCGTGGATGTACGCGACTATGACCTAGAGACGCTACGCGACGCCGTCGCCGTCGTACTGCAAAAAAACGTGCTGTTCTCTGGGACCATTGCCGAAAACCTACGCTGGGGTAACCCGCAGGCCACCGACGAGCAGGTGATCCATGCCGCCAAACTGGCCCAAGCCGACGAGTTCGTGCGCCAGCTACCGGGAGGCTACGACTACAAGATTGAACGCGGGGGCACCAACGTTTCCGGTGGTCAAAAGCAGCGTCTGTGTATTGCGCGGGCGCTACTGAAGAAACCCAAGATTTTGATTTTGGATGACTCCACCTCCGCCGTCGACACCAAAACCGACGCCCTAATCAGGCGCGCTTTTGAAAGCGAAATCCCTGATACCACCACGATTATCATTGCTCAGCGTCTGTCCTCAGTTGAGCACGCTGACCAGATCGTGGTGCTAGATGATGGGCGCATTAAAGAATGCGGCACGCACGAGGAGCTGATGGCTTTGGGTGGCGAATACCGCGAAATCTATGACTCCCAGAACTCTGCCAGTGTAAGCGAGGTGGCCTGATATGAGTGACCAGCAGGAACTAGAGCAGGACAAGGCGACTGATAAAGAAGCTGGCGAGCCGAAGCTGGAATCAATCGACCACCCCTTTGGGCGGCTGCTGCGCTACGTATTTAAGTATTACCGGCTGCGCCTGGTAGTTTCGGCGTTCTGCATTGTGGTGGCGGCTATCGCCAGTGCAGTGGGCGCAATCTTCATGCAGCAAATCATCGATAACGTGGTTACCCCGGGCCTGGCGGCCGGTTCTATGGCGCCGGTGCAAGATCAGCTAGTGCAGCTGGTGGGCCTGATGGGAGCCATTTTTGCGGCCGGTGTGCTGGCTGCCTACATCTCCACCCGCATGATGGCTATCGTCACCCAGGGCACCTTAAAACACATGCGTGACGACATGTTTGCGCGTATGGAGACCCTGCCACTGCGGTTTTTTGACACCCACCCGCACGGCGCTGTCATGTCTACCTACACCAACGACACTGACGCGATCCGTCAGCTCATTGGTCAGTCACTGCCAACCCTGCTGCAGTGCGGGTTAACCATCGTGGTGCTGGTGCTAACCATGCTGTACTACTCAGTGTGGCTGGCCCTGGTGGTGTTCTTGATTGCTGGCCTGATGATGTTTATAACCCGCGACCTGGGCGGTAAATCCGCCAAGTTCATGGTTAAACAGCAGCGCTCACTGGCTGACGAAGAAGGCTTCATTGAAGAAATGATGGACGGCCAGAAGGTAGTCCAGGTCTTCAACCACGAGCAGGCCGCTAAGGAAGAATTCCTAAAGTACAACCGCGAACTGTTTGAAAACTCCCAGAAAGCTAACCGTTTCGGTAACGTACTAATGCCGGCCCTGGGCAATATCGGCAACATTATGTACGTGGTTATTGCCATTATTGGCGGCATCCTAATCTTGGAGGAACTACCTAACCTGACCCTGACCGGAATTAACGTGGTCAGCGTGGGCGTGGTGGTTTCCTTCCTGGGTATGGTACGTAACCTGTCGCAAACCATTGGGCAGATGTCCATGCAGGTACCCATGATTGCCTTGGGTATGGCCGGAGCCGGGCGCGTGTTTGCACTAATCGAGCAGGAACCTGAAGCTGACGAAGGCTATGTGGGCCTAGTGCGGGCCAAGGTGGATGCTAACGGTGAGGTAACCCCCACCCAGGAACGCACCGGGCACTGGGCTTGGCGCCACCCCCACCAGGCTGAAGGCACGGTTACCTACACGCCGCTGCGCGGCGAAATTGTGATGGAGCACGTTGATTTCTCTTATGACGGTAAGAAAGAAATCCTCCACGACATCTCACTGTGGGCTAAGCCGGGGCAAAAGATTGCTTTTGTGGGGGCTACCGGCGCCGGTAAAACCACTATCACCAACCTAATCAACCGGTTCTACGACATCGATGACGGCAAGATCCGCTATGACGGCATCAATATCAACAAAATTCACAAGTCTGACCTGCGCCGTTCACTAGGCGTGGTATTGCAAGACGTGAAGCTATTTACCGGCACGGTGATGGACAACATCCGCTACGGGCGCCTGGACGCCACCGATGAGGAATGTATTGCGGCAGCCAAGCTGGCTAACGCAGACTCCTTTATCCGGCGTTTACCCCAGGGCTACGACACCATGCTGACCGGTAACGCCGCTAACCTGTCTCAAGGCCAAGCACAGCTGATCTCTATTGCCCGCGCGGCAGTGGCTGATCCACCCGCCATGATCTTGGATGAGGCCACCAGCTCCATTGACACCCGCACTGAAGCTTTAGTGCAGGCCGGTATGGATAACCTGATGAAAGGCCGCACCGTATTCGTAATTGCGCACCGCCTATCCACTGTGCGTAACTCTGATGCGATTATGGTGCTAGACCACGGGCGCATTATTGAACGCGGTAGTCACGATGAATTGCTGGCTAAACGCGGGGTCTACTACCAGCTTTACACCGGTGCTTTCGAACTGGAGTAAACGCTAAAACTA
>ERZ773272.268-NODE-268-length-21481-cov-56.394007_pt1 | contig 21481 bp, 15 predicted proteins | sample MGYA00511891_ERZ773272 | MGnify/ENA primary metagenome ERZ773272 (study PRJEB29015, sample SAMEA2738150) | human oral metagenome | biome: human oral; feature: human-associated habitat; material: saliva | place: China | collected 2198 ...
AGACCGTAGCCAACCGCAGTGATGGAACCAACCATTATTTTTCCTTTCAACAGTGTTCGACCGGGAACATACCCGGACCGAACAGAGTTTGATTTGAGTTAATAGCCCGCACAGTGAACGTGTGGGTTGCTTTATTCACGCCCAATGACGAACGCGAAAACCTAAAAAACTAGAGAGTTTAGTGTCCCTCGGAAACCGAGCCCTGCAGGTACACAGCCAGCAGCAGAGCGAACACATAAGCCTGGATGCACTGAATCATGAATTCCAGGAAGTACAGGAACATGCCCAGAGCACCGGGAGCAATAGCGGCCAGGTAGCCGATACCGCCCAGAGTCTCAACCATGTAGGTCACCATGCTGGATGCAACCATCAGCGCCAGGTGACCACCGAACATGGTCGCGAAGAGACGCAGCGCGTGAGTTGCGGGACGAATCAGCAGGTTCGAGAAGAACTCGATCGGGATCAGGATGGGGTAAATCCACACCGGCAGACCCGAAGGCATGGTGATGTCCTTGAAGAAGCCGCCCAGGCCCTTACGCTTGATACCAACGCCAACCCAGGTCAGGTACGCTACGCCAGCCAGTGCGTAGGCGCTGCCAGGGTGGGAGAAGGAGGGAAGCTGAACAAACGGAATCGAACCGAAGAGGTTGTTCACCAGAACAAAGAAGAAGGAGGCGAACAGGATCGGCACGAAAGGCTTGTAGTGCTGTACGCCCAGGGTTTCCTTACCGAGGGAGTTACGAGCAAACATGTAGCCAGACTCAGCGATGAACTGAGTCTTGCCGGGAACCATGGCGCGCTTACGTGCTGCGGTGAGGAAGAATACCGCGATAATCACCACGGACAGCAGAATCAGTACGTTCTGCTTACCGAAAGCGAAATCACCAATGGTGAAGAAGGGGGGCAGATGCATGTCTTCGGGGGTCGGCGGCACATAGGCTTCCGCGAGGATCAACCCGTTCTCGATCAAAGCAAGTCCTTTCTTGCTACTAGTGGCTATCAAGAGCCCATGTCTGCCTAAACGACTGACATGCTAACTACATGGATGAATGTGTGACCTAGCGGTCCGCGTTCAATGACCTAACGGTCTTTATTCTGCCTGGTCATGTGGGTAAAGACGAGGGTCAAACCTCCGACAGCGCCAATCAAGACGCCAACCCACACCAGCCAGGTGGTGGAGAAGGCCAGGTCACCGAGGTAACCGATGCCTCCCCACACTGCTACACCGATGATCAGATAGAGAATCGACATGACTGCGCCGGAGAGACCTCCGTCAGATACCAATTCTCCGGTAGTGCGGAGCTTTTTATCTCCGTCCCACCACTTCTTCTCTTCGGCCAAACGTATTTCCTTTCAAACACCAATCGCGTTACCGACCATGGTCTTCTAGATCGGTGTCGAAGTATAGAATTCTCAGTCGTGCGATGCTGACTGTTTCGATAACAATCCACAGAATCACGCCGGTACATGCGCCCGCGAGAGTCCAACCGTGCCTCAGATTCTCGGGGAATGGCACGAACATCAATACCAGACCGAGTAGGGCAATCTTCACGAGGTAGCTCACCACCAGCGATTTGGGTACACCCCAGTCGAAAATGGGAGCAACCAACATAACTAATACGCCCAGAGTGAAGCATATATAGATTATCAGAAAGCCCAATGTTATTCCTAGCGCGCCCACAGGGCCCGCAAACAGGTACGCACTCATCATACCGCCCAACCAAGCCAGCAGAGAGTAAGCCGATACCCTGTAGAACAAAAATTTCCAGGAAAGCTCCTGGCTCTCGAAAGAAGAGGCCTTCAAACCTGCTTGAGCGCGCTCTCGGCGGCGTTTCTGCTGCCGCCTACGTTCCGCCGGCGGATACCACAGAACGTCCACCACGCGCCTCCAGAGAGGCTCAGCAGGAACCTCAGCCGAAGGTTTAGAGTGTTCAGAAGTCATTAGTGTTTCTCCCCACGGTTTCGATGAGAAGACGGCTGAATAGAGGAATGAGCAGCAGAGGAGCGAGCAGTAGAAGAGCCGTCTGCACGGTCTTTCACCGAATCCGGCATAATCGGCTCCGGATGCAGCGAGGTCGGCTCCACATTCTCAGGAGTCGCCGGAACACCGGTAGCAGAAGTCAACGAACCAGTAGCAGGGTCCGAGGCAGTCTTCTTCGCCTCAGGAGCTGTCGTCTTAGGAGCTGACGTCTCAGGAGTCGAGGCAAAACGCTTCGACAAATCAATCGCAGAAGTAGGAGCCTCGCCGCCAAAGAGTTGAGGCATACGCAGATACACGACCAACACGGCAAGAGCCACCAGCACCACGCCCACGGTCGCCACAACAGATCCCGCAGTATACAGGTCAGAGGCAAACGCCAACAGCACCCACACCAAAATGGTCGTACCCGTCACCACGGCGGTCGAACCAAGGTGGCTGAAACCAACATCCGTCAGACGCTGATACGTGTGAGTACGGTGCGGCTTATACCACTGCTCCCCCGCCATAAAACGACGGAACAGAGTCGTACCAGCATCCGCAAGGTAGGTCACCAGCGGAGCAAAAGACAGCAGGAACGGAACATCCGCAAACCACGCACCCACAGCCATCGTGCCCAGCGCCGCACCCAAAACGTAAGAACCCGCATCGCCCAAAAACACGTTCTTACCGGGGCGCACATTCCACGGCAGGAACGCCGCAAAAGCACCAGCAACAGCCACACCAGCCAACGCCAGCCACGGCAGGTTCACCATCCAGCCGGTCAGCGCATATGCCAAACCAGCCACCAGACCGTGAGCACCAGAAATACCGTTAATGCCGTCCATAAAGTTCGCCACATTAATGTATCCGGCAATAAAAATTGCGCCTAGAATCAGCAGCAGAATGTTCGTACCCTGCACCGTCGCAAAGCTTACGCTCACCAAAAGACCAATGACCAGTTGCAGGCCCGCACGACGCACAATGCTCACGCCGCGAATATCCTCCAGCCAGCCCAGAGCAAGAGCGCACAGAATTGCCGCGGCAATCGTCACCGCCAGCTGCAAAGACTCAGAAGAACGGTACGTCCAGCCAAACAAAGTAGCCGCCACAAACGCCACAAACGTCGCCGCAGCAGTCGCCAAACCCATACCGCGGTAGGTCGGAGCAGTATGCGAAGAACGCTCATTAGGAACATCCACCATATTGTTGCGGTGCAAAATCGGGCGCACCGCAAACGGCAAAAGGGCACCCAAAACAAAAGCAAGAGCAAAAATACTCAACAGCTCAGAAAAGGAGGTCATACCAGCTCCAAGGCATTGGCACCGCTACTCCTGGAGGCAAACTCCATAAATCGCGGCTAAGGGACGATATGTGTGTAGTGTGTGTTTACTTCGTATTCTATAAAACTCTTCTGAAGCCCGGGGCTAAACGTTACAGAATCTCTCCATACGCTCTGCGTATTCTGCGTCCTGAAATGTTCTACACCCGAGAAAGAGAACAACACCGGATGCCGCACCTGCCACGCAAGTGCAGCATCCGGTGTCATTCCGTAAAGATTAGAACGTCTGTGCATCCGCCAGAGTACGCGGATCAGGGGCACGCTCCAGGCCATGACGCTCATAGCCGCTGTGCTCCCGATAGTTCTGAATCCAGCGCTCATAATCGAGCTCATCAGGGTCAAGTGCCGGGGCACTCGACCGGGAAATATACCGGTTCTCCTCGCTAGGTACCAGCTTCTCGGTATCACCGAAGAGAGTCTCATCCAGCTTCTCACCCTTGCGAAGACCAATCTCCTTGATCTCCACGTCATACCGCTCATACGCCTGGCGCATCGCCTTCGCCACGTCCAGAATCTTGACCGGCTGACCCATATCCAACACCATGACCTCGCCCGGGCGACCAATCGCACCGGCAAGCATCACCAGCAGGCAGGCATCGGTAATCAGCATGAAGTAACGGGTCGCGCGCTTATCCGTCAGGGTAATCGGACCACCCGAAAGGATCTGCTTCGTAAAGAGCGGCTTAATCGAACCGCGCGAACCAAACACGTTACCGAAACGAACCGAAACGTAGGTGTTGCCGGTCTTCTCGCCAAAGTACGCGGTCAGACGCTCCGCCACACGCTTGGACTGGCCCAGCGCAGTCTTCGGGTCCGCAGCCTTATCGGTCGAAACGTTCACGAAGGTCTTCACGCCCACCGCCTCCGCGGCACGTAGCACGTTCAGAGTACCCAGGGAGTTCGTCTTCCACGCCTCCTGCGGGTACGCCTCCAGCGCCGACACATGCTTCAACGCCGCAGCGTGGAAGACCACCTCGGGGCGACGGTCACGGAAAATCTCCAGCAGGTTATCGCCCTCACGAATATCAGCCAGAATAATGCGGTCATCATCCAGGCTCGACTCATGGGTAATCGAAACCTTCGTCTCCATCAGCAGAGTCTCATCATGATCAAGCATCATGAGAGTCTCAGGCTCAAACTCGCTAATCTGACGGCACAGCTCAGAACCAATCGAACCGCCCGCACCCGTGACCAGCACACGCTTACCGTGCAGGTACGAACGCAGAATATCGCGGTCAATATCGTAGTTAATCTCGCCACGAATCACGCGCATCAGGTCGTTATCGCTCGCGGTAATCAGACGCTCACCCATCAGGCGAGCATTCGCGCTACTAATACGCTGAACCTCAACCTTAAGCTTACGCATGCGGTTGCAGAAGGACTCGAAGTAATCCTCCGGCATATCCGAAATCGTCACCAGAATCTTACGGGTACCCGACTCGCGAATTACCTGCTCCAGCTCGCGGTACGTTGTAATCACCGAAATGCCGTGGAACTTCGTACCGGCCTTCAGCTGGTCATCGTCAAAGACAGCAACCGGGCGAAGCTTCGCGTCCTCATCATGCAGCATCGAATCCATGACCATGCCGCCAATAAAACCGGCACCGTACACAATCACCGGCTCACCGGTCAGCTCACGCACAGCACCGCGCTCAGTGTACACACGCTTCGCCATGCGAGCGCCCGCCATCATAATCAGGCTAAATGCCGCCGCAATCGCAGGCACACTATGCGGAATATGCGGCAGACCCAGCAGCTCATCCACAAAGGAGAAAGCAGTCAACGCCGCGCCCGCACTCAAAGCAGCCGCACCGGCACGCCATGACTCGTCAAACGAACCGTACGAATACACGCCGTTATAAATCTTCACGCCCGCCAGACCAATAGCCAGATGCAACACCACAGCCAAAGTAGCGGTCATCGTCAACGACGCCGGGTGAATAATATCGAACACCGAGCCGTTGCTGAGCAGCACACTATAGCGGAGCATATACGCGAACAAAACCGCCAGCAGCCACGCGCTCGAATCAATCAGCGCCTGCGCAATCAGCCACCACGGCTTACGCTCATACAGGCGGTTCACCAGCATCGTGCCGGAGTCACCCTCCGTCACCATCGTGCCGCGCTGAGCAGCCTTCTGCATCACCACATGAGCGTGAGGTTTCAACTGAGCCACTACATGCCTCCTTCAGATGCGGTACCAGAAGAACGAGAAGAAGCACGAGCCGTCAAAGACGACAACGCACGAAACGCCGAACGGCGCGCCCGCTCAGGAACAAAACGGTACACACTACGCACCGCCATATTCTGAGCCCACTGAAGCTTAGAAATACCGTGACCGGTGTACAGGCGACGCTGAATCGCCAGATCCTGCAACCAGGCGTCCACTCCCCCGCGCTTCGTGTACGCGCCCGCACCCACGCGGTAACGCACCAGAGCCTCGGGGATATTACCCAGACGGTAGCCGGCATCGCGCAGACGCATCCACAGCCACCAATCCTCAGCGCCGGGCACAAATTCATAACCGCCCAGCTGCTGCACGGCGCTCTTCACAAACGCCACAGACGGGTGATAAATCGGGTTACGCGAATCCATCGCGCTGAGCAGACGCGCAGAATCAACAATCGCCTCACGGGTCGACTCCACCGCAGTATTGCTCTCATTCACCTCAAGCATGGCAGAGCCCAGCACCGTGTAGCCGCCCTGCACCAGGGCAGGAATCAGACGCGCAAAACGAGTCGGCTCAGACAGGTCATCAGAATCAGCACGAGCCACCAGCTCATAGGAGCACGCCTGCAGACCGGCGTTCAGCGCCTCCGCCAAACCAACATTCTGAGCCAGCTCCACCACCTGAATCGGCGGGCAATCCAGATTCTCGGCGCGCTGAACCCAGCGGTCCACCACGGCATCCAGCTCGGGGGTCAGCGGGCCGTCCTTCACCAAAACCAACTCAGAAGGACGCACCGTCTGGTTCAGAAGATTCGACTCCAACGCCTGATCCAAGTAGGCGGGATTCTCCTTCGCGTACACGCTCATCAGCACCGAAAAATCGGGTACAGAGCTCACGCAACCGCGCGCCCTCTCAGCCTCAACGGCACTAGCAGTAGCCGGCACGCCGTAGCGGCCGGGGAAAGTCAGCGGGTAAATGCCCTCAAGCACCTGAGCATTCGGGCGAGGCGCACGCAAACCATCACGCACACCATTGAGGAAATAACCCAGGTAAGTGCGGCGGTCATCAGTACGCAGGACAGTAGAAATCCACAGGCGCGCCGACGAGCCACCATACAGCAGCTTCTCCAGCGGATTCAGGGTACGCGAACGGGTAAAGACCCACAGCTTATTACGCACATCGTTATAGAAACGCGGACCCGGGTCAGCATTCGTCGTACCAAAAGTCTTCGTGTGGTGCTTAGCCATCGAAGAAGGCACAGCAATGCCGTTACGGTGATGAATCAGACGAGTCGAAAACTCGAAGTCATCATTCCAAATAAAGAACTCAGCAATCGGCAAACCACCGTTACGGCGGATAGCCTGCGCATCCATCAGAATCGACACGAACGAGGCGCTACGAATCGGGCGGGCACCCACCGCCTGCGCACGAGCATGACGCTGCTCCCCCGCCGCAAACATGGTGCGCGGAGTATTCATCGGGTGGTCCTCGCCGTTCGTCCACACCACACGAGATGCCACCACCGCGGGGCGTTGCGAAGGCACCGGCGAATAGTTCAGCCAGGCGGTAACCGCCTCCGACAGGGTGTTCTCGGTCGGCTCGGTGTCATCATCCATAACCCACACCAGGTCCGGGTTATGGCGTTCCAGCGCGCGGTCAATACCCACCGCGAAACCACCAGCGCCGCCCATATTGCTCTCCAAGCGGATATGGTCCACCGGCAGCTCATAGTCCAGGGCGCGCAGGTACTCGGCGGTACCGTCCGTGGAGGCGTTATCTACAATCACCACCGCCGCAGGCACGCGCTCACCAGAAGCGATACCAGCGAGGGTCTTCGGCAGCAGGTCCTCACGGTTATAGGTCACCACCACGGCGACCGTGCGGGGATACTCGTTCAAAGAACCATGAGACGAAGACTGTTCGGAAGAAGGCTGTTCTGAAGAAAGCTGGGCAAAAGCGGTCACGTCGCTGTACTTTTCTGCCATAAGTTCTCCCTCCGCGGCGCGATGCGCCTGAATCAGCCGGTACGCGATATACCCATACCGTGCTGGGCGCTTCTGGTGTTTCTCGCGCCCGCGGTACTCAGCCGTGTGGATATATCACTCAAAGAAAACATTTTACCCGCGGTCTCCACTAGAGAGTGAACCATCACCCCAAAAGACGCACTATATGACAAATAAACAACCGAAATCAGTTGATTTATCCGCATAGCGGACGTACCCGCACACCCACTTTTGGGCTTCCCTCAAGCTATCAGCTTCACAGCCTGTGTTTGCGCTGTGCACCCCGTGCGAAAAAACGACCAGAGACCGAATAAAACCCCACAAATTCCCCATAAACTGTTCAAATATGGGAAAGTTGAAATGACCCCATTTTTCCCCGCAACGTACGCGGGCTCGTGAGAGGTAAAAGAGATGTCCGAATCCAAGTGGAAAGTCATTGGCGCCAGCGGCTTCGTTGGTTCCTCCATCGTCGCGCGTCTGAACGCAGAAGGTATCAGCGTCGACCCCATTGAGGCACCTCGACTCGCAACCCGAGCCCTTGACGTAGACAGCATCATCGATGAAGCAGACCAGCTTGAAGGCATCATCGACTCCCTCGCAGAAGCCTTCGCGGGCGCGCAGGTCGTCGTCAACGCAGCGGGCCTCGCAGCACCCAACATGCAGGATCTGCCCCCGCTCGTCGGCGCAAACGCCCTGCTTCCCGCCGTGATCGCAATCGCCGCGCAGCGCACCGGCGTACGCCGCGTCATCCACCTCTCCTCCGCCGCGGTACAGGGCCCGCGCCTCGTGCTGGATGACTCCGAAGAGACCAACCCGTTCAGCGCATACTCCTTCTCCAAGGCGCTCGGCGAAGAAGCACTGCTCGACCTGCAGGACTACTTCCTCGAAGAGCACCCCGACTGCGCACCCGAACTGTGCATCCTACGCGCAACCAGCGTGCAGGGCCGCGGCCGACGCACCACCGAACTCTTCGCCAAGATGGCGTCCTCCCCCTTCGCCTCTGTTGCAGGTGCAGGCACCGGCAAGTCCCCGGTCTCCAGCGTGCACGCCCTCGCAGAATTCGTAGTCATGCTCGGCACCTTCCCCGGCGAGCTACCCGCCATCGTGCTGCAGCCCTGGGAAGGCGCAACCGTCGCCTCCGCAACGCTGGATGCAGGCCGCCGCAAGCCGCTGCACCTGCCCGAATGGCTCTGCCGCGCAGCCGTCAAAGCGGGCTACACCGTCTCCGAGCTGATGAACGACAAGTTCGCAGGTTCCGTGCGCAAGGTCGAGGTCATGTGGTTCGGCCAGGGCATCGACGACTCCTGGGCACGCGAAAACGGCCTTCTGCCCACCCCGCGCGTACGTGAAGTACTGCGCAACGCCCACACCGCACTGGGCAAGAAGAAGGACCGCCGCTTCGACAAGAACTAGGTGGCGCAGAGCTAGATAGCGCGCATGCTCTCCTAGAGGTGCACAACCTGAGGCACGCAGCCTAGGGGCGCCGAATCTAGAGGACTCATAACGAAAGGGAACCCCCGATATATCTGAACGATATATCGGGGGTTCCCTATACGTTTTTATGCTCCGAGATTTTACGATCCGAGCTCTATAACGCGCAGAGGTTTAGAGGTGGTCCTCCGGGGCGTCCTTCTGCTCGGTCTTTGCCTCAGACTCGGTTGTAACAGCCTCGGTCGTAACAGCCTCAGCCTTAGCTTCTGCCGACTTAGCCTCGCTCTGAGCGGGGGTGCTCTTAGCGGCAGTCTCAATCTTCGACTCGCCAAAGACCAGCGCACGCGCAGTATCAGCAGGAACCGGCAGAGTCTGCGGCTCATCCGCACGAACCGGCTTCGGAGTGTTGTCACGGTAGCCGCGCGCACGCTCCTGATCCACGCCGGTGCTGAATGCGGAAGACAGCGCCGAACCAGCGCCCAGCAGGGACGCCGCGACAGAGCCGGCAGCCGGCGCCGAAGCGCGACGAGCAGGCTCACCGCTCACAGTATGGGTGCTGTCCCACTGCTCGTATGCCTCATCCAGGTCAGCCTGATCGTCCAGAGCACGCTCAGAAGGAGTCGACTCAGACGACGCGGAAGAAGCAGACTCAGCTTCCTCAACCTTACGAGCCGCCTGCTCGTCAGCCTCCGCACGAGTCAGGATGGTCGGAACAACCTCGCGCAGCTCCTCCACCGAAATTGCGCCCTCACGAACCACCACGTAGGGGAAGGAGGTGCAATCCAGAATCGTGGACGGTGCCGGCTCACGCTCGGTCACCACAACCACGCCGTCCTCATTCGGCTCAGACTCAAGCGGCTTAGGACGAGCGCCACCGTCAATGATCACGGCAACGTCCTCGCCCAGGGATTCCATGGCGGTCTGCGCGTCCAGTGCGGCTTCCTGACCGGTCTTGTTCGCGCTCGAAACCGCCAGCGGACCGTGCTCAGTCAGCAGCTTCAGGGCGAACTCATCATCGGGAACACGCACGGCAACGGTACCGCGGGTCTCACCCAAATCCCAGCTCAGCGACGGGTACGCGTGAAGAATAATAGTCAGCGCGCCGGGCCAGAAGCGGCCACCCAGGTCGTAAATATCGTCCGGAACGTCGTCGACCACGCCAGCGAGCGCAGCAAGATCAAAGATCAGTACGGGCGGCGGCATGGTGCGGTCGCGGCCCTTATCTGCCAGCAGCTTGGCAACGCCCTGATGCGAGAAAGCATCGGCGGCAATACCGTAGACGGTATCGGTGGGCATCACAATCGTGTCGTGCGCCTTCAGCGCCTCGCGGGCAGCCTCGATGGCCTCGCGGGTCTCAGTTTCAGTCGTTACGGGGTACAGCTTTGCAGTCACGGGTCTTATTCTCTCATGTTTTTCTGGATGCGGCGAGACACCGGCACCCACAACGCGCCATGTGGAAGCGCTCTTCCGGGGGTTCGCCATATTTCACCGGCTCTGGGCTGGTTACTGGGGCGGACGCGTTGCCTTCATGCAGCCCGGCACGGGCTAGGTGGTGCATTTACTAGTCTAAAGGCTCTAGTGGGCGCGGTTTATAACCGACGCTATGACGCGGACGATTATTCAAGTCACGCACCGGGTAGCAGCGCTCGAAGCCGATGCGTGTCAGGAGCTCGGCGACGGCTTCTTCCTGGGTGTCGTCGTGCTCCATGATGAACAGACCGCCGGGGGCAAGAAGCTCGAAGGCGCGGGCGGCAATCGCGGAGGGCATCTGCATGCCGTCCTCTCCCCCGCCGTACAGCGCCATGTCCGGGTCGTGCAGGGCGGCTTCCGGGTCGGCGGGTACGTTCGCCGGCGGAATGTACGGAGGGTTCGAAAGTACCGCGTCGAAGGTTCCGGTAAGCTCGGGCAGGGCGGTGAGGGCGTCCCCCTGTACCAGGTGCACGCCGAGCGGCTCCAGGTTTTTACGGGTGTAGGGGATGGCATCTTCGGAGAGTTCCACCGCGAACACCTGGGCGTTCGGCAGTTCGCTCTTGATTGCCGCGGCGATAGCCCCGGAGCCGGTGCACAGGTCGACGATGCGCAGCGCACCGGTTGCCGAATCGGTGCCGCTTGCTGATTTGGTGCGTGCGCTGAGCACTTTGAGGGCTTCTTCGACGAGTAGCTCGGTCTCGGGGCGGGGTACGAACACGCCCGGCCCAACTGACAGTTCTAGGCGGTAGAAGGGAGCGGAGCCGGTGATGTGTTGCAGCGGTTCGCGGCTGGCGCGGCGGGCGACCAGTGCCTCGTACTCTGCGACCTGGTCGGGGGTGAGCCGTTCCCCCATGAGCGCTGCGTGCTGGAGGCGCGAGCGTGAGCCATCGTAGAGCAGGTGCGCGGCGAGTAGCTCGGCGTCGACGCGGGGGCTGGGCACCTGCGCCAGTGCCGCGGTGGCGCGCGTGAGTACCTGCGCGAGTTCTTCCCCGCGCGGGTCGTGCACATTCACCTTCATGAGTTCTCCTCTTCGTCTCTCAACGGCTCAAAACCTGTCACAGCATATGGCTAAGGGGCTCCACCGCCGTAGCGGCGAGCCCCTCACCAACATCTCACGTCGATTCAGCGAATCGGCAAGAGTCTATATACAGAAACTACTTCTGTTCCTGGCCCACCTGAGCGAGGCGGTGCGCCTCGTCCATCTCAATAGCGGACTGAACCACAGGCTCCAGGTCACCGTTGAGCACAGCGTCCAGGTTGTACGCCTTGTAACCGGTACGGTGATCCGCAATGCGGTTCTCCGGGAAGTTGTACGTACGGATGCGCTCCGAACGGTCCATAGTACGCACCTGCGAAGCACGGTGTGCCGCGTTCTCAGCGTCAATCTGCTCCTGCTGGTGAGCCAACAGGCGCGCACGCAGAACGCGCATCGCAGCTTCACGGTTCTGCAGCTGAGACTTCTCATTCTGCATCGCCACCACAATGCCGGTCGGAAGGTGAGTAATACGCACCGCCGAGTCAGTGGTGTTCACCGACTGACCGCCCGGACCCGAAGAACGGTACACGTCAATCTTCAGGTCATTCTGGTTAATCTCGATTTCTTCCGGCTCATCCACTTCGGGGAACACCAGAACACCAGCAGCAGAAGTGTGGATACGACCCTGAGACTCAGTCGCCGGAACACGCTGCACACGGTGCACGCCACCCTCATACTTCAGGTGCGCCCACACACCCTCAGCAGGCTCATTCGAGGAGCCCTTAATAGCAATCTGGGCGTCCTTGTAACCGCCAACATCGGTGCTGGTCGAAGAAATAATCTCGGTCTTCCAACCCTTGTTCTCGGCGTAACGCATGTACATGCGTAGCAGGTCACCAGCGAACAGAGCCGCCTCGTCACCACCGGCACCAGCCTTCACCTCAAGAATGACGTTACGGCCATCATCCGGGTCACGCGGAATCAGCAGGCGGCGCAGCTTCTCCTGAGCAACCTCCAGCTCCTCCTCCAGACCGGGAATCTCTGCCGCGAAATCCGGATCCTCATCAGCCATCTCGCGAGCAGCCTCAAGGTCATCCTTCAGCGAAGTGTACTTGTTATACGCAGTCACAATACCGGTCAGCTCCGCATAACGGCGGCCCACACGGCGTGCCTTACCCTGGTTCGCCTGCACAGCGGGGTCGGCCAGCTGATTCTGCAGGTCAGCGTGCTCATCCAGCAGAACCTGAATAGATTCAAACATTCTGTTCTCTCTTCCATCTCCCGCACTTTACGCCGCACGGGCAGGCACTAGACATCTCACACCCCTCACAACGGGGATGCACAAAACGAACGGCTCACGCGCCCCACCCACATTCAGGAGGTGGGGCGCGTGAGATACGAGCCTTAGTCGACCAGACGCAGACCGTTCTTCTGAACCGTCAGAAGGAACTCCACGTTGCTTTCAGTCTTACGCAGCTGGTTAGTCAGAACACCCAGAGCCTGCTCAGGCTCCATACCCGCCAGGGCACGGCGCAGACCCCACATAATCTTGATCTCATCCGGGGAGAGCAGGTTCTCCTCACGGCGAGTACCAGAAGCGTTAATATCAACCGCCGGGAAGATACGCTTATCCGCCAGCTGACGGGACAGGCGCAGCTCCATGTTACCGGTGCCCTTGAACTCTTCGAAGATCACTTCATCCATCTTCGAGCCGGTCTCAACCAGGGCGGTAGCCAGGATGGTCAGCGAGCCGCCCTCTTCAATATTGCGGGCTGCACCGAAGAACTTCTTCGGCGGGTACAGTGCGGCAGAATCCACACCACCGGACAGGATACGACCGGATGCGGGAGCCGCCAGGTTGTATGCGCGGCCCAGGCGGGTCATGGAGTCCAGCAGAACGACCACATCGTAGCCGAGCTCCACCATACGCTTCGCACGCTCAATAGCCAGCTCAGCCACAGTGGTGTGATCCTCAGCGGGGCGGTCGAAGGTCGAGGCAATAACCTCACCCTTAACGGTGCGCTGCATATCGGTCACTTCTTCAGGACGCTCATCCACCAGGACCATCATCAGATACACGTCCGGGTTGTTCACGGTAATCGCGTTCGCAATGGACTGCAGCATGAGGGTCTTACCCGCCTTCGGCGGGGACACAATCAGACCACGCTGACCCTTACCAATCGGGGACACCAGGTCAACCACGCGGGTGCCCAGCTTCTTCGGGGTGGTCTCCAGGCGCAGACGCTCCTTGGGGTACAGCGGGGTCAGCTTCGAGAAGACGCGGCGGTTCGCTGCTTCCTCAACGCTCTGACCGTTAATCGCCTCAACCTGAACCAGCGCGTTGAAACGCTGGCGGTTGTTCGACTCACCCTCGCGCGGCACGCGAATCGCGCCGAGCACGTGGTCACCCTTACGCAGGTTGTACTTCTTCACCTGAGCCAGGGAGACGTACACGTCGTTGGTGCCGGGCAGGTAGCCGGTGGTACGCACGAAAGCGTAGTTATCGAGAATGTCCAGAACACCCGAAATCGGTGCCAGCACATCGTCTTCGCTCAGGCGAGGCTCGTTCTCCTCGCGGCGGCGAGCCTGCTTCTCAGCACGCTCAGCCTGGCGGTCACGCTTGGAACGGCGCTCAGTACGCTCGGCACGCTCTGCGCGTTCTGCACGCTCAGCAGCCTTACGCTCGGCACGTTCACTACGCTCAGTGCTGCGCTCTGCACGCTCCGCGTTACGTTCACGCTTAGTGCGGCGCTCGGTACGCTCACCATCCTGATCGCGGCGACGCTCACGAGTACGGGTACGCTTCGAGCTCTTCTCACCGTCGGGGGTGCCAAAAGTCATGTCCAGGGCAGCGTTCAGGCTGTCCAGGCTCGCGGTGCCGTCAGCGGTAGTAGCCTTCAGCTCAGCAGAGTTACCGGGCAGTTCAATCTGCTCCGAACGCTCGCCAATACGCTCAGCAGCCAGCTCAGCGCGCACATCCAGCGGAGGAAGCTCAACGGGCTTCTCATCCTTACGGGTGCGGGTGCGGCGGGTACGCTTCTCCGGCTTCTCGTTCGCCTCAGTCTTCTCGGACTTCTCAGCCGATGCGTCCTCACCCTCAGCGGCACGGCGAGCGCGCGCACGCTTCTGAGCGGGAGTCTCGTAACGGGAAGAGCGGGTACGCTTCTCAGACTTTTCAGCCTTCTCAGCGCCCTCAGCGGGAGCTTCAGCAGCCTCAGTGTTTTCGGTCTTCTCAGCCTTCGCAGCAGTCTTCTCTGCCTTTGCCTCAGTGTCCTTCTGGGTGCGAGTATGGCGAGTACGGCGCGGCTTAGAGTCTTCAGTCTTCTCAGCGCCCTCAGCGGGGGCTTCAGCAGCCTCAGCGGGCGCTTCAGACTTAGATGCTTCAGCCTTAGGCTTTTCAGACTTGGGCGCAGCAGAAGCGGCTACGGCGCCACCACGCTGATGCTCCTCAAGAGCCTGAACCAGCTCAGCCTTCTTCAACTTCAGATAGCCGCGGATACCAAGCTGCTGGGCGAGGACACGCAGCTGCGCGACCTTCAAGTTTGCAAGTTCCGGTGCGGCAGCTGCCGTACCGTACTCATCGGTGACAACAATATTCTTTGCCAACTACAATTCCTTTGGTTATAAGCCCTGAAAAATCTTCAGAATAAAGATCGGGCGGGCGCTATAGCGCGGTCAAAGGTTTAGACACTGCCGAAAGAAAACAGCAGTCTGCACCTTCGACTCCCTCGAACCGCACTGGAGGCGGTTCGCGTCTCTTACCGTACCCGCTGATTCAGACACAGCGAGCACACACGGAAGATAAGGCGCTCTATCACAAATGTGGGCAAGCCCAAACCATCATCTATACAAACCATCTACGCGAGATGAAGAGGATGGATTGGTCACTTTGAAAGGGCACCCGCCGCGAAACCGAACCTCCAGAAAAGTCTTCCCCTATGCGTCAGAAATAAAGAAAGACATGAATCCCAAAGGCACTCCCCCGAACCTTGCCGGTTCCCGCCCAGATACAAAAGCATCTGAGGTATTAGGGGAAACGGAAATACGTTACGAAGGATAGTATCGACGGTCTACATTGAACGACGGGCGAACCTCAACGTAGGACGAACTAATAACGTCCTACTGAGTAACTATAACACCTTCAGTATCAATTTCAAGGGGAAGAACCCGCCAGTTCAGGCGGCGATCCACAATAGCGCTGCACGGATGGGTCGCCTCAAACTCGGCAATCGCTTCCTGAACCTGACGCACCTGCTCATCGCCGTGCGCAAAGGTCAAAACGGTCGGGCCAGCACCAGAAATCACCGCCGCAAAACCCTGACCGCGCAGGTACGCCACCAGCACAGCCGACGGCTCCATCGCGGTCACACGGTAACCCTGATGCAGGTAATCCACGGTCGCATCCATCAGGTACTCGGGAGCATCAGAGAGGGTGCGCACCAGCAGCGCCGCACGAGCCGAGTTCGCCACCGCCTCACCGTGGGGCATCTGCGAAGGAATCAGCGAACGAGCAAGCTTCGTCGACACCTCATAATCGGGCACAGCCACCACGGGGTAAACGTCAGGATGCACCGGAATAATCAGGGACTTCCAGTTGCCCATCTCGCCCCAGGACACCGACAGGTTGCCGTAAATCGCCGGAGCCACGTTATCCGGGTGGCCCTCCATATCGGAGGCGACCTGCAGCATCTGCTCACGGCTCAGACGGTGCTCTTCCGGCAGCAGACCGCTCGCCGCAGCCACACCCGCCACAATAGCCGACGCCGAAGAACCCATACCGCGAGAATGCGGAATCTTATTATCAGCAATCAGCTTCACCGGCGGCAGCTCATCCAAACCAGCCGCCGCAAAACCAGCCTTCATCGCCTGCAAAACCAGGTGGCTCTCATTGCGAGGAACATCCGCGCTACCCTCACCGCTGAGCTCAAACTCCAGACCGGACTCAATACGCTCAACAACCAGCTCATCATAGAAGCCAAGACCCAAACCCATGCTGTCATAGCCGGGACCCAGGTTAGCGCTCGTAGCGGGAACGCGAACCTTAACGGACGCGCCCACCGGAATATCAGAAATATGCAGGGAAGACATGAGAAGAACCTCGCGATCGGTGACGTAATGAGTGAATAGGTGAAAGATACAAAAAGGGGCTGTCATGCAGGTGCACCCCGCCCCGCAAACACGGGACGGAGTGCACATCGTAGTATGAACAGACTAGTTCAAATCAAGAATATCTGCCACAGCAACCACGTCGAAGGGAGCCTTAGTCGGCTCAACCTTCACACCGTTAACAGCCTCAAGAGCCCACTGCGGGTCCTTCAGACCGTGACCGGTAACGGTAATCACGATGGTCTTACCCTCGGGAGCTTCACCGGCGCGGTGCTTCTTCAGCAGACCCGCAACACCAGCAGCCGAAGCCGGCTCCACGAAGACACCCTCGCGGGCAGACAGCCAGCGGTGCGCCTCCAGAATCTCCTCATCGGTGACAGCCTCAATCACGCCGCCAGACTCGTCACGAGCAGCTTCAGCCTTCTCCCACGACGCGGGGTTACCGATACGAATCGCGGTCGCAATGGTCTCAGGAGCCTCAATCGGGTGACCAGCAACAATCGGTGCAGCACCAGCAGCCTGGAAACCCCACATGATCGGACGCTTGGTCGCAACCGGCTCCAGAACCTTACCGTCACGGTTGGTGTAAGGCTCCGAGTACTCCTTGTAGCCCTTCCAGTACGCGGTGATGTTACCCGCGTTGCCAACCGGCAGCAGGTGGTAATCGGGAGCATCCCCCAGGGTGTCAACAACCTCAAACGAACCGGTCTTCTGACCCTCAATACGGTAAGGGTTGACCGAGTTCACCAGGAACACCGGGTAGTTCTCGCTGAGCTTGCGAGCAATCTCCAGGCAGTTATCGAAATTGCCGTCAATCTGAATGATGTCAGCACCGTGAGCAATAGCCTGAGACAGCTTACCCATGGAAATCTTGCCGTCCGGAACCAGCACTGCACAGCGCATACCAGCCTGCAGAGCGTACGCAGCAGCCGAAGCGGAAGTGTTACCGGTCGAAGCACACACAACAGCCTTCGCACCGTCACGCTTAGCGGCGGTCATCGCGCTGGTCATACCGCGGTCCTTGAACGAACCAGTCGGGTTCATACCCTCAAACTTCAGGTAAACGGTGTTACCGGTCTCAGCAGACAGAGCCGGCGCGTGAATCAGCGGGGTACCACCCTCGCCCAGGGTCACTGCCTTCACATCGTCTGCGAAGGGCAGACGGTCACGGTACTCATTGATAACGCCCTGCCACACGTGTGCCATTGGCTTCTCCTTCAATCTTGGCGCCCCGCCCGCCGGACCTTCCATAGGTTCGACGCGGTAGCGGGGACGCGGGTTCGTTCGTGAGCGATGCTTCTACACGCGAGCATCGCACGTTTAGTAAGCGGCGCGTGCCGCACGACGCTTTCGCGCCCAGTAATTCTCAGCGCTTAGTGCTTCTCAGACTCCACGCGGATGACCGAGTTCACCTCACGCACAGTGTCCAGAGCATCAATCACAGCAATCGCACGGCGCAGATCGGAGTCCTTCGCCGAATGGGTGACCATACGAATCTGAGCCACACCCTCCTTCGGAGTGGACTGACGCAGAGAATCAACAGAGATACCGTGCTCAGTCAGGATGCGGGTAATGTTCGCCAGAACGCCCAGGCGATCCTCCACCAAAACACCCACCGAGTAGCGAGAAATCACGTTATCCAGGCTGGTTGCGTGCAGCTGCGCGTGAGAAGTCTCCGGAACACCGGGACCACCCAGCACCAGACGACGAGCCAGGGACACGAAGTCACCCAGAACAGCCGAAGCAGTCGGAGCGCCACCCGCGCCGGGACCGTAGAACATCAGCTCGCCAGCGTTCTCCGCCTCAACGAACACAGCGTTGAACGCACCGTGCACGCCGGCGAGGGGGTGCTGACGAGGAATCAGGGTCGGGTTCACGCGAATGTTCGCGCCGTTCTCCCCCTCACGCTCACAAATAGCCAGCAGCTTGATGACGTAACCATCAGCATCCGCGGCAGCAACATCATCAGCGGTGATGGAAGTAATGCCCTCGGTGTGCACATCATCAATGGTGAAAGTCGAGTGGAACGCCAGCGAAGCAACAATCGCAGCCTTCGACGCGGCGTCGTGGCCCTCAACGTCAGCAGTCGGGTCAGCCTCCGCGTAGCCGAGCTTCTGAGCCTCAGCCAGTGCGTCCGCGAAGGATGCGCCGGTGGTGTCCATCTGATCAAGAATGTAGTTGGTGGTGCCGTTCATGATGCCCAGAACGCGGGTCACACGGTCACCAGCCAGGGAGTCACGCAGGGGGCGCAGAATCGGGATAGCACCCGCAACAGCAGCCTCGTAGGAGAGCTGAGCGCCGGACTCATCAGCGGCTGCCTGCAGCTCCACACCGTGCTTAGCCAGCAACGCCTTGTTACCGGAGACCACAGACTTACCCGCCTTCAAAGCACGCAGAATGCGAGTGCGAGCCGGCTCAATACCGCCGGTCAGCTCGATGACCACATCCGCCGCGTCAATCAGGGATTCAGCGTCGGTGGTGTACAGCGAGGGGTCCGCGTTCCAGTGGCGGGATGCATTAGTATCGCGCACAGCAATACCGATCAACTCCACGGGCGCGCCAATGCGCTTTTCAAGGACGGCGTTATCCTCCACCAGGATGCGAGCAGCCTGGGAACCGACATTACCGGCACCAAGCAGTGCTACTTTGATCTTTTCAGCCACGATAGTCTCTTTCTACGGTCTGTTCCGGGTTCGCCCCGGTATCTCTTCGGGCTAAGGCACGGATGCGGCGCAGAGCACGCACCCAACAACCACTTTATCAAGAGGCGGCGACGGGGCTGCAGCCTCAAGGTGCGACTTTTACTCTCTGAGATGAGGTATCCCTCACAGTTATGAGGTGAACCTTATCATCTGCAAAGTTTTGAACACACAAAACCGTGAAGACCCCGCCCGCAACCGCCACCTCACGGCGCGCATTGCAGAGACGGGAACTTCACGGTTTCTGGGGTGCTGAAGTTTTGGTGGGTTCTGGGATTCTCAGGGTTCTCAGGTTCTGAGGTTCTGAGCTAAAGACTCTAGATATCCGAACCCATATCCAGCGCCAACATATCCTCCTCGCGCTGACGGCGAATCATCACGCGCGAAGGCTGCCCCTGCGCGGTCGCAATCACCGGCGGGCGAGTCAAGAAGTTATAGTTCGACCCCAGCACATAGCAGTACGCGCCGGTCGCCGGAACCGCCAGAATATCGCCAGCCTGCAGGTCAGCAGGCAGGTAGCAGTAGCGAACCACCACATCGCCAGACTCGCAGTGCTTACCCACCACGCGAGAGAGCACCTGCTCCCCCGCCGGGGCGCGATTCGCCAGGGTCACCGAATAATCCGATTCGTACAGCACCGGGCGGGCGTTATCGCTCATACCGCCGTCCACCGAAACGTAGCGGCGCACGCGAATCTCACCGTTCTCATCCTCAATGCTCACGTTCTTGATGGTGCCCACCGTGTACAGGGTCGCACCCGAAGGACCAGAAATGGAACGGCCCGGCTCAAAAGACATGTGCGGAATCGCCATGCCCAGGCGCTCGCAGGTCGCCGCCACGGATGCGGCAATCGACTCGGTCACCTCGGTAATGGAACGGGGGTGATCCGCCTCGGTGTAGCCGATGCCGTAGCCGCCGCCCAGATCCAGCTCCGGCAAGGTCACACCCAGGTCGCGGTTGAGGCGGTTCATGAACTCCAGGGCGGTAGTCGCCGCCTGTTCGAAGCCCTCCGCCTCAAAAATCTGAGAACCGATATGGCAGTGAATACCGCGGAAATCCAGGGAATCGGTCGCGTTCAGAATCGCTGCAGCCAGCGCCGCGTAAGAATCGGTCGCCTCAACGCCCCAGTGTTCCATCTCTGCTTCTTCCAGACCGGCGAGCGCGGCGGTGCCGGGCTGCAGGGACATGCCGAATTTCTGATCCTCGTGCGCGGTCGCAATGGACTCGTGGGTCGAGGCATGCACGCCGGGGGTGATGCGAATCAGCACCGGAACGGGGGCGTAGGGTTCCTCGCCCTCAGCCACACGCTCGGCGGCAAGCTCGGCGTACACGTCCTCAATGAGCTTGAGCTCGTCCACCGAATCAGCCACCACGCGGCCCAGGCCGTTACGGATCGCGCGGGCAATCTCAGCCTCCGACTTGTTGTTACCGTGCAGGGCGATGTTCGCACCCGGCACCTGCGCGCGCAGAGCCAACGCCAACTCACCACCGGAGGCGGTATCCAGGCACAGACCCTCCTCAGTCACCCAACGCGCCACCGCGGTCGATAGGAACGACTTACCGGCGTAGTAGACGCTCACCTTCGCACCGTGCGCGGCGAAAGCCTGCTCAAAAGCGGTGCGGTAGGCGCGGGCGCGGGCGCGGAAAGTCGTCTCAGAGAAGACGTACTGCGGGGTTTCGTGCTCAGCAACAAGGTCGCTGACGGTCACGCCATCAATGCAGAGCTCGCCCTGCTCATTGCGAGTGAAGGAATCGGTCCAGATGGTGCGGGACAGGGCCTCGGGGTGCTCGGGGTAGGTGAGCCATTCGGGGGCGTAGAGGGCGCGGGCTTCGCTCATCGTGTCTCTTTCTTAGCTATCTTTGCCGGCATACGCTCAACCCCCGCCCGGTAGCACCGGGTCGGGGGTTGAAACGAGAGTATTACATGCGCTCGGGTGCGCTCACACCCAGCAGGTTCAGGCCGTTTGCCAGCACCTGCTGTGCTGCATTGTTCAGCAGCAGGCGGGTACGGTGCAGGTCGGTGACCTCTTCATCAGCCTTGGGGGCGACGCGGGAGACACCGTACCAGCTGTGGTACGCCGAAGCGAGCTGCTCCAGGTAGCGGTTCACGCGGTGCGGCTCGTAGAACTTCGCGGCGTCGCGCACAGCAGCCGGGAACTGGCCGAGTACAGCCAGCAGCTCACCATCAGCAGCCGAGTCGAGCAGGGAGGTGTCCACGCCGTCCTCAACCTTCACGCCAGCCTCCGCAGCGTTACGTGCCACAGCGGCGGTACGTGCGTGAGCGTACTGCACGTAGTAGACCGGGTTCTCATTGCTCTTGGAGGTCA
>ERZ773272.270-NODE-270-length-21359-cov-19.587401_pt1 | contig 21359 bp, 20 predicted proteins | sample MGYA00511891_ERZ773272 | MGnify/ENA primary metagenome ERZ773272 (study PRJEB29015, sample SAMEA2738150) | human oral metagenome | biome: human oral; feature: human-associated habitat; material: saliva | place: China | collected 2198 ...
AGGCCCTTGAGGCAGAGCTCGCCCTCAGCAACAACTAAGCTTTACCAGGAGAAATAATGTCTACTCTTGAAATCAAGGACCTTCACGTCTCGGTCATCCTCGATGACGAAACCACCAAGCCCATCCTCAAGGGCGTTAACCTGACCATCAACTCGGGCGAGATTCACGCCATCATGGGCCCCAACGGTTCCGGTAAGTCCACCCTGGCTTCGACCATCGCCGGTCATCCCAAGTACCAGGTTGATTCCGGCCAGATTCTGCTGGACGGCCAGGACATCACCGAGATGAGCGTTGACGAGCGTGCCCGCGCTGGCCTCTTCCTCGCAATGCAGTACCCGGTTGAGATCCCCGGTGTGACCATGTCCAACTTCCTGCGCTCCGCAAAGACCGCTGTGGACGGTCAGGCTCCCTCCCTGCGTACCTGGACCAAGGACGTTAAGGAAGCCATGAAGAACCTGGAGATTGACCCCGACTTCATCTCCCGTAACGTGAACGAGGGCTTCTCCGGTGGTGAGAAGAAGCGCCACGAGATTCTGCAGCTCGAGCTGCTCAAGCCCAAGTTCGCCATTCTCGACGAGACCGACTCCGGCCTGGACGTCGACGCTCTGAAGATTGTGTCCGAGGGCGTGAACCGCGCTCACGAGGCTAACGACATGGGCGTCATGCTGATTACCCACTACACCCGCATCCTGCGCTACATCAAGCCGCAGTTCGTGCACGTGTTCGTGGACGGCAAGATGGTTGACCAGGGCGGCCCCGAGCTGGCTGACCGCCTGGAAGAAGAGGGCTACGTTTCTTACGTGGGTAAGAAGTAAGCTTCTTCTCCTTATCGGATTCTGATAGAAAGATAGAACTATGACTGAGACTGTGCAGGTTCGTGTTCCTCAGGAAGAAATTGAGGAAGCCCTCAAGGAGGTCATTGACCCGGAGCTCGGCGTCAATATTGTTGACCTTGGTCTGCTCTACGGTCTGCGCTGGGATGAGGATGGAACCCTCATTCTGGACCTGACTCTGACCACCGCGGCGTGCCCGCTGCAGGAGGTTATTGAGGAGCAGGTTCAGGCTAACCTGGATAACCTGGTTGATTCTTGGCGTGTGAACTGGGTTTGGATGCCGCCGTGGGGCCCGGAGCGTATTACTGAGGACGGCCGCGATATGATGCGCGCGCTGGGCTTCAACATCTAAGCTCCTGACTCGCAGATAAGGTACCCGCCCGGTGCGGAAGGTGTATGCCTTCGGCACCGGGCGGGTATTTTTGCGTGCGTTAGGAGCTTTGACCGTGCACCATGATGAAGCTATATTGAGAAGGATATTGTTAACCATATTTCCATAGGAGGGGATATGCATATTCTGGAAGAGATCCGCGAGGTCGCGGTCAGCAAGAATGTGAATTTTCTGATTGGCTCAGGTTGCTCGGTGGGAGCAATAGGTACGATGGGTGAATACTGGGGGGATGCCTGGAAAGAAAAAAACCTAAATGAAGATGGAACAGAAAAATCTCCGACTTGCTGCAAAGAGAAAGAATATTGTAAAGCGTGTCAGAAGAGGGGGAATAAGCTACTCGTAGAAGATGTCAAGAGGGTAAGTAAAGAACTTATAGAAGGGAAACTTGAAGAAAATTTTGTTACCAAGAATTACAACTTTTTTATAAGTGAGATTGTTAACCTAATGCATAGAATGAACTCCCGTCAAAACCCGAAGAATATTAACATATTTACGACAAATTATGATTTATTTATAGAGCATTCGCTAGACATGCTTTCTAAATCTGAAACTTTCATTATCAATGACGGTGCTCGGGGATATTTTAAAAGAATTCTAGATAGCTCGAACTTTAATCGGACCGTCTCTTATCGAGGTCCGTCTAATAAATTTATTGACGAGATTCCAAGTATCTCACTTATTAAGCCTCATGGGTCAATTAATTGGATGAAAAGTGATAAAGGTGAGATAGAGGTTAATTCTAAGGTTGTGGGGAGTCCTGTGATCGTTAAGCCTAACGGACATGAGTCTCGAAAGACTTTCGAAGAAAACCATTTTCATGATATGTTGAGAATCTTCGAGGTAGAGCTGGATAAGCCCCAGAGTGTTCTATTTGTAATTGGATTCTCCTTTCAAGATATACATATCGTTAAAATGATGCGACGTGCTCTAAAAAATAAAGAATTAAAAGTCTATGTTTTTTGTTATTCAGATGATGACGGTAAATATATCTTAAGTAATTTAGGTTTCGGGTCCCCTGAAGACAAAGAAATGACTAAAGATTTTCCTAAAAATTTGGTTCCTGTTCTTCCTCGTGATATTTCAAGAAATCACGATAATGCTGAAGGTACTGAAGGTACTGAAGGTACTGAAGGTGCAAATAATATTACTCTAGATAAAGTGACGAGCATGCTGAAAGGGGAATTGTGGAAATGATGAATAAATATATTGGTGTTGTTATCTCTGTGGATTCGGCTGTAGCAGAGGTAGCCATGTATGACATGGTGAATGATGCCAATATTTTATGGGAGGGACAGGTTCTTCCTGGTCCCAAAGTTGGATCATTTATATCAATTCTCCAAGGTAACGCCAGAATTATTGCAAAGGTCATTTCAGAAAAAATTATTGATCAGCAGAATTCTATTGGTAGTAAAGAATTTGATAACCGGTATTCTAAGGATTCTATTAATAGGGTTATCAAGGCTAAGAGTATTGGTACTGTAAAGGGCGGTAATTTTCAGGTAACTTCTCGATATGTGCCTATGGTCGGCAATAAAGTGTCTTGGATTGACCAGGAAGACTATGCTGCAATGTATGCCTTGGGCGAGAATGTTCCCTCGCTCCGTATTGGTGAAGACCTTCTAGGAGATCAGGAAGTCAATATCCCGATTGACCGTATTTTTGCTTCACATATTGGTGTCTTTGGAAATACTGGTAGCGGCAAATCAAATACCCTGCACCGCTTGTATCTCAATCTTTTTAGGTCAGACTATGGAGACGGCGCGCTAGAAAAATCAAAATTTATTGTCATTGATTTCAACGGGGAGTATTCACATGATGATTCCTTTGGTGTCTCTTCTGAGAATAAGAGTGCATACCGCCTGTCTACGCGATCAAATAACTCAGATAAGATTCCCATAAATGATGATAATATATTTGATCCAGAGATTCTTGCCATGCTTTTTGATGCCCGTCCTGCAACTCAAGTACCGTTTATAAAAAATACATTAAGTCATTATAATAAAATGAAGGGTGATTGGGAAAAGTATGCCAAGTTTATAATTGGAACATTTTGTAGACTTTTGGTTACAAGGGAAGGTAGTCGGGGTGATGCCTTGGAAGAATGGATTGATACCTATCGACAATTTACGCAATATCAGAAAAATTGTACAAATTGTGGCTTTTGTAACCCGGATTTAAGTGTCCAGTATTCTGATCAGTGTGCATGTAACCATGGATTAGAAAACGATTCATACCTATGCCCTGAAATGTTGTTTAAGCAGACTAAAACTGTGTCCGGTAAAAATTATGCGTTATATCTAGTTGGATTATCGGGCAATGATTGTTATTTTAATCATGGATCTGTTGTGAGCAATCAGCAAAAGGGCTCCATATATAAGTATCTTTTAAATTCATTGAGTAACCGGATGAAAGAATCTAATCCAATAGATCGACTAATGTATATCTTGAAATTTTCTTATATTCATAATACTGCTTGGGGAGAAGTTCAGCGAGAGCATCTTGATCCGCTCATGAAAAGAATAGGTGTTGCTTTAAAGGATATAAATAAAGTTGTTTCTGTGAATGAACAAGGTCTACAGGGATTCAGTAATCTCATTATTGTGGATTTATTAAATGCAAATCAGAATATTAAGCGGGTTATACCCATGTTATTTGCGAAGATGATGTATAGTGAGCAAAAGAGTAAGAAGGGATATGGTTCTACATCTCATCTTATTATTGATGAAGCGCATAATATCTTGAACGCCAATTCGGGTGAATTAGGTGACCATTGGAGGGATTATCGACTTGACGTATTTGAAGAAATTATCAAGGAAGGCAGAAAGTTTGGCTTCTATCTGACGCTTTCTAGTCAGCGACCAGCAGATATATCACCAACTATCGTTTCTCAGATTCATAACTATTTTATTCACAGGCTTGTTAATGATCTTGACCTGCGAATGATTGAAAGAACAATGCCAACGCTGGACAGAGCATCATTTGACGTGATTCCAACCTTGGGTAAGGGTGAGTGTGTTGTTACAGGTACTGCATTTTCGTTGCCTGTGTTTACTGTCGTTGACTGGGACAAAACAGATCCGAGACCTCACAGTGATGACCTGGTTCTTACAGATCTGTGGGTAAAAGCTGAATATAAGGATGCTTTGGAGAGAGCAAAGGTCCACCCCCCAGGTGAAGAAAATGTCTAAACAGGGCATGTATAACCGGTTGATTAGTGAACCTAATCCGTTCAGCCCCGAGGCGGCCCAGTACGCTGTGGACAACGTGAAGGCTGACTGGAACGCAAATGCCCTGGAGAAGGCTAAGAGCTACCAGAAGACGATGAGCATGTCTCCCGAGGCAATTCGTTCTCAGCTGACTTCTTCTTTTGAAGGATTCACCGAGGAAGAGGCCGATTACGCAGTCTCCCATCTGAACTAATTCAACAGATAATTTAGAAGCCGCCCGGTGCGTGGATGCAGTATCCACACACCGGGCGGCTTTGTTATGCTCCGAGACGCTATTCGCCGCGGCTAGAAAGGTTACTCGTTCAGGCCCAGAAGCTCCAGCGAGTGCTCGTACTTGATGTGCAGGCAGGAGCGGGTCGGCTCGGCCAGCTTTGCCAGACGGTGCGGGTCCAGGTTGTCCATGATGTCGGCGCGCTTCACCAGGCGGGCCAAATCGTTGGCGCGCACGCGTCCCAGGTACGAAACGCGCGACTCACCGGGGCGGCGGGTCAGCGCCTCGACGGCGTCCACAATCTGAGGGGAGAAGTAGCGAGCCAGGTAGGGCAGCGACACTCCGGTATCTTCCACCGTGTCATGCAGCAGGGCGACAATCTGTACCTCAGCCTTCAGCTCTTCCAGGGAAGTGTCGGGAGAGGTCGAGGATGCCATCTCAGAAACGAGCTTGCGTGCCCCCAGGGCAACACGACGAGGGTGAGAGATGTAAGGCCAGCCGTTGCGGTCCGTCTGCCCCTCATGCGCCTTATCAGCGATGCTGTCTGCCAGGCGAATCATCTCTTTATAGTAGCTATTCGTCACGAGAACCTCCGTTGGTTACGACTCGATCAATTGACGCTACCGGCTATACAAACCGAGGTATAGATAGCTGGTACCCCTACTGTACGGCACCCTGTCAAATACCACCAGAGAAACGCCATAAGAGCGCGTAAATACGTAAATATGACGGGCTAGCCGGGAGAATCGGGAAGCTTATCGCCCGCACCTGACGTTGGGTATCATTCCAGGGAAGATGCGCTCGAGGGCGGGAGGCGCTGTGCGCGAAATTTGCGAGCGCTCGGGAACGAACGCGGGCGCGGGGTCGGACGGCCCAACCAGGCGCCGGCTCAGTCCCGCTCGGTAGGCCCCCGCGACGGGGGAACACGACCCGCCTTTTCGTCTCAGCAGCTGACCAAAAAATTCCAAACTTTTTTCGGAAGATTTGTTCGCCGAAACCGCCCAATACAACGAACGTTTAGACCCGTTTGGACCTCACCGATAGCAGCTCATCAAACGAAAAAAACGCGCGATTCGGAGAGGTGCTCCGGGGCACTAAAAACCCCCTTTTTTCCCCGGAAATAAGCGCTAAACTTGGGGTAACCAAACATCGGAGAACACCATGGCAGAGCTCTATGAGCGCTTCGTCGCCCTGTATCCCTACCCCCACGAGCGAATCCGCCACGGCGCCCCACGAGCCGAACTCAACCTGCGATACCTCGAACACCTCTACGAGGGCAAGAATAAGGGAATAACCCCCATCGTGGTTGCCCTTGACTCCACCCTGCTCGGGACCATTGAGAACAACGTATCCATGCGCACCTCAACACCCGTCGGGGAGATTACCGCTGACACGATTCAGCAGTACGCGGTTGAGCTCCTCGTGGCCCAGCACGAACACCTGCGACAGGTTGGCGTGGAACGGGCCGCGCACGAGGCTTTCCGGAGCCTCAACGAGACCACCTACCTGAACGTCTACCGGCACCTCATGGATCACGGTGAGCTCAGCGAGGAAGACCTCAACGCACCGCTGGACGCGGAATACCCCTTCGAGCTGACCGCCGGGGTCCTCAATGAGAAGGTCAAGGCCACCGATATCGAGCGGGCCTCCGAACTTCTCATCGTGGACATGCCGGTTCGGGTTGCTTCCGACGTCTTCGCGTACTTCCCCTTCGGCGGCTGGGACGTCAGCCCCGCCCCCGAAACCATGCTGGCCATCGCCCGCTACTGGCTGGAACGTGACGACGCCTACCCGGCGGTCATCGCGGCCGAATTCATCGAGTTCTACACGCCGGTTCCCGTGACCACCCGCCGCGACGCCGAGATTCTGGCGGTCGAGCACACGATGGTCTCCTCGGCAATGCCGGTGCGCGTCTACCGCGGCTTCGACAAGCTCGTGGAGGCGCTCTACGGCCAGCACGACTGGTACCTGTGGTGGGAGCAGCTCCCGGCGGCAGTGGTCGTCGAGACGCCCTAAAGGCGGCTGAACTCAACCCGGGGTAAAAGCGTAAGGGCGGGGTGACTCTTCACCCCGCCCTTACTCTCTGCGCGGGTTTACCGCGTGTCACCGCCCCAATCCGCCTATTTCAGCTCGTCCACACGACGCGCCCGCAAAGCCCGAGCGGTCGCCGTCGCGTAATCCACCGCCTGTACCACCCAGGGAATCAGTAGGCGCCAATACATGCGGCGCGGAAGGTCACGCGCCACCGCCGCCCGCTGCAGGGCACCCCAGCGGTCCACGAGCGCCGGGACGGAACGAATCATGAGGGCAATCAGCAACCCCAGACGCTCGGGTGAAAGCCCCACGAAACGCAGGGGCGAGCACAGCCGCACAAAACCGTCAATCAGAACCGGCAGGGGAGTACTCACCAGCAGAGTACGGGAAGCGTAGAAGGCTGTCAGCATGGTCGCGATGGCATCCGCACCGGAAGCGTATTGGCCCGTCAGCACGTAGTAGGCGGCCATAATCAGCAGCAATAGCGCCAGCGTTCGGACCACCAGCCACAGCTGGGAGGCGGACACCCCAGCCCACAGCGCGCACAGCGTGGCCGCAACCAAAGCCACCAGCGCCACCTGCCAACCGGTCACCGCCAGCACAATGAACAGCCCAAAGAAAAGCGTTCCCTTGAGCCACAGCGGCGCCCGATGCACCGGCGTGTTCAGCGGCTGATAGAAACCCACCAGCAGGGTGCCGGGGTTGAAGCCGGACCCCCGGGAGGCGGGGCGAGGATTCACACGGGGGTTCGCGCGCGGTGTGTTAGCGCTCATGCGCGCCTCCCGCTGAATCCGTACCTCCGGCTGCCCCCTCATTCGGGAACCCCTCGGCACACCACAGCCGGTACCGCTGCACCATCTGCGCCGCATCCCCCCGGGCGAGCAGGCACCCGTCGTGAATGATTACGGCTTCATCGCAGGAGGCCGCCAAATCCAGATCGTGAGTGCTGAGCACCAGCATCTGGTCCAGGGACTCCAGGTGCTTCAGTAACCGCGCCCGGTTCCGCAGATCCAGCAGGGTAGTCGGCTCATCCAGCAGAAGGATCTGCGGGCGAGCCGCAAGAACGCTGGTGAGGGCCACCAGCTGCTTTTCGCCTCCCGAGAGGGTGAAGACGCTCTGGTTCTCCAGCCGCTCGAGGTCGCGCTCGCGCAGGAGCTCACGAACCCGCTTGCGGCGCTGCTCGCCGTTGAGCGCGGTTCCCTCAATGACTGCGGCGCGGCGCAGGCTCAGGTCAATATCTTCTGCGACGGTGGGCATGATGAGCTGCGCCTCCGGCTGAGCGAAGAGCATCCCCACGCCCTCGAAAGCGCCCTGCGAGCCGATACCGTTGGAGCCGCGGCTCGGCGCCTGCAGGGTGTCCACGCCGTTGACGCGCACAATGCCCTCGTCCGGGTGGGTGAGCCCATTAAAAAGCCCCAGCAAGGTCGATTTGCCGCTACCGTTGAGGCCCAGCACCGCGGTGCGCTTCGCGGTGAAGCGCAGGCTCACGCTCTTGAGGATACGGCGATGCCCGCCTTCGGGCAGTTCGGTGAAAACACTCACCGACTCGAGCTCGAGGGCGGGCATGCTAGTGGAGGCGCTATCCGCCTGCTCGCCCTGCACGGTCTGCGGTGTACTCTGGCGCGGGGAGCGGCGGAAAAACATAGCTTCCTCTCGGGTGGTTTGGAGGCGTCTCTAACGCTGGGTGGAAGTCAGGGACGGGAAGGCGCGGCGCACCGACAAACCGACCAGAACCGCGATGACAGACTTCACCAGATCCCAGGGGACGAATACCATGGCCGCGTTGAACGCGGCGATAAAACTCATGTGGGCGTTCACCATCATACCGGCGATGCCGCAGGCGGTCAGAACCACAAAACCGCAGAAGTTTGCCAGCAGGGCCATGAGGAAAGTAGCACCGACCGAGCGGGTGTTACGGGTGAACAGGTATGCGAGGGTGCCGGCAATGGCGACGAAGGGCAGGAAGCCCAGCAGGTAGCCGGCACTCGGGGATGCGAGCGAACCCAGGCCCGCGCCGCCCCTCGCGAAGATGGGCAGGCCGGCGAAGCCAACCAGCAGGTACAGCGCCACGGCGGCGGTGGCGCGCTTGCCGCCGAGCACCTGGGCGGTGATGTAAATACCGAGGGTCTGGAAGGTGAAGGGGACGGCAATGCCGCCGAGGCTCATGGCGGGCATGATGGCCAGGGCGGCGATGAGGGCCGCGAAGACGGCAATGAGGGAGAGGTCGGTGGCGACCGAGCTGCGGGCGGCGTCGTTGCGGCGCGGCGTGGATTCGCGCGTGGGTCCGGACATCGGCGTGTACTCCTTTGGGTACGGATTTGGTGGGTCGGCTCGGGGGAGAGCCGGAGGGATCGGTTCGCACGGCGTCGTTGCGCGGCGTGAAACGCCCTGCAGAATATTACCATTGAACAGTGTTCGATAGGTATCCTACACCAGTCACCACAGAAATAAAAGCAAACCCACATGCACGCACGGCATCCCTGCACTAAAATTGATGGGGTGCTCGCCCGGTGGTTCTCCTCTCGGGAACCGGCTCGGAGCACCAACACCACACGCAGACCGTCCCACCCGAAAGACACCTATGATTGCCGTACAGAACCTTGAACTGCGCGCCGGCGCGCGCCTGCTGATGGAAGACGTCACCTTCCGCATCGACAAGGGCGACAAGATCGGCCTGGTGGGCCGCAACGGCGCCGGCAAGACCACCATGACCAAAGTGCTGGCCGGACTCACCCTGCCCGCGGACGGCACCGTCACCCGCAGCGGCGAGATCGGCTACCTGCCGCAGGACCCCAAGGTGGACGACATGAGCCAGCTGGCCCGCGACCGCATCCTCTCGGCTCGTGGCCTGGATGGCGTGGCCCGCAAGATGCGTCAGGCCCAGGAAGACATGGCCAGCGAGGACGAGGCGGTGCGCGCTAAGGGCCTGCGCCGATACGACCGCCTCGAGGCAGAGTTTATCGCCGGCGGTGGGTACGCCGCCGAGTCCGAGGCCGCGGTCATCACCTCCAACCTGGACCTGCCCGAGCGCGTGCTCTCCCAGCCGCTTTCGACCCTTTCGGGCGGTCAGCGTCGCCGCGTGGAGCTGGCTCGCATCCTCTTCTCTAACGCGGACACCATGCTGCTGGACGAGCCGACCAACCACCTGGATGCCGACTCGATCATGTGGCTGCGGGACTTCCTCAAGAACTTCTCGGGTGGCCTGCTGGTCATCAGCCACGACGTGGACCTCATGGAGCTCGTCGTCAACCGCGTCTTTTACCTTGACGCCAACCGCTGCGTGATTGACCAGTACAACATGGGCTGGAAGAACTACCTGGCTCAGCGTGAGCAGGACGAGCACCGCCGCAAGCGCGAGCGCGCTAACGCCCAGAAGAAGGCGAGCGCCCTCATGGAGCAGGCGAACAAGATGCGAGCCAAGGCCACGAAGGCCGCTGCCGCCCAGCAGATGATTAAGCGTGCCGAGAAGCTTCTGCGCGGCCTGGAGGAGGAGCGCCAGGTGGATAAGGTGGCGGCAATCCGTTTCCCGGATCCGGCTCCCTGCGGCAAGACTCCACTCTCGGCCGAGGGCCTGTCGAAGTCTTACGGCTCGCTCGAGATTTTTACGGGCGTTGACCTGGCCATCGACCGCGGCTCCCGCGTGGTGGTGCTGGGCCTGAATGGTGCGGGTAAAACCACGCTGCTGCGCATGCTTGCCGGCACGACGAAGCCCGATACCGGCGAGGTCATCTATGGCCACGGTGTCAAGCTGGGTTATTTCGCTCAGGAGCACGAGATTCTGGACGGCGACCGCACCGTATTCGAGAACATGAAGTCCGCGGCGCCCGACCTGGACGACACGCGAGTGCGCACGATTTTGGGTTCCTTCCTCTTCTCGGGGGATGACGTGGATAAGCCGGCCGGTGTGCTCTCCGGTGGCGAGAAGACCCGTCTCGCCCTGGCGACGCTCGTGGCCTCGAGCGCGAACGTGCTGCTGCTGGATGAGCCGACCAACAACCTCGACCCGGCCTCCCGCGAGGAGATTTTGCATGCGCTGAAGGCGTATCAGGGGGCAATCGTCATGGTTTCGCACGATGAGGGTGCGGTGGAGGCGCTCAACCCCGAGCGTGTGCTGCTTCTGCCGGATGCGGTGGAGGACCTCTGGTCGAAGGAGTACCAGGACCTCATCTCGCTGGCCTAAAACGTAATTCGTCAGCATAAAGGTAAGGAGGCTCCGGCGCCGTATGGTGCCGGGGCCTCCTTCGTGTCTCTTCTGGAGTTACCTTCTCGAATATCGCGAAAAAATGTGACCTGACCCGTGGGGTTGTATTGCTTTTTGGTCGTATGTGCCTATATTGCTCATTAGTGCATTGGGTTTGTGGGTGGTACCTTATGAATCACAGGTGCTATTTGACGAAAAAATGGTGTTGCCTTGTGGGTTTTTAGATTTCAAAGAAACGTCTTCACCCAAGATATCCGAGCGTACGTGTGGGGTTTTTAAATTTTTCGTGTGTGCCTACTGACATTGTGGGATTTTCGGTAGAAACACAACATTCTTCGGGTATAGACTGGAGATGTTCCCGCTGATGCGAGGACGCACAAGCGAATCTAAAGCTCGTCACCATCGACGAGCTGACGCGGGGGAGAGGAAACTCCCGCCCGCTCATGAATGGAGAACACCAATGCACAACACTGAATTCGAGAAGTACCCCACCTCCGGCGAAGAGAACGTTGAGGTCGACGTCTTCTGGCCCATCCAGGACGCTTAGTCTCTTAGCCCGATAGGTTCGGGATGATTATTGCGAGGCACCCCGCCGCTTCCTAGTGAAGTGACGGGGTGCCTTCGTTTTCTGAATAGTCTATGCGATGCCCACGTATTGTGCCGCCGAGCCGGAGGCGGGACTGCTTTATCCTCGGGATGTGGGCTCGTGAAAAACCATCTGTGAGGCTGCGGTGCTACTTTGCGGCGTGGACGCCCAGTCCAAACGTCTGGAGCGGGTACTCCACAAATCCCATCATGGCTGCAGCGTACCATCCAATGTAGATGCTCAACACGAGGGTTAGGCCCTTTTCGCGCACACTGCCGGCGTCCCCCAGGACAGGCAGTGCCATGTAGCCGCTCTTCTTCCACAGGGGCGAGGCCACCAGTGGTTTAATGACGATGGGGTAGAGGGGGAGTAGGCCGCGGGTGGTGAGCAGATCGCCGATGAGGTGAATCGTAGCGCCCACCGAGAAGGCCCAGGGGAGGAGCGTGAGTGAACCCGTCGTGTAGGCGGCATAGCCCAGCGCGATGGCGCCAATCCATCCCCCCGGGGCTCCCAGGACCCGCAGGGCCAGGCCTCCCGAGAAAGCGGCCAGGAGGAGCGAAGCCCACGGGATGCCGTTGTAGCTAATGCTTGCGCTAAAGTACGCGATGGCCCAGAAGGCCACCAGGCCCAGGATGGAGTGGGTACCCTTGCGGTGACCGCCGCTCACAGTCCCCACAATGCGTGCCACCCACCGCGAAACGGGCGGGATGGAATTCGCGATACTGCCGTTGTGATGGTCAATGTCCGGCAGCATGCCGGCCCCGGCACACGCCAGGGTCGTGACAACGAGCGTGGGAGTATCCGGAACCTGCACAACTCCCGTCTCGACCAGGGCCAACCAGCCGGCGGCGGCGCTGACAGTGTGCGAGTATCCCATCATGGGGGTTGCCTCCTGGAGTGCTGGTGGGCGCTGGGGGTGCGTGGAGAGTGCCTCAACCTAAAGCTATTAGAACAAATATAGCATATATCGAAAGTAGTTTCGATTGAGGGGTGGTCCCTTCGCCGAGCCCTTTCCGCCGGCTACTCGGAGGAGTCCGCCATGGAGCCATCGAAGGGTAGCGTCTGCTTCCAGAACTCGCGCTCGCGCAGGTAGTTCTCCAACCAACCCACGTGCTCCGAGCATGCCAGCCAAATCTTTCGGCGCTCGGGGGTGTGTACCTTGGGGTTGTTCCACAGTAGTTGGAACTCCGCCGCATGCCGGCACCCCTTACGCGAGCACTTCGCGTACTCGGGCTGCGCATCCTGCGAGAGCGAACCCAGAAGATCCATGATTCCCAATCCTTTCACGAACGGTACGGGCGCCTCCGCCGCGGAGGCACCATGAGCTAGTCTACGCGCGGGTGCGGTGCGTATAAAGGGGTGTTCTCGAGACGCGATAGGGTAGCGACGGGGGAGTGAGTGCGGTGTAGCCTGCGGCACCTCGAGCGTAAAACGCGGTAAAATAGGCTTCGACTGTCCATCCGTCCACACCCCGGCCGCGGAGCCGCTGCATCGGCGCCGACCGCGAGGGGTCGACTCACCAAGGAAGCTCATGAGCGAAAACACTCCCAAGACCGTCCTGGTCACCGGCGGTAACCGAGGCATCGGCTACGAAATCGCCAAGGAATTCCAGGCGTCGGGCCACAACGTCTGCATCACCTACCGCAGCGGCGAGGCTCCCGAAGAATTTTTCGCCGTCAAGGCGGATGTGCGCGACGCCGACAGCATTAACGAAGCCTTCAAGGCCATCGAGGCGGAATACGGCCCCGTTGAGGTGCTGGTTGCCAACGCCGGCATTACCCGCGACATGCTCCTGATGCGCATGAAGGAAGCCGACTTCACCGACGTGATTGACACGAACCTCACCGGCTCGTTCCGCGTGGTGCAGCGCGCCATCAAGGGTATGCTCAAGCTCAAGCGCGGCCGCATCATCCTCATCTCCTCCGTGGTGGGCCTGTACGGTTCGCCCGGCCAGGTCAACTACTCCGCCTCCAAGGCGGCACTGGTCGGCATGGCCCGCTCCATCACCCGCGAGCTGGGCGGCCGCAATATCACCGCGAACGTGGTGGCTCCGGGCTTCATCAACACCGCCATGACCGATGTTCTGCCCGAGGAAACCAAGAAGAACTACCTCGCCTCCATCCCGGCCGGCCGCTTCGCAGAGGCCGAGGAGGTTGCACGCGTGGTCCGCTGGCTCGCCTCCGACGAGGCAAACTATATCTCCGGCGCCGTCATCCCCGTGGACGGCGGCCTGGGCATGGGCCACTAAAACCCGCAAAGACTGCATCCCGGCGGTGTGTGGCGGTACGACTACCGTCCGCCCGTCGCGCGGTCCGCCGCATTCGCCGCCTGCGTGCGCGGGCCGCGCCACAAGACATCGACGTTGCACGCAACGTTAGACACCATCTTTGAACAACACAAAGGACGTACACCGAATGGCACAGCTGACCGGCAAGACCATCATCATCACCGGCTCCTCCCGAGGCGTCGGCGCAGACACCGCACAGATTCTCGCCGCCGAAGGCGCCAACATCGTCGTGAACTACCGTTCCAAGGCACCGCGCGCCAACAAGATCGTCAAGGCCATCGAAGAGGCCGGCGGCAAGGCCGTTGCCGTACAGGCTGACGTGACCAAGGCCGAGGACCTGCAGACCCTCGTCAACACCGCCGTCGAGACCTTCGGCTCCCTGGACTACCTGATTCTGAACGCCTCGGGCGGCATGGAGACCGGCATGGGCGAGGACTACGCAATGCGCCTGAACCGCGACGCCCAGCTGAACCTGGCTCGCCTGGCCGCAGAGAAGATGCCCGAAGGCGGACGCATCGTCTTCGTGACCAGCCACCAGGCGCACTTCATCCGCGAGGTCGAGACCATGGACGAGTACCAGCCCGTCGCAGAGTCCAAGCGCGCCGGCGAAGACGCCCTGATTGCCGAGATTCCCGCCCTCTCCGAGAAGGGCATCTCCCTGGTCGTGGTCTCCGCCGACATGATTGAAGGTACCGTCACCGCAACCCTGCTCAACCGCCTGCACCCGGGCGCCATCGAGCAGCGCCGCGAGACCGCGGGCAAGCTCTACACCGTCAACGAGTTCGCCCACGAAATCGCGAAGATGGTTACCGCAGACGTCGAGACCGGCCACGTTGAGCTGGTCGGCGGCGCACGCGGCTTCATCGACTAAAGACTCCCGCCGCGGCGGCACCCAACGCAGGGTGCCGCCGCGCACCTCCTCACCCGCGCCACCCGTCACCGGATGGTTCGGGGGAGCGAGGCATCACCCACCCGCCAATTCACTGGAAGAAGAACCATGAGCACCGTACTCAACCTGCAGAACGTTTCCGTCGTCCGCGGCGGCCGCAAGATCCTCAACGACGTTTCCTGGACCGTGAACGAAGGTGAACGCTGGGTCGTGCTGGGCCCCAACGGCGCCGGTAAGTCCACCCTGCTCTCCGTCGCGGCGGCCCGCCTGCACCCCACCAGCGGCGAGGTTGAGATTCTTGACGAGACCCTCGGCGCGGTCGACGTTTTCGAGCTGCGCCCGCGCATCGGCCTGTCCTCCGGCGCCTCCGCAACCCAGATTCCCGCCACCGAGAAGGTCTCCGACGTCGTTGTCACCGCCGCATACGCCGTTTCCGGCCGCTGGAACGAGGAATACGACGTCATGGACGACGAGCGCGCCACCGAGCTGCTGGCCGAGTGGGGCGTCGACACCCTTGCCGACCGCACCTTCGGCTCCCTCTCCGACGGCGAGCGCAAGCGCGCCCTCATCGCCCGCGCCCTCATGACCGACCCCGAACTGCTGCTACTGGACGAGCCCGGCTCGGGCATGGACATTTCCGGCCGCGAGGACCTCGTGGAGCGACTGACCGCCCTGGCCGCTGACCCCTACGCACCGGCCACCGTGCTCATTACCCACCACCTCGAGGAGATTCCCTCCGGCTTCACCCACGCCCTGATGATCCGCGACGGCGGCGTGGTTGCGGCCGGCCCGATTCTCTCCACCATCACCGAGGCCAACCTCGCCGCAACCTACGACATGGACCTGGCCCTGACCGTGACCTCGTCGGGTCGCTTCTCGGCCTTCAAGCGCGCATGAGTCGAGGCCCCAAGCAGCTGACCGCCGAGCAGATTGCCGAGCGCGCCGAACGCGTCTACGCAATCGAGTCGGTCACGCCCCTGGGTCAGGCCCCCGAGCAGCAGCTGCGGTACTATACGCAGCTGACCGATGTGAAGCTGCGTAGCGCCCTGGAACCGCAGTGGGGGATTTACATTGCCGAATCCTCCAAGGTGATTCGTCGGGCGCTCGCGGCCGGTCACCAGCCTGTCTCCTTCCTCATGAGCGAGAAATGGGCTGATGACCTGGCGGACGTCCTGCGGGAACACCCGGGCACCCCCGCCTACGTGGGTAGTGAGGAGCAGCTGGAGCAGGTGACCGGCTTTCACCTGCACCGCGGCGCCCTGGCGGCAATGGCCCGCCCGGCGCCTCAGCCCCTGCAGGAGTTGCTGAGCGGGGCGCGTCGCGTGGCCATTCTGGAAGACATCGTGGACCATACAAACGTGGGCGCAATTTTCCGTTCGGCGGCGGCCCTGGATGTGGATGCCGTGCTGGTCACCCCTCGATGCGCCGACCCGCTGTACCGCAGGTCGATTCGCGTGTCGATGGGTACCGTATTCCAGGTTCCGTGGGCCCGGCTGCAGTCCTGGCCTGCCGACCTGCAGACCCTGCACGAGCTGGGTTTCAGAAGCGCAGCCATGGCCCTGGAGGAGGATTCCCTGAGCCTGGATGAGCTGGCCGCCCGCGGCGATGAAAAGCTTGCGCTCATCCTGGGCACCGAGGGTCACGGTCTTTCGCCGCGCACCCTGGCGGCCTGCAACGATACCGTGATGATTCCCATGTCCCACGGCGTGGATTCGCTGAATGTGGCCGCGGCGAGCGCCGTCGCCTTCTGGGAGACGCGCCCGCGCTAGGGGCCGGTCGAACGCGGCGGGAAATCGCTACGTGATTGGCCGCGGCGCTGGGATTTAAACCCTAAAGGTGGTACCCTTAATGGGTTGTGCTCGCCCATGCGGGTGCAATGGTGATGCGCTCTCAAGTTTTCTCGACAGCCGCACATCGAAAAACCTACTCCATCTATATAAGGGCTACTGGCAAAATCCAGTAGCAGAAGAAGGTAAATCAATGAAGGCAGATATCCACCCGGAATACAAGCCGGTTCTGTTCCGCGACCTCGCATCCGGCAAGGTCTTCCTGACCCGTTCCACCCGCACCTCCGACAAGGTTGAGAAGTGGGAAGACGGCAACGAGTACCCGATCATCGAGGTTGAAATCTCGTCCGAGTCGCACCCGTTCTACACCGGTAAGCAGCGCATCATGGACTCCGCAGGTCGCGTCGAGCGCTTCAACGCACGTTTCGCAAACTTCGGTAAGAAGGCTTAACTCTTCCCGAAAGATTGCGCCGTATAGCGTTTTAAAGGCCCCGCTTCCCTTGGCTTTCAAGGGGGGCGGGGTTTTTCGCTAGAACGTGAGGAACGCTGTACTGTCACGGGCAGGATAGGGCGCCCGCTACACAGCTGACAGCGCTACAATGGGAAAGTATTTTGCGAGGTGTGCACACACCGCCCTTCACTAGCACCGATGATGCTCCGGCTACCACATCACCGGGGAATTACGGCGAAATGGGCGTTGCCTTCTCGCCTATCACCACTTCAAACAAAGGACAATTATGAGCGACGAACACTCTGAACCGTCGCAGAAGAAGAAATGGATTAAGCGTACCCTGCTGATTCTGCTGATTCTTCTGCTGGTTATCGCCCTCGGCGTTGGCTTCTTCCTATGGCGTGCCGGTCATACCTGGGATAGCCAGACCGAGAAATTTGATTCCATCACCAAGGTGGATGAAGACCTCAGCAAAATTAAAGAAAAGCTTGGTGAGGCTAAGAAGCTCAACGTTTCCGAGCTGCAGGCACCGAAGGTCACCAACCAGAATGGCTCTTCCTCTGGAGAGGGTGCCGAGGCCGCGCTGGCCGCTAACGCGAGCGAGCATGATAAGAACGGCGACGGTATTCTCGATGACGGCTACAGCTACGACACCGTCAAGGGACCGGGCCAGAACATTCTGCTGCTGGGTAGCGACACCCGCTCCGGTTCCGAGGCGGCTCTGGTGAGCGGCTCCCGTGCCGACACCATCATGCTGATGCACATTCCCGCCGACGGCAAGGGCGTGTACCTGGTCTCGATTATGCGTGATACCTGGGTGAACATCCCCGGCTACGGTCCCGCAAAGATTAATGCCGCGCTGAACTACGGCGGTATCTCTCTGCAGGTGGCCACGGTTGAGAACCTTGTGGGTGTGAAGATCGATCACGTGGCCGAGATGGAGTTCGAGGGATTCAAGTCACTCGTGAACTCCGTGGGCGGCGTGGATGTGCAGGTCCCCTTCGACTTCGACATTAACGCCTGGTCGTTCCGCCGGGGTACGCAGCACATGGATGGTGGCGCTGCGCTGGCCTTCGTGCGTGCTCGCTACCAGTTCGCTGATGGTGACTACCAGCGTGTGCGTAACCAGCGCGCATTCCTGCGCGGACTGTACAGCACGATGAAGGCCAAGGGCGCGTTGAACAACGTGGCTTCCTTCCAGTCCGCCGTGGAGTCCGTCTCGGGATACGTACGCGTGGACCAGGGACTGAACGCAATGCAGATTGCTCAGCTTGCGGCTCCGGTGCTGACCAGCGGTGACACCTCGATGCACATGACGACCCTGCCGAACGCCGGCCCGGGTTGGTCGTACGATGGCCAGTCCATCGTTCTGGTTAACCAGGCGGCAAATGCTCAGCTGGCAAACGCGCTGCAACACGATACGATGGATCAGTTCATGGCTACCTACGGCCAGGACTAACCTCTCCTTACCCGGTGCGGGTGCAGGAACGAGGGCGGCCCCTCATCGGAAGGTGAGGGGCCGCCCTCTGCTATACCCGAGCTGAACCGTTTCGTGGGTTTCCCGATAGTGCACCCACCGCGGATGGAGTGGAAGATTCTTCTGGAAAGTTGAACACACAAAGAGAGCGTCAGAGCCCGGCGGCGTGCCGTTCTCTGACGCTCTCTTAAAAGGGGGAGGACTATACCGAGGTGGTGGAGGAGTCCTGCGCGGATTCGTACTCCTCCTCATCCGCCTCCTCTTCGATGTACTCTTCGTCCTCGTACACGTCGTACTCGTCGACCTGGCGACCGAAGTAGAAGGCCACCGCAGCCACGGCACCACCCATGATCGCAATCAGGATACCGAGAATCGGGGTCCAGAGCATCGAAATCAGGCCGGCCAGCAGAACTGCCAGGCCAGCGCCCTTGACCAGGTTCAGCAGTCGCTCACGTTCCGAGGGCTCGTAGTACTCCTCTTCCTCCAGAGTGTACTCAATCACCGGCTTCTCTGCGGCCGGCTCATCAGCAGACGGCTCGGATGCTGAGGAGCCACCGGTCAGGGAGCTGATAAACCCGCGGCGCTTCTTCGGCGCCTGAGCCGCCGTCTCGGCGCGGTGCCGCTCACCCTCGCTCGGCACGTAGGCTGCGGGCACCTCGTACTCTTCACCGGCCGGCAGCAGAGCCGGAACATTATTGGGCAGAGTCTCGTACCATTCCTGCGGAATATCGGCCGGGCGTGCAGCCTGAACGGTCAGCGACAGCTCCAGGGTGTTACCACGAATCGTACCCCAGGCGCTCGTGAGGCGATCGTGCTCAAAGGCATAGCGAATCACGGGGGCCAGCTGTTCAGACATCTGGGTGCTCAGGCGACCCACCAGCTTGCGATCGTGACGCACCTCCACACTATCGACCACACGACCGTCGGAGGTCTTCAGTTGGTTAGCCTCCAGGGTCAGAATCACGCGACCCTCACCGCTGGGCGGCAAAATGCTGTGCAGGTATTCGGAGTGCTCCTTCTCGTCCAGAACCTTCATGGACGGTCCCTGGGGGAGCAGGGTGGCACGGGTGGGCGCATCGTTGAGGGGGAACAACGAACCGGGTGCGGACAGGGAGAGCACACCGGAGCTCTTCACACGCATGTCACCGTTCTCGGTGCGAATGGCCACGGCGGAAAGCTGCAGATGCGCAATCGGCTCGTACCCGGAGGCAACCACGCGGGTGATGGGCTCCCAATAGGCCGCCGAATCGGCAGCGCTCATGCGACCGACCTTGAACTCGTCAATATAGACGGCAATGCTATTCGGCTCGTAGGGGTTATCAGGCTCGGGGACGAGTCGCGCTTCACCGTACCAGATGCGTTCACGGTCGATGTGCAGTTCCTCAAAAACTTGGAGGGTTTCCGCTTCATAGTAATCGTCGGTGACAATTTCGACGCTACCGCGATCACCGAGTGCGTAGTCGACCACTGAAAACTCCTTCTGATCCGTGTCTAAATGAGCTGATACCTAGTCCATTCTCTCATGGTTTACGGGCGCACAGCTCACATATGCGGGTGACGTTTATCTGTCTTTTCTTCCGGCTCTCTTCCGGCCTACGCGGCGCGGCATCCCTTCCGGGCAACCTTCTTTCGCGCATCGCGCTGCGCCGGGACGCGCAAGACGCCGCTCGGCACGTTCCCGGGAATATACCGGGAGCGCGCCGAGCGGCGGTTCATCATTGCGGGACGCTATGGCCCGCATCCTAAGCGCAAGTGCTTAGCTTGGCTACTACTTAGCCTGCAGGGAGGCGTTGAACTTCTGAGCCACAATCGAACGGTGGCCGTGATCCTGAGCCTCCAGAACCAGGCGACGCAGAGCCGAAGGAGCCTCGGGGTTCGCCTCCAGCCACTGCTGAGCCAGCTTGACCGACGGGTTGTCGTCCACGCCGAGGCCCTCGGTCGAGCCGATGTTGTACGGAGCCTTCGGGTACAGGCCGCGCACAATACGCGAGGCCATACCAATCGAACGGGACTCCCACACGCCCAGCAGGGCGTCGAAGTAGGGGCCGTAGTACTGCTCGCGCAGCTCCACCGGGCCTCGCACGTAACCATTAATGGTCGAGGCCAGAGCATCGTTCGACAGGGACTCGTCGTCCATGATGGTCTTGTACGCGGCAGCCTTGCGCTCGGCGTTCGGCAGAGCGGCCATTGCGTACGCGTAACCGTTCGAGGAAATCGAGGAAGGGCTGTACTTGGAGGCACGCTCCAGCTCCTCCACGGTGACCAGGTTGCGGCTTGCGAGCGCACCCAGGGCGCTCCAACCCAGGTTCTGGTCGTAGGGGATGCCGGTCGCATCGGCGATATCGCCGGTGGTGTCCTCGAATGCACCGCGGGCAATGTCGCGGCAGAGCTCCTCGCCCTTGGTGGCGTTGGTCGAGACCGAGATCAGGCCGCGCAGCAGGATCAGCTGCTCGTCCGAACCGGGCTTAGCCTGGGCCAGGGCGGCGGAGAAGGCGTCGTACAGGGCGTCGTAGAGGCGCTCGCGGCCGGTGGGTGCCGAGAAGGTGGCGATGGCGACCTGCGAGTTGTTGACCATGGTGCCCAGCAGGGATGCGCTGGGTTCCTTGGAGACATTGCGGACAACCGCATCCACGTAGGTGGTGACGGGCAGGCGGGCGTCGCGGACGTTCTCCCAGAGGGAGCCCCAGATGAGGCCGCGGGAGAGCGCGGATTCGAGGGTGGAGACGCCCTCGATGGCGGCCTGCAGGCCGTCTTCGTCGGTCAGGGCGACCTTGGCGTAGGTGTGGTCCTCTGCGTTGAGCATGAGCAGGTCTGCTTCGCCAACGAGCTTCTTCTGCTCGTCGGTGAGCTCCACACGGTACTCGGAGACGGGCTCTGCCGGGTACTCGAGGGAGAGCACGCCGGTGGAGATGAGCTTGCCGTCGGTCAGCGCGAAGGTTTCCAGCTTTGCCACGTGGGGGCGGCCCAGACCTGCGGGCTGCTGTG
>ERZ773272.272-NODE-272-length-21143-cov-22.119262_pt1 | contig 21143 bp, 15 predicted proteins | sample MGYA00511891_ERZ773272 | MGnify/ENA primary metagenome ERZ773272 (study PRJEB29015, sample SAMEA2738150) | human oral metagenome | biome: human oral; feature: human-associated habitat; material: saliva | place: China | collected 2198 ...
ACCGCGTGAACCGCTACCTGGAGCAGCTCGCTTCGGCGTACCACAGCTGGTACGGCGTCTCCCGCGTCGCCCCCAAGGCGGATGAAGAGGTCACCGACCTGCACCGTACCCGCCTGCTGCTGAATAACGCGGCACAGCAGGTGCTGGCTAACGGCCTGAATCTGCTGGGTGTGAGCGCACCCGAGCGCATGTAATACCCCTCGTTTCAACCCCCGACCCGGTGCTACCGGGGCGGGGGTTGAACGTATGCCGCCGCCGGTGGCTTCATTGCCCAACCCGGCACAGTGCACAGAGGGCACAATGCACAAGGCACAGTGCCCAGACAGACTACACAGGCAAGCTGAACAGACAGAGAACCGCCGCCGCGCCGAGGGCGTTGACCCCGGAGCGTGGCGGGCAAGAACATCCAGAAAGAGACACGATGAGCGAAGCCCGTTCCCTCTACCGCCCCGAATGGCTGACCCTGCCCGAGAACCCCGCCGACCTGTCCCGAAGCATCTGGACCGATTCCTTCACCCGCAATGCGCTGGGTGAGCTCTGCATCGACGGGCAGACCGTCAGCGAGCTGGCAGCCGAGCACGGCACCCCGCAGTACGTTTTCTCCGAGACCACCTTCCGCGCCCGCGCCCGCGCCTACCGCACCGCCTTCGAGCAGGCCTTCGCCGCGCACGGCGCACAGGTGAGCGTCTACTACGCCGGCAAGTCCTTCCTCTCCACCGCGGTCGTTCGCTGGGTTCGTGAGGAGGGCCTGTGCCTGGACACCGCCTCCGGTGGCGAGCTGGCGCTGGCTCTGCGCGGTGGCATGCCCGGCGAGCGCATCGCCCTGCACGGCAACAACAAGTCGGAAGCCGAGATCGCCCGTGCGATTCGTAGCGGCCTGGGTCGCGTGGTGGCCGATTCGGTGGACGAAATCAAGCTGATTGAGCGGGTGTACGCCGAGCTGGCCGCCGAGCGCGTGGCTGAGGGTGAGGAGCCCTACCCGCCCGTTCCGGTGCTGATTCGCATCACCCCGGGCGTGCACGCCTCCACCCATGAGTCCATTGCGACCGCGCACGAGGACCAGAAGTTCGGCATGTCCCTGCAACCCGGTACCGCTGCGCTTGCCGGCCTGGAAGAGGCAGAGATGGAGCACTGGGGCGTGGAGGCGACCGATTCTTACGCGGCGCTGGCGGCGGCAATCCTGAACGCGACCGATTCCCTGGAATTCCGCGGTATTCACTGCCACATCGGTTCGCAGATTTTTGAGGCGGAAGGCTTCGAGCAGGCGGCAACTACCGCCCTGGAGTTCATGAACCGCCTCAACCGTGACCTGGGCGTGACCCTGCCGGAGCTGGACCTGGGCGGCGGCTACGGCATCGCCTACACCGAGACGGATCGCCCCCGCTCCATCGCCGAGGTGACCGAATCCATCGCCGCTTCGGTTGCGGCGACCTGCGAGCGCCTGGGCATGGCGATTCCGCACATGTCCTTCGAACCGGGCCGCTCGATTTCGGGCCCCTCGGGCGCGACCCTGTACACGGTGGGCACCATCAAGAACGTGAGCATTGAGGACGAGAACGGCGAAATTCGCGTGCGCCGCTACGTTTCGGTGGACGGCGGCATGAGCGATAACGCCCGTCCGGTGCTGTACGAATCGGACTACTCGGCAACCCTGGCGAACCGCGCCCCGGCGGGGGAGCAGGTGCTCTGCCGCGTGGTGGGTAAGCACTGCGAATCCGGCGATATCGTGGTGCGTTACTGCTACCTGCCAGCCGACCTGCAGGCGGGCGATATTCTGGCGGTTCCGGCGACGGGCGCGTACTGCTACGTGCTGGGGTCGAACTACAACTTCCTGACCCGCCCGCCGGTGATTGCGACCGCCGAGGGTCGTCCCTCCCGCGTGATGATTCGCCGCCAGAGCGAGGACGACATGCTCGCCCTGGACATGGGTTCGGATATCTAAGAACCCCATCCCAGAATCTAAGAAACCGTGAAGTCCCCGTCTCTGAATTGCACGCCGTGAGGCGGCGGTTGCAGGCGGGGCTTCACGGTATTGCGCGTTCAAGACTCCGCCGACGATAAGGCTCACCTCATGATTGTGAGGGATGCCTCATCTCAGAGAATAAAAGTCGCAGCTTGAGGCCGATGGCTTCATCCCGCCTCTTGATAAAGTGGTGTTGAGTGCGTGCTCCGCGTAGCGCGCCACACCGTAGCCCGAAGAGACCCCGGGGAACGCCCCGGAACGACCGTAGAAAGAGACTATCGTGGCTGACAAGATCAAAGTTGCCCTGCTGGGTGCCGGTAACGTCGGTTCCCAGGCGGCACGCATCCTGGTAGAGGATAACGCCGTCCTTGAGAAGCGCATTGGTGCGCCCGTCGAGCTGATCGGCATTGCCGTGCGTGATACTCAGGCAACTCGCCACTGGAACGCCGACCCCTCGCTGTATACCACCGACGCCGAAGCTTTGATTGACGCCGCCGACGTGGTGATCGAGCTGACCGGCGGCATCGAGCCGGCCCGCACCCGCATCCTGCGCGCGCTGAACGTCGGCAAGTCCGTCGTTTCGGGCAACAAAGCCCTGCTGGCCAAGCACGGCGTGGAGCTGCAGGCCGCCGCCGATGCATCCGGCGCGCAGCTGTCCTACGAGGCCGCCGTGGCCGGTGCGATTCCGATTCTGCGCCCGCTGCGTGACTCCCTGGCCGGTGACCGCGTGACCCGCGTTCTGGGCATCATGAACGGCACCACCAACTACATTCTTGATCAGATGGACACCACCGGCGCCTCCTTCTCGGATGCGCTGGCCGACGCCCAGAAGCTGGGCTACGCCGAGGCCGACCCCACCGCCGATGTTGAGGGCCTCGACGCCGCTTCGAAGGCCGCTATTGTTGCTTCGCTGGCGTTCCACTCGGACTTCACAATTGACGATGTGCACACCGAGGGCATTACCGCCATCACCGCCGATGACGTTGCGGCCGCGGACGCCGACGGCTACGTCATCAAGCTACTGGCTATCTGCGAGCGCGAGGGTGAAGACGGTGTGAACATTCGCGTGAACCCGACCCTGATTCCGCGCCAGCACCCGCTGGCCGGCGTGCACGGTGCGTTCAACGCCGTGTTCGTCGAGGCTGAGAACGCCGGTGAGCTGATGTTCTACGGTCCCGGTGCAGGTGGCGCCCCGACCGCCTCGGCTGTTCTGGGTGACTTCGTGTCCCTGGCTCGTCGCCTCGTGCTGGGCGGCCCCGGTGTTCCCGAGACCTCCCACGCTCAGCTGCACGCAACCAGCCTGGACAACGTGATTTCTCGCTATTCGGTGGGCGTTCTGGTGGAGGACCGTCTGGGTGTTCTGGCGAACATTACCCGCATCCTGGCCGAGCACGGCATTTCGGTGGATTCGCTGCGTCAGTCCGCTTCGCACGAGGGCGCAGCCCAGATTCGCATGGTGACCCACTCCGCGAAGGATTCCGACCTGCGCCGCGCCATCGCCGTGATTGACGCGCTCGATACGGTGCGCGAGGTGAACTCCGTGATTCGCGTGGAGTCCGAGAAGCACTAGGTGCACGTCGAGAGACTAGCCAACCCCGCGGCCTGATGCGCCGCACTAAACCTGTGAGGGTGACCCGCGAGGCCCCTCGCTCACTGACGAACCCGCGCACCCGCTACCGGGGTCACAGGACCCCGGCGGGCGGTGCGCCTCAAGATTAAAGGAGAAGCCAATGGCACACGTGTGGCAGGGCGTTATCAAGGAATACCGTGACCGTCTGCCCTTCGGCGAGGACGTCCAGGTCGTGACTCTGGGCGAGGGTGGTACCCCGCTGATTCACGCCCCGGCGCTGTCCGCCGAGACCGGCAACACCGTTTACCTGAAGTTCGAGGGTATGAACCCGACCGGTTCCTTCAAGGATCGCGGCATGACCAGCGCCATGACCGCCGCTAAGCGTGACGGCGCGAAGGCAGTGGTGTGCGCTTCGACCGGTAACACCTCCGCTTCCGCCGCAGCCTACGCGCTGCAGGCCGGCCTGCGCTGCGCTGTGCTGGTTCCGGACGGCAAGATTTCCATGGGTAAGCTCTCCCAGGCGATTGCTCACGGCGCCGACATCATTCAGATTGACGGTAACTTCGACAACTGCCTTGAGATTGCTCGCAAGCTCAGCGAGAACTACCCCGTGTTCCTGGTGAACTCGGTGAACCCCTACCGTATTGAGGGTCAGAAGACCGGTTCCTTCGAGGTCGTCGACACCCTGGGCGACGCCCCCGACTACCACATGCTGCCGGTCGGCAACGCCGGTAACATCACCGCGTACTGGAAGGGCTACAAGGAGTACTCCGAGCCCTACACCAACCGTGACGGTAAGGTGCTGGAGCCCGTGGCCACCAAGCGCCCGATCATGTGGGGCTTCCAGGCCGCCGGTGCCGCCCCGATCGTGGCGGGTCACCCCATCGAGAACCCCGAGACCATCGCAACCGCGATTCGCATCGGTAACCCCGCTTCGTGGGAGAAGGCCGAGGCTGCCCGTGACGAGTCCGGCGGTGTGATTGAGGCCGTGACCGACGAGGAGATTCTCGAGGCGCACCGCTGGCTGTCCTCGCGCGAGGGCGTGTTCGTGGAGCCCGCTTCGGCCGCCGGCGTGGCGGGTCTGCTGAAGAAGCACCGCGCGGGTGAGGCACCCGAGGGTAAGACCATCGTCATCACCGTGACCGGCCACGGCCTGAAGGACCCGCAGTGGGCCCTTCAGGCAGTGAACGGCGTGAAGGTCGAGCCGACCAAGGCCCCCTTCGACGTGGTTGCTGTGGCAAATATTCTCGATTTGCACTAGCCTATTCGTACTACGAGGTGCACTCCGTCCCGGTTTTTGGGGCGGGGTGCACCTGCATGACAGCCCCTTTTTTGTATCTTTCACCTATTCACTCAGTACGTCACCGATCGCGAGGTTCTTCTCATGTCTTCCCTGCATATTTCTGATATTCCGGTGGGCGCGTCCGTTAAGGTTCGTGTTCCCGCTACGAGCGCTAACCTGGGGCCCGGCTATGACAGCATGGGTTTGGGTCTTGGCTTTTATGATGAGCTGGTTGTTGAGCGTATTGAGTCCGGCCTGGAGTTTGAGCTCAGCGGTGAGGGTAGCGCGGATGTTCCGCGCAACGAAAACCACCTGGTTTTGCAGGCGATGAAGGCTGGTTTTGCGGCGGCTGGTTTGGATGAGCTGCCGCCGGTGAAGCTGATTGCTGATAATAAGATTCCGCATTCTCGCGGTATGGGTTCTTCGGCGTCGGCTATTGTGGCGGGTGTGGCTGCGGCGAGCGGTCTGCTGCCGGAAGAGCACCGTCTGAGCCGTGAGCAGATGCTGCAGGTCGCCTCCGATATGGAGGGCCACCCGGATAACGTGGCTCCGGCGATTTACGGCAACCTGTCGGTGTCCTGGGGTGAGATGGGTAATTGGAAGTCCCTGATTATTCCGGTGCATCCTGACGTTCACCCGGTGGTGGCTGTGCCCGATTATGAGGTGTCGACGAAGCTTGCCCGTTCACTGATTCCTTCGCAGATTCCCCACGCTGAGGCGGCCGCAAATTCTGCTCGTGCGGCGCTGCTGGTGCGTACTCTCTCTGATGCTCCCGAGCATCTGATGGATGCGACCGTGGACTACCTGCATCAGGGTTACCGTGTGACCGCCATGGAGCCGTCCGCTGTGCTGGTTGCGTACCTGCGCAGTCAGGGTTTTGCTGCGGTGATTTCTGGCGCTGGCCCTACTGTTTTGACCTTTGCGCACGGTGACGAGCAGGTGCGACAGGTTCAGGAGGCGATTGCCGAGTTTGAGGCGACTCACCCTTGTAGCGCTATTGTGGATTGCCGCTTGAACTGGCGGGTGCTTCCCCTTGAAATTGATACTGAAGGTGTTATAGTTACTCAGTAGGACGTGTAACGTCCTATCGCGGGTTCTACCCGCCGTTCGACGACGACCGTAATTGACGCTTCCTCGCGGGTACGTTCTGTACCTCACCCCGTTTCGCCCCTTTCCGGACCTTGTACCCGGTTGGGCCTCGGAGGGGAGCTTACCTTCTACAATGCCTCACCCGCAGGGTGCCGACGTGAAGGTACGGTCTCGGTCACGGCGATTGAACCCTCCCGACCGTTCATTCTTGACCCGCCGGCTCCAGTGCGGGTCCGATGAATGAGGGGTGCACGCATAATGATAGAGCGCCTTATCTTCCGTGTGTGCCCGCCGTGTCTGAATCGGCGGGTACGGTAAGAGACGCGAACCGCCTCCAGCGCGGTTCGAGGGAGTCGAAGGTGCAGGTCGCCGCGTTCTGCGGCGGCGCAGGAACCTTTGACCGCGCTATAGCGCCCGCCCGATCTTTATTCTGAAGATTTTCAGGGCTTACAACCAAAGGAATTGTAGTTGGCAAAAAATATTGTTGTCACCGATGAGTTCGGCACGGCATCGACCGCGCCGGAACTGGCAAATTTGAAGGTCGCGCAGCTGCGCGTCCTGGCTCAGCAGCTGGGTATTCGTGGCTACCTGAAGCTGAAGAAGGCGGAGCTGGTTCAGGCTCTGGAGGAGCACCAGCGTGGTGGCGCCGTAGCTGCCCCGGCCGCTCCGAAGGCCGAGACCCCCTCCGAGAAGACTTCCGAAAAGCCCGCAGAGGTCTCCGCTGAGGCTCCCGCCGAGGGCGAGAAGGACTCCGAGCCCGCCCAGAAGACTCGCCGTACCCGCGCTCAGAAGGACGCCGAGGCACAGGCAGAGAAGGCGGAGAAGAGCGAGTCCGAGGGCTCCGAGAAGTCGGAGAAGTCCGAGAAGCGCACCCGCTCTTCGCGCTACGAGACCCCCGCCCAGAAGCGCGCTCGCGCTCGCCGCGCCGCCGAGGGCCAGGACGCCCCCGAGGCCTCCGAAAAGGCAGAGAAGGGCGAGAAGTCGGAGAAGTCCGAGAAGCGCACCCGCCGTAGCCGCAAGGACGAGAAGCCCGCCGATCTTCCCCCGCTGGATGTGCGCGCCGAGCTGGCCGCGGAGCGTATCTCTGAGCGTTCCGAGCCGGGCGATTCGGCTCCGAACTCCTCCGAGCTGAAGGCATCCACCGCCGATGGCACCGCAAGCCTGGACAGCCTGAACGCCGCCCTGGACATGACCTTCGGCGCCGTTGACGGCGAGAAGAGCACCAAGCGCACCCGCACCCGCGAGCGTCGCCGCGACCAGGATGGTGAGCGCACCGAACGCGCAGAGCGTACCGAACGCCGCTCCAAGCGTGACCGCCAGGCCGAGCGCGCAGAGCGTAAGAACTCCGAGCGCACCGAGCGCCGCTCCAAGCGTGACCGCCAGGCCGAGCGCGCAGAGAAGCAGGCTCGCCGCCGCGAGGAGAACGAGCCCCGCCTGAACGACGACGATGTGCTGGCACCGATTTCGGGTGTGCTGGACATCCTCGACAACTACGCTTTCGTGCGCACCACCGGCTACCTGCCGGGCACCAACGACGTGTACGTCTCCCTGGCCCAGGTGAAGAAGTACAACCTGCGTAAGGGTGACCACGTGCTCGGCGCGATTCGCGTGCCGCGCGAGGGCGAGTCGAACAGCCGCCAGCGCTTCAATGCTCTGGTTCAGGTTGAGGCGATTAATGGTCAGAGCGTTGAAGAGGCCGCTAACCGCCGCGTGTTCTCCAAGCTGACCCCGCTCTACCCCAAGGAGCGTCTGCGCCTGGAGACCACCCCCAAGAAGCTGGGTACCCGCGTGGTGGACCTGGTGTCCCCGATTGGTAAGGGCCAGCGTGGTCTGATTGTCTCGCCGCCGAAGGCCGGTAAGACCCTCATGCTGCAGTCCATTGCGAACGCGATTACCGTGAACAACCCGGACGTGTACCTGATGATGGTCCTGGTGGACGAGCGTCCTGAAGAAGTGACCGACATGCAGCGCACCGTCAAGGGCGAGGTTATCGCCTCGACCTTCGACCGTCCCGCCGAGGACCACACCACGGTTGCTGAGCTGGCCATTGAGCGCGCTAAGCGCATGGTGGAGCTGGGCTACGACGTGGTCGTGCTGCTGGACTCCATGACCCGCCTGGGCCGCGCCTACAACCTGGCCGCACCCGCCTCGGGCCGCATCCTCTCCGGTGGTGTGGATTCCGCCGCGCTGTATCCGCCGAAGAAGTTCTTCGGTGCCGCCCGCAACATCGAAGAGGGCGGTTCGCTGACCATTCTGGCTACCGCCCTGGTCGAGACCGGCTCGAAGATGGACGAAGTGATCTTCGAGGAGTTCAAGGGCACCGGTAACATGGAGCTGCGTCTGTCCCGCCAGCTGGCCGACAAGCGTATCTTCCCGGCCGTGGACATCAATGCCTCCGGTACTCGCCGCGAAGAGAACCTGCTCTCCCCGGACGAAATCAAGATCATGTGGGGTCTGCGCCGTGCCCTGGCCGGCATGGAGCCCGAGCAGGCTCTGGGCGTTCTGACCAACCAGCTGCGCAAGACCGAAAGCAACGTGGAGTTCCTGCTCACGGTGCAGAAGAACGGCCTGCGTCTGGTCGACTAAGACCCGTATTTCACGCGCCCCACCCCGGTACGACGGTGGGGCGCGTGAGGCGTTCACCCGTGCCTCCCAGCGAGGCGCCCCGTCAGGGGAGTGACGAATTCTAGTGCCCGCCCGTGCGGCGTAAAGTGCGGGAGATGGAAGAGAGAATGTTTGAATCTATTCAGGTTCTGCTGGACGAGCACGCTGACCTGCAGAATCAGCTGGCCGATCCCGCAGTGCAGTCGAACCAGGGTAAAGCACGCCGAGTGGGCCGCCGCTACGCGGAGCTGACCGGTATCGTGACCGCCTACAACAAGTACACCTCGCTCAAGGACGACCTCGAGGCCGCTCGCGAGATGGCCGAGGAGGACCCGGAGTTCGCCGCGGAGATTCCCGGCCTGGAGGAGGAGCTGGAGGTAGCTCAGGAGAAGTTGCGCCGCCTGCTGATTCCGCGTGACCCGGACGATGGCCGCAACGTCATTCTCGAGGTGAAGGCCGGTGCCGGTGGTGACGAGGCCGCCTTGTTCGCGGGTGACCTGCTGCGCATGTACATGCGCTACGCCGAGCACAAGGGCTGGAAGACCGAGATTATCTCTTCGACCAGCACCGACGTGGGTGGCTACAAGGACGCCCAGATTGCTATTAAGGGTTCCTCGAACGAGCCGGCCGAGGGCGTGTGGGCGCACCTGAAGTACGAAGGTGGCGTGCACCGCGTGCAGCGTGTTCCGGCGACCGAGTCTCAGGGCCGTATTCACACTTCCGCCGCGGGTGTTCTGGTGTTCCCCGAGGTGGACGAGCCCGAGGAAATCGAGATTAACCAGAACGACCTGAAGATTGACGTGTACCGTTCTTCTGGCCCCGGCGGTCAGTCGGTGAACACCACCGACTCGGCGGTGCGTATTACCCACCTGCCGACCGGTATTGTCGTGGCGATGCAGAACGAGAAGTCTCAGCTGCAGAACCGTGAAGCCGCGATGCGCGTGTTGCGTGCGCGACTGCTGGCTCACCAGCAGGAGCAGATTGACGCCGAGAACGCGGCACACCGTGCTTCGCAGGTGCGCACCATGGACCGTTCGGAGCGCATCCGTACCTACAACTTCCCGGAGAACCGCATCGCCGATCACCGTACCGGCTACAAGGCATACAACCTGGATGCTGTGCTGAATGGTGACCTGGAGCCGGTGGTTCAGTCCGCTATTGAGATGGACGAGGCGCACCGCCTCGCTCAGGTGGGCCAGGAGCAGAAGTAGTTCCGTATTTGCTCGTGCCGGTTCTTTGAAACGGTGTGAGATGTTGGTGAGGGGCTCGCCGCTGCGGCGGTGGAGCCCCTCACCTGTATGCAGCGATAGGCTTTGAGCCGTTGAAAGACGAGTAGGAGAGCTCATGAAGGTGAATGTGCACGACCCGCGCGGGGAAGAACTCGCGCAGGTACTCACGCGCGCCACCGCGGCCCTGGCGCAGGTGCCCAGCCCCCGCGTGGACGCCGAGCTACTCGCCGCGCACCTGCTCCACAGCGGCTCGCGTTCGCGCCTACAGCATGCGGCGCTGATGGGGGAGCGGCTCACCCCCGCGCAGGTCGCAGAGTACGAGGCGCTGGTTGCCCGCCGCGCCAGCCGCGAGCCGCTACAGCACATTACCGGGTGCGCTCCCTTCTACCGCCTAGAGCTGTCGGTCGGACCCGGCGTGTTCGTACCCCGGCCCGAAACGGAGCTACTCGTCGAAGAAGCCCTCAAGGTGCTGAGCGCACGCGCTGAGTCGGCGACCGGTCAGTTGCGCATCGTCGACCTGTGCGCGGGATCCGGCGCCATCGCCGCGGCGGTCAAGAGTGAATTGCCGAACGCCCAGGTGTTCGCGGTGGAACTCTCCGAAGAGGCCATTCCCTACGCCCGCAAGAACCTGGAGCCGCTCGGCGTGCACCTGGTGCAGGGGGACGCCCTCACCGCCCTCACCGAGCAGGCCGGCCGCTTCGATGCAGTGCTCTCCAACCCGCCGTACATTCCGCCGGGGAACGTGCCCGCCGACCCGGAAGCCGCCCTGCACGACCCGGAGATGGCGCTGTACGGCGGGGGAGAAGACGGCATGCAGATGCCCTCCGCCATCGCCGCGCGCGCCTACGAGCTGCTGGCCCCCGGGGGCTTCTTCATGATGGAGCACGACGACACCCAGGAAGGGGCCGTCGCTGAGCTCCTGGCACGCGTTGGCTTCGAGCGGTGCTACCCGGTACGGGACCTGAACGGCAGGTCCCGGCACAGCGCGGGCTACAAACCCGCCGCCGCAGGCTCCTAGCATCGGGGCCGACTCCTAGCCTCCGAGCCGGGCGGGGCCACCGAACGGAGCCGCCGCGCATCCTAACCGTCGTATCAGCCGCCGACGAGGTGCGACGCCCCAACGCCGTGACGCGCACTCTCCCCGGCGTATCGCCGCAATCCATAAAACGTGAGACAATATAACCCGTGACTGCAAAGCTGTACCCCGTAACGACTGAAACCGAGACCCGCGAGGCGCTGGACGCTGCCCGCGAGGCCCTCAAGGCGCACGACACGATTGTGATGCCCACCGATACCGTCTACGGTATTGCCGCCGATGCCTTCTCGCATCAGGGCGTTGCCAAACTGCTGGCAGATAAGGGCCGCGACCGCACCATGCCGCCGCCCGTACTCATCTTTGACATCGCGGCGCTCGCCGGCGTGGTGGACGACGTTCCGGACGACATCTACGACCTGGGCTACCGCTTCTGGCCCGGCGCGCTGACCGTTATTCTTCACGCCTACCCCTCGCTGAGCTGGGACCTGGGCGAGACCCGAGGCACCGTCGCGGTGCGTGTTCCCGACGACGAGTTTGCCCTGAAGCTGCTGACCGAGCACGGCCCGCTGGCCGTCTCGAGCGCAAACAAGACCGGCCAGGAGGCTGCCGCGACCGCCCAGGCCGCCATGGACTCCCTGGGCGAGGACGTCGCGGTGATTATTGACGGCGGCCCCCGCCCGAAGCCGCACGAGTCCGAGCCCAACGAGGACGGCGTCACGGTGGTGACCGAACGCGAGCCGGCTCCCTCGACCATCCTGGATTGCACCTCCTTCCCCTACGTGGTGGTGCGCGAGGGCGCGATTCCCGTTGAGGAGCTCCGCGAGGTGGTCCCCTCGATTCTGACCCGCGCGGAGGCCGACGAACAGGCGGCCCGCAAGGTGGAGGAGGCGCAGGCCCCCACGCAGAACGAGTCGAGCGCCTCGGACGCCCCCCAGCAGGCGCTGGACGAGCAGGAGGGCCTGGACGAAGCCTACGAGCAGTGGGACAGCACCCACACGGTGAGCGGCGAACCCGCCCGCCGCGCCGATGCACCCGCGGCCGGTTCGATTGCCGCCTCCCTGCTGGGCGCTACGAGCGCGCTGGGTTCGGGCTTCGGCATCAGCTCGGTGGACCAGGAGCGTTCGCGCGGCTACCGCGATAACACTCCCAAGCCGATTCGTGCGGATGAGCCGCAGGTCCAGCCCGTCTCTGCCGATACCGCCCGCGCCCTGGTCTTTGGCGAGGCACCCGCCGCCCCGAAGACTGAAGCGAAGGCTGAGCAGAAGAAGACCGAACCTGAAGCCAAGGCCGAGGCTGATGCTAAGACCGAGGCTGATGCTAAGACCGAGGCTCCGGAAGGCGCCGAGGATCACCTGTAGGCCCGGCCACGGTTAAAACTCCGTGAGTAGAACTCAGGAGTAAAACTTAAGGGAACGCCCGATATATCAACAGATATATCGGGCGTTCCCTTATGCTATCTCTCGCCAGAGGCAGCGCCACCTAGCTATTGGCGAAGCGGCGGTCCTTCTTCTTACCCAGTGCCGTGTGGGCGGTGCGCAGTACCTCGCGCACGCGCGGGGTGGGTAGCAGGTTGTTCTTGCGGGCCCAGGAATCGTCAATGCCCTGGCCAAACCACATGACCTCGACCTTACGCACGGAGCCGGAGAACCTATCGTTCATGAGCTCAGATACCTTGTAGCCGGCCTTGATGGCCGCGCGGCAGAGCCACTCGGGCAGGTGATGGGGCTTGCGGCGGCCCGCATCCAGCGATGCGGAGGCGACGGTTGCGCCTTCCCAGGGCTGCAGCACGATGGTGGGCAGCTCGCCGGGGAAGGTTCCGAGCATCACCACGAACTCGGCCAGCGCGTACACGCTGGAGACGGGGGACTTACCCTGGCCCGCACCGGCCACCGATGCGAAGGGGGAGGAGGCCATCTTGGCGAAGAGCTCGGTCGTGCGGCGGCCGCGACCCTGAACGCTGGTTGCGCGCAGGATGCACAGCTCGGGTGCGCTCTCGGGATGCTCCTCCAGGAAGTAATCCTGCAGGTCGAGCAGCGCTTCCTCGCCAAGGGTCTTGGAGAACGAGTAGGCGCTAAAGGGGGCGGTCTCCTCGGATGCGTCGAGCACGGGGCGGGGGCCCTGCACCGCGGCGGAGGAGAGATGGATGACGCGGCGCACGCCGGTGCGCTGGGCGGCAATCGCGATGACAGCCGGTAGCAGGGCGTTCGCACCCATGAGCGGGGGCAGGTCCTGCATGTTCGGGGCGGCGAGGCCGGCGGCGTTCACCACGACCTGCGCGCTGGCGAAGGCTTCGGCGAGGGAATCGATGATGCCCTCCAGCTGTTCTGCCTCGTCGATAATGCTGTCTACGTCAAGGGAGCGGGTGGCGAGGCGAGGCGCTTCAATGGGATCGACGCTGATACCCTCTGCGTTCAGACGCGCAACGATGGCGGAGCCAACAAAGCCGCTGGCGCCAATGACTTTCCACCTGGATTCGGACATGTCTTTACCTCTCAAAAGCCCGCGGTCGGTGCGGGGAAAAACAGGGTCATTTCAACTTTCGCATATTTGCACCGGTTATGGTGAATTGTTGGGGCGGTGACCGGTTTTTGGTCGCTTTTTCGCACGGCGGGCACAGCTCGGGCACGGGTCAGGTGCAGGGAGTCGTCGAAAGCATCCTCGAAAACGTCCTTGAAACATCGGCGGGATGGCAGACCCCGTTTCGCCGCGGGCCGTAATACCCGCCCGCCACCTATGTCTCCGCCTAATCCTTAGGGATAATTCATCCTCCGGTGAAGGGTGAACTGCCGCGGGGCCGGCGCAGTCCGACATACGGAAAAACAACCGATTGAGGTTGAATATGCGTCATAATGGGTGCGTTAGTGGGGGAAGATTCACCTCGAGGTGAAGACCCCGGTAAAATGGTCACTTTGGAGAGTTATATCCTCATACATGAGCGTCGCGGGCACCGCCGAAACACCCGGTCCCCGTGCGGAGAAGGATATACCTCAACGTCGAACGGATAAGGTGCCTCGGCGCCGCGGAGGGAGAACACTATGGCAGAACAGCACAGCGACCGACCCGCGCCTGCCCAGCACCCCGCCGAACATGACGGTCAGCACGAACCCCGCACCGTTGCGGTGGTCGTAACCTACAACCGTCGCGATTTGCTACCCAAGACCCTGGCGGGCATCGCCTCGGGCCGGATGCGCCCGGTCGCCGTGGTCATCGTCGATAACGCTTCCACCGATGACACCGCCGCATACCTGGACTCCCTGGAGTACGAGCTGCCGGTGGACCGCATTACCCTGCGGCAGAACATGGGTGGCGCCGGCGGTTTCGCGGTGGGCATCGACCGCGCCCTGGAACGCCACAACCCCGACCTCGTGTGGGTCATGGATGATGACACCGAGCCGACCGAGAACACCCTGGCCGAAGCCGTTGAGGCGTGGCTCGGCTACTCCGAGGTCCCCGCTGAACGCCCCGCGGTGGTGGCCTCTCGCGTGGTGTGGACGAACGGTGAGGACCACCCCATGAACACCCCTCGCACGATGTTCGCGGCGGGGGAGCAGCGCCACGCCCGCGCCCGCGCGGTGGGGGCCCGCCCGATTCGCAGCGCCTCCTTCGTCTCGATTCTCATGGACGCGCAGGCCATCCGCCGTAACGGCGGCCTGCCCATCGCCGAATTCTTCATCTGGAACGACGATTTCGAATTCTCGACCCGCCTGATTCACCACCGCGACGGCATTGCGGTGCCTTCTTCGGTGGCTAAGCATCACACCAAGACCTTCGGCACAACGAACGCCAACCCCGGCCCGCGCTTCTATAACGACGTGCGCAATAAGCTGTGGGTGTTTACGCGCTCGCGTACCCTGAACCCGCTGGAAAAGCTGCTCTACGGTGGTTCTTCGGCCCGCCTGTGGGTCTCCACCCTGCTTCGTACCGACGACCGCCGTACCTACCTGGGGTACTTCCTGAACGGTCTGCGTGACGGCCTGCGCCCGCCCACCCCGAACCGCCGGGTGCTGGAGGGCATCTACCCGCTGACCTTCCCGGGGCGCTACGGCGTTCCGGCCTCGAACCCCGAGCCGGTCGTGACCGGGAACGCCGGGGCCGCTGGATGCGTGAGCTCCGCCCCCGACTTTTCGGTGCTCATGAGCGTGTACGCGAAGGAGAACCCCGCGTACCTGGAACAGGCGCTGGAATCGAATCTGTTGAACCAGACCCTGCGCCCCTCCGAGCTCGTGCTGGTTCTGGACGGTCCGCTCACCCCCGAGCTGCGCGCCGTGGTGGACCGCTGGGGTGCCCGCGCCGAGAATCTGGATTGCCCGCCGATTCAGCTCGTGGAGCTACCGCAGAACGTGGGTTTGGCAGAGGCCCTGAACGCGGGTCTGCAGGCCTGCAGCTACGAGCTGGTGGCGCGCGCCGATTCTGACGATATTTCCGAACCCACCCGCTTCGCCGAGCTGATTCCGGCCCTGGCAGAGGGCGGCTACGCGCTGCTCGGCTCGGCCATGCTCGAGGTCAACGAGAATAACTCGGCGGTTGAGTCGGTCCGCGAGGCCATCGTCGATCCTGAACGGCTGCTTCGCGCCATGGATTCGCGCAACCCGATCTACCACCCCTCGGTGGCATTCCGTAAGAGCGCTGTGCAGACCCTCGGCGGTTACGAGTACGTGCCCGGTGCCGAGGACTGGTGGCTGTGGATGCGTCTGCGCGACGCCGGCTACCGCCTGGGCAACCTGCCCGCACCTCTCGTGCGTTACCGCGTGGGCGCCGGCGCCTACACGAAGCGCGGGGGAGTGGACGCCTGGAAGCAGGACTGGGCGATTCAACGCCGACTGTACACGGGCCACGCCATTTCGAAGGCCCGCTGGGCGCAGAACATGGCGGTGCGCAGCGTGTACCGCTTCGTGCCCGAATCCCTGCGCCGCAATGCTTTCCGCGCGCTGTCCACCGTGGCCGCACGCGCATCCTCTACTCGCTCATCTTCGGACCGTTTCACCGGTGCCGCATCTGAAGGAGGCTTATAATGGCCCAGCTGAAATCTGACGCCCACGAGGCGGTACGACGTGCTGCTCAGCGCGGCACGCTGATGACGGAGGGCGATTCCGGAGCCGTTCTGGTGAATCGTCTGTACGAGCGCAAGCCGTGGTGGCTGATTGCGCAGGCGCTGATTGACTCTAGCGCCTGGGTTCTTGCGGTGCTGTTCGCGTACATGCTGCGCTATAGCGTGCTACTTAGCAATGGCTCGGTGTTTGACATCATCCACCCCATTTCGCTGACGATTACGGCCGCCGGGGCGGTACTGCTGCAGCTGATTTTCGGTTTGACGGTAGCCAAGATTTATAACGGCGTGTACTCCTACGGGTCCTTTGACGAGTCGTGGCGTGCCGCGGCGGCGGCGCTGAGCACGGGCGTGGTGCTGACCGGTTTTTCCTTTGTGGATGAGCTTGTTGGCCTGCCGCACATTCCACACAGTGTGCCCGCGATTGCCGCGGCGTTCAGCCTGATTATGATGGCCGGTGCCCGCATGGCCAAGCGCGTCTACACCGAGCGCGGCGCGGTGCGTGAGCTGACGGGCGAACCGGTGATTGTGTACGGCGCCGGTTTCATCGGCGGCATGGTGATGGATTCCATGCTGCACGATGAGGAGGCGAAGCTGCGCCCCGTGGCGGTCTTCGACGATGACCCGCTGAAGGCCGGCACTAAGTTCCACGGTATCCAGGTGATTACGACCTACCGCGAGCTGGAGCGCGCGATTCGCGAATCGGGCACTCACAAGGTGATCGTCACGATTTCCGATATGCCGGAGGACTATTTTGAGGCCTTCTGCGAGCGCATGCGTCGCCTGAAGGTTGAGGTGCAGCGTATCAGCAGCGCGAACGCCCGCCTGATGGGTGAGCGCCTGGTGAACGCGAGCGATAACGACCTGATGCGCGTAATCCGCGGTGAGATTAACTACGATATCGATCGCGATATCCTCCGTTCGTACCTGCACGGCAAGCGCGTTCTGGTGACGGGTGCTGGTGGTTCGATTGGTTCTGAGCTCTGCCGCCAGATTAGCGAATTTGAGCCCGAGACCCTGATGATGCTTGACCACGACGAGACTCTGCTGATGGACACCAAGGTGTCGATTACGCACGAGTCAAGCCTGGACGACGACCGCATTATCCTCGCGGATATTCGCGAGGGCGATACCCTGCTGGAGATTTTCCGGGAGCGCCGCCCCGAGGTAGTGTTCCACGCCGCCGCGCTGAAGCACGTGTCGGCGCTGGAGGCCTACCCGCAGGAGGCCTGGAAGACGAACTCCCTGGGCACCCTGAACGTCTTGCGTGCCGCCGAGGCCGTGGGTGTAAAGACCTTCGTAAACGTCTCGACCGATAAGGCGGCGGACCCGAAGACGGCCCTGGGCCAGTCCAAGCGCGTGGCGGAGCGCCTGACCGCGTACTTTGGCGAGAAAACCGGCAACACCTACGTTTCGGTGCGATTCGGCAACGTGTTTGGTTCGCGCGGCTCGATTAAGCCGCTTTTCACCAAGCAGATTCTCTCGGGCGGCCCGATTACCCTGACCGATAAGCGCGCGACCCGCTACTTCATGCTCATCGCGGATGCCTGCCTGCTCGTGATGCTGGCCGGTGCGATTGGCCGTCCGGGCGAGGTCATGGTGCTGGACATGGGGCAACCGGTCAAGATCCTGGACGTGGCCAAGGCAATGCGCCAGGCCTACGAACGCTACGACGTCGAAATCAAGGAGATTGGCCTGCGCAAGGGCGAGAAGCTAGACGAGACGCTCTTCGGCGATACGGAGAAGCTCGTGCCCAGCGAGGAGAACCGCTACATTTCACGCTCGAGCGCGCCGGCCCTGAACCCGGACGAGCTGGATTACGAGGTGTGGATTCAGAACTACCGCGAGCACAGCGGCTACGAACGCCACGGCCTGGAGCGCGCACCCGATCCGCGCACCCTGGAGAACGCGCAGACCTTCTAACCGACTGGCTCTTCGACGCCGCCCCTATCGGCGCGTCTTCCCGGCGCCCTGGGGTCGGCGGAGCCATACGATAAACACATTCACAAGACAGTACGACCCGGAGCCATCATGACCTCCTTTCCCGAGCTAACGAGCATTTTCGTTCTTGCGGTGATTGCCGGTGCCCTCCTGCCCTATGCGGTGCGTCCGATTCTGCATCGCTACAACATGGTGGACATCCCCAACGAACGGTCCTCGCATACCACGCCGACCTACCGCGGCATGGGCCTGGCGACGGCCGCGGCGACCCTGCTGGCTTTCCTCGGGGCGACCCTGCTGGGCTGGACCTACCGCTCCGCCGAGTCCCTGCAGCTGGCCATCACGATTGCCGTCGCCATGCTTTTCTCCCTGGTCCTGGGCTGGCTCGAAGATATTCGCGGCGTGAGTATCGTTCGTCGCGCTACCCTGCAGCTGGTCATCGGTGTGCTGGTGAGCGTTAGCTTCGCGACGGTTCAGGGGACCAACCCGCTGCTGGTGGTGGTCGGTGCCGTGTTCATCGCGGGCTACATTAACGTGGCCAACTTTATGGACGGCATCAACGGCATCTCGGGTGCTCACGGCCTGGTGGCCGGTTTGGCGTACGCGCTGACCGGTTGGATAGTCAACCTGCCCTGGCTGGCTATGGGGGGTGTGGCGGTGGCCGGCGCGTACCTGGCGTTTCTGCCGTGGAACGTGCGCCCGGGCAAGAACGTCTTTCTGGGGGATGCAGGTTCCTACGTGCTGGGTACGGCCCTGGGGACTCTGGCGGTGGGCGCCTGGTTTGCTGACGTTCCGGTGCTGCTGGCCTTCGCTCCTCTCGTCACCTACCTGGCCGATGCCGGTTCGACTCTCTTCCGCCGCTTCATGGCGGGGGAGCAGTGGTACAAGCCGCACCGCACCCACGTGTATCAGCGCCTGACGGACGTGGGCTTCAGCCACCTGGGATCGACCGCAGTGGTTACGGGCGTGACGATTTTGGTGTGGGTCCTGCTGGCCTTCGCCTCCGACCTGTACACCTCGGGCGCTGGTTTTGCCGCGCTCGGCGTGGTGCTTGTGGCGCTCGCCGTGCTGGCCGTGTACCTGCGCATGCCGCAGCTTTTTGGTGGTGAAGCCCCCAGCTCAACGATTGACCTGACGAAGGCGGCGAAGGGCGGCTCCTCTGTCGAGGCCGGTACCCCCTCGTCGGCTTCTCCCGCGGAGCAGCCGGCAGCCCCGAAGAAGGCGGGTCGGGGCACCTCGTCTTCTTCTGCGACCGGTGTTCCCGCAACCCCGGAGCGGGTGGAACCGACTTCCCTGCATCCCGCGCCCATCATTCCGGACTCGGTGAAAGATTGCGCGGAGCCGCCTTCTAATGAGCACTCTTCTGCGCCTCAGTCGAAACAGAACCGTGGGGAGAAACACTAATGGTGTCTAGGTCGCCACAACCTCAAAAGGAGGCTGTAGCAGAGCCTGTCTGGAGGCGCGTGGCCGATGTTCTATGGTACCCACCCGCGGAGCGTAGGAGGCAACGGGAACGTCGCCGAGAGCGTGCCCGGGTAGGACTGAGGGCATCTTCTTACGAGAGTCAAGAGCTTTCCTGGAAATTTTTGTTCTACAGGGTATCGGCATACTCTTTGCTGGCTTGGTTCGGCGGTATGATGAGTGCGTGCCTGTTTGCGGGCCCCGTGGGCGCGCTAGGAATAACATTGGGCTTTCTGATAATCTATATATGCTTCACTCTGGGCGTATTGGTTATGCTTGTTGCTCCCATTTTCGACTGGGGTGTACCCAAATCGCTGGTGGTGAGCTACCTTGTGAAGATTGCCCTGCTCGGTCTGGTGTTGATGTTTGTGCCGTTCCCAGAGAACCTGAGGCACGGTTGGACTCTCGCAGGCGCATGCACCGGCGTGATTCTATGGATTGTTATTGAGACAGTCAGCATTGCACGATTGAGAATTTTGTACTTCGACACCGACTCGGAAGACCATAGTCGGTAACACGATAGGTGTTTGAAAGGAATATACGTTTGGCCGAGGAGAAGAAGTGGTGGGACGGAGATCGAAAGCTCCGTACCACCGGAGAATTGGTATCCGGTGGAGGTCTCTCCGGCGCCGTGATGTCAATTCTCTACCTGATCATCGGCGTTGCGGTGTGGGGAGGTATTGGTTACCTCGGTGACCTGGTCTTCTCCACCACCTGGCTGGTGTGGGTTGGCGTCTTGATTGGCGCTGTCGGAGGTTTGACCCTCGTCTTTACCCACATGACCAGGCAGAATAAAGACCGTTAGGTCATTGAACGCGGACCGCTAGGTCACACATTCATCCATGTAGTTAGCATGTCAGTCACGCAAGAGCTGGCATGGGCTCTTGATAGCCACAAGCAGCAAGAAAGGACTTGCTTTGATCGAGAACGGGTTGATCCTCGCGGAAGCCGGGGCCTATGTTCCGCCGAACCCCGAAGACATGCATCTTCCCCCCTTCTTCACCATTGGTGATTTCGCCTTTGGTAAGCAGAACGTGCTGGTGCTACTCTCCGTGGTGATTATTGCGGTCTTCTTCCTCACCGCAGCGCGCAAGCGTGCCATGGTTCCCGGAAAGACTCAGTTCATCGCTGAATCCGGCTACCTGTTTGCTCGCAACTCTCTGGGCAAGGAAACTCTGGGCGTTCAGCACTACAAGCCTTTCGTCCCGATTCTGTTCGCCTCCTTCTTCTTTGTTCTGGTGAACAACCTTTACGGCGCGATTCCGTTCATCCAGCTGCCCTCCTTCTCCCACCCCGGTAGCGCCTACGCGCTGGCTGGCGTGGCATACCTGACCTGGGTCGGCGTGGGCATCAAGCGCAAGGGCCTGGGCGGCTTCTTCAAGGACATCACCATGCCTGCGGGCCTGCCGTTCTGGATTTACCCCATTCTGATCCCGATCGAGTTCTTCTCGAACATGCTGATTCGCCCCGCAACCCACGCACTGCGTCTGTTCGCCACCATGTTCGGTGGTCACCTGGCGCTGATGGTTGCCTCCAGCATGGTGACTTACATGGTTGAGGCTCTGGGCGGTATCGGCTACCTGGCCGCCATCGCTCCCGGCGCCCTGGGCCTGTTCCTGTACTTCCTGGAATTCATGATTCAGTGCATCCAGGCGTACGTGTTCGCTCTGCTGCTGGCTGTGTACCTGCAGGGCTCGGTTTCTGAGGGTCACTAGTCAGTTTGCTGACACTCTAGATTTTTTATTAGGTTTTCGCGTTCGGGGCTGGGGTACCGGCTCCGGACAAGAATAAAGCAACCCACACGTTCATTGTGCGGGCTATAACTCAAATCAAACTCTGCTCGGTCCGGGGACTTTTTCGGTCGAGCACTGTTGAAAGGAAAAATAATGGTTGGTTCCATCACTGCGGTTGGCTACGGTCT
>ERZ773272.276-NODE-276-length-21054-cov-5.246107_pt1 | contig 21054 bp, 16 predicted proteins | sample MGYA00511891_ERZ773272 | MGnify/ENA primary metagenome ERZ773272 (study PRJEB29015, sample SAMEA2738150) | human oral metagenome | biome: human oral; feature: human-associated habitat; material: saliva | place: China | collected 2198 ...
TGCCTGGACAGCCGGGGCAGCCGGGGTGAGCGGCTGCTCTACCGGAGCGGCTGCGTGGCGGCCAGCTCGACGTCGTCGCGTCTGCACAGCTGGCTCTGCGCCCTGCGTTTGCCCGACTTGAGTCGCCGGGACAACCGGCGTGGACAGCGGAGACTGTGGCGCAGGCTGACCTAAAGCTGGCTGAGCCTGCCCAGGCGCGGGTGCTGGGGCGGGTTGCTGGACCGCTTGGGCCACTGGGGCCTGGACCGCTGGAGCCTGAGTAACTTGAGTCTGGACTGCTAACGGGGTGACAGGTGGCAGCGGCGCAGCCGGATTGACAGCAACAGCCTCATCAGGCGAGTTGGTCGCAAAATAAGGTGCAGACTGCGTTGAGGGAGCACTAAAGGTCGAAGGCGCACTCAAGCTTGAAGGCGCATCCAAAGCAGCACTTGAAGCAGCGTCTGAAACAGCAGTTGAGGCCGCGCTAGCGGTAGAAGGCGCGCTAGAAGGCGCCGGCTCAGCCGACTGCAGCCAAGGCGGCGTGGTAGAGCGCGGCTTAAGCCTAGAACGGCGGGTCCTGGTCGGCGTCGTCGGGGCCGGCGTCGTCGTAGCGGAGGCAGCAGAAGCCGCACTGAGTGAAGCCGCAGCTACAGCAGCAGAAGCCGCACTAAGGGAACCAGCCACACCAGGCGCAGCGGTACCAGGCGCGACGGCACTAGCGGCAGCCGAGGAAGGAACGCTAGCCGCAGCCGAGGAACTAGCTACCTCAGGTGAAGCAGCAGTAGCAGAGCTAGCCGCGCTGGGTGAGGAGCTATCAACCACGGGCGTAGAGGCAGTACGCACCCGCACCACCGGAGTGGCAGCGGTCTTATCGGGAAGTTTGGTCGGATGCACCGAAGCGGGCAAATCCTGCTTAGGCACAGCCTTAGATACAGGCTTAGGTGCAGGCTTTTCAGCAGGCTCTTCACGCTTAGTTTTACGCATAAAACCGGTGAAAACGAAGGCCGCAATCAGGGATAGACCCAGGGCCAAAATAGCCTGGCGGGTATCGATGAAAGCCCAGGCTGCCAGCGGGAAAACCACCGCCGCCGTCCACATATACATAACCAGCACCACGCGCCGGTGCGTCAAACCAGCCGAAAGCAGACGGTGGTGGATGTGCATACGGTCCGGATGAAAGGGGCTTTTACCTGCGCTAACGCGGCGCACCACGGCCAGCATCATGTCTGTTAGCGGCAGCAGCATCATGGCCAAAGGCAGCAGCACCGGCAAGAAGGCCGGCAGCGCGCGCCCATAGCTAATCGAAATCGGATCAATCTGGCCGGTAACCACAATTGCCGTGGCCGCGCTCATCAGACCCAGCAGCATGGAACCACAGTCGCCCATGAAGATTGTGGCCGGGTTGAAGTTGTGCGGCAAAAAGCCCAGGCAGATACCGATCAGGGCGGCACCTAATGTGGCCGCCAGGGAGGCGTAAGAGTCAGGCGAAGTGTTACGGGTAAGCACATAGGTGTAGCCAAAAAACGCCATGGCGCCAATAGCTACAGTTCCCGCAGCCAAACCGTCCAAACCATCAACAAAGTTAACGGCGTTAATGGCGGTAAGTACCACGAAAATCGTCATGACCATAGAAAAACCGGAAGAACCGATAGTCAGCCCCGCAATTGGGAAAGACACCAGTTGCACGCCCTGCCAGGCCAAAATCGAGGCAGCCAGGGCTTGGCCGGCAAGCTTTGCCCACCATTCCAGGTCAAAGAGGTCATCAACCACACCCAGCGCACACAGCAGGCCGCCGGAGGTCACCACACCCCAGGCGCTACCGCCTTCAAACACGCCCTCCAGGTAGGGAATATGGGAGGCCACCGCAATGGCAGCCACCATGCCCACATACATGGCCACCCCGCCCAGGCGCGGCACGGGCACCTTGTGCACGTCACGCGAACGCACCGGGGTGAGTGTGTGAGTCACCAAAGCGATGTGACGCACCACCGGCACACTCACATAGGTAATGGCCGCAGCCACCAACAAAATCAGTAGGTAAACCTTCACAGGCGACCCCTATCCGTCTACCTTGCCGATAACAGCTTCGATCTGTTCCACGCTGAGCACCCCTACACGCAGCACCTTAGGCTGGGGGGCTGCGAAAGAAACGATAGTGGAGGGTACCGGGCCGGGGGTGGCGCCGTCGTCGAGCAAGTAAATCTCGCCCGAGTCGATCTGAGGACCAAAGTAAGTACGCGCCTGGGCGGCGTCGGTGGCGGGCGGCTGGCCGGTGAGGTTGGCGCTGGTAACTGCCAGCGGGCCGGTTTGGCTCAGCAGCTGCAAAGTGAGCGGATAGTTGGGTTGGCGTACGGCTACGGTGCCGCCGGTTTCGCCCAGGTCCCAGCTTAGATCTGGGTGGGCGGGAAGAATCAGGGTAAGCGCCCCGGGCCAGTAGGCTTCCATGAGGGCGCGGGCTGGGGCTGGGATATTGGCGACGACGCCGTCCAGCTGACAGATGTCGCTGACTAGTACCGGCGGGGGCATTTGCCGTCCCCGACCTTTGGCGGCCAGCACCTGTGCCACGGCGCGGGCGTCACTTGCTAACGCACCGATTCCATAGACGGTGTCGGTAGGGATGATCGCCACTTTAGCGGCCTGAAGATGGCTGACTGCGGCTTGCACGGGGATAGTCACTCTCCCATACTGCCACCCGTCAGGCCACCTATTCCACCCCGTTGGGACTTAAACCACTCGTTGACGTATCTCTCCCGCGCTTAAACTTACCTGTTTAAGCCCGCCCTCGCTTTCATAAACAACCACCACGGTGCGATCAGTCCAGGCCACATCGCTGTAGCCAAAACTACCTGGCTCAAGCTCAGCTAGGAACTGATAGCGCACCAGCCCATACTCTTCTGCTTCTGTAAAACCAGAGGCTCCGCCTGGGGGTAGCAGCACGGCTTCTAGCCAGCCATTACGGCGTTGGCGCGCATCAAAGGCGTTAGTAAGCAGTGCGAACCGGTCATCGGCATGCCTACCGCCGTAAACAGTGTTGTAAAGCTCAGATTGCATTAAAAATACGTGCGGTTGGTCAGAAACAATCACTAACCCAAATTCACTGGCGCGCACGCTAACCATGCCCGCATTGCAGCCCGGATCTCTGACAGGATCGGGCGAAGCCTTAGTCCAGCTAACTCCCCCGTTTAAGCTGACTGCAGACAGGCGCTGGCCGCTATAGCCGGCGTCACGAGCGGAAAGCAGCAGGACGTCTGCGTTCACTTGGGCTATGCAAAATTCATCGACGCCGTTGGTGGCGGTGCCGCCGGCCAGGCTGCCGGTTTGTCCTGCCTGTGTTTGCTGGCAAGGTTGGCCCAGGAACCAGCTTTGGCCGCCGTCGTCGCTAAGCAGACAGCAGGCCTGCATCTGCTGCGCACCCTCACTGCTACCCTCTACCCGCAGCACTAGGGGCTGTACCAGGCGGCCGCCATTTAGGCAGACGCCATGACCCGAGACGCTAAAGCCGCAGGGAGCCACCTTGAAATTGGTGCGCCAACTACGTTTGCCGTTTGTCGCGGCGGCGGCCATATCGATTTGGCGCCAGCGCCAGGTGTAGCCGCTATCTTCGCTAACCCCGTAGAGCAGGGCTAGCTCCTCATCACCTTGCTTGGCTAGGGCGGCAGCAGGAGTTTCATGCCAGCCCGGGGCGGGAGCTTGCAAGGCCGGCTTGGCCCCAAACAGGCCAGTTAGTCGTGAGGCTGTAATAAATAGGTGTAGCTTGCTGCCATCCCAGATCAGGGAGGGGTCAGAGTAGCCGCAGCCGACACCGTCCAGGCTGTAACCGCGCGCGACCCCCTCCGCCAGGATCTGGGCGTCATCCCAGGTGGAGCCGTGGTTGTAGCTGTGGCGCACCACTACCGAGTTGGGATTGGGCAGGTCATCAGGCAGCGCGCCGCCGCTGGAGCGCCACTGTTCACCTTTGGGACGTGGGCGTAGATCATGAACTAGCACCAGGTGGCCTGAACCCAGATGTACCAGCGCTGGCACTCGGGCACTAAAGTCGGCTTGGCCGCTAGGGTAAAGAATTTGTTTTTCCATGTTCCCAGGTTACTTTTATGCGGGCGTTTTGGCAGGCGGTTGGCAGGCAGGGTTAGACCAGGTCGCGGGCGTTTTGGCAGGCAGTTGGCAGGCGGGGGTTAGACCAGGTTGCGGGCATTAGCCCAGCGGGTTAGCTCATAGCGGTTAGATAGTTGCAACTTGCGCAGCACTTTAGAGACGTGGGTTTCCACAGTTTTAATGGAGATGAACAGTTCACTGGCTACCTCTTTATAGGTGTAGCCGCGCGCAATTAGACGCATGACTTCGCGTTCACGGTTGGAAAGTAAGTCCAGTTCGCTGTCTTCTACCTGCGCTGGGGTGGAGCCAAACGCGTCCAGCACAAAACCGGCTAGGCGCGGGGAGAAAGCGGCGTCGCCACTGGCTACCCGCTCAATGGCTGCCACCAGGTCAGATGGGGCAATGGCTTTAGTAACGTAGCCGCGAGCGCCGGCCCGGATAACGCTTACGACGTCGTCGGCGGCGTCAGAGACGCTCAGGGCCAAAAAGCGGGTGGCAGTGACATCCGCGCAGTCTCGAACCACCTGGGCGCCACCGGAGCCACTGCCGCCGGGCAGGTGCACGTCTAGCAGCACCACATCGGGTTTTAGGGCGTGGACGGCGGCGATTGCCCCGGGCACGTCCTCGGCCTCGCCCACTACGGTGATTCGCTGCGGCACGCGCTCTAGTTGGGCGCGCACCCCGGCGCGGATGAGGGCGTGGTCGTCAACGAGCAGGACGCGTAGAGGTTCAGCCATGTAGTTAATTGTATTGGCTCCCCTACACCCAAAATCATCCCTTCCCTATAAAAAATACATGGGGTTTTATAGGCAACGGACGAAATGTCAGTTTTTGTGCAGCCACCTACTGCAAGGCCAGGCGCAGACACACCTCTGTACCAGGCTCTCGGGCGCGGATGGTGGCACTGCCGCCGTGGCGCTGCATCCGACCGATGATGGAATCGCGCACCCCGTGGCGGTCTGGGTTTATGGCTTCTAGGTCAAAGCCTGCGCCGTGATCGCGCACGTAGGCTTCCACTTCTTGGCCGCTAACCTCCACATATAGGCTGATTGGGGGTTTGCCGTGGCGCACCGCGTTGGCTAGGGCTTCACGTAGGGCCGAGGTGAGTACGCGGGTTTTGGCGGTAGCCGGGGTGTCTCCCACAATCACGCTATCTACGGGCACGCCGTAAAGCTGCTCAATTTCACGTGAAACGCTTTCTACCTCGCTGCGAAGGTTTTCGTTGGTGGGATGGTTGTCCCCGTAAAGCCAGGCGCGCAGTTCGCGTTCTTGGCTTAGCGCCAGTGCGGCCACGCGCTGCGGGTCGTCGGCTTGGGCACGCAGCAGGGTGAGGGTTTGCAGCACCGAGTCGTGCAGGTGGGCGGCAATGTCGGCACGTTCGGAGGCTCGTGCCTGGGCGGCTTGGGTTTGGGATAGTTGCCTGATTACTCCCAGCCACAGCGGGGCGAGCACTAGGGCCACCACGCTGAGCATCACTAGGGCCGCGAACGCCCCGATCAGCATGCCTGACATGTCGGTGTGGTCGCTGAGCCAAATAAGCACCCCTAAAACCGCTAAGGCCAGGCCGGCCGCTAAGCGCGCGATTGCCGCCATTGAACGCGGGGCGTGCATTACTTCTTCGGCTTGGCTCCAAGCCAGGGCGGCGCCGCAGCCGATTATCAGTAGCGGCATGTAGGCGTTGCTTTCCAGCCAGCCTCGACTCCAGGCCACCAGGATTGCGGCCAGAGCTAGCAGCACTACGCCGCTAAATATGGTGGCGGCCTGATCTCTGCCGTCTTTGCTTTGTAGCTGGTTTAGCTGCGCGGCCAGGCGGGTGGGGGCGGCTAGCTGCGAGCTGGCTGGGTTGCCGGCTGGGATTAGGGCTATGGCCAGGGCATATGCCAGCGCGCCGACCCCGTTTAGGAAGAGCAGACCCACAAAAATAGCGCGCACTAGCCACACGTTTACGCCCAGGTGGGTGGCTATGCCCGCGCACACCCCGCCCATTAGGGCTGCTGGGGGCATCTGTCCGTCAGCTAGTGGGGTGGGGTTGTGGTTTAGGCGCACCAGTTGGGGGCGCGACGACGCCGCCTGGGTACCGCCTTGAGTTCCGGCTCGGCTGCCGGCGCCCTGGTCACCTGTCACACGGCTGGCTCCCGGCTGCCTACCGCCCGTCTGGGGGCCGGCCTGAGTAGCGCTACTCCCCCACGCGCGGCTTTCCTGCCCGTAGACGCTGTCCCACGGCCATTTTTGCTGACCATAGTGACTGCGCGCGCCGCCTACTTGTGGCTCGCTACTCCCCTGCCCTCTACCTCGGGGACTGCGCCAACTAGGCGGCGGAGTGAAGTCGGGGCGCCAGGGTTGGCCCGCAGTTAACTCAGACGGGCCCGCTGCGAGGGCTGACTGGGCGCCAGCAGGGTCCGACTGTGCGGCAGCGGGGGCCGATTCGGCGCCCTGTCCTCCAACAGGGGCAGACGCGGCCGGAGCTGAGACGACCGGCGACGTCGGATCTGGGATAGGTGACGCTGAGCCCGCCAGCGGCGTCGAACCCGCAGACTGTGGCGTCGAACCTGACAGTGGCGACGTCGGCCCTGGGGCAGGCTGCGGTAAGTCAGAGGACTGATTAGGGGTGACACTCACCTTTATATAGTTGCACGCAAAGGGGTGCCATTAGGGGTGGGCAGGGGTGAATCAGGGTTATATCAGGGTAGTCCCCAATATCGCTAAAGCATCGGCTGGCTGCAAACTTGAAGCATGAACAGCAAAGACTTTAACAACGACGCCGAGCGTGAGGGCGCTGCGGGCTCTTCTTCCGCGCAGGGCCGACCGGGCCAGACCTTCCAGGGCGGCCCCGGTTACCAGGGCACCGGCTACCAGGCCCCCGGCTACCAGAACGGCCCCGCATTCCAAGGCGCTCCCGGCACCTACGGCCAAAGCGGCATGGACCGCTTTTTTAACTCGATCCGCGCCATGAACCTCTACCGCGCCCAGCCGCGAGTGCTTGGTGGCGTATGCTCGGGGATTTCCCAGCGCTACGGCATCGACATGACCCTGATGCGCATCTTGTTTATAGTTGCCGCCCTGCTTGGTTTTGGCGGTTTCCTCTACTCCCTGGCCTGGGCTTTCCTGCCCGAGGTTGAAGATGGGCGCATCCACGTGGAGCAGGCTCTGCACGGCGACTTCACCGGCGGCCTGGCTGGCGCGATTGTGTTAGCGCTCTTTAGTGGCGCCCCGGCAAGCGTTTCGGTAGGTTTCTTACCCAGTTTTTTTGGTAATAGCACCCTTATTGGTATCGCCGCTGTGGTAGCGGTGCTGCTCATCGCTAACTCACGGCGTAACTCGCAAAACTACTCTGGCTACCCTTACGGCTCTGGCGGTTACGACGGCGGCGCTGGCTATGGTCCCGACGGCGGCAACGGGGGCGGCACTGACGGCGGCTACGGAAACAGCGGCGTCGGCTCAGAAAACTACGACCCAAACGGGGCTTACGCCTCAACCCGAGGCTACGACGGCGGCGTCGGCCACGGCCCCAACGGCACTTACAACGGCAGCTATGGCCCCAACGGCACTTACAACGGAGGCGAGGGCCAGCAGGTTTTTTCCGCCCCGCCCGTAGGCAGCAACGGTAAGCCCATTCCGCGTTGGCAGGGCAACTACAACGCGGGCGGCCCGCGCCCTAGCTACCAGCCCTACCAGCGTAAAAACTGGGTGCCCGGACCGGGCAGTATGTTAAGCCTGATCACCCTGGGTTTGCTGGTGATGTGCGCAATTCCTATGGTGCTTGAGCAGAGCCTGCGCTCCCTGGTGATCTCGGCGGCCTTAGCGGCAGGCGTGATGGGCCTGGCCCTGGCAGTGTGCGCAGTACGCGGACGTCACGGCGGCTGGATCAGCGTAATGGCAGTGTTTTCCCTGATTTTCGGTTTCATGCCGATCGCTGCACTCACTTCGGCGGCACCGCAAAGCGCGCTGGATATTGATTGGCAAAATGTTCGGGTAGATAAGTCCAACTACAACTACATGGTTCCTTCGATCCCGAACTTCGTGGGTGAAACAACCCTTGACCTGACCCAGGCTCCGGCCGGCGAAAACCGCACCATCACGGTGAACTCTTTTGTTGGCCAGCTGACTATTAAAACCGCCTACGGCCAGAGCGTGCGGATTGAGATGGACCATTCTAAGGGTGTAGAAGCGGCCACGCTGAGTGCCTACTCCCCCTGGCAGGTCAGTGAGAACGGCGTCGTGCACACCCTGCAGCCCACCAACACCTACAACTCTATCGATGGTGACAACTCCGACGACTTCGACGACGACGCCAGCACCCCCACCCCGCGCAACTGGGTGACCGCCTCCCCCAGCCCCTCTGGTACGGCAGTGGCTACCCCCTCTGGCACCGCAAGCGCAACCCCTGGCAGCGCAGTGGCCAGCCCCGGCGCCACGGCGTCGAGCAATGGTGACAACGGCAGCGGCGCAGGCAGCAGCGCGAACAATGGCACCAATTCGGGCAGCTCGCGGCCGTTCGCCATGTACTACTACGAAAAGAGCACGGTTAACGGTTGGCCTTCAGGCTCTGGCAGCAAGCTGATCTTCTCTTCGCCGGCTAGCGTGCAGAGCGCAAATGCAAAGGGCGCGAACGCACACAGTTCAAAGGGCACCATCACGGTCAAGGTGGGCCAGGCTGTAGGCCAGGTGCGCACTATCGAATCGGCCCCCACCAGCAACTAAGGAAACAAGCAAATGAGCATCAACAGCAGCTACCTGAATCCCGATAGCTCCGGCGACCCCTACGGGTCCAGCAGTTCCAATAGTTCCGCTGACTCCTACAACTTCAGCGGAGGCTACAGTTCCTACGATGAGCCTGCCAGCCCGCTGTCCACCACCGGCGCCGCCAGCGCGACGGGAGCTAGTGAGACGGGGACCGGCACCACGGCAGCCAGCGCGAGCGCCGCTTCGGCCAGTTCAGCCGCTTACAACTCCACTGGCGCATACAGCTCCACCGATGCCTATGAGTCCACCGGCTCCTCCAACTCCACTAAGGACGATGCTGTTTGGCGGGGCCAGAGCAGCAAAGAGCCTGCCGAGCTAAAGCGTCCGCGCGTGTCCACCCTGATCGCTTCCCTGATCATGCTGGCCGCAGCCGCAATTTTGGGGGCGCTGGCTATGGGAGTGCACTTCTCCTGGACGGCGGTAGGGGCTAGTACCCTGGGCACGATTGGCCTGGTCTTGATCGTGTCAGCATTCTTCGCCAGCCGCAACAAGTCCCACTCCTGACAACCAAACACAGGCATAGACAAACACAGGTAAAATCGTCCGTTCCCTATAAAAAATACGTGTATTTTTATAGGGAACGGACGATATTTCAGTTTTTGTGGACCCAGGTGCCGGTTCAGTTTTGTAAAAGACCCAGGCACCCAGCAAGACAAATGCCGCCCCCTCCCCCAGCCGAGCGCCGTCGTCGGCCCCTAAACCTGCACATTTACCACTTAACCGCCACACTCACCACCCGCGCGGGGCTTAATCCCCATACCCGCGCCGCCGCCAGCGTAAATACCCTGTAGGCAGTTAATGTCACTTGGCCCGGGCGCATTGCGACGACGCCGGGCCCTGCCACAGGGAGGGTAAGCCCCATGACCACAGTGGGCGCAGACGTAGAAGCCCTACGTCAACTGGCGCAAATGTTTACGGATAACTCGTCGAAACTGACCGGCGACGTAATTCCTACGATCAATTCGCGGCTAAATTCCAGCGGCTGGGTGGGTGAAGACGCCGACAGCTTCAAGGCCGACTGGCACGGTCACCTCATGGGGCAGCTCAACAACGCGGCGACCCAGCTTTCCGACTCCGCCGCCACGCTAAACCGTAACGCGGATGAGCAGGAGCAGGCATCCTCGATCGCGGGAGCCAGCTCGGCGCTTCAAAGTGGGCTTTCCAACCCGCAGCCGGCGAACAATGATCCCGCAGCCGAAAAGGCCAAGCATTGGTGGGAAAAGGCCGGGGACAGCATTGCTGACTGGTGGAACAAGCCGATCGAAGACAAACTGCATGACATCAGCAAAGTCACTGGACAGGTATCTGCAGCCTGCACTATTGCCGCCGGAGTGCTAGCCCTGACTGGTGTTGGTGCACCGGTGGCTGCTGCACTGTTCACAACTGCACAAGTGTTATCAATTGCTTCGGCGTCAACTGATATTGCCGCGAACGGCATTGACCTATACAACGGCAAAATTGGTTGGGCTGAGTTTGGGGTTAAGACTGTTATTGACGGTGTTACCATTGCAGGTGCACGTGGATCATTATCGGGGCTTTCGAAAGCCCCCACTGCCGCAGGCGCAGGGCAAACTGTTAGCGGAAACCTTGAGCATGCCCTTAAGACTCCTGCACAGAACACTCTTGATTTCATAGGGAAAAAAACAGCACACGACACGTTCAATCTCCGTAACTTCAGTCAAGGTGTTTCTAAAGAAGCAGTAATGAATACTGTAGACGACATTGCGAAAGATACCCTCAAAGACACCGTCAAGGAGAGTATCAAGGATACAGCCAAATACCACGCTAAGTATGCTGACGAATGGTTAAAGGGCGATAATCCAAATTATGATTTCAACCCATATCAGGTAGTTAATAAAAACGCGACCAAGTCAATGTATAAGAGTGCCGTTGGGTCTTGGAGTAAATTACTCCCTCTCCCAGAAGACCCCAACCAAAAGTCTGAATAGCCTGTTGTAGATTACTAACTACTACAGTTTAAAGCTAACTAATCAGCGCCTTCCGCGCACTCATCGCAGGCACCCATCGCCTTGCAGGCACAGTATCTGCGCGGTGCCTGCACGGTATCTGCACGACGCCGGCACGGAGCCTACATGTTGTGCGCTGCGTCTGCAGATACTGACATTTCATCCCTTCCCTATAAAACCCCATGGAATTTTTATAGGGAAGGGATGATTTTGCCTGTATTTGTCTGCTGTGCCTGTGTTTACTTGTAGGGCACAACCTCAAGCTTGCCCTCTACAAGTTCCCCAAGGTAAATGTGCTTTGCCGAGCTGTAGCCCTGCTCCTTGAGCTGCTGCTTCACCCATGCCTTGTCTTTGTTGGCAAGCGCTAGACCAAGGCTGATGATCTGGCCATCGCTAATGATCGGCAGCAGCGGAATCTTGCTTTGTGCACCACGCTGACGGATGATCAGATTACCGTTTGCCTCCATAATGCCAACCTTCACATCGCGAATGCTGGAGATGTTCTCTTCACGCAGGCAACGGCTTACCTGCTCGGCACGCAAACCAACCCTGGCGCAATTGGCGACTTTCAGTTCGCCGTCGTAAATGATGACTTCCGGCTGGCTTGAGATAGCCCGCCTAAAGGTCTTGTTACTGCTTATCAGTAGCTTTGCCGAGATCACCACAAGCGACCAGATAAGCGCAAGGATCAGGAATTGCAGCACGGAGACTGAAGAGTTATAAATGACGCCGCCGATAATTCCACCCAGCACAAAGTTCTGACCCTGGTTAAGCGGAGTATTTACCGAAAACTCATATTTCCCCATAATGTTAATCTGAATAATCATTACGAGGATACCAAGCACAAACTTAATTGCGGTTAGCGTATAGAAATCCATGTCAGTGCTTCCCATCCACATAAACGTTGTGGTCAATAATGTGCGTACGCTCAAGCGTGTAGGAGTTGTTGTCTTCGTTCAGGTGAACGCGGTAATTCTCGTCTTTAAAACGCACAATAATGCCGTCTTTTAGACTGGTTGAATTTACCAGTACTTCGTCTGTGGAGATTTTTTGATCCTGGGCAACGCCCTTAACGAAAAGCACTAACTGCTTTGACTGGGCCGCTTGGTCACTCAGGTCTAGATATTGCTCGGTCTGAATCCCCACCAGCACCAGCGAAAGAATCAGGGTACCTACACCCAGATCCCGCCAGCGGGTGCGCATCCTGTCGCGCATGTAAAGCACGCTGAAAACCAGGCACACTAGTAGTAGCGCCAGGATCGAAATCACTCGCATGGTCCAGTCAGTCGACTGCTGCGAGATGATGTAATCAAGGGTATAAAAGTCCATTTGTCACTTCGGTTTCGGCTCTAGTAGGTCCCCGCAGTTGGTAGGGGGTGGACGACGTCACAGGCAAAATCATCCCTTCCCTATAATTTTTCCATGGGGTTTTATAGGGAAGGGACGAAATCTCAGTATTTGTGAGGCATTTCCTTTGGCGACCCCCGCCAGGCCCTTATTCCTGCTACTTCCTACACCGACGTCGGCCCTTTCAGCCAGCGCTCCCGGCAATGCCAGCACTACCAGCGCTCCCGGCAGTACCAGAAATTCCGGCAGGAATCTGGAAGTACTCCAGGTAGGCCACAAAACGATCCTGCGCACTCAGGCAAGTGTCAGTGAGGAAACCATTTTCGTCGCCCCAGCGTTCCAGGCCGCGATAGTAGAAACCTTTGAGGTCGTCAGTAATTATGAACGGCACGATCCCGGCCGCCAGGCACTGATGCAGCATGAGCAGCCGCCCCACGCGTCCGTTGCCGTCTTGAAATGGGTGGATGCGCTCAAAGCGCACATGCCAGTCCAGAATCTGTTCCAGCGTGGCAAGGCGGTTGGCGGCGTCGAACAAGGGGGCCATGTGTTTGGCGACGTCGCCGGGGGCACTGGTCTCATGCATGGCCACTTCGTTGGGCACCCGCTTATAGTCCCCGACGGCGAACCAGTCCAGGTCAGAGTTGGTTGTGCCCTGCTTGAGGATACGGTGTAGATCCTTTACGTAGGCTTCATTAATAGGTGAACCGACGGCGTCGATAACGTGGTCGATGGCGCGAAAGTGGTTGCGGGCCTCAACGATGTCATCCACGCGCAGGCCGTCCCCACTAACTGTTGAGGTTTCAAAAATGAGGCGCGTCTGTTCCTGTGTGAGCTGGGAGCCCTCGATGTGGTTGGAGTTGTAGGTCATCTCCACCTGCAAGCGGTGGTAGATTCCGCCGCGCACACCCGCCGCGCGCTCCTGACGAAGCCTGGCCACCAGCACTTGTTTGTCGCCGTCAGTGGGGATTACAGAGGGTGTCATTGGGTAATTATCACATGAGCCTAGGCTGCAAACACCAACAAGCACAGGCATGAAACATGCAAACACACACAAACACAGGCACAAATACAGGCAAATACAGGCAAAATCATCCCTTCCCTATAATTTTTCCATGGGGTTTTATAGGCAACGGACGAAATCTGCGTATCTGTAAGCCAGCTCCTTAACAGGGCATGCCTCCAATCTGCACACTTTGACGCAAAAACATGTTAATGGCTGAGGCTAAATCCATATCCAGCTCCGTATAAATACGGCTTCATGTTTTAAATCTGCGTCCACTGATACATTAAAGTCCACTATTGCCACGCATAAGCTTCCTTGTTCTTTCATGATATGCGCAGCATCATGGAAGCAATCGCAAGGAGTGAGAGCCGGACGACGCAGCCCGACGTCGCGAATTCGCTAAAACTCACCCGTCTTCGAAGAGTCAGCCTAGAGTCACCCGAAAGTAAGGTACAGCAACGATGCCAAACCAAAACCCCTCCCCCACGCCCGCCTCTGCCGCTTCTTCGCCCTCCGCAGCTGCCTCCCCTACCGCTTTCAACCGCGACTCGCGCGACTACTGGAACCACCGCGCCGCAACCTTCACCCGCACCGCCACCTGCGACTATGAACTTTGGCTGATGCGCCTGCTCGCCCTGGATCCCACCGACACGCTGCTGGATATGGGCTGCGCAACCGGCACTTTGGCAGTTCCCCTGGCCCGTGCCGGTCACCGCGTGCACGCCTGCGATTTCGCTGAGGCGATGCTGGCCATTCTCAATCAGCGCGCCGCCCAGGAGTCCTTGCCTATAACCTCGCACCTTTTGGCCTGGGATGATGATTGGCAGGCGGCCGGCCTGGGCGAGAACAGTGTGGACGCGGCTTTCGCTTCGCGCTCACTAATGGCCGCTGACGTGCAGCCTTACATTTGTAAGCTTGATTTGGCGGCGCGCGTGAAGGCGGCGGTGGTTGTGCCCGGGGGCTCACTGCCTTCTGCGGATCCCCAGCTGCTGGCCTATTTGGGCCGGCCCGCCGCACCGCCACGCGCTGTGGAGTCCGTCAAACGGGTGCTTGCGGATTTGGGTCGGGTTCCGGTTTTGTCAACGACGACGACGCTGCGGCCCATGCGTTTTGCTTCCTTTGAGGAGGGGCTGGCTAATTTGCGCCGTTTAGCGGGGCCGGAACCTTTTAGTGCGCAAGAACAAGAGCTTTTCGATGCCTACGCCGTCGAGCATTTCAAGCAGCTGCCCGGTGCGATGCCCACGAAAGCTGCAAACCACTGGGTGCTGGACTATGACCTGCCCGTGACCTGGAAGTTTATCGGCTGGCGCACGGACGGCACCGCCTGGCAATAGACGCTTATTCCATGCCGGGGCGACGGCGCCCCGCTTTGAGCTCGGAACGTTTCTTTTTGTCTGCCAGGCGACGCATTTTGGCCGCGCGACTGGGCTTGGTGGGACGGCGCAGTCGGGGCGGGGCTAGGGAGGCGCGCAGAACTGCGGCTAGTCTTTCGCGCGCGGCCACGCGGTTGTGACGCTGGGAGCGGTGTTCGGCGGCAGCCACCGTTAGGACACTGCCGTTGAGGCGTTCTCCCAGGTGAGTCAGGGCTCGCTGGCGCTGGACAGTGTCTAGGGCGGTGGTTGTGGCCAGGTCAAGGCTGAGCTGCACGCGCGAATCAGCAGTGTTGACTCCCTGCCCGCCGGGGCCTGAAGCGTGGGAGAAGCGCTCCGTTAGCTCGCCCGCAGGAACAACCAACCCATGCGGGCAGCCCGGGCCGGGCATAATACGTAAATCTTCCATAGGATCAGTTTGCCACCATCCAAGTTGACCTTATTCATCTGTCTAAAAGTGACTACAAGAGCACTAGACAGCTTGTCACTACAATTGCTATCACCACCATAAACGGCAGCAGATCTCCTACCAGATAAGAATCAGGGCAGTAGACTTTCTTTATGGGTACTGGATCTAACCTGACTCGAATTGGCTTCGCGATAGCCGACCTCCTGATTAAAGGGGCAGCTCTAACAGGCGACCCTTCAGTCAATGGCGCGCTTTCGTTAAGCAAAGATTTTTACGAGACTTGGTCTAGGTTTGCCACGCCAGGCAAGAAGGATAAAGCGGTCGACACTCTTGGAAAGAAAATCTCCTCTCATTTGTCGGTTACGTTGAATCCAGCCAGGCGTAAGTACGCGGAAAAAGGTCTCAGCAATGAAATATTGGATGGTGTAGTTACTGAGGTAGATATATTCCTTAAGGAGTACTCCAATGACGGCGAGCTAATTGTAGCTGCCGTTAAAGACCCTGATCATTTCGAAAATCTTCTTATCAGCCGCGCCATAAAATATCGTAAAAATGTGGATGAAAGGGCAAAACCTTATTTCGATGAGTTAGTAAGAACTATAGCCCAAGAGTTTATCTCTTTAACTCCAGGATCTTCCCGTTTCTACGACGAAGTAGCCAGGACACTGCTGGAAAAATGTGATGTAGCATGTGAGGGTATTCAGAATCTTAATGCCAGAACGATCAAGCTAGAAAGCGATATTTCAGAAATAAAAAATAAGGGTCACTTTTCTCAATCTAGAATCCGTTTTGGTAGCCGCCCTATGGAAACAGCTGGGTTTATTTCAAGGCAAGAGCAAACCGAATTGGTAGAGATAATCTTCTCCACCACCACACCACGCACGGTTCTTGTAGGAATGCATGGCTGCGGGAAATCACAGCTTGCTACCGCCATTGCGAACCAATGCATAGATAAAGGCTGGCCACTTGTGGCTTGGATCAATGCTGAATCTCGCCAGAGCATTATTGGAAGCCTTTCTGAGCTTGGACTACAAATGGGCGTGGACACAACAGATAAACGTACCCCTGAGATACTTGCTAGGCGCTGCCTTAACTTGTTGGAGTCAGCAGAGGAAGCAGAACGCCTAATTATCTTTGATAATGTCGAGCATGCTGATGATTTAAAAGGACTTGTTCCCCAAGGCTCAGGTTTACGTACACTGATTACGACGACAAAACATCTCGATTGGGAACAGCTCAACTGGAAGGCTATCCACATTGGCGTATTTGAACGCGAGCAGTCAATTAAAATACTGCTTGAACGAACTGACCAAACTGACCACGATAACGCGAACGCTATCGCCGAATCTCTAGGTGACTTACCGTTAGCGCTCTCCCAGGCTGCCGCAACGATTAAGCGCACTCGATGCGATTTCAGTAGCTATCTAAACAAGCTAAATGTGTGCTCATTAGAGGAGAGTATCCACCGCCTAGATGGTGATGATTACCCTGAGGCTGTCGCAACCGCTCTGTGGCTTGCTTTTCAAACCACACTCGAGCAGCTAGCAAAGTTAAACCCTTCCCTAGAAATACTAGCCAGAAAACAACTTTATGCTCTCGCACTACTAGCAGATTCTGGTGTCCCCCGGCGCTGGTTTAAAAATCCTTCAGAGGCTAGCGATACACTAAATTTTCTTATTGAGTCTTCAGTCTGCCAACTTTCAGAAGATAGCTCAAAAGTTATGCTACACCACCTTCAGAGTCGAGTCATTCGAGAGACCCGTAATCTTAACTCAGAAGAAAGAGACCAAATTAAGGACGATATATTATTTTTAATTTTTGAAGTTATTACTCGCATCGAAGATCAACAAAACAGCAATATCCTTCAGGACGCAATCGATCTTATAGAACAATTACGTACACTATGGGAAAGGGAATACTCGCGGACTTTTTTCTCAGAATCTATTTTTGGGGACGCCCTCGCCTCTGCCCTAATATGTTTGCCATTTTCTGAATATATCAAAGTTATTGTCTCTATATCCAGTACCGTAGAACAAATCCGTGAAGCTTTCGGCCGAAACTATCCCGGTATTCTGTACTCCTACAACTGCATCGCATGCGCTCATCTGATAGCTGGCAACACAAACAAAGCTATATCTCTATTTGAGAAGAACCTTGCCGATAGTCTCGCCCTAGACCAAAACACCGACGACATTCTGGTTTCCCGCAATAACCTTGCGGAGGCTTATAAAGAGGCAGGGCGTCTCGATGAAGCCATCCCGTTGTATAAGGAAAACTTATCTATCGCCCTACGCGCCCTAAGCCCTAACCATCCGTATATATCTTCTTTCCGTAATAATCTTGCAGACGCCTATCGAGAAGCAGGAAACCTCGACGATGCCGAGGCACTGTTTGCTTCACCTGCTGATCCTGACAAAACATACACAGACTAATATCGGCAGGATTAGCAGCACCCTTATCCAAGACAGACCACCCCCTTATTAAGCCCCGCCTCGCTAAACCTCCCCTCGCTAAGCACCCCTTAAAGCAACTCCCCCACGCGCGACTTGAGCTGCGGCAGTACTTCTTCGTCGAACCAGGGGTTTTTCTTCATCCAGATCTGGTTGCGCGGCGAGGGATGCACCAGCGGGAAGTACGTGGGCAGATAGTCGCGATAGTTGCGCACCACCTGGGTCAGCGGGGTGGAAGACTTCAGGTGCAGGTAGCGCTTGGTGGCATAGCTTCCCACCAGGATGGTTAGCTCCAGGTTGGGCATGAGCTCCAGCAGGCGCGGGTGCCATTTTTCAGCGAATTCTTTGCGCGGCGGCAAATCCCCGCTTTTGCCGGTGCCGGGGAAGTAGAAATCCATGGGGACAATGGCCAGTTTGCCCGAGTTGTAGAAGGTTTCGCGGTCAATGCCCATCCATTCACGCAGGCGGTCGCCGCTGCGGTCATTCCAGACTATGCCGCTTTCTTCCGCGACGCGCCCGGGCGCCTGCCCCACGATCATGATTTTGCATTCGGGCCCGGCGTAGAACAACGGCTCCACCCCGCGCTTGGTGTACTCGGCGTTGGCCGGGTCTGCCGCAATGGCTTTGGCGATTGCTTGGAACTGAGGATCGGTAATTTCGGGAGTCATATTTCCACCCTAGACCCGTTTTAATTCGCGCGCACCGGTACACGTCAAGACGCCCCGATACACTGTTTATTAAGGACGACGGCGCCCGCCCCGGTGCCAGCGTCGTCTCAGGGTGCCGCATTGGCGACGACGCCCGGGCGCAGCATTGCCCAGGCTTAGCGTTGCCGGCGTCACCCCCGCCACCTGCACATCGGCAATACACCCGCGAAAACTAGCGAAACCAGCAAGGAGCAGCCATGCAAGCTGACAAGATCGAAGACGTGATGTCTGAATTTTTAGGCGAGGGTTACCGGATTGTTGGCGACGACGGCGCCCTGTCCCCTGTGATTGAGTGGGTGGATTGGGTTTGCGACTCTGACGACGACGACGATGGCGATGGCGACGAGGACGAAAAGGTTGAGGTCACCTTCCAAGATGGCTCTACCCGCACCTTCGATAAAGGCGTGCCCATGCGCCAAATCTGGCATGAATACGCGGACTAGTCTCTAACGCAAAACCACACAAACCGGCCCTGGTTTGGCCTTCCACGGGGAGGCCAAACCAGGGCTTTTGCCTGCGCAAAGCCCCTAAGTTTTGTTCTGTAAAACCCTCTTGCACCCCTAAGTTAACACTGTTAACCTACTTCCCGGCGCCAAAAGTTAACAGTGTTAACCAACTGGAGGAAACAGTGAACACCACACCGCCAGCCTTACTGGCTCGCGACATTCACAAAACTTACGGATCCAATCAGGTCTTGCGTGGGGTCAGCCTGCGCGTAGAGCCAGGCCAAATCTTGGGGCTGCTGGGCCGCAACGGCGCCGGGAAATCAACCTTCATCACCATCGCATGCTCACTGCGCCGCGCCGATTCGGGAAGCGTGACCATCTGCGGCGTCGACCCCACCCAAAATAATGTTGGCGAGTTAATCGGCTACGCCCCGCAGGAGCTGGGCATTTACCCGGATCTAACCGTCACCCAAAACCTTGGCTATTTCGGTCGTTTGCACGGGCTGGGCCGCCGCGCCGCTAAGGCGCGCAGCGAGGAAGTTATGGAGATGCTGGGCCTGGCAGAAAAAGCTGGTCAAAGCGCCAAGCACCTGTCAGGCGGCCAGCAGCGTCGCCTGCACGCGGGCATGGCTATCATGCATCGCCCGAAACTGATTTTCATGGATGAGCCAACTGTTGGCGCTGACGTGGAAGCACGCAGTCAGATTCTAGACACTGTCAGGCACTTAGCGGCAGAGGGCGCCGCCGTCGTCTATACCTCCCACTACCTGGCCGAATTTGAGGAGTTGGGGGCCGACGTCGCCGTTTTAAACCAGGGCCGCCTGGTAGCCCAGGGCTCGCTGGAGCAGATCGTGGCCACCTACGGTCAGGTTCCTGTGCAGGTGCATGTGCCTCAAGCTGACCTGCACAGCGCCTACCTGCAGATCCTCAAGGAGAGCGACGTAAAGGAGACCGAAAATGAAGCCGCTTAAGCAACTCAAACAACTAAGCGCCATTGCGGGCCTGAACCTGCGCCTGCAGCTGCGCGACCCGGCGCCTACGCTGGTTTTGACGGTGATTCCGCTGGTGCTGATCCCGTTCATGATGCCCGCTTTTAAGGCGATGCTGCTAACCGACGGCTACCGGGGCGTTTCCGGGGCCGAGCAGGCGGTGCCGTCAATCGCAGTGTTGTTTTCGTTCCTGGCTGTGCAAAACATTATTGACTCGTTTTTCAATGAGCGCAGTTGGGGGACCTGGCAGCGTCTGGAGGCCTCGCCGCTGTCGCGCCCCACGGTGCTGACGGGCAAGGCACTGGTGGCTTACATAATTCAAAGTGCGCAGATACTGGTGGTTTTGTCCCTGGGAGCAGTTATTTTCGGCTTTGATCCGAAGGGTTCGCTGCTGGCATTGGTGGCAACTTTGCTCAGTTTTTCGGCGGTGCTGGCGGCGTTGGGTGTGGCCATTGCGCTGTGGACGCACAGCCGAGACACGGCCTTGTCACTGTCTAATATTGTGGGGATGCTGGCGGCCGGTATTGGTGGGGCGTTTTGCACGGTTTCGTCTTTTCCTGATTGGGCTCAGCACGCCGCGCGTGTTTCGCCTGCTTATTGGGCGATCGACGCGATCCACAAGGTGAGTTTGGATGGGCAGGGTTTTGCCGATATTTGGCCTAGCTTGGCGGTTTTGTGGGGATTTTTCGCGGCAATTGCGGCCCTTGCCTTGGTACAGTTTCGTTATAGGCAGGAGTAACCCCAGCATTTGAGCGGAGAGTCTATGGCGTCGTCAAAATCTCGTGCGCTTACACGCGACATTATTTTGTCAGCCGCGCTGGAGTTGGTTGACGACGCCGGACTTTCTGCCCTGTCGCTGCGGAGCTTAGGCAAGCGCCTGGGGGTTTCGCAGGCTGCGTTTTACCGCCATTTTCCTGATAAGGCGGCCCTGTTGGAGGGTATTTGCGAGCAGCTTTGGCGGCTAACTTACGAGCGTTTTTTGGCTCTGGTTCAAGGTGCCGACGGCGTTCACGACGACGCCACTCACGACGACGCCACTCACGACGACGCTGCACTGGGCTCCCCTGCCGCACCGGGCTCCTCTGCTGCACCGGGGGCCCCTGCCGGGCCAGATCCAAGCCCTGTTGCCGAGCCGGACTCAAGCCCGGCTATCACCCCACAAACGGCACCCGACCAGGCCTTGCAGGCGCAGGAATATATCCGCCAGTACGCTAACTGCCTACGCGCCACTTTGCAGGATCACCCCAACACGGTCATTTTGCTGATGACCCACCCGATTTCCACACCCGAGCAGCTTTCTCTGCTGGCCGGGGTGCTTGCTTCGCTGGCCCGCAGCGGTTTTACGCCCACCACGGACACGTTGGCGCTGATCACGTCGGTTTCGGTGTATACCACTGGTTTCGTTGCCGCCGAGGTAGTGCCGCCTGCTGGAACAAGCGAGGTCGCCGTCGCCAAGCCGGCTACACCCATCCCGGCAGCACCTTCAAGCACAGCTGAGCCCGTTGCCAAGCCAGGCAGCGCCGCCCCAGCCGCAGCCCCCGCCCCAGCCGCA